>Ga0209735_1000225_pt1 | contig 9493 bp, 9 predicted proteins | sample BlaSpr_A8_Ref_M2_FD_187990 | JGI IMG/M metagenome (GOLD analysis project Ga0209735, IMG submission 187990) | Forest soil microbial communities from Thunder Bay, Ontario, Canada - Black Spruce, Ontario site 2_A8_Ref_M2 (SPAdes) (version 2) | ecosystem: Environmental > Terrestrial > Soil > Boreal... | reverse complement strand
GCGGCGTTCATTTGCCGCCGGAGTTCAGCGGCGTCTCGACGTGAAACGAAATCGCAAGCCTATTGTAGGCGCCCGTCACCCCGACAGCGACGGTAAGGTCGGCCAGTTCCTTCTCCGAGAAGATCGCCAACGCAGCGGCGTAGGCATCGTCTGGCACACCGGTTCTCGCGACGTCCGTCACAGTCTCCGCCCAGGCCAGCACGCCACGTTCACGCATATCGAAGATGTCGCCTGCTTCATGCCATGCTGAGACCAGCAAGAGCTTGCTGACCGGCACACCCTGCGCGATCAGATCGTGGGAATGCATATCGATACAATAGGCACAGCCGTTGATCTGCGATGTGCGCAAGTAAGCGAGATCGATCAGATTTTGGGAAGGTCGGCCTGGCTATGAAGGTAGGCGTGAACGCCCCCGAGTGCCTTCATGGCTGCTGGAGCGAGTGTGTTATAGTTCAAGCGATCAGACATGGTCTTGCCTCACCTATCAGGGGTCGTAAGGGCGGTGTCGGTAGTGTCGACAACGAATACCGCTAGAAGCTCTGCCTCGCGCTCCCGCGATAGATGAAACCGGTGGATCGGCATTAAATCGAGGATCGATGGCCACCGGCGCTTGTCTGGCCACCTTTCGATGATCAGCCATACCAAACAGGCCGTCGCCTCGACCGAAATTGCCGCGAGCTTCTAGGGCTAAGGCGTCCGGTTACTGCGCGGCGGCAACGCGCCCTGTGTAGGTCCCAGTCAGAAGATCGACGCCCTTGTCGGCGACCGCCATGACGGTGGCGTTCGTGTTGGCGCTGATGATCCTGGGCATAATGGAGGCGTCCATGACCCGAAGGCCGTCTATCCCCTTGACCCGCAAGTCGGGCGTGACCACGGTCGTGGGGTCTTCCGCCCTGCCCATTCGGCAGGTGCCGACCGGGTGAAAGTTGCTCTGCGTCGTCGCTTTCATGTATTCGACGAGCTCCGCGTCGTCCGTTATTGCCTGTCCCGGCGACAGCTCTTCTTCCACGATGTCAATGAACGGTGCTGTTGCGACGATCGTCCGGAGATACTTTAGCGCCTTCAATAGGCGTCGCGTGTCCTCCGGATCGCTCATCCAATTCGGATCGACCTCAGCGTCATCCTCTGGAAGCGCCGACTTCAAGCGGACGGACCCGTAGGAAAGCGGGCGAACCAAATTGGCCAGAAGCGTAACGGCGTTGCGTGGCTTGACCGTCAGTGTCGGCCACATCAGACCAATGCAATAGATTTGGATATCGGGCGGCCCGGCGGGATCGTCCAAATTGACGAACGCCATCGTCTCGGATCCCGTGGAAGCGATAGGGCCTGTGCCAAAAGCGAAATACTGAATGACGTTCCGGATCAGCTTGATCCCTGCGTCCTCGCCGAAATAACCAAACGGGCCCTTCGTCGAAAGCGACAGAAAGACTTCGTTGTGATCTTGCAGATTCTGGCCGACGCCGGGCAGGTCGGCGACGACTGGGATGTCGAACTGGGCCAGGTGATCGGCGGGTCCGATCCCTGAAAGCATCAGGAGCTTGGGCGTGGCGAACGCCCCGGCCGTCAAGACGACTTCATGCGTCGCCTTCGCCTGATGGACCTTCCCGTCTTTGACGTATTCGATCCCGATCGCCCGCTGACCGTCGAACAGCACCCGGTTGGCCCTCGCTTCGGTAACCAGGGTCAACCGCTCGTCGCCGATCACCGGCCTCAAGAACGAGTCCGCCGAGCTGCGGCGTTTTCCTCGAAAGGTCGTCGATTGTTCGTACCCCACGCCGTGCAGCTGACCGCCCGTGAAATCGTCGGTGAAAGGGACTTTCAGTTTTTGCAGCGTCCGGACGAAGATGTTGGCGGCCTCGGAGATGTAGGCCGGGTCGGAAACCTTGAGAGGCCCGTCTCCACTGTGCGCGGCGTTCTCCAGCCTGACGTTGCCCTCCTGCTTGCGGAAGTAGGGGACCAGGTCGTCCCAGCCCCAGCCCGCATCGCCGGATAACGTGTTCCAACGGTCATAGTCGTCCTTGGAGCCGCGAGCGTAGGTCATGGCGTTGACCGAGCTTCCCCCGCCAACGACGTTCCCTTGCATGATGTCGACGGCTCGCCCCTCGAGCGCGGGCTGGGGCGTCGAAGTGTAGCGCTTGATGTAGGGCGATTTGCCGAACACGATTTTGACGGCGCCAGCGGGCATGTGGATCAGCATATTGTCGTCGAGCGGCCCGGCCTCCAAAAGCAACACCGTCGCCCCATGGTCTTTGACCAAGCGGCTGGCCACGACGCAGCCGGCGCTGCCTGCTCCCACTACGATGTAGTCGAAGGTATCGGACACTGAGGTCATTTGGTTTTCTCCTGGTCGATCTCCCGGCCGCTTCAATTGCTGGCGCGAGGGACGGCTGAAATAGGGCGGGATTTGGCGTTGGCGTGAACCGATAGGACGGTTGCAGTTCACGCCAAATCGCAGATATGGACCTCAGGTCTTGGCTGAAATCACGCGCAAGTAACAATATTCCTTCAGGCCTTCGGCGCCATACTGCACGCCAAAGCCCGAGTCCTTGTTACCGCCGAACGGCACGTTCGGATTTACGACCAAGTGCTGGTTGATCCAAACGGTCCCGGCCTCCATCCGATGAGCGACCGCGTCCAGCTCGGCCGGGTCGCGGCCCCAAACCGATCCCCCAAGCCCGTAGTCTGTGGAATTGGCGATCTCGATCGCCTCGTCGATGGTGCCGTACTTGATCAGCGACCTCAGAGGACCGAAGTTTTCGAGCTTCACGTAGTCGGCGTGGGGGGACGGGTTGTCGAGGATCGTGACTGGAAAGAAGTTGCCTTTCCCTTCGATCTCATCGCCGCGGTAAAGAACGGCGACGCCATCTTTTTGAATGGCCGCCCAGGTCGCCTGCAGCCGCAGAAGTTGCGCCCGGTTTTGGATGGGCCCGATCGTGGTGGCGGGATCGAATCCATCGCCCAGGACTTGCTCGGCGGCAAATTTCGAGAGCGCCGCGGCCACTTCGTCGTAGCGGCTTTCATGCACCAACAGCCGCTTGATCGTGATGCAACCCTGACCGTTTACCAAGAACATCCCCCAGAAAATGGGAGCGATCGCCGCATCAACGTCGACGTCCGGCAGCACAATCCCGGCGTCATTGCCGCCCAACTCGAGGGTCAGGTGCTTCAGCGTCTGGGAGGCGGACTCGAAAACCCGCCGGCCGGTCTGAGTGGAGCCCGTGAACGAGATCTTGTCGGCTTCGGGGTGGGACGTCATCCAGGGGCCGACATTGTCGCCTCCAGTCACCACGTTCAGGATGCCGGCGGGGAGAATGTCCCGCACCAGTTCCGCGACGCGCAACACGGTCAGCGGTGTGTAGAAAGACGGCTTCAGGACGACTGTGTTGCCCGCGATCAGGGCGGGAACGACCTTGTCGTACGACAGAAGTAACGGGAGATTCCAGGGACTGATGGCCGCGACGACGCCGAGGGGCGCATAGTGCCGGGTGACCCGGCCAACGCCCGGTTGGGTGGTTTCCACGTCGGGAAGGCTTTGCGCGAGAACGCCCGGCGCGAAGTCATCCAAAACAGCCGCGACTTCCCACAAGGCCAGGCTTCTCGGGCGCCCCCCCTCGGCCATGAGGAGGGTGACGAGCTCTTCACGATGCGCTTTGACATTCTCGAACGCCTTCTCGAGGATCGATCGTCGCGCCTCCCAGGTCAGTTTGCTCCACGAGGAAAAGGCTCGGCGGGCGGCCGCGAACGCTGCATCCATTCCGTCGCGCTCAATGTCGGGCACTTTGGCGAGCAGCTCGCCGGTGGCGGGATCAAGAACATCCAGGGTGTTGCGAGCACCGACACTCTTTCCGTCGATCAGGTTTGTAAAAATGCCGCGGACGCCGGCGGCGGCGAGAGCACTCTCGCGAAGCGCTGACACGGAGTCAGCCGGAACGGATTGCTCGACCATGAGCCGGTTTCCTTCAAATAAAAGCCAGGACTCCGCAAACTCTAGGCAATAGACCTAGAAGTCGCGATCGAGGTCGGGGAAGAACTCGGTAAGCAAATTGCCGATGTACTGTGTGAGGTTCGGGAGGCTTCGGGCGTAGTCGGTCAGCCTGGGATGCATCTCGCGGAGCTGATAGACCAGGATGGTCATTCCGAAGACGACCGCGTCAAAAGACGTCGGCCGGTCGGTCCCGAGAAGATACCGATTTTCGCCCAGAATTTCGGCGACGGCCGCGAGGTCCTTGGACGCCTTGTCCACGATTTCGTCGGGCGTATAACGCGCGATGCCCTGCTTGTAGGTGCGGTCTTCCATGTCGTCCCGCAGCCCCTGAAGGCCGGGGCCCATTCCGCCGAAGGCATGCTCGAAGAACCAGTCCGAACCTTCTTGATCATAGAACTCGTAGATCAGCGCGATCCAATAGAGGTGGTCCTCCAGCGTACGCTGGACGAGGTGGCCGACAGCGCGCTGATGGTCGCTCAAACCGGCGTCGGGATCTGGAAAGGCGGTCTTCAGAAAGCCGATGACCAGGTCGGAATCGGCGACTTTCACGCCATCGACCGTGATGAAAGGCACCTTTCCACGCGGCGCATTGCCAACGCCCTGCTCGGCGACGGGTTCGAAGGGGATTCCTTGGAAACGAAGATGAGCTGTCAGCTTCGCAGAAAAAGGCGACAGCGTCGGGACCCTGCGCGCGACGTCGGGATCGAAAATGCCGAAGCGGTGCAGAGTCATGACAGTCGACGGTCCAAAATGGACCTTATCGTACGGGTTCACATAGACGGGGATCTTCTTCATCACGGGCGTCCTTCATCTCGATTCACGCTCACAGCCGTGAGCAGACCAGACCGAAGGCAGCGGCTCCGCCCGTCGTTTCTGGTGCACGTGGGATATCGGGCATTGTCGAGACGATGATAATCGGATGAATGTCGACAGGACTTTTCGGGATTTGCGAGCAATGTCGTTAAAGCGGCACCGGAAAGGTCAGTCCGCGACCAGATTCTTCGCCAGGAAATCGATGAACGTTCGCACACGCTGACTGGAGACGCTGCCTGCGGTGACAGCGTACAGATTGGCGTTGGAAGTCACGAACGTGTCGAGAGCGGTGACAAGTGCGCCAGAGGCAAGCTCCTTGCGGATATCCAAATCGTTTCGCATGATGACGCCGTGGCCGTCGAGCGCCCATTGGCGAAGAACGCCGCCATCGTTGGCAACGCGATTGCCCGCAACACGAACCGTAACCGGTCGTCCCTCAACGGTGAAAGACCACGAAGAAAAGGTCGATCCAGGGCGCGGGTGGACGAGGCAATTGTGCGCGGCCAGGTCATCTGGGTGATTGGGTGCAGCATGGTTTGCCCAATAGGATGGCGCGGCGCACACCACGCGGCGCCCTCGAAGCATCAGTCGAGCCTTGAGAGCCGAATCCGCCAAGGGGCCATTGCGGAGTGCTAGGTCAATGTCCTGCTCCACGAGATCGACGACACCATCGGACAAGTGCAGCGCAATTTGTACGGCGGGGTGTAAGTCGAGGAAGCGATCGATCAGCGGCGCTACTTCGGTCCGGCCAAAATCTTGCGTGGCCGTCATCCGGATTGGGCCGCGCAAGGGCCCATCCTGAACCCCGGCGATGGATGCGTCCCAGTCTGCCAAGAGCTTTCTAGCATCGGCGAGAAAACGTCGCCCTTCGAACGTGAAGCTCAATCTGCGGGTCGATCGCGTGATCAGACTAACACGCGCCTGCTCTTCCAACTGCTGAAGCGCGACCGTCACCGTTGAGGTCGAAACAGACACTTGGCGGGCGGCGGCTGAAAAGCTGCCGGTCTCAGCTATAGTTACGTACAGGCGGAGGGCTTCCAGGGTGTCCATTTCTCGCAAATCCCGAAAGGTCCAATCGAGAATAGCCTAATTATCGACGAGACAAATACAACCGATAATGACTTCAACAAGCAGGAGAAGCCCATGTCCACCTCATCGACGATAGCCGACAGCAGTGCCCCCTCTGCCAACCACACGATCATCCGTGTTGGCCTGATCGGCGTCGGAAACTGGGCTTTGAACGGCCCCGTTCGCGTGCTCAGCCTTATGCCGCAATATGAAATGGCGGCTGTCTACAGCCAGCGTCGCGACGCCGCGCAGTCTGCTGCGGACACCTTCGGTATCAGGCATGTCGTCGGATCGATCGATGAATTGGTTCGCCATCCAGACGTCGACATCGTCCTCGTGCTCACGACAGGTCCGCAGCACGAGGAAGCGGTACGCGCAGCGATCGCTGCGGGGAAGACCGTGTACTGCGAGTGGCCCTTGACGCCGGACTCGAAGACCTCGGCTGAACTGGTCGACCTTGCGGCAAAAGCTGGTGTGCAAACCATTCTCGGCACCCAACGCCGGTTCGCGCCAGGGCTGCGCTATCTGAAGGATCTTCTCGGCGATGGCTACGTCGGTCGTGTGCGCTCGGTCAGGATGCATGTGACGGTGAGCAGTTTCGGCAAAAATCGCAGCAAGGCGCTTCGTTGGAGCGCCTTCCCCGAAAATTTCATGGGCGTTACCTCAATTTTCGGCGCGCACTTGATGGACCCGCTCTTCTCGATCGTAGGCCGTCCGACTGAGATCTCGGCCGTTTCTGTCAACCAGTGGCCGGAAATCACAATCGTCGAAACGGGCGAGGAGATCAGCACGAAGGTTCCGGATCAATTGCTGCTGCAAGGCATCCTCGCAAGCGGAGCCGTGTTCGCCGTTCATATCGAGGGCGGGAAGCATCATGGCACCGGCGTTCAGATCGATATCACGGGTGATGATGGTGACTTGCAGATCACCAACACCTCGGCGTTCGGGGACGTGGGCGAAGAATATAATCTATTCGGTGCCCGCGTAGCGGACACCAAGATGGCGCCACTCGCAGTGCCCGCATCGTACAACTGGTTGCCACCCTCTGATCTTCCTAGCGGCGTGCTGGAGCTCGCCGATCTCTTCGAGGTTCATGCCCGCGATCTCGCAAGCGGCTCGCGAACCGTGCCCAGCTTCGAGGACGCCCTCTTCATGCAGCGGCTGCTTGAACAGGCAGCGGTCTCGTCAGCCAGCGGACATCGCATCAAGCTTTAGACGCTGCCGCGGCCGGTCCTCCGCCTTGGGGCAAATCACACCGGCCGCGACCATCCTCCACCAACTGCCAAGTAACATTCGCGCCGCTCTGCGAGCAGGCGAACGATGATCGCTGGCGCTTTGAAGGCGAAATGTCATGCCAACCACCGCGAGAGTCGCCCGTATTCACGAATATGGTCCTCCCGAAGTCCTGAGGTTCGAGGACATCGTCGTGGGTGAGCCGGGCGACGATGAAGCATTGATCCGCAACACCGTCATAGGTCTCAACTTCGTCGACGTTTATTATCGTAGAGGTACTCTTCCGGTCCCTGCCTTTCCAGCGATCATCGGCGACGAGGCCGCCGGGGTAGTCGAAGCCGTTGGCAAAAACGTCAAGAACGTCAGCGTGGGTGACCGCGTCGTCTATGGCGATATCGCATTTGGCGCCTACGCTACGGCCCGCTTGCATCCCGCAGACCGGCTTGTCCGCATTCCGGCAGGTGTTTCTGACGACCAGGCAGCTAGTGCCTTTCTAAAGGGGCTCACCGCTCGCTATCTGCTCAAAGAGGTGCTCGAGCTCCGACCCGGTGACACCGTTCTGTATCATGCAGCAGCGGGCGGTGTAGGCCAGATTTTCGTTCAATGGGCGAAAGCACTTGGCCTAAAGGTGATCGGCACAGTGTCCAGCGACGCTAAGGCGAAGCTTGCACGTCATGCCGGCTGCGACCACGTCATCAATTATTCCTCCGAAGACTTCGTCGCCGAAGCGCTCGCGTTCACCGCAGGCAATGGCGTGGCAGCTGTTTTCGACTCCGTCGGGGCGGACACGTTCCGTGGGTCGCTGGCAGTTCTCAGGCCGCGCGGAACGCTTGTGCAATTCGGGAAGGCGTCTGGGTTCCCGGAACCGGTGGACCCATTCGAGTTGGCACCACGCGCGCTTTATCTGACGTGGCCCATTCTCCCTCACTATACGTCCACTGCAGAAGATCTGGCGATCGCCGCAGCCGACCTATTCGACGCAATCGCGACGGGAATTCTCAAGGTCGATCCGAGCAATCTTTATCCGTTTAGCCAGCTAATCGAAGCTCACCATGATCTCGAAGAGCGCCGAACCACCGGCGCGGCAGTGCTGCGTGTGACGGCCGCCGATCTCCCTTGATCAAATTTCATGCGCTGCAACGTCCGAAGACGCCCGCGGCCCCGATCCACGAAACAATGCTCAACTAAAGGAATATTGCGATGAATACTTCTGTGATTGAAGCGATCGAGCGCCAGAAAACCACCAACCTTTACGATGCGTCGAAAAGCATTCCCGACGATGAAATTCGTGAGCTGGTGCGCCTGGCGACATTCTCCCCGACCGCGTTCCACCTGCAGAATTGGCGCTTTATAGCGGTGCGGTCGCCGGAAGCCAAAGCAAGGCTGCGGGCGGTTGCGGCTGATCAGCCCAAGGTTACCGAAGCTGCCGTCACTTTCATCATGGTCGGTGAACTGGCCGTGGCTGACGTGATGGCTGATCGACTGGCGGGCTCGGTTGCGGCAGGTTTCATGCCTGTCGAGATGGTGCCGGGCTGGGAAGCCGCAGCAAAATCGCTTTACTTCGAGAAGCCTCAGACCCAGCGCGATGAGGCAATTCGATCGGCGACCTTTGGCGCAAGCGGACTGATTCACGCCGCGCAGGCGATGGGTCTGGGCACTACGCCGATGATCGGGTTTGATCCGGTCGGCGTGTCACGTGAGTTTAGTCTCAGCGATAATGAGGTCCCGGCACTCCTCGTTGCCGTCGGCTATCCGACGGAGGCGAATTGGCCGCAGAAGCCGCGTCGGCCGATTTCGGACGTGCTCGCGTTCGCGTAACTCTTCTAACCAGCGCCGGTCGCGTTTCACACCAGCCTCGTCGAACTCTCGGGAGATCGGTTGTGTGGTGAAGGCGGCCGGCCTGTCGCGCACGAGCGCCAGGAGCGCATCCATCGCTGCGACCGACAACCGACAAATACGTGATGGCAATCGTACGACCTTTAAATCGGTTCTGATGAGGCAAAAATGCACCTCAACCCAGAGTCCCTCAGCTTTGCGCTGTTGATTTCAGATCTCGGCAGCATCGCCCGTGCCGCCAATATCCTTGGCATGAAACAAGCGACTCTGAGCCGAAAACTCACGGCCCTTGATCGCGCAGATGTCCGATTTGCTCGCCCCAATATCCAAATCTACGACGCGCACGTAGTCGACCTGTACCAATGGGTCTGTGCGCGGTATCTCGTTGGTGTGAAGGGTGCAGAAACAAAGGCAAAGCGCGGTTAAGCTCGGCTCTCGATCGAATTTCAAAACGGATCACGCTGACTTTCCAAGTCTTGGCTGACCATCGAAAAACACCAATTCCTCTTATATTTCAATAGGATATGGCGGAGAGAGTGGGATTCGAACCCACGGTAC
>Ga0209735_1000224_pt1 | contig 9526 bp, 14 predicted proteins | sample BlaSpr_A8_Ref_M2_FD_187990 | JGI IMG/M metagenome (GOLD analysis project Ga0209735, IMG submission 187990) | Forest soil microbial communities from Thunder Bay, Ontario, Canada - Black Spruce, Ontario site 2_A8_Ref_M2 (SPAdes) (version 2) | ecosystem: Environmental > Terrestrial > Soil > Boreal... | reverse complement strand
CCGCGAAGGCGTCCCGCCACTCGACGCCGGCGAGCGCGTCCGCGAGGATCGGGACGGCGCCGGCGACGGCGAGCAGGGTTTGGAGCACCAGCTCGTCGGGCAGATCCTCTGCGACTTGCAGGAGCTTTGGCGCGCCGGCGAGCACGCCGGCGGCGCGTTGCAGGTCTACGAGGTCGTAGGCGTCCTGCCGGCCGATCGCCGCGGCGCCGATCGTCTTGGGCAGGAACGGCACAAGGTTGTTGTTGATCTTCGTGGGCTCGCCGCGAAGCCCACGCTCGACGGCGTAGGTGGTCTCAAAGAATGCGCCCACCAAGCCGCCGAGGCTCAAGCCGTAGCCCCACATGCTTTGAGTTACCTGTGCTACTTCGATTAGATTCGAGAAGCTCGGCAGTCGGCCGACGGCCTTGAGCCGTGACGCCATGATCGCTTTCCGTGAGAACGGGTTGGCGAGCATGGATTTCCAGGTCTGCGCTTTCAGGCCGCGCTTGAACACGAAGCCGGGCACGCCGGCGGCCAGGGCTTCCGATGGGCCGTGGCAGAGCAGCGCATAGGCGGGGGTCGCCATCGTCCCGATGAGGCTCAAGAGGTTGAGAAGGTCCGCGGCCAGGATGACCCAGCCGAGGACCGGAACAAAGCGGCCAGCCACGCGGGGCGCAGCCCACAGGGTCAGGCGGCCGAGGGTGCTGATGGTCGAGAGTAGATCCTGCACGTTGTCGAGCGCCGTGAGGATCTCGCCCCAGCCCTTGAGATAGCCGGGTGCGCCTGACGTCCGCATGGCGTCGAGGTAGGCGCTCCGTTCTTGGATGGCGGTCACGGTCGCCGCGTCGAGGTTCGGCGCGCGGTCCTGCCGTTGGGCCGCGTACCACTCGGCCGTTTGCTCGCGCGTGATTTGCTGTCGCGCGCCGAGCTGGATAACGTCGCTCCACGCCGGCAAGGTGATGGTGGGCGTTTCGCCTGGCTGTAGCTGTTTCTGGTTGAAGCGGGCTTGCCAGTCGGCGCGGGTGTCCGGGTTCAGGTCGCGGACGCCCTGCCAAAAGCGGGCGTACTCGTTGGTCAGAAGCGCCGAGACGCCCGGATCGAGCGGCACGGCTGCGGCTACGGTGTCGCGGGCAGATCGCCGCGCGTGCGCCGGTCCTTGCCGTCGTAGGGTTGACAGCTGGTGCACCGGATGGTCAACGCGGTGATGGCGCGCGTCAGCTCGGTGAGCCGTTGCTCGATGCGCCAGAGCACGAAGCCGGCGACGGCTGAGGGAAAGCCTATCTCGCGAATGATCTTCACCACGTCGTCGGTGCTCACGTCTCTAGGGCGTGGTGACGGGCTTCGTGGGCGGCAGTGGTGCCGGTGGCGGCGGGTTGGCGACGGTGAGGCGGTCTTGATCGCACGTCGCGCCGCCGGTGATGTTGCCGCTCCGGTAAAACTTGGAGCTGCCGTACATGGTGATTACGCTCCAGCATAGCGTAGCGTGGTCGCCGGCCAGGGCCTTGATGTAGTCGGCGCTGGGGCTGAGGGAGCAGCCGGCGAGGACGCCGGCGAGTAGTAGCACGATCGTTGTTCGCATGGTCAGCTCCTAGCCCGGTTGCCAGTCGAGCGGTTGAAGGTGGTCATGGTCTTTCTCGCGGAGCAGCCGCATCCCGAGCCGCTTGGCGCGGTCGGTCGCGTCCTCTATCGTGACCGGGGCATCATAGGTCACGTCGGCCGCGAGCCCGTACAGGTGTGCGGAGTGTGGCACGCCGGTTACCTCGTCGTTGTGTTTCGCCGTGCGTATCCATGACGTCACGCTCCCGCGGCTGAGCGCCGCGAAGGTGAACACGGCTTCGGTAAACTCCGCGCGGGTCATTGGCTAAACCTTGAACACGCGTATTCCGAGCTGGTCACAGCACCACTCGACGTCGGGCTGCATCGTCTCGCACACGATCGCCTTGGCGACTTCGACGGTGAAGAGCGTCTCGCGCACGGCGGCCAGGGCGTAGCACTCGACCGAGCCGACGGCCGACACGGTGGCGTCGGGGCGTACCTCGAAGATCCACGCGTAGGTTGGCGTGAGCCCTACGGCGTCGATCTTCAACGCGGTCACGTATTGCCAGCCGCGGCGCTCGTCCTCGGTGCCGAGGCTCTCGGCGGGTGTGTTGCCGCCGAGCGCGACGTCATAGGCGAAGGCGTCGAAGCGGTCGGCGTAGAGCTCTAGCCAGCGTGCCCACACCGGCGCGTCTCGCTTCGCCATGTGCGGGTAGTCGCCGCGAAACGTGTTCGCCAGCCACTCGATCGGGTAGACGGCCGGCATTAGCCCAGCATCCCGTAGAGGGCGGCGGCTTGCATTTCCCGGTCTGTGCAGTGGCCGCACGCTGGGCCGGGTGGGCCGCAGCGGATGCCGGTCAGGCCGCAACAGATCACGGAGCCGCCGAGGCATCGCGAGGTTGCGATGGCGCCCGAGGCGAGCGGGCCGCGAGCTACGAAGAGCTGGCCGGATGGCTCGCCGGGTATGGGCTTCTGGAAGTAGCCGGCGCCGCGCGGCCGTTTCACGACGGCCGGCTTGACGGCCTTCGGGGGTGGCGCCGGGAACCAACCTTTCGGCAGGATGCCGATTAGGGCCTTGAGGAAACCGGCGGCCGGGCCGGTACAGCCGGGGGTAATGCAGTTGCAGTGTTCGTCCATCGGCCCCCAGTTGCACGAGCTGTGCCCGACGGTCGGGCCGAGTAGGTTCGCCGGCATGTTGCACTCGGTCGAAACGCAGCCACCGCCAAGCACGCTCTTGCCCTTGCACGCGATTTTCTGCCTGGCGTTCTTGGTGCCGGGCACGCGTGGGACGCGCGCCGGCCGCGCCGCGCGCGGCGCGCGTGCGGTACGCGCCGCGCGTGGCGGCCGTGGCGAGCGCGGCGCGCTTCTGGTCGCGCGCGCTTGTCGTGGCGGCCGTGGCTCGCGCGGGACGCGCGCGGGCCTCGGCGGGTACACCGGCGGGGGCTGGGCAGCCGGCGCCGGTGGCTCGGGTTTCGGTAGTGGGAGCTGGGCTTGCGTAGGTAGGGTGCGAGGGTCCCGAAGGCCCCGCGCGGGCCGGCTGGGCGGCGTTGCCGCTGGCACAGGCGACACGGCGAAACCTTCGGGACGGCCGACGGTGCGGCTGCTGGTGAAGTAGCCTTTGCCGGCGAGTAGCTCGGCCTGGGCGATGGTGAGGTCAGGACCGGATGCGATGTGGTAGCCGGCCGGGATGGGCTGGCCGGCCACGAAGTAGGTCAGCAGTGTCGGCACGGTGTTGCTTTGGATCAGCACGCGGTCGCCCTGGGGATTTGGCGCGAGCGTCGTTGCGAGCGGGTTGCTTGGCTCCGGTAGCTCGGTGATGGGTTGCGCGCGAAGGATCTCAACGGCCATGAGGTCAGCTCGCGATGAGGCTGGCAAGGATCTGCGGGTCAATGCGCTCGTAGACGCGCACGCTGCCCTCAACGACGATGGCGCCGGCTAGGTCGTTGCGCAAGGACAGATTCAGGTAGAAGAGCGACTCTTGCACCACGATGTTTAGGGGCGTGATGCGTGTCGGCTTCGTGGCGGCCACGGCCGCGTAGAAGCTGCCGGGCTGGCCGGGGTCGATGAATTGCCCGTCAAGGCTTATGGAGCTGTCGAAGATGTTGACGCCGTTCGGCGTGGCGCTGAGCGCGAGGGTGTTGCCGACGGGGCCGGGGCTCGGGGATTTGAAGAGCTGAATAAGCGGCATGACGCCGCCGGCGGCGCCGAAGTCGGGGTTCAAGAGTAGCTCGCGGATGACGGCGGGGCCGTGCAAGGGCGGGGATGCGACGGTCGCGCGCTTGTTTGCGCCCTGCCGTAGCTGGAACGTCCAGATCCGAACGGTAGGAATGGAGAAGCCGGCTTGCGAGGATAGCCCACTGTCGCCGGTCTGCGTGCGGTCGAAGCGCGCGCGCGGGTACTCGGCGGCCACGACGCGCGACATGCTAGTAACGCTCGGCGGGTGCCTCGGGCGGGTCCGCCTCCGTGCTGCGGTCGGTGTCGAGCGTCTCGCGGGTTCGGAGCGCGGGCGAGTAGTAGCCGGTGACGGTCACGACGGTGGCGGCGCCGCCGGGTACGGTGACGTCTACACGCCGGCAGCGGAGCGGCACGCCACCGGTTACGGCGGCGGCTAAGTCGGCGGTGCCGAGCTGGCGGCCGGCGTCGTCAAAGAACGTGAAGGTGGCGGGCGCGGTGCCGGGGTTGAGCATGAGCACGTCGGGCACGCCGGAGAAGATAATAAACGGCGACGTGGTGGCCGCGGGGCCGACGCTGCCCGTTGCGCTCTCGGGGTGGGCGAAGCGTGGATCACCGGCCGGGCGCGTGTCGTCGTCGCGCTCGCGGTCGGGCGGGTACTCGCCGCCATGCTCGCCGGTGTGCTCGGTGAACGCGAGAGCTGGGCAGGTGCGCCAGCTCCCGCGCTCGCCGTTGTAGCCGTTCATGGCGTGGATCAGCTCGTGACGGTGGGAGGCTCGAACACCGGCACGTCGGGGGCCTGGGCGACGGTCACGGGCACGTCGGCGCCCTGGGCGATGACGTTGCCGCCACTGTCCTTGAGCGCCAGCGCGACGTTGTAGCTGCCCGGGTCCACGTTGCTGATTGGCTGTGAGAACACGATACGGCCCATGTTGCCTCCGGCATTAGCCGCGCGAGCGGCTAGGGTTTGGGGTGGGTGTCGGGTGCGCCTACTTCACCATGACGCGCTCGACCGGGAGATACCGAACGGCCGTGGCGCTGCCGCCGTTGCCGCGGATCTTGAGGTCGGCGCTGCCCTTCGTTTCGAGCTGGTAGCCACCATCTTTCAGCGGGTCGTAGTTGAGGTATCCGTAGCCGCGGGTGCTGGTGTTGATCAGCTCGGCGGCGCCGTCGGTCATGGAGCTGAGCGCGTCGGCCGCGACAAACTTGTGTACGTGGCCGGCGTGGATCGCGAATTGGCCGAACATCGCCGCTTGCATCATGCCGGCGATGGTCTGGAAGTCGGACAGCGGGTGATACTGCTCGACGTTGTCCTTCAAGACCTTGATCGTGCCCCAGCTCGACACGTCGGTGTTGAGCGTCTGAATCGCCGTGTCGAAGAGCAGGATGCCGAGCAGCGGATTGCCGATGGGTAGCGCCGCGTCGAACTGTCCGACCACGGCGGTGCGCGCCTGGGTGACATACTTGACATACTCGCTTGGGTCCGTCTCGGTCAGCTCGATGGACTCTACTTCGAGCTGAAGCGCCGTGTAGCCGGCGGGAAACGCGGCCGTGTCCATCTGTAGCACGAGGTTGCCTCGGGTCGTCGCCGGGAAGCATGAGCGCGGGTCGTACATCCGGCGGCCGAGGCAGATCGGAAACACGATCGAGTCCACGGCGGCGCCGACGGGGTGAAGCTTCGAGTAGCCAGGAAACGCGTTCATGCACGCCGCGTTGACAAGCATCAGGTCACGGAGTGCGCCGGCAACGATCTGCTCGCCCTTGTGTAGGATGCGCACGCCGGTGATGGCGGTTACGAGGTCGTCGATTGCGTCGTAGAGTAGGAGCGCCGTCGGCGCCGTGCGCGTGACGGAGAAGCGCAGGAGCAGCGCCGAGAGCGGGTTGACGGGCAGATCCAGCGGCGTGATGCTCGCGCCGGTGGCGATGGTGGTCAACGGCTGCACGGTCGAATGGAGGTAGCGCATGTGGTCTGCCTGTCCTTTCGGCCGCGGTTACCGCGACGTCTTGAGCTGGTGAAGGGCCTTGCCGATGCCGGACACGCGGCCGTAGTTGCTCTCACTGCCGCGCGGGCCACGTTGCGGGAGGTCGGTTCTCCCGATGGCTTCGTGAAACGGCGCGAAGCCCTTTTGATAATCGCCCTCGGCCATCTCGACGCCCTGGGCGAAGCGCGCCGGGCCTTTCGCGCTCGCATTGGCTTTCCACTTCGCCGTCCCGGCGCGGGCTACGCCCTTGCCGAAGCGGCCGGCGTTCGCGGCCGTGGTGACGCCCTGCTTGTAGGCGCCCTCGGCGGCGCCGGCTGCGCCGGCCCAATCCTTGGACGTGCTCTGTACGCCGGTCGTGTATTCCTCGCCGGCGCTCCCTGCCCGTCGCTTCCACTTCGACGCGACGGAGCCGAGGGCTCTGATGGTGGGCGGTGGCATGGCGCGTGTCCTCCCTGGGCTGGTGGTGATGGGCTAGCTCTGCATCATGCCGGAAAGTGTCAGCGATGTTGACGGCCAGTGTCAAGGGCAAATGATGGCCGCGCGTAAGTGGCTGGTATTTCGTGCTGGTTCGGATGGCGCGCGTCTTGCTACTCTAGAGCTGTATGGGCTCGCATCCCGCGGGTAAACGGTGTCAGCTCGAAGCGCAGCGGCGGCGCGCGGCGCTGATCGCCAAGCGCGGCGGGGTCTGCGAGGACGGCTTTTGCTTCGTGACGGTCGGCCTGGAATTCGATCACCTGAACGGGCGCGACTGGACGCCCTCGAAGCTGTCGAGGTTGCAGCGGATCGCGCGCTATGAAGCGGACGACGCGGCCGGGCTGATCCGGCTGCTGTGCCGGCCGCATAATGCGGCCGACGGAAGCGCGCGCCGGTGGCGCGCGGACAGAACACGCCGGGCAGAAGGAACCGGCAACTATGAATCAGCGTGAAGCCGAACACTCGTTACACGAGCTACGCCGAGCAGGGTTCACGGGGTGCTACACGATTCCTCTGACGGATGGGCGGACGGGCGTTCGCCTCAGCACGGACTACGCGGCGCGGGTCTGTTTCGATCTTGACGACGTGCGCGCGGTGGTCTCGACGGCGGCCCGCATCGGCCGCCACGTGCGGGGGCAGTCGTGAGCGCGCGGGCGATGATCCTTCGCCGGAACCTGGGGGAGTTCTTGAGCACGGCTAGCGATGAGGACGTAGCGGTGATGGTCGAGACGATTGCCGACGAGCTACAGGCGCGCGGCGAGTTGGGCGCGCCCGCGCTCCGCTCGGTGGCGTGGTTGCTGCTCGGGTTCCAGGTCGGCACCGGCGGAAACCTCACGCCGATCTTCTCGGGCGACTGCGCGCCGGAACAGTACCGCGCGCGTCTGTAGGATCGCGCGCGGCCGTCCTGGTCTCCACGCCGGGGGCGAGGTCGGCCGCGCGCCGGTTGGAAAATTCCCCGGCCATCGCCTCTCCCCTTCTCGTTTCTTCCTGGGGGGACGCTTGGGCGCGGGGGGGCGAAGCCCCCAGGGCCCACCCGTGAGCAGCTAAAGCCTACAGCGGCCGTGCCACGGTTACTTGTGGCGCGGCCGGTGTCCGTACCTGTGATGCGGCGAAGCCGCCTCCACTTATCCACCGGGCCTACTGCTGTTTCTTTCTGTTGACTTACAGGGGGGGTAATGATGCGTGGGGGGGGCATGACCCTTGCATGGCCGAGTTATCCACAGAGTTATCCACAGGTTATCCACAGGCATAAACCGCTCGCAAGGTGTTGAGTATGCAGACGGTTTCACTTCGGGTGCCCTAATGCTGGGCGGTAGGCTGCCCGTTGGTGCGGATCGCTTCTACCAGCTCGGCCGAACAGCTCGCGCACAGTCGGAAGGATCGCGTGGTTTCATAGGCTTCATCTACTCCGCAGTAGTCGCACGGCGTGACGATTTTCCACAGCTCGCGGCGGGCTGCTATCTCTTGGATCGTCTCGTGATTGGTGACGATGCGCGCGCGCTCGGCGCCGTAGTGGGCGAGCCACACGCCCACGGTGGCGACGGAGGCGCCCACGCGTGCGGCTTCGTCGATGAGGCTGGCGCGGTAGCTCTCGTGGTCGATCTGCGCGAGCAGCTCGGCCACGCCGAGCGTGAGCGCGCCTTCCTGGACGCCGGCGCGCACGTCCTCGGGCCATTCGAGCAGCCGCACGCGCGCGCCCACCCAGGCCGGTGAGTGGCGCGTTTTGCGCGCGATGGCGGCGAGGCTCTGGCCCTGGTCCACGTATCGCTTGATGATCTCGGCTTCTTCGACCGGGGTGAGGCGCTCTTGCATGAAGTTTTCCGCGGTGCGTGCATCGAGCGGGTCGTAGTCCCACGGGAATACGCGCGCGGGCAGCTCGGGCCAGCGTAGCAGCCCGATCGCGAGGTAACGCCGGTGGCCCCAGATCACGCGGTAGCGTCCCTCGGGCGAGGGGCCGCGCACGCCGGGCGGTTGTAGCAAGCCCTGGGCGGCGATGTCGTCCGCGAGCGCGCCGACGCGCTCGGGGTCAATCGCTTTGCGGTGTGCGTCCTCGGGTGGATCTACGAGCGCGTAGGGGATCGCGCTTGAGTCGGTCGTCATTGAAACCTCGCTCTCTGATCGGCGTCACGGTGTAGCCGTCGGCGCTGTTGCGGGTGATGGTGCAGAGCATCCGCTGCGTGATGCCCAGCTCGCGCGCGAGCGCACGCGGGATGCCGACGAGAATTTGATGGCCGATTTTTTGGACGCGCGCGTAGTAGATGGGTCGCCTCCTGGGCGTGTTCGCGTAGTCTAGGAAGTCTAGAGTCTGGCGGGATCCGGTACAAGTGAAAAGTATGGTTGGGGTTTCAGCTCGGCCCTTGGCCGGAATGATGGTCGCGCCGGCGCTGCGCCGGTGCGGCCGTCAGAGGGGAGAGGACATGGCTAGCCACCGCCCCGCGCCAATGCGGGCGCGGTCCGCGTGTGTGACCAAAGGGAGCAAGGTAGTCACGCGGGCCGCGCTCGCGTTGGGGGTGTCGCGGGGCGGTGGCTAGCCATGTCCTCTCCCCTCTCTCTCACGAGCCCTTTGAGGGCGCGTTCGTGAGAGATTCCGGCCAAGGGTCGAGCTGAAACCCCGCTTTTGAATTTGTTTCTACAAGCGGCGGTGTGAATGTTCACGCTGGCCGGCCGCGCGCCGGCCAGGATCAAAGCGCCGTCGGCCGGCGCCGGCGACGTCTGCCGGCGACGGTCGAGGGCCACACTTGGCCCCACAGCTCTTATTTTTGGGTGGCCGGTACGTCTAGACCGGCCAGAACGGGGTTATGGGCTCACGAGCGGCAGGGCGCCGCCTGAGTCCCTGAATTCGTCCCACTCGGGCGGCCAGGGCGCGTCCGGTGGGAGTAGTTTTATCAGGGTCAAGCCCTGGGCCGCGGCGAGCTGCAACCACTTCGCCGCGGGTAGTCGGGTTGCGTTCTTGTCCTCGATCGCAACCCGCGCGGCTTGCCAGAAGCGCCAAATGGCGCGCTCTGGCTCGCCGGTGTTCACGAGGTAGCCTTCCTCGGCTAGCGAGGCGCTCAGCCGCGCGTCGGTGGACAGCTCCCACCGGATCGCGCGGCTGTCGTTGCTCACGAAGTGCCAGAGGTGCTCGCACGTCTGGTTTATCAGGGTGCCGGCGAGGACGCCGGCCGCGGTGTTGCGTCGGCCGCGCAGCCATCGCGTCATGGTATCGCTACACGCGGCGCCGAGCTTCGCGGCGTAGGTGTCGCCGTCAATCGTTTCGGGATTGCCGGGCACGGCGTGCGCCGTGGGGGCGAGCGCGGTCAAGCCGCGTTGCTCGAGATAGCCGGCCGTGAAGTCGCCGGTCTGAATGACCGGCGCCCACGGGCCGGGCGCGCGGGCCGCGAAGG
>Ga0209735_1000222_pt1 | contig 9564 bp, 9 predicted proteins | sample BlaSpr_A8_Ref_M2_FD_187990 | JGI IMG/M metagenome (GOLD analysis project Ga0209735, IMG submission 187990) | Forest soil microbial communities from Thunder Bay, Ontario, Canada - Black Spruce, Ontario site 2_A8_Ref_M2 (SPAdes) (version 2) | ecosystem: Environmental > Terrestrial > Soil > Boreal... | reverse complement strand
TACACGATTTCACTTTCCAGCGGCCAGCGCGGCGCTTCGCCAAAAGCGAGCATCGGTAACATCGCCACTAAAGAAGAAAAGGGAAATCGCCGATAGGAATGGTTTGGGGGCGTGCATGATGGCGATTAGCTTACGAGTAAAGCTGGCCCTGGGCTTCGGCATTTTGCTCGCAATGCTGATACTGACGGGATCAATAGGATACTACTCGACCGGCAGAGTCATTGCCGCGGCTGAGGACGTTAGATTCTCATTGAAAAGAAGAGAAGCGGCGACCGCTGTTGAATTAGGTATGAGAAAGCAGATTCAGTCTGCATCCGGCTATGTCTTCAATGGCGATCAGGCTTCGCTGCAACAATACGCACAGGATAAGCAGGAGGTGGCTCAGACACTGAGCGAATTAAGCAAAATGCTGAGCACAGAAAAAGGTAAAGCGCTGTTCAGCAACATCCGTCAAAGGACTGACCGCATGACCGGGATCACGGATCAGGAAATCTCCTTTCGAAAGCAGAGCCGCGCTTACGAAGCCAACGACCTGGCCTCCGGCCCCAAGACTCAGGAAACTCTGAAGAACTTCGCAGGCGATTGCAAGGAATTGGAAGCGTGGGAAGACAAGCTTGCCCAGGATGAACTTGAGGTAGAACACCAAACCGAAACCAAGGCTAATACGCTAACGATGGTGCTGGTTGCGTGCGGATTGGCGCTCGGCATTGTAACCGCAATGCTAATCGGCCGCTCCATCACCGGCAGTCTGATCAGCATGCTCCACATGATCCAGAAAATTTCTTCCAAGGATTTAGCTGTAGAAGATATTCAGGTCACTTCCAGCGACGAGATAGGTCAGGCAGAGGTGGCTCTGAATAGCATGAAAAACACGCTGCATCAACTGGTGCAGAGTATCGCCGCCACTGCCGAGCATCTGGCCAGCGCGAGCGAAGAAATATCAGCCGGCGCCAGCCAGTCCGTGGAAACGGCTCGCGTGCAGTCGGATCAGACCCTGCAGGTCGCAACCGCCATGCAGGAAATGTCTTCGACAGTCCATCTGGTCTCGGAGCAGTCGCAGAAGGCGTCGGATTCGTCGCACAAGGCGGCGCAGGCCGCCCGCCAGGGCGGCGAGGTGGTGGAACAGACGCTCTCCACCATGCGCAGCATCGCTGAATCTTCCACCACCGTGGCCGCTCGTATTGCGGAGTTAGGGAAGAGTTCTGAGGAGATCGGTAAAATTGTGGCAGTCATCGACGATCTCGCCGATCAGACGAACCTGTTGGCGTTGAATGCCGCGATCGAGGCTGCGCGTGCCGGCGAGCAGGGACGCGGGTTTGCCGTGGTCGCTGATGAGGTTCGAAAATTGGCGGAACGCACTACCAAGGCAACGCAAGGCATCGGTACCATGATCCAGTCGATTCAGACCGAAACCAAAAATGCCGTGCAAGCCATCGAGCTCGGCAGTCGAGATGTGGAAGCTGGAGTAACGAAAACTTCAGCTTCCGGAGAAGCACTGAAAGAAATTATTCAGATGTCAGAACAGGTCGGCGACATGATCGCGCAGATTGCGACCGCCGCGACCGAGCAATCCAGCGCCACCGAACAAGTGAATAATAATGTGTCCCAGATCTCAAGCCTGACTCAGGGGTCGTCCCTGGCGGCCGAGCAGACCGCAAAAGCTTGTGCTGAACTCTCTGCAATGGCGCTGGACCTGCAAAACCTGGTTAGTCAATTCAGGCTAGGAGACGTCCAGTCAAAGCGGACTCCGGACGCAGTTGCGTCCGCCAAGACCAAAGCAGCCGCTTCCGGAAGTTGAGCGCGTGCGGCCGATTCCCGACTCTCTGCCAGCCCCACATCTCACGCGGCGGTCGTCATTTCACGAGCCCATTGCATAGCTTTCCAGTGGCACTCAGTCGCGACACTTTCAGGAAGTTTCACCTGCGCGCAGAGTTGAGTGAGGTTGGCCCAGTCTGCGGCCTCCTGGTAGAGCATTAAGCGGTACACGGAATCAAGATTGCTTTTTTGGCCGAGCAGCACAGCTCTAGTCTCCCGATCCAGGCTGATTCCTTCCAACACCACGCCCATGGGTATTTCCAGAATTGCATCCATCAGGGAAAGCAATCCGACTAAGAAAAGATCAGATTCACCATGCGGAATTTTCGCGCCAAGCAATTCGCAATAGCGTGCGCGAACCATAGCGGAGAGGACCAGATCGGAAGGCTTGTCCTGCCCGGCGCCCAGAGCTGCGACCATGCGAACCCAGCGCCGGACTTCCCGCTCCCCCAGAATCGAGAGTCCATGTTTGACCGAATGAATCTCCGAGGAAAAACCGAATGCCGCCGAATTGAGATAGCGCAGCAGCCGATAGCAGAGTGAGGGTTCGCCTTTTATGATGCGATCAACTTCAGAGAGTTCGAGGTCGTCGTGAGAAATGGCCTGCAGCAGCCGCAGGTAGTTGACGCGGTTCTTGGGAATCTCACGAGCGTGCAGAAGTTCGGGCTTGCGAAAAAAATAACCTTGAAAATAAGAAAAGCCGGCGTTCTTGCCGGTGTTGAACTCCTCGCGAGTTTCAACTGTCTTGGCCAGCAGTCGACAGCCGGGAGTGGCGTAGCGCTGGAGGATGGTAGCCTGCTGTTCGGGCGACGTATTCCTCACATCGACCTTGATGATATCTGCAAACCTGGCAAGCGCTGCTCGCGGATCGTCCACGACGAAGTCGTCGAGGGCGATCGTGTATCCGCCTTCCTTCAAACGAATGCAAGCTGCTTCTACCAAGTCGTCAACCGCAACGGATTTCACAATCTCCGCCACCGCCTGGCCAGGAGGCAGCAGCGTAATGTAGTCCTTCAATAGTGTGTCACGAGTGCAGTTGATAAAGGCGCGCCGGCCATCGCAGAGGATATCCAGCCCCATGAGCATTGAGGTATCGACGGTGCTGCGCGACGCGGCATCCGGATCCTTGCTTTGAAAATAGTCTTCCACTCCATCGCGAAACAACAACTCGTAACCAAATACCTGTTCGTTGCTGGTTAGAATTGGCTGGCGAGCCACATAGCGGCTGCCGAGGCTTGCGGGAGGTGAGGTGACGCTGGTAGATTCCACAGCTAGATTGATCGGCAGTCTGCAGAACAAACTTTAGACTCCGAGCTCGGGGCCACGGAGAATCACGCTTGTTTGAAGTTTTTCGCCGCGCTGACTTCAGTGAACCGCCCACTGCGGATCTTCTTCGGCCTTCACGATGTGGCCATCACGCATGTGGATAATGCGGTCTCCATATTTGGCGGCCTCGGGATTGTGAGTAATCATCAACACGGTCTGACCTAATTCCTGATTCGACTGCCGCAGCATCTTCAAAACGATATTCGAGTTTTCGGTGTCAAGATTCCCGGTAGGCTCGTCCGCTAAGACTACCGCCGGCTTGTTTACCAGGGCGCGCGCCAGAGCCACGCGCTGCTGTTCGCCGCCAGAAAGTTCCGACGGCCGATGGTTCAACCGCTTGCTGATTCCCAGTAAATCGCAGATGCGCATAAAAAATGCAGGATCGCTCCCATTGGTGCCGGAAATTTCCTGCGCGATGGCAATATTGGAACGAGCGTCGAGCGTAGGCAGCAGGTTGAACTTTTGAAAAACGAATCCGATTTTGCGTTTGCGCATGCGCGTGCGCTCCGCATCGGAGAGCGTAGCGAAATCATCGCCGTCCATAATCACTTTGCCGGAATCGGCGCGCGTGAGCCCACCCAGCAAGTAAAACAGAGTGGACTTGCCGCTGCCGGAAGGGCCCACGACAGTGACAAACTCACCCTTTTGTACGCTAAAGGAGATGCCGCGAAGCGCGAGAACGTCAATCTTTCCTATGCGATAGGTTTTATGTAAATCAATGGCTTCAATGAATGCGCCCATACCAACCTCGATATTACACGATGGGCAGGGCGGTGAGTTGCTGAGCGCGCAGAGATGCGCAAACAGAACAAATCTGCAGGCGGTTTTTCGCGGCGCTCTCTGGCGATCAGGCCGCGCCCTGGCGCTGAGCAATTGCCGCGGGCCGCTCCAACATGCGCTTGGGTCCGCGCTTGCGTACCAGAAGCAGGCGAATTCGTTCCAGCAGATCGGCGGGCGCATACATTCCTCTGGCGAGGAATACGTCAGCCTGAGATTCATGATCGTAAACTCGCACCTTACTCGAAATTAGAATTGCCGGAGTTTGAGGCGACAGATTCTTGATGGCGGCGATGAGCTGCGGCCCATCAAGACCAGGCATCGCCATGTCGGTAACCACCAAGTCGACACCCCCTTGCTTGAAACGTTCCAGCGCCTCTTCGCCACGGGAGCAACTGGCGACGCGGTAACCGCGGGTCTCCAGCATGATTTTGCGATAAGAAAGGGACTGTTCATTGTCATCAACACAAAGAATCGTGCGCTTGGGTTTCATTCACCGTCCGTTTCCGTAACGCCGGCAGCACGCCGGAGCTGAACGGAAATTTCTCTGTTCGCGAAGAATAGGAAAGCGAAGTGATGCTAACCGTAAATCGCGCGTGCTGTAAAGTATCGTTGAAGCAAATGGCAGAGATTGGCCATTGACAATTTGCAGCGTTGCCGGAGGAAGCGATTCTGCAATGCTTGCGCGCGGTCGGCTAGAGAAAAACTTCACCGCGCATGACTTCAGCCGAGTTGCCTCCCACACGCACGTTAACTACCCGGTTATCGCTGCGAGAAGCGCGGACGAAAATCCGGCTGGGCCGCTTCATCTCGACGCCTTGTTCGATCAAAGCGCGCTCGTCGGGTTTAGCCACGCCGTGCGCCACCATCCACGCGGCAGTGCAACCCGCGGCCGATCCAGTCGCCGGGTCCTCGCCGTTGTAGAACAGCATTCGAGCGTGCAAACGGGCATCTCGATCCACGGTTTCGCGAGTAACAAAATAAAAAAACTTTCCTGCGGTCTTGGCTAGATATTCGGCGGCTCGATTCAGATCAACCTGCAAAGCTTGCATCGCAGCCAGCGATTTCAACGGCGTCACAGTGAACGGAACTCCGGTTGACACAGTTTCAATGGGCAATGAATCGTCGAAGTCCTGAATCCTTAATCCGGTTGCTCGCGCCACGGCTTCTCGATCATGTTGCATTACGAAAGTGGGATCGAGTTGTGTCATCTCGCCGAACGCAGGCCCGGGGGTTGTATCCGCGAACTCCACCGGAACTTTGCCAACATTCAATTCCAGCGTAACTTTCTTGGCTCCACTCTTTCCGCGCAGGGCGAAGGCTGTGCCTAGCGTTGGATGACCGGCAAAGGGCAGTTCTTCCTGCACGGTGAAGATGCGCACGCGCACTCCGCGCTCACTCTCGGTCTTGGCGTCACGGGGCAGGATGAATGTGGACTCCGACAGGTTCATCTCTTTGGCCAGCGATTGCATCTCGCTGTCCGTTAATCCACGCCCGTCGGAGAATACAGCCAAGGAGTTGCCCTCGAGCGGGCGCGAAGAAAAAACATCCCACTGTGTCATCGCAAGTCGCCGTGATGGTTGGCTCATAAACGTCCCTAAGAGAGCCTATGTGCAGGCTCAACATCGCAAGAGCACGGATGCGAGGGGAAGCCCGAGCGATGCAGGAAATATCTCCAGAAAGTTAGTTGCTCGGTTGACACGATGAGTGCCGGCTTCTATTCTTACTATGTGATTTGCCTTACCCATCGCGGCTTCGCATGTTGTTGCATGTGTATGCCGTCGTGCGGGTAGGGAGCAACTAAGATTTCTTCCAACCCACCCAGCACGAAACGGGTGGGTTTCGTTTTTGTACGATGCTCGCCCCAAACGAAGCCTGGGGTGGCAACCAACCTCCATACAGTGAGGACATTTTAGGAGAGAAGAGATATGAATACCGCCGCTGCAACCGAAGTTACCAGAATCCCGCGTATCAATGACGTAGCGCCTGATTTTACGGCGGAAACTACGCAGGGCACGATCCATTTTCACGAATGGATTGGCGATGGCTGGGCCATTTTATTTTCCCATCCCAAAGATTTCACCCCTGTGTGCACCACCGAACTGGGCTATATGGCGCGTTTGCAGCCGGAGTTTGCGAAGCGGAATACCAAAATCATCGGCTTAAGTGTCGACCCCGTAAGCAGTCACGGCAAGTGGGCAGCGGATATTGAAGAGACCCAGGGCGCCAAGGTCAATTATCCGATGATCGGTGACCCTCAACTCGAGATAGCCAAGCTCTACGGCATGTTGCCGGCCGAGAGCGGGAATAGTTCCGATGGGCGCACTGCTGCCGACAACGCCACGGTGCGCACCGTATTCATTGTGGGTCCGGATAAAAAGATCAAGCTCCAGCTCAGCTACCCCATGAGCACCGGACGCAACTTCGATGAGATACTGCGCGTCCTCGATTCCATGCAACTCACGGCCAAGTACAAAGTCTCCACGCCGGTGAATTGGAAGCCAGGGGATGACGTGATCATCAGCGGCAATGTTTCCAACGAAGAGGCGCAGAAACAATATCCGGGAGGCTGGAAATCACCCAAGCCGTATTTGCGGATCGTCCCCCAGCCGAAATAGCTGGAGCCGTCCTTCATCGGTCGTCCGCGGCCGCTATTTGAGCGGGCAATTTTTTTCTACGCCTGTGCTGACTCATAGGGCATTCAACGCGGACTCCACGACCGTTCCGCGCCTACTGTAGTTGTCTGAATTTCTCAAGGCAACAGCTTTCTCGACACGCAGTCGCATTGGGGGATGAGTATGCGACACCGAGAATGTCTGGTACGCTACGTCGTTGAAAATAAGCACGGAAGCGCATGCGGTCCGGTGATCGTCCCGGTCTTCAAAACCGGCGGGCGGCGGGTCACCCCGTCGCCGGTGGGTTCGACCCCCACTCGCTTCCGCCATTTCTTCACGCACCAATAGAGCCGGATGCGATTGCAGGAATTCGGCAGTGATCCCGTGACTTTCGCCATCGTCCGAGAATCGAATCATTTAGAATCATTTCCCGTTTGAGCAGACTGCTTCGTGGAGATCAATTATGAAGATCGCTAAAGATGTCACAGAACTGATCGGGCACACTCCGCTGGTGCGGTTGAACAAGGTCACAGAAGGTTGCGTGGCCGAGGTAGTTGGCAAGCTGGAGAGCCAGAATCCTCTGGGCAGTGTGAAAGATCGTATTGGCGTCAGCATGATTGGCGAAGCCGAGCGTGCGGGAAAAATCAAGCCGGGCAAGACCGTGCTGATTGAGCCCACCAGCGGCAATACCGGCATTGGCCTTGCCTTTGTAGCGGCGGTCAAAGGCTACAAGCTGATTCTGACGATGCCGGAAACCATGAGTATGGAGCGGCGCGTGCTGCTGCTGGCTTTCGGTGCGGAGATCGTGCTCACCCCCGGTCCCAATGGAATGAAAGGCGCTATAGCGAAGGCTCAAGAGCTGCTGGCAAACACTCCGAACAGCTACATGCTGCAGCAATTCGATAATCCAGCCAATCCTAAAATTCATTTCGAGACCACCGGCCCCGAAATTTGGAACGATACTGACGGGCGCGTGGACTTCCTGATCTCGGGCGTTGGAACGGGCGGTACCATTACCGGAGTTTGCGAATACATCAAGCCCAAAAAGCCTTCGTTCAAGGCCGTTGCTGTCGAACCGGCGGACAGCGCCGTGCTCTCCGGGGGGAACCCTGCTCCGCACAAAATCCAGGGGATCGGCGCCGGCTTCGTTCCTAGTATTCTTCGTCGCGACTATATCGATGAGGTCATCACAGTTACGAATGATGACGCGGTTCGTATGGCGCGCCGCCTGCCGCTTGAAGAAGGTCTTTTTGTAGGGATTTCTTCCGGCGCTGCCGTCGTCGCTGCGTTACAAGTAGCGCGGCGTCCAGAAAATAAAGGAAAGTTGATCGTAGTAGTTCTGCCGTCATTTGGAGAACGCTACCTGAGCACAATTCTTTTCGAGGAACTTCGCGCTCGCGCGCAACAGATTCCTACGTCGACGCTTCCGGCGTGATGATCCGACCTCCCTGATCTGCCGGGCGCTTGTTCCGGAATGAGATTAGAGTGGAAAAGTCTGTGGAAAACTCCTTTCGACTCCCGATTTATGGGGTGGTATTGAAATATGCGGGTGTATGATGATTCACAATCCGGCCAGCAAGAACCTGAGCGTCGACGAACGGGGCTTTGCGGGCAACGCATTGATATTGGGGCGTGGTCCTTTCCTCGAGCATCAGGCAAAAATTAAAAATAGTGACAAACGGCGAGTAAGTAGGGGAGGATACGACCATTATGGATACGAGTCATTCGTCTGGCGACCAACCGCTCCCTGCCAACGAGAAGAAAACTTACGAAAAGCCTGGTTTTCGTTACGAGCAGGTCTTTGTGACCTCTGCTCTTACTTGCGGCAAGGTCACGGGCGGCATCGGAAGCATGTGTCACATGAACAAGAAATCATGAGTGTGGCGGAAAACGTAATTGTCGATCCCGGAGACGCTCTCAAGTGCGACTTGGCGAGCGAGATCCTCCGCTCCTTCGGCGGAGTTCGTTTTGGGGCCACTGGCTGGAGCATGCTTCCAGCACTTTGGCCCGGAGACCTGCTACTGGTCGAAACTGTTCCCGCGGATCAAGTGCGAGTGGGGGACATTGCGCTGGTTGGACGAGCCGGCAAACTCTGTGCCCATCGGGTTGTTTCCCGCACAAATGACTCCGGCGATGCGCGTTGGATCACTCGCGGCGACGCTATGCCTGCCCCCGATCTTCCGGTAACTGAGGCAGAGTTGTTGGGCCGCGTGACTTCCGTGATTCGCGATGGAAAAGTCGTCGCGGTGCCTGTGAAATTGAACGTGATCGAAAAGTTGATTGCAAAGATCGTTCGGCATTCGTTTTTCGCCGCGTGCGTTGTAGTCTACCTGCACCGTATGCGGCGAAATCGAGAGGAATCGGTTCTTCTATGCCGGGGTTAGCCGCGCCAGTCGATCGTTACAGCGTAGTGATTGCAATCGGCGGTGTATCCATCAGGGTGCATACCGCCGACAGCGATTTTCTCGCGATACTACAGCGCCGTTATGCCGGATTCCTCGGCGGGGACCCGCAGGCTGAATTTGATTTCGACGTAGAACTGGGAATACCGCCCTTTAGTACTCCATTGCCGGAGGTGAGTGTCACTCACCGAGCTGGCCGATGGTTCATGGAGCGTGAAGATTTTAGGGCGGAATGGGATCCGGCCGCACGTCGCGGAAGTATCCAACAGAGTGCGAATCCTTATTCTATCGACGCTTTTCTCCGCATCGTGCACACTCTCGTGCTCGCCAAGCTGGGCGGATTCCTGTTGCATTCCGCCAGCGCGGTTCGTAATGGAAAGGCGTTTCTGTTCGCCGGCGAATCGGGGGCCGGGAAGACGACGATTTCACGCCTTGCGCCCCCTGATGTCACTCTCCTCACCGACGAGATGTCCTACATTCGCCAGCGGGACGATGCTTACGTAGCGTTCGGCACGCCCTTCACTGGTGAACTGGTGCAGGCCGGTGAGAATACTTCGGCGCCCGTGGCCGCGCTTTATCTCTTGCATCAGGGACCCGAGAATCGAATCGAACGGTTGGCCATCGCCGAG
>Ga0209735_1000220_pt1 | contig 9599 bp, 10 predicted proteins | sample BlaSpr_A8_Ref_M2_FD_187990 | JGI IMG/M metagenome (GOLD analysis project Ga0209735, IMG submission 187990) | Forest soil microbial communities from Thunder Bay, Ontario, Canada - Black Spruce, Ontario site 2_A8_Ref_M2 (SPAdes) (version 2) | ecosystem: Environmental > Terrestrial > Soil > Boreal... | reverse complement strand
AGAAGGGGCCTGGATGCAAGCACCGATCGAGGTCTCACGGAGAGAGTGCAGAAGTATTTTTTCTTGACATCCTCTCTCATAGGATGAGCGCTATCGCCTTCCATGAGAAGGCCGGTCGGAGTCAAGTGAAAGGGCGGCAGGACCGGCTAGATTCGCTCTTTACGGCTACGTGGAAGAAATAACTGGGTTGTCTATTGTTCTTTCCCTGGTTTGCAAATCGGGCAGCTTCGGAACCGATGAATCAGGCGCTTCCACCAGGGCCAGCTCTGTTTCTCAGACTGATGCTTATACCGAAGCCATCCAGGTTCAGACAGCTTTTTTCGGAATTCCGGGTCACTCATTCCCATACTGCAATCCCTTACCTGCGCTGTCTGGGAATCTCTTGGGGAAAAATGAAGGCATCGGCTCTCCCCCGAAAACCGATGACCTCCATAGCAGAGATCGTTCGAAGCCTGAATGTACGGCTATTTGTAAAGGTTTGTCAAGCCTTGCTATTCGAGAATTCCTCTCAACGTGTTCTTAGATATTTTCTGCTAGACTCTAAACAATCCCGTTACACATCCTTCCGCCGGACCCCATTCTGGACGTCGGTCTCTTGTGCAATCTGATATATTCCCCCGGAAAAGAGGCCACAGCTTGCGCACTCCCGAATCGTTCCACGCGGCGATTATCAAGTTTCTCGACTCAGCAGAGACCGCAAAGCGAATAGCCTGCTGCCCAGCCTGCCAGTTACCCGTTGAATACCGAGCCTCATGGCTTATCTTCGAGGGACGGTCTTGGAATATGGCGGTGCCAGTCTGCCCGATGTGCAATGCCAAGACGCACCGCGCCTAGCAATGCAGTGCTTAGGACACTACCCCGCTCAGGCTTCCAACTCTACTAGAGGGATACATTTTACGAATTTCGAACGTGCCGCATTTAATTGTGGGAGAAGAGGCATTCGGGTGTAAGGTGGCGCATCTCGAGATTCTCCCGGCTCTGCGGGGATGTGCCTTCCCCCTGTTTATGCTGCCACGCTGAGTTGTCTTGAATATCTTGAGGGGGCTAAGGGTGTGCGGAAACGCGCACCCTTTATCGTTTAGGTATTGAGGTGCCCCCGATTACTGTACCGATCCCAATGTAAGTTCTCAGTTGATGATTCAGCGAGGATGAGGTCTGGAGCAGGGGACGGCGTTTCAGACTGTTACGAAACACTAGGCGCCTGACAGAAACAATGGCAAGATGCCCTCACGCGAGGGCATCTTTAATTATGGGCTTCATTCAAGGCGAAGGTCGGACACAGGGAACGCTGTTTCCGGTCACCCTGGACGAACTAATTCCGCAAGACCAAGTCTGCCGGGTGATTGATGCGTTCGTGGATCGTCTGGACATGGCGGGGTTAGGGTTCGAACGCGCGGAACCCGGCGACACCGGTGCACGCCTAGTTCTCGCGACAGCGCCACGATGTTGTCGCACTTTTTCAGCGCTCGACTGCTATGCGGCTGAATTCCTTCGGGTACCGCCCCACTCGTTTCTTTGCCACTTGCAGTTCCTTTCCCTGCACAGTGTGCCTTTTCCGAGTGTCTCATTTTTGGGGTTCAGTCCAGCCCACTTCCGAGTAGGCGTAAGGTATGCGGATAAGCGAAACAACTCGCGTTCATCGGTGAGGGCAGTGGATGGCCGCCCGAGTCTTCCCGGTTTCCGGTTCGCAGTGACCGGTCACAGCAATCTGGCTGCTGGATTAATATTTTGCTTAAGCCGTTGACAATAAACGCTTTATATGGACAATCCGAAAATAGCTTGTCGCTCGGAAGCATTCGGCGACCGGCTGATCGGCCGTCAGTCGAGCATTCACTCTGGGGAACTGCGGTTGCTTCCGAAATTCGGCACACCGTTGGGCACACAATTAATTATGCTGAGGAGAAGTTAGATTGTCTCGGACGAATCAGTCGCCTAGAAGCTCGACCGGAACACGGTATTCAATGAAGACAACACTATTTCGGTATCAGATACGATCCAGGAATATTCTCATCTAGGGTTGCCAGGACCGCACCATTTGCGGTCGCAAGCTTGCTCAAGTGGCCGTCGGTAATTTGCTTAGGGGCTCTGACCCAACTGGGTAGATGAGAAACATCGTGTTCATCTCGAACGAACGTGAGAGGAGAGGTAGCCACATCCTTAAGGCGCAGCAGCAGTGTACGAGCTTGAGTCACGCTAAACCCGTACGCCGGAGCTTGGGCTAGCACGCGTACAAACCCGAGCTCGGTGATTGAACAACTCGCCAGGCTCGGCGAATTTTGGGACTGGACCCACGATGCAAGACGATCATGGAATTCGTGATTAATGAAGCCCAGAGCAACTAGAGCATTCACATCGAGCAAGTAGATCATGGGAAGTTTGTCAGAATTTCTTCAACTTCCTTGCTGCTCAACGTAGGCGCGTTCGGCCCTGCACTTAATGCGGGCAGTCCAGTAACCGGATCAGTCACAAGTTTGACTCGATGGGGACGTTTCTTGCGCGGCGTCAACACAATTCGCCCATCTTCTATAATAGCGTCCAAAGGATCACCTGCCCGAATATCGAGTCGGCGGCGAAGCGGCCCTGGAAGAACAACTTGTCCCTTCGTAGAAACTTTGGTCTGCATGGTAAGACAATCTTACCTCTTTCTTTCTTGTTTCGCAATGTCCCAACGGCTAAGGGGCGAGGACATTCCAGCCAGATGAGACGCTGTATGTCTTCGGTTTCAGTCGAGGAGCCTACACTGCGAGGGCGCTGTGCGGAATGCTGCACATCATCGGGTTGCTACGTGAGGACAACGAGGGCTTGATCCCGTACTCGATTCGGATGATTAAGCAAAAGAAGATCGACTTCGGAGTCGCTGCGGATTTCAACAAGACTTTTTGTCGCGAGTGTAAGCCACATTTTGTCGGGGTTTGGGACACCGTCAGCTCAGTAGGCTGGGTATATAACGTTGCCCAATTCCCAGGCACCAAAGCGACGCACAACCCCGACCTGAAATTCGTTCGGCATGCGGTGTCAATTGACGAACGTAGGGCGTTCTTTCGGCAAAACTTGTTCGGCACACCACACGATCCTCAGCAGGACATCAAGGAGATCTGGTTTGCGGGGGCTCATTCAGACGTTGGCGGCAGCTATCCCGAGCCAGAGAGCCAGCTTTCTAAGGTCGCCTTACACTAAGTCGGTAGAGCGGAGGTTGGCAGATAAGAACCTTCGGTACTCCCCTAGCAATCTTCCTTCGCAGCATCGAGTCGGTGACTGTGGCCCCGAGAAAGTTCCGATTAGAAACAATTCTGGCGCGGGGCCCTCGCCGGACGGCGAGCACGGCCCAGGCCATGCGTGCCAGCTTGTTCGCTAAGGCGACTGCGGCCACGTTACGGTGGGTGCGTGCTGTGAGTTGGGCCAGCCATGCTCCGGTTTGCCGACAACACACCCAGAAATCGTCGCATCCGCGCGTACCGTGCCACGCGGGCTATAATTGCGCGCACGGATGGCTCTTACTCCTGGGACAAAACTCGGCCCCTATGAAATTCAGTCTCCGCTCGGCGCTGGCGGCATGGGCGAGGTGTACCGCGCGAAGGATACGCGGCTCGGGCGCGGCGTGGCGATCAAGGTTTTGCCCGCCGCGTTTTCGCGGGACCCGGAGAGGCTGCGGCGGTTTAAGCAGGAGGCGCAGGTAGTTGCGGCGTTGAATCACCCCAATATTCTGGCCATACATGATTTTGGCGAGCACGAAGGCTCGCCTTACATCGTCACCGAGCTTTTAGAAGGCCAAACTCTGCGTGGGTGGCTGAGCGGAGGCGCTATACCGTCGCGGAAGGTGACCGCTACAGCGGAGCAAGTCGCGAGAGGATTGGCAGCGGCGCGCGACAAGGGGATCGTCCATCGCGATCTGAAGCCGGAGAATATTTTCGTCACGCGCGACGGGCAAGTGAAGATTCTGGACTTCGGTTTAGCAAAACTCACCCCGGAGCCGATGCCGGACGCGGCGACGCTGCCTTCACAAACCGAGCCGGGTGTGGTGATGGGCACGGTCGGTTACATGTCGCCCGAGCAAGTCCGTGGGCTCAGGGCAGATCATCGGTCGGATTTGTTCACCTGGGCACGGTTCTGTACGAGATGCTCTCGGGCAAGCGTGCGTTCCATGGTGAAACCTCTGTCGATGCCGCAAGTGCAATCCTGCATTCTGAGCCGCAGGATCTCACGGAGATGAACAAAGGGGTCCCCGCTGCGCTCAGCCGCATTGTCGGCCATTGTTTGGAAAAAAGTCCGGAGGGCGCTTTCAATCCGCGCATGACCTAGTATTTGATCTGGAGGCGGTGTCTGAGACTTCCGCTTCTCATTCGGTCACTCCACCGAGCCGTTCTCGCAGATTCAGTCGACTGAGTATCGGAATCATCGTCGCCTTCGCCAGTCTCGCTGGTTTGGTGGCGCTCATTATCTTCGTTGCCCAGCAACGGTTAGCGCGCGGTCGGCCGCCTGCGCTGCATCAGATTACGTTTCGTCGTGGGACTGTATGAAACGCCCGCTTCGCCCCTGATGGAAAGTCAGTTCTCTACGGTGCTGCCTGGGAGGGCAACCCGGTCGAGATATTCCACAGCAGTCTGGACAGCCCTGACGCCCGGCCGCTTGGTCTGGCCGGAGCCGATGTATTGAGCATCCTGCCTAATGGAGAGATGGCGGTCCTAACTGCGACGGCAGCGCGGCCCGGGATTCAGTTTCAACGGCATGCTGGCGCGCGTGCCCGTGGCCGGAGGCGTACCACGAGAAATCCTCGACCACGTAGAATCAGCCGACGCGGCTCCCGACGGCTCGCTGGCGGTTGCTTACCACTCCCAAGGGAAGGCGCGGCTGGAGTTTCCCATTGGCACACTCCGCTTCGAATCGTCCACCTGGATCGGGGATGTTCGGGTTTCCCAAAAAGGCGACATGGTGGCCTTCGTGGAACACGATGATCCGATCAGCGACAACGGTGTAGTGCGTGTGGTGGGCCCGAAAGGCAGCCAGAAACTCACACGGGACTATAGCAGTGTGTAAGGACTCGCCTGGTCTGTCGCCGGAGACAAGATCTGGTACACGGCCGCTGATTCTGGAGGGACAGCTCGTAACCTTCACGTCGTCGATCTGTATGGGCACGACCGATTAGTTTATCGCGTGCCGGGAACGCTGCGAGTGCAAGATGTGGCGAAAGACGGGCGCATTCTGCTGGTGCATGAGGCGTCAAGAGCAGGCATCCTGGCCCATGTACCGGGGTCAAGCGGCGAGCGCGAGCTGGGATGGTTTGACTGGTCGATAGTCCGTAGCTTATCTGACGATGGAAAGCGGCTCTTGTTCGATGAGTCAGGGGACGCGCCCGGCGATCAGACTTGGATCTACCTACGCGAGACGGACGGCTCGCCACCTCTGCGGCTCGGCCAAGGCTCGTATGGTGACTTGTCGCCCGATGGCAAATGGGTGGCCGTGGTCCCAGCGATTTTTCGAACCACATTCACATAATTCCGACAGGTGCAGGACAGGAACGCGTACTCGATGTGCAAGACAAGAAACCGTTCTCGGTGTCGTGGCTGCCCAATGGAAAGCTGCTGTTACTCAGAGCTGCGGCGCCGGGCGAAGCGCCGCGCGGGTATCTCTTCGATCTGGATACTGCTGCCCTGCGGCCGATCACGCCTGAGGGCGTAAGGCCAACCGGACAAAGCTCGCCGGATGGGAAGTTTGTCGCAGGCCGCCGAGCTGACGGAACGACCTGGCTGTTCCCCATTGGTGGTGGAAGCCCTCGTCCGATTGCGGTGCACGCTCCCGAAGAGGTTACGAGCTGGTCGCCGGATTCGAGAGCGGTCTACGTCGCCTCCACGGGTGAAACCGCCGTCCATGTCTATCGAGTCGAAATCGATACCGGCAAGCGGAGCCTCTTCACTATCCTCTCGCCATCCGATAAGGCGGGTCTAACCTATATGGCGTTGTGCTGCGTGACGCCGGACGGGAAGTTCTACGCGTACAGCTATAATCGCCAGATCTCTGAGCTATTCATAGTAGAAGGACTGGAGTAGTCAGGCAGGAGCATCCGAGGGTTGCTGCTGCAACGCGACTTCCGAGCGTCGGGAGTTTGGTTGCGGGCGGGTGACGGGCAAACCGGAAATAACCGCGGACGACTGATGCGCCGTAAGCCATTAATTGTCAATTGTTTAGCGCTACATTCGCTATTCGCGAATCGCGAATGTAGAATAAGCGCATGCCTTTAAAGCCTCAAGACATAATGGTCGTTCTGAAACTCTGCACCTATGAACGCAAGCGGCCGCCTATGTCTATGATCGCGGCAGATCTCAACATGAGCCCCTCTGAGATTCATGCTGCCATCAAGCGTCTTCAGCAAGCCCGGCTCTTGCATGGCCCTGAGATGCAAGAAAAACCGAATCTCTCAGCTCTCGAAGAATTCCTCCTGCATGGAGTGAAATATGCATTTCCCGCGGAACATGGACAGGTGACGCGCGGATTGCCAACCTCGTTTGCCGCTCCCCCGCTGAAGGATGAAATTGCCTCAGGCGATGAGCTTCCTCCTGTATGGCCATGGCGGGACGGGGAAACCCGCGGTATAGCTCTCGAACCTTTATATAGGACCGCTCCCGCAGCGGCCCTCCGCGATCCAATCCTCTACGAGTTGCTCGCTTTGGTTGATGCCATCAGGGATGGGCGAGCACGCGAACGTAAGATAGCGGAGAAAGAGCTAATAAGTAGACTGCGCACAGAAAATGTCAAAACACAATCTCGAACTGCTCGTTGAAGCGGCTCGCCTTCTACAACCACTCCTAGGAGAATTGGTCTTTGTCGGAGGAAGCACGACAGCCCTTCTCATCACCGACAAAGCTGCGGCAGAGGTCCGTCCCACCTACGATGTGGATGCTATTGCCGAGATCAGCTCATATGCCGCTTACGCTGATTTCTCGGAACGACTCCGCCGGTGTGGCTTTAGGGAGGATACCAGCGAAGGAGCTCCGATTTGCCGGTGGCGGCAGAAGAAGACGATTTTGGACGTCATGCCGCTCGACGAGAAGATCTTGGGATTTTCCAACCGCTGGTACAAGCCGGCTTTGGATTCCGCCCTCGTACATGAACTGGGACCAGACCTGCGGGTCCGAGTTGTGACTGCGGTCTACTTCAGCGCGACGAAGTTGGAAGCATTTGCTGGTCGAGGTAAGAGTGATTACCAATCGAGTCACGATCTTGAAGATCTAATGGCCGTGGTGGATGGGCGAGCCGAACTAGTCGAAGAGATCCGCGCGGGGGCGGAGGATGTTCGCGCATACATTGCGGCAGAAATCAGGAAGCTGTTTGCCACCCGTGAGTTTCTCGATGCATTACCCGGCTACCTGCTCCCCGACCAAGCGAGCCAGGCTCGCGTCTCAATATTGCTTGAGCGATTGAAAAAGATAGCGGCTCTTTAATCGGATAGCAGTTTCAGATTGGGCACACCGTTGGCAGACTGATCTGAGGAAACAGTGGGTCTGCCACGCTAGACGGCTGATGGAGTGTCAGTCGCACCCTCGCCCTGTCGCTGAGGTGCTGCGCTTCCTCAATCGTCCGCCGGATCAGGCTGGACCGTGCTCGCAATGCTGCTGTCAGCAATTAGAGCCACAGAGCACTCTCAGAAACGCTTATCGAACCCTTCACGAACCCTGCAGCCGCACCTTGCCACGAAACATGCGATACACAAAAACGAAGTAGCCGAAAGCGAGGCACATCCCCAACCCCCACCAAATGAGGCCCACGCGCAACGCATACTCGCCTGTGGCGGCATTGTAGATGGTGATGTCGCGTGCGGGATCACCGCTGGACGGCATCAGGCTGGGATATAGCGCCGCTGCCACACCCGCTAGCATGGCCACGATATATGCGCACGAACTCAGAAACGCAGCCTTCTCCTTCGCTCGCCGTTCGAAGACCCACATGGCGGCGAGGCTCACGGCAACTGCCAGCGGAATCACGTACATCAGCGGATATTCGCTGAAGTTATGCATCGTCCGCGGACGCACGGCAGTGGTGACGGGCACACCAAACGCGGTTAGCACGATCAGCAACGGCACCAATCGGCGGGCAAGCTTGCGCGACTTTTCGTTCACCGGTCCTCCCGTCTTGAGGGCCACGTAAAACGCCCCGTGGACTACTAGAGCGACAAGGGTAAGAACCCCCGCGCCACAGGTGTACCAGTCGAGAATGCCGGTATTGGCACCAGTCCGGAAGTTTGTCCACAGTGGCTCAAAGAAAAAATGATCTGCTCCCAAAGGGACGCCGCGCACGACGTTGCCGAGCGCCGCGCCGAAGAAGATCGCCAGCAACCCGCTCGATATCGAAAAGAAGCCGTCGAACAGCGACTTCCACACGTCATTTTCGATATGCGTGCGAAATTCGATCCCAATGCCGCGCAACACTAACAACCACAAAACTATGTGGAGCGGCAAGTAGAAGCCGCTGAAGCTCGAAGCATAGAGCAAGGGAAAGGCGAAATAGAGGGTTCCACCGGCGGCTATCAGCCACACTTCATTGCCGTCCCAGACTGGACCGATGCTGCGAATCACGGTCAGACGTTCTTCTTCGGTGCGTGCAATGAGCATGTGCAATACACCCGCTCCGAGGTCGAAGCCGTCGAGCACGGCATAAGCTGTGATCATGCCAGCGACGAGCACAAACCAAAGCGGTTCCATTGCACACCTCCTAAGTCGTTGTGATTGGGTCGCCCGAGCGCACATCGCCAGGAGCGGCTAACGCCGGACCTTGCCCGATCTCTCGCTGTATGAGGAACAGAAATAGAATTCCCAGCACCAGGTAGAGTCCCATGTAGCCCAGCAGTGTGAACATGCTGTTGCCGGCAATGACATTGGTGGAATATCCCTGGTTGGTGCGCAGCAACCCATAAACCAGCCAGGGCTGGCGTCCGACCTCCGCGGTAAGCCATCCGGCGGTGTTGGCGATGTAGGGGAACGGCACGCAGAGCAGGATGATCCAAAGCATCCACGGGCTTACATACAGCTTTCTACGCCACAGCAGAAAAGCGGCAAACGCCATCACGGCGACGAAAATTGTGCCCAGTCCGACCATCACGTGATAGCTGAAGTAAAGCAGCGGGATGTTGGTCGGCCACTGGTCTTTAGGGAATGCATTTAACCCTTGGACCTCGGCCGTGGTCGTTCCGTAGATAAGAAAGCTCAACACCTTGTTGGCGATGATGGGATTGTCGATCCGCTGATGTTCCTCATCCGGTTGACCAAGAATAACGATCGGAGCGCCAGTTTGTGACTTGAACAGCCCTTCCATGGCTGCCGTGGTCACCGGTTGATTGCGCGCCATGTACTTGCCATGCAGATCGCCGCTGGGAAAGACCTGCCAGAGAGAGGCGGCGATTCCGGCGACAACTCCCACCCGGAGAAAGATGCGTGCGTGCTCCACGAACTTCTGCTGCAGCAAATAGAAGGCGCCCACGCCCGCCATCACGAATGCACCTGTGACCACGGCTCCGCTCATGTTGTGCGCGTACTGAATCAGCGCCCACGGGTTGGTCAACAATCCCCAGAAGCTGGAAACACTGAACCCTCCATTGGGCAGGCGCGTGT
>Ga0209735_1000214_pt1 | contig 9843 bp, 7 predicted proteins | sample BlaSpr_A8_Ref_M2_FD_187990 | JGI IMG/M metagenome (GOLD analysis project Ga0209735, IMG submission 187990) | Forest soil microbial communities from Thunder Bay, Ontario, Canada - Black Spruce, Ontario site 2_A8_Ref_M2 (SPAdes) (version 2) | ecosystem: Environmental > Terrestrial > Soil > Boreal... | reverse complement strand
GGCAGGGCAATTTGATTGTGACCTCCACGAACACCGTGAAGGATTCCGAGATGCGGCAGAAGCTGATTGATGAAGTCAAGAAGCAGGGGAAACCCTACGGCCTCTACTTCGAGGACATCGAAGGCGGGTTCACGCTCACCACGCGGGAAATGCCGCAATCGTTCCAGGTGATTCCCATCATGGTCTGGCGCGTGTATCCCGACGGACGTCCCGACGAATTGGTGCGCGGAGTGGATATCGTCGGCACTCCTCTGTTGTCGCTCAACAACATCGTGCTCACTGGCGATACGCTCCAGGTTTTCAATGGCGTCTGCGGAGCGGAATCCGGGCAGGTTCCCGTTTCAGCTTCCGCACCCGCGATGCTCTTCTCGGAAATCGAAGTTCAGAAAAAGCAGCGAGGAACGAACCGGCCTCCCATCCTGCCGCCGCCGGGTATGGAGAGTACAGCGTCTTCGTCAAGCGCGAAATCAGCGCCGTCCGTGGGAGCGAAGCCGTGAGCCAGAGCCAGACGCCCTTCGCCTCGCGGGTCCCGCGCCGGTGGCTCCTTGGCCTCGCCGCGACTCTTCTGGCGCTCTCCTGTGGAACGCCCGCCGCGGCACAGGGAAAAAACACAAAGACGAATTCTTCGTCAGCGACCGCTGCCGCATCGGACCCTTTACTTGACGCCATGAGCGAAGAGCTCGCGCGCTCGAAGGCAAAGCTCAAGATGGAGAATGTGGGCGCGCCATACTACATCGAGTACCGGCTTTCGGAGGTAGATGAATACGACGCCGAGGCCGCATTCGGAGCCGTGCGTCAGAGCCAGCGCTCTCAAGGTCGCAGCGTGCGCGTGGTAGTTCGCGTGGGCGGTTATAAGCAAGACAGCTACTTCGGCGGGGGAATGGGCGTCACGAATTTCGCGCCCCTCGACGACAATCCCGTCGCGCTTCGGCGCCAATTGTGGCTGGCCACGGACGAAGCCTATAAAAATGCAAGCGAAGCCCTGGCTGCGAAGAAGGCCGTCCTGAGCCAGTACACCGCCGACCAGCCATTTTCCGATTTCGCGCAAGTTCCCGCGTTGCAATCCATGGGCGCGCTCGCCAAATTGGAATTCGACGCGAAGCCGTGGAACGGAGCGCTCGAGAAATCCACGGCGATTTTCCGCACCGATCCGAAAATCCAATCCCTCTCCGCCTCGCTCCGCTTCCGCGCCGTCAACGGGTACTTCATCAATACCGAAGGAACGGTGGCGCGGCACGGTTATGCGATTTACTCCCTTATTCTTTCCGCGTCCACGCAAGCCGCGGATGGCATGAAAATCGAGCGCTCGCCATACTACACGGCAGCAAGCGTCGAGGAATTGCCCACGCCCGCGCAGTTCGAGGCGGATGCGCGCAAGACGATCCAAACACTTAAGGACTTGCGCGATGCTCCCGTCGTCGAGGAAGAATATCGCGGCCCGGTATTGTTCTCAAACGACGCCTCAACCGACGTTTTTACCGGCATGATCGGCGCGAATATCGTCGGGCGGCGGCCCAAGCCGGGCGACTCGGCGCGAACCGAAGGAAAATTCGCGGCGAGCTATAAAAGCCGCGTGCTCCCTGTTTTTCTGTCGGTGGTGGACGATCCACGGTTGAAAACTTTCGGCGGCAAGACGCTCGTCGGCAGCTACGAAATTGACGATGAAGGCGTCCAGGCCGTGAACGTTCCCGTGATACAGAACGGAATGCTGGAGAATTACCTTCTGGGGCGCGAGCCCCTGCGCGATTTCCCCGAATCGAATGGCCACGGCCGCGCCGTACCAGGCCAGCCTGTCACACCAAGCGTGGGAAACCTGATTGTGCAATCAAAGGAAACGTCTTCGCCGACGGAGCTTAAGAAGAAACTCATGGCCATGTGCCGCGACGCCGGCAAGCCTTACGGCTATTATGTCGAAACTCTGGGCCCCGGCTACGTCCCGCGGTTGCTCTACCGGGTGTATGAAAACGACGGCCACGAAGAGCTTGTGCGCGGCGCTGTCTTTAATGAACTCGACACACGCACGCTGCGGAACGGCCTGATCGCCGCGGGCGATGATCCGCTGGTCAATAATCGCGAAGCCGCGATTCCCATAACGGTCATTGCTCCTTCGATTCTGTTCGACGAGCTTGAAGTGAAGCGCACTGACGCAAAAAACGCCAAACTGCCCGAATACCCGCCTCCCGATCTCGCTTCTTCTCAATGAGTTAGTCCAGTACCGGAAGATAACGATCGTTATACAGGATTCCCCGCATGGCGGTTCTTAGCCGCTCGCCATTACCATGCAATCGTGTCAATGGAAGTTTATGCGCGACCAGTCCGGCTCGACCCGGTCAAGTGTCCGCAAGGCCCCCCAAAAACGAAAGCCAATCTTTTGAGGTGAATACAATGAGAACTGCCCGCTCCATTCTTATGCTCCTGTTGTTGTCTACGTTCGTGATGCTGGCGATGCCAGCCGGATCTTCGGCACAGGTCGTTGGCGTTTCAATTGAGATCGCTCCACCCGTGTTGCCGATATATGAGCAGCCCGTTTGCCCTGGCGATGATTATCTTTGGACGCCCGGTTACTGGGCGTATGGCGACGACGGGTACTATTGGGTGCCGGGCACGTGGCTGGTCGCGCCCGAGACCGGCTTCCTCTGGACGCCCGGCTATTGGGGCTGGGGAGACGGCGGGTACCGTTGGAACGACGGTTACTGGGGCCCGACGATCGGCTTCTACGGTGGCGTCAATTATGGTTTCGGCTACGGGGGTGTCGGTTACGGCGGTGGATATTGGAACGGGGGACACTTTTTCTACAACACGGAAGTGAACAACGTCAACCGCACGGTGATCCACAACGTCTACAGCAAGACCGTCGTCAACACGACCACAACTCGCGCCAGCTTCAACGGCGGCAAGGGCGGAACGACGGCGCGTCCAACGGCCGCGGAACAATCCGCAGCCCACGAGCGCCATGTCCCGGCGACGTCCGCGCAAACGCAGCACCAGCACGAAGCAAGCACGAATCGCGCACAGTTCGCGTCGGTGAACCATGGCAAGCCGGCTGTTGCTGCGACTGCCAAGCCTGGACAGCTTAGCGGCAGCGGCGTGGTACCTGCAAAGGCCGCCGGTGGACGCTACGTTCCTGCGAAGGCACCTGCAAGCTCCCGCGCGGCGAACTCTGGCAGCAAGGAATCTCGTCCTGCAGCAACCAAGGAATCCAAGCCTGCGGCAACCAAGGAATCCAAACCTGCGGCAACCAAGGAATCCAAGCCTGCCGCGAACAAGGAACCCAAGCCTGCGGCGACCAAGGAACCCAAGCCTGCCGCGACCAAGGAATCCCGCCCTGCGGCAACCAAGGAATCCAAGCCTGCGGCGACCAAGGAACCCAAGCCTGCCGCGAACAAGGAACCCAAGCCTGCGGCAACTAAGGAACCCAAACCTGCGGCAACCAAGGAACCCAAACCTGCGGCAACCAAGGAATCCAAACCTGCCGCGACCAAGGAATCCAAACCTGCGGCAGCCCCACGCACGGAAAGTAAGCCTGCTCCTGCGCAGCATGAGAGTGCGCCTGCCAAGGAGAGCAAACCTGCTCCGGCGGCTCACCAGCAGAGCGCGCCGCGTCCGCCCGCGCAGCATGAAAGTGCACCTCCCAAAGAGAGCAAGCCTGCTCCGGCGGCCCACCAGCAGAGCGCACCGCGTCCGCCCGCGCAGCATGAAAGTGCACCTCCTAAAGAGAGCAAGCCGCCACGTCTCTAGTTGAATCATTTCCGTTCGAAGAAGCGGCGGCCAGCGATTGGGCCGCCGCTTTTCTTTGCGCGGTGGGTGAAAGTAAGGCAAAAGGCTGCGAAGCCAAGGCACCTGTACTGACAAAGGCGTTGCCGTGGCCCGTGGTTCACGCTAGACTACCCATGGATTTGAGAGTCAATCGCACATATTTTCCCGGAGGCAGGCCATGGAATGGGTTACTCCTCAACACGAAGAAATTGACCTCAATTGCGAGATCAGTTCGTACGCGAACGCCGAACTGTAAGCGTTGAATGCGCGTCAAGGTCCTCGGCTCGGCTGCCGGGGGCGGTTTCCCCCAATGGAATTGTGCGTGCTCGAACTGTAGCCGCCTGCGGCGCGGCGAGCTGAAATCGCACGCGCGCACGCAGGCGCAGGTAGCCGTTTCCCTCCGTCCTTCTTTCTGGGTGCTCGTCAATGCTTCGCCGGACCTCCGGCAGCAGATCCTACGAGACCCCGAGTTCGCGCCGGCTGAAGGTACCCGCAACACTCCGATCCGCGGTGTCATTCTGACAAGCGCTGATTCCGATTGCGTCATGGGCCTGCTCCATCTGCGCGAGTTCCAGCCATTGCAAATCTATTCGACGCCTTCGATCCGCCGCATCGTGACCGGGGAGAACAGCTTGTTTCGAACGCTCGAGCGTTCAGCTCCTCCCGTAGAATGGAACGATCTGCCCCTGGACCGGCCAGTCGCAGTGTGCGACCGCAATTCGGATTGTGAATCGGAAGAAGTTCTCTGCGCGGCGGTGCCGCTGGGCGGGGAGTTTCCGGACTATGTGAGCGGCACGCTGCGCAAGAGTTTGCCAAAAGAGGAAGCTGTAATCGGCTTGCAATTGACTCAGAACAAGAAGAAATTCTTCTATGCCCCGAGCCTGCCAGGACACGGATTGGAGTGGAAGAAACGCGCGGAAGAAAGCGATCTTGCTTTGCTCGACGGCACATTCTGGACAGACGACGAATTGCTCCACATTCGGGGAAGCGGCAAGACGGCCCGGCAAATGGGCCACCTGCCGCTTTCGGGAGAAAATGGACTGCTCGAACAATTGCAACACGCTCGAACGGTCCGGCGCGTCTTGGTTCATATGAACAATACGAATCCCGTGCTGGACGAAGAAAGCGCCGCAACCCGCGCCGCGCGCGATGCGGGCTGGGAAGTCGCTTATGATGGGATGGAGTTTCAATTGTGAGCGGCCTCGAATCCAAAACGCTTCTGACGGAAACGGAATTCGTGGAGCGATTCCATGCCATCGGCGAGGAGCGCTACCACCACAAGCATCCGTTCCACCAGCTCATGCACGAGGGCAAACTCACGCGCGGGCAGCTGCAAGCCTGGGCGCTCAACCGCTACGCGTATCAGAGCCACATCCCTATCAAGGACGCGACGATTCTTGCGCGCAGCGAGGACGCGGACTTTCGCCGCGCGTGGCGCAAGCGGATCATTGACCATGATGGCGACGGCGCACAACCGGGCGGCATCGAAAAATGGCTGCGCCTCGTGGAAGCCACCGGCTTGAGGCGCGAACAGGCGATTCGAGGCGAAGGAATTTTGCCAGCCACTCGCTATGCCGTGGATGCCTATGTTGATTTTGTCCGTTCGCGAACCTTTCTCGAAGCGATCGCATCTTCGTTGACTGAACTTTTTTCCCGCAAGCTGATCACGCTGCGAATAGACCGGCTGCGGCAGCATTATCCCTGGCTCGCGAACGGCCTGGATTATTTCCAGGGGCGCATCGCGCAGGCCCCTGAGGATGCCGATTTCGCGCTGGTTTGGGTGGTGAAGCATGCGCGAACGCGCGAGGAGCAGGAGCTCGCGCTCGGCGCGCTGCGCGCCAAGTGCGATATTTTGTGGGCCATGCTGGACGCGATTCATTTTGCCTATGTCACTCCGGGCTGGCCGCCGCCGGGTGCGTTCCATCCCGCAAGAGAATCATGACGACACCCGAACCAAACAGTTTCCCGCGGCTCGCGGCGGGCTGCCGCCTGAACGAAAAGTCGCAGCAGCCGCGCGTGCTGCTGATGCCCGAGCGCGCGCTGCGGCTGAATGGGCCGAGCCTCGAAATCGTCGAGCGCTGTGACGGCAAGCACACGGTGCAGCAGATCATCACGGATTTGCAGAAGATCTACGCGAAGGCGAAGCCCGAGAAGGTGGAGCAGGACATTCTCGGGTATCTCGCTCTGCTGCGGGATCAGCGGGCGTTGGATTTAGAATGAGCGATTCCTTTTCAGGCCCTCTCGCGCTTGTCGCTGAGCTCACCCATCGTTGCCCGCTGCATTGCGTGTACTGTTCGAATCCCGTCGAGCTGGCCAATCGAGCGCGCGAGCTGCCGGCAAGTGCGTGGACGCGGGTGCTGCGCGAGGCTGCCGAACTGGGAGTGCTGCAAGTGGATTTCACCGGCGGCGAGCCGCTGGCACGCCCTGACCTCGGAGAGATGATCCAAGCGGCGCGCAGCGCGGGACTCTACGCCAGCCTCATCACGTCCGGACTTCCGCTCGATGAAAAGCGGCTTGACGAACTCGTCCGCGCGGGGCTGGACCATCTTCAATTGAGTTTTCAGGGCGCGCGTGAAGAAAGCGCGAACGAATTTGCGGGCGCGCAGGCGCACGCGCAAAAGCTGCGCGTGGCCGAATGGGTGAAGCGGCGGCACATCGGTCTGACGTTCAATTTTGTAATTCACCGCCGGAATCTGGATCAGCTCGGCGAAATGCTGGCGCTGGCGGAAAGCATTGGTCCGGGCCGTGTGGAATTCGCGCACGTTCAATATTACGGCTGGGCCTTCGCCAATCGCGAGCGCTTGCTCCCGACGCGGGAGCAGCTCGACCGCTCGCTCGACGCTTTGAAAAAGGCGGAAGAGCGATTGCGCGGGCGGATTCGCGTGGAATATGTTGTGCCGGACTACTACGCGAAGTATCCGAAGGCCTGCATGGGCGGCTGGGGACGCAAAGTGCTGCTGATCACGCCCAGCGGCGACGCGCTGCCGTGCCACGCCGCGAACGTCCTGCCCGGGATGACATTTGAAAACGTGCAGGCGCGCTCTCTGCGATGGATCTGGGACGAATCGGATGCCTTCCGCAAATTTCGCGGCGAAGCCTGGATGCCGGAGCCTTGCCGGAGTTGCGACCGCCGCGCTCAGGATTTCGGCGGATGCCGCTGCCAGGCATTTCTTCTCGCGGGCGATCCGGCTGCCACCGATCCGGTCTGCTCGCTCGCGCCGCGGCGTGGCGTCGTTGACGCGATTCTTGCCGAGGTGAACGCTGCGCCGCCGGCAACTCCCATGCCCAAAACCGAGTGGCTCTACCGTCCCAATCCCGCCTGAGCTTCTGCCGCTGCGCGCTGCGCTTCCAGGGGAAGCACGGTGCGAACAAAAAAGATAATCGCGGCCATCGCCAGGACCGATCCGAAGATTCCGAGCGTCAACGGCGCGCCGATGTGCTTGGCTACGACGCCGGCGAGAAGCGCGCCAATCGGCTGAACGCCCATGAACATCGTGGCGTAGACGGCCATCACGCGGCTGCGCAGCTCGTCGGGAACGCGGCGCTGGACGATCGTGTTCGTGGCCGCCATTTGCACGGTGGCCGAGAAACCGACGAAGAACAACACTACAACCGAGAACCAAAATATGCGGGATTGCGAGAAAAGGATAAGCCCCACGGAGCAAACGGAAGACGTGGCGGCGATCCAACGCGCCAATCCTTTGTAGCTGGTGCGCGCGGCGAAATGAAGCGCGCCAATCAGTGCGCCCACTCCTGCCGAGCTCATCAGGAAGCCCATGGTGCGCGCGCCGCCGCGCAGAATGTCGTTCGCGAAGATCGGGAGAAACACGGAGTATTGCAGGCCCAGCAGGCTGAGCACGCTCAGCAGAAGCAGCACGGAACGGATGGGCACGTCCTTCATCGCAAAACGAAAGCCGTCCGCCAATTTCTTCAGGGCCGAGCCTTCCTGCACGGGGTGAGCGGCACGCGCCAGGCGCATTGCCAGGAGCGCTCCGATCACCGCGAGAAAGCTGACCCCATTCAGAAAAAAGCACCAGCCCTCGCCAACCCACGCGATCGCGAAGCCCGCGATGGCGGGTCCGATCACGCGCGCGCCGTTGAAGATGGACGAATTCAGCGCAATCGCATTCGGCAGGTCTTCCTTGCCCACCATCTGCACGAGAAACGCCTGGCGAATAGGCACGTCGAAGGCATTCACGATGCCGACGAGAAACGCAATGCCGATCACTTCCCACACTTGGATCACTCCCGTGAGCGTGAGCGCGGCCAGGAGAAACGCAAGAATCATTGCTGCGGTTTGCGTGAGAATGACGGCGCGATGCCGGTTGTAACGGTCGCCCACATAACCGCCGAGCCACGCCAGCAAAAGGATCGGCAATTGGTTCGCGAAGCCGAAGACGCCGAGAAGGGCCGCGGATTTCGTCAGCCGATACACGAGCCAGAGCTGCGCGGTGGACTGCATCCATGTGCCGATGAGGGAAACGAGTTGTCCGGCGAAAAAAAGCTGGAAGTTGCGGTGTTGCAGCGAACGGAAACGCGTGGACACTTCTCGGGAGCTCCCTCCGGAATTGGATGCGGCAAGCTGACCGTTGTCACAATGCCGCCGTTGCGCCGGGCTGTCAATTGGTGTGGGGCGCGGGAGTGGTCAGTTTCCGATTGATGTCACAGCGGCTGTATGGTTTCTATGGAGTTCCCGCGATGGAGCCTTGGCTCTGCGGGCTAAACGAGAAACCGTCGGTTCGCGATGTGCGATGTGGTCATGCTGACGGATGCTTCAGGATATCCGCCAAAGCATGCAGCCGTGCCGAGTCAGCCGGACTCTTCGCCGTGGCGGCGCTCTGCTCCAAGGACGGCGCCATGCCGCTTAACTTCGCCACTTTGCCCTTGCTCATGCGCGAACTCTCTGCGCCGTGGATCGCCGCTCGCAGAGCTGCGATTCGATCCACCGGCAAAGCCTGCGACCTCTCCAACTGATCCACGTACGCCTTCGCCACCACCAACTTTGCAGGCCAGTCGATCTTCTGCTGGTCCTGCACATTCAGCTCAGCCACCCGAACCGTCTTCGCCGCGTCGATTTCGTTCTGTGTCAGGAACTTGGTCGGCGTCAGTTCAAAGACATCCAGGCCGCGCGCAATCTCCGAACTGTAGATGCAGCCGTTGTACCAATATGCCGACCAGTCGCCGCCCAGCACCAGCATCTTCGGATCAATCGGTCCGCGGTCGAAGTAGGCAATCTCGAAAGGGTGGGCCGCGTCGGTGAAGTCCATGACGGAGACGCCGCCTTGGTACCAGGCCTGCACTTCGATATCGCGGCCGGGAACCGGGACGAGCGAGCCGTTGTGCGCCACGCAGTTTTCCGTATCGCCCTGCGCGGCCGGCAGCTTGTAATAACTCGCGAAGCTCAACTTGTCGTCTTTGAGATGGAAGATGGCGTCCGCGCCCCACTTGTTCGGGTCGTTCGGACGGCACCGCGCCCCCAATCCGCCGCCCCACTCGTCGGTGAACACCACCTTCTTCCCATCGTTCGAGAACGAAGCCGAGTGCCAGTAGGAGTAGTTCGGATCGTTCACCGCATCTACCCGTTTCGGATGTACTGGATCCTTAATGTCCAGCAGAATCCCATTACCCGAGCACGCGCCCGCCGCCAACCCGATCGCCGAATACACCGTGATGTCGTGGCATTGGTTCGTATCCGCGGGTTTCTCCTCATTCTTGTCATGGCTGCCGCCGTTGCTCAGACCGTTTAGCGCGCCCGTCCGCGGATCGATGAACACGCGAGGGCTCGACACCACCTTCGCTTCCTGCGGCGCCGCCACCGGAACCTTGATCACCTCGATGCGAAACAGCGCCGTATTGGGATCCTTGTCCGGCTGTTCGCCCGAGCACCCCGCCAGTTCTTCCGGTTGACGCACGAACGATGTCCCCGAGACGTAGATATAAACGTTGTCCTTTTCGTTCGGATCCACCACCAGCGTATGTGTATGCGAACCGCGGCACGTCTGCACCGCCGCCACTTGCTTGGGGTTCTTGATGTTCGAAATGTCGAAGATCCTCACGCCGCGGAAGCGGTCCTTTTGCGCCGCAGGC
>Ga0209735_1000213_pt1 | contig 9858 bp, 9 predicted proteins | sample BlaSpr_A8_Ref_M2_FD_187990 | JGI IMG/M metagenome (GOLD analysis project Ga0209735, IMG submission 187990) | Forest soil microbial communities from Thunder Bay, Ontario, Canada - Black Spruce, Ontario site 2_A8_Ref_M2 (SPAdes) (version 2) | ecosystem: Environmental > Terrestrial > Soil > Boreal... | reverse complement strand
CGAATTTTTCCCGCCACAACAGGTAGCAGCACATCCAGCTCGAGCGTTGAAGTGAACGTTCGCCCGAGATCGTAGAGAGCCGTAAGGCGTTCGAGAGTCGCGAGTTGCTGGTGGCGCTCTCCTTCAATCGCGCTGAGGTTCGTGAGCGCCTGGCTCACCAGGCGGCACGCTTCTTCCAGGAACTGTGCGTCTTCGGATGTGAATTCGCCGGAGCGCTTGTTCAGCACCTCAACCACGCCTGCCTGGCCCTGCGAGCCCGGAAGGGGGGCATACACCGCGGACCTCACGCGGGTGCGGGTTGCCTCTTCCAGGTGCGAAAAATCATCCGGCGCAATCTCCCGCCCGCCGAGCCGCCGTGTCTCTCCCGACTCGAAGATTTCCACAAGCAGTCCTTCGCTTACCCGTTCATTTGCGGGATTGAGCCGCTCGCCGGGCTCGCTCCAGCGCACCTGGCACGCGAGACCTTCAGCCTCCGCATCGAGCAGCCAGACCAGCACGGCTCGAGCGCCGAGCGCTGCTCCGACGCGCGCTACAAACGTCTTTAGAAGGGTGTCCTGATCGCGGCAGGCTAAAGACACGCTCGCCAGTTCGAAGAGGGCCGCGGTCGGTTCCATGGATCTCCCTTGCCCTAAGCAACCCGAAAGGCGGGGTGGGGATGCGCCGCCCATCGCCACTAATCTTGATCAAGCAAATGGGAGCGGAGGGCGGCAGCCTAGCAAATGCAACGCCAATGCGTCAAGGAAGTGTCCGCGGCCGGGAACGGAACCTCTTCTTTTTGCATCCCCTTGATTGGCGGGCCTAATTCAGTTAGCTTTGCAACGGATAGAGAGGCACATCCGTGAACATCAGGATTCGGAAGGCTGGCCCGGCCACAATTCTCGATCTCGACGGAGCCTTGAAATTGGGTGAAGCCGAAGAGGCTTTCCGCGACCAGGTTCAGCAGCTCATGGACACCGGGTCGACCCACGTGGCAGTGAACCTTGCCTCGGTCACCGAGCTCGACAGCTCAGGGATCGGAGCGCTGGTCCGCGCGTTTACAGGATTTAAGCGTGCGGGCGGGAAATGCACGTTTTTCGCCGCAAACAAACGAGTGATGATGCTGCTCAAGATGGTCCGCCTGGATACCATTCTCGATCTCGCCGAAGACGAAGCCACCGCCCTCGCACGTATCTGAATCATTTTCGGAGAAGCGAAATTCGTGCCGGATGCAAACTCAGCGGCCGCCTGCGCGAGCCGCTCCCGGCAAAGTCGCTCTGCTTATTTTCTTATTCCACCGGGGACTAGCGGCGGTCGAGCGCGGGGTGGCGAACGTCACGCCCGGCAACGAAATAGATGACGTCCTCGGCGATGTTGGTCGCATGGTCGCCGATGCGCTCGAGATTCTTGGCCACCAGAATCAGCTCAAACGAAGGGAACACCACCGCGGAGTTTTCCATCATGTAGGTGAGCAGCTCCCGGAAGAGCTGATCGCGCAGCCGGTCCACCTGATCATCACGCTGGAGCACGCTTTCCGCGAGTTCCACATCCGCGCGAACCAGAGCGTTCAAGCTGTCGCGGACCATCGCTTCCGCCAGCTCGCTCATCCGGGGCAAATCCACGTACGGTTTTACCTGGGGATGGCGCAAAACGCGCATCGCCGATTGCGCGATGTTCACAGCCTGATCGCCGATGCGTTCGAGGTCGCCGTTGATGCGCGAAACCGCCAGAAGGAACCGCAGGTCGGCCGCCATCGGCTGCACCTGCGCAAGCAGGCGCTGGACGCGCTCGTCAATTTCGATCTGCATCTCGTTGATCGCGTCCTCCTCGCTCAGGACCGTCTCGGAGAGATGCTCATCGGCGTCGAGCACGGCATGCACGGCCTGATGGACGGCTCGCTCGGCGAGGCTTCCCATCCACAGCAGACGCTGCTTCAGTTCCTCGAGATCGTGTTCAAAATGGCGTTCCATGGGTCCTCAATTCCGTCGCTCGCGCCAACGCAGTCTCATCCGAACCGGCCGGTGATGTATGCCTCTGTGCGCGGATCGGTCGGCGTGGTAAAGAGCTTGGATGTCTCGGTGTGCTCGATGAGTTTTCCGTCCAGCATAAAAGCCGTGAAATCGCTGGCGCGCGCCGCCTGCTGCATGTTGTGCGTGACGATCACCATCGTGCAGCTGTCTTTCAACTGGAACATCAGTTCTTCGATCTTCGCCGTCGTCACCGGATCGAGCGCCGAGCAGGGTTCATCGAGCAGCAACACTTCCGGGTCCACTGCGAGCGCGCGCGCGATGCACAGCCGCTGCTGCTGGCCTCCGGAAAGGGCGAAGGCAGACTTGTGCAGGTAATCCTTTACCTCTTCCCACAGCGCCGCGCGGCGAAGGCTGTGCTCCACCAGTTCGCTCAAGCGTCCTTTGTATCCGTTGATCCTCAGCCCGTACGCCACATTGTCGAAAATCGACTTAGGGAACGGGTTGGGACGCTGAAACACCATACCCACGCGGCGCCGCAGGCCCACCACGTCCATTTTTCGTATGTCCTGCCCGTCGAGAAGGATCTCGCCCTCGAACCGGGCATTGCGGACCGCGTCATTCATCCTGTTGAGCGTGCGAAGAAAAGTGGACTTCCCGCAACCCGAAGGGCCGATCAGCGCCGTCACCCGGTTGGCGGGGATTTTCAGATGAAGGTCAAAGAGGGCCTGCTTCGGGCCATAAAAGAAATTTAGATCGGAGATTTGAAAGCGCACCGGCGCCTCCCTTTGCGACCCCGTTGTCGAGGATTCAGTCATCCGCACTTGCGGTGCGAGCCGTGCGGCGCTGGCATTGTTGCCCTGCGAAATGGAAGCCATATCAAACACTCCGGACGGTGCCTCGGCCCAATGCCAGGCGGGTTCCCAGATTTGCAAGCAGGACGAGCGCGAGCAGCACCAGGCCCGCAGCCCAGGCTTGGCGGTGCCAGTCATCATATGGCGCGATCGCGTAGGTGTAAACCATTACCGGCAGAGACGCGGTTGGCTGCTCCCATCCATCGCTCCAGTAGCGGTTGCTGAACGCCGTGAAGAGCAGTGGTGCGGTTTCCCCCGCCACGCGCGCCAGGGCAAGCAACATGCCCGTGATGATACCCCCGCTTGCCGCGGGAAGCACAACGGTTGCGATCGTTCGCCATTTGCTCGCGCCGAGCGCCATCGCCCCTTCGCGCAGGGTGACCGGGACGGCCCTCAGGAACTCTTCCGTGCTGCGCACCGTGATGGGAATCACCATGATTCCCAAGGCGACTCCACCCGCGAGCGTCGAAAAATGTTTCACCGGAAGAACCACCAGCGTATAGGCGAAGATCCCGATTACGATGGAAGGAACGCCGTTCAGCAAGTCTGTCGTGTAGCGGACCACGAAGGAAAATGTCTTGCCTCCAAATTCCGCGAGGTACACGCCCGCGAGCAATCCGATCGGTAGGCCCATTAACGCCGCCAGCATAAGGAGCTTCAGGCTGCCCACGATGGCGTTGGCCATGCCGCCGCCCGTTTCACCCACCGGCTTCGGCAGTTTGGTGAAGAAGTCCCAGTTGAGGGATTTTCCGCCATTCCAAATGAGGTATCCGAGAATAAGGAACAGAACGGACACCACGGCCAGCGCCGCCAAGCCCGTCAGAGAAAGCATTATGGCGTTCAGGGTCTTGCGCCAGACAAGACGGAGGCGGCTCATTACGGGTGTCCTCCGCCGCGCTCGGTCGCGAGGATGAGCAATCGCGCCAGGCCGTTGAGGATGAACGTCATCAGAAAGAGAACGAGGCCCAGTTCAATCAGCGCGCTCAGATACAAGTCGCCGGTCGCCTCGGTAAACTCATTCGCGATTACGGCCGCAATGGTGTAGCCGGGCGCAAAGAGTGAAGCGGCGATCTTGGGGTCATTCCCAATGACCATGGTGACGGCCATCGTTTCGCCCAGCGCGCGCGCCAGTGCCAGGAACACGGAGCCCATGATTCCGGTGCGCGCCCACGGTACAACCACTTTCCACGTTGATTCCCAGCGCGTGGCCCCCAACGCCAGCGCCGCTTCGCGCTGCTCGCGCGGCACCGTTAGCAACACTTCGCGAGATACCGAGATGATAAAAGGCACCACCATGACCGCCAGGACGATTCCGGCGGTGAAAAAACCAACGCCGTAATTGGGTCCCCTGAAGAGTCTCCCAACATAGGGAAGGTATCCGAGGGTGTTAATCAGGGCGGGCCCGATCGTGGTGCGCATCAGCGGAACCACAATGAAGATTCCGAGCAGCCCGTAAATCACGCTTGGCACCGCGGCAAGCAGGTCAATCAGAAAAGCAATCGAGTCGCTGATGCGGCGCGGTGCAAGCTCCGAAAGAAAAATAGCGGCGGCCAGGCCCAGCGGCACGGCAATCACCAGCGAGACGATCGAAGTGATCAGCGTCCCGTAGATGAAAGGCGCCGCACCGAAATGGTCAAACACAGGGTCCCACACGCCCGTCCGGAAGAACGCCCATCCGAACTTCGCCCGGGAAAGATGCGAGTTCAGCCAGAGCTCGTAAACCACCATCGACGTGATGAGGAGGATGGAAGCGGCAAATAGGAGCGTCAGGACGTGCGCCACCTCATCGCCGTGCCGCAGCCGGCGAATCAGCGCACGCGGCCCGGATTCGGGCGGGGTTGCGCGCTCGATAATGGTGGCGGCGGAGGACATCCTACTGGACTTGCGCGATGGCCTTCAGCTCTTTCGTTATGATGGGCTTGGGCAGCCGCGCATACGATAGCCCTTCGTTGTAGTTCTGTCCATCGTTCAGCATCCACTGCAGGAAGCCCTTGATCGCATCGCGCTTCGTCGCATCCTGAATGTGCGCCGGGATCAGAAGCCACGTGAAACTGGAAATCGGATACGCCGTGGCGCCCGGCGCGTTGGTGATGGAGACGCGAAAGTCGTCCGGAATGTCCTTTGCCGCCCCCGCTGCCGCCGCCGTCACGCCAGCCAGGTCGGCTTTTACGAACTTGCCGGTTGCATTTTGCACTTTGCCGTACGAGATATTGTTCTGCACCGCGTAAATCAGCTCGATGTAACCGATCGCGTTCGGTGTTTGCTTCACGAGCCCGGTCACACCTTCGTTTCCTTTGCCCCCGAGGCCTACCGGCCAATTCACCGACGTTGCTTTGCCCACCTTGTTCTTCCACTCTTCGCTGGCCTTGGAAAGAAAATCGGTCCAAATGTACGACGTGCCGCTGCCGTCCGACCGGTGTACCACCACGATGTCGGCATTCGGCAGATTCACTCCCGGATTAGCTCCGGTAATTGCCGCGTCGTTCCACTTCGTGATCGTGCCCAGGAAAATTCCGGCGAGCGCTTTCTGCGTGAAGTTCAGTTCACCGGCTACCCCTGCAATGTTGTAGGTGGGCACTACGGCGCCCAGAACCGTGGGGAAATGCAGCACCTTGAACTTGGATTGCGCCAGCTGTTCGTCGGTCATCGGACCGTCGGACGCGCCGAAATCCACCGTGCCAGCCTGTAGTTGACGGATGCCGCCCCCCGAACCGATCGACTGGTAGTTTATTTGGATCGTCGGGTGCGCCTGGTGATACACGTCAAACCACTTCGAGTAAATCGGATACGGAAAGGTGGCGCCGGCGGCGTTCAAAAGCACGGGGCTGGATTGCGCCACGGCGATTGCCGCTACAGCCAGCACCAGTGACACTACGAGTATTCGCTTTCGCATGGTCGTCCGTTTCTCCTCCCCATGAGTTTTTGTCAGAATTGTTACAGTTGTGTTACATCGGCAAGAATTCGAAGTGAAATCGGACTGCAGCTCATTTGGAGGTGAAGAGGCGCGGCCTCGGGGGGTGGATCAGGCCGCGCCTCACCTGTGTGGGCAGGTTCTGAAGGGCGTGCTCCGGACGCATGTTCCTTATGCACATAAGCTTAGCGCCTGGTCTTGATAGAAGCCCATCGTTCGCCGTGTGCGATCCGACGAGTCCGTCGGAATTCGCGCCAGAGTTACGCGGACGGAACATACGCGCCGTCCTTATATGCAACGTCAGCGGCGCATGAAAACTTGATTACGTCGTGGCCGTCGAGGCGCTCTCAGCCAGCGTGCCGGCCTGCTTTGCGCGGCCGTGCCGCACTTCCAAGCCGCGTACCCAGAACAAAATATCCTCGGCGATGTTCGTCGCATGGTCCGCGATTCGTTCGAGGTGCCGGGACGCCAGGATAAAGTGAAGATTCGGCGCGGTCGTCGAGGGATTCTGCGTCATCCCCGTCAGCAGAGCGTCGAAAAGCTGGTCGCGGTAGCGGTCCACAACATCGTCGCTTTCGAGAACCTGCGTCGCCAGATCCACATTCCGGTAAATCAGCGCCCCCAGGCATTTCGAGACCATTGCACGCACCGCGGTCATCATGGGTTCCAGCTCGGGGGGCGTTTGTACATCGCCCATGCCGGCCAGGGAAATGGCGCGTTCGCTGAGGTTCACTGCAAGGTCGCCCATGCGCTCGAGGTCGTTGTTGATCTTCAGGCTCGCAACGATCAATCGAACATCGGTATCGAGCAGGTTCCCCTGCCGCAACATCCGGATGGCATGCTCGTCAATCAGGATTTCCATTTCATTCACGCGCGGTTCGGTGAGGAACACCTCGCTCGCCAGCCGTTCGTTCCTTTCGAGCAGGGCCGCAAGGGCGCGGTTCACCGACCCTTCCACGGTTCGCGCTTGTGAAACCAGATAATTCACAAGCGCACTCTGCAGAATTTCTTCCGAGGCGGCTGTGGTGGATGCCACTGTTTTCTCCTCCCATGGAGACTCGCCCCCAACGGCCGGGGCAGGAATAGCTTCTATATCTGCGCGTACACGATGGCTCGGCTGTGTTGCAAGAGGATGACGAGCCCGTGAATCCTTGAAGAAAACCGGAGAGATCAGTCGGCGAGGCGCCCGGGTCCCGCCAACCTTCCGGCGCATTCCTGAGTGCGGAACGATTCGGCCCGGCGGCGACCCGCTCACCTTGACATCCTACTGGAAGCGATGTATTTTCACCTAGAATGCCTACTAAAGAACAACGCGAGCGCATTGCCCTGCTGCAAGGCACCCTCGACCTGCTGATTCTGCGCACGCTGCTCCTGGCGCGCGCGCACGGCCATGCCATCGCCAAGGCCATCGAATTCAAGTCCGACGAGGTGTTGCAGGTGGAACAGGGGTCGCTGTACCCCGCGTTGCACCGGCTCATCAAGCGCGGATGGATTTCGGTGGAAGAGGGCACGTCTGAAAATAACCGGCGCGCCAAGTTTTACAAGCTGACGCCCACCGGCCGTCGGCGATTGGTGGTGGAGACCAGCAAGTGGGACAAGCTGGCGGGTGCGATCGCGCGCATTCTCCGGCCGGCGGAGCAGGAGGGTAGGCCATGAGCCGCCGCAAGCGCATGCTCGAAAATCTCGACCGGGACATTCGCGACCATATCGACACGGAGACGCAAGACAACATCGCGCGCGGAATGCCGCCGGAGGAGGCGCGCTATGCGGCGTTGCGAAAATTCGGCAATGTGAGGCGCGTGAAGGAAGAAACGCGCGAGGCGTGGAGTTTTGTTTGGCTGGAGCAGCTGCTCCAGGATGTCCGCTTCGGTCTGCGCATGCTGGGCAAGAAGCCCGGCTTCACCGCCATCGCCGTACTCACGCTCGCTCTCGGCATCGGCGCAAACACCGCAATTTTCAGCCTGATCGACGCTGTAATGCTGCGGTCGCTGCCGGTTGAGAATCCTTCGCAGTTGGTCCTTCTTAAGTGGGGCGCGCGCAAATCGCCAAACATTCAAGGGTATATGTCGGCGGGCGATTGCCCAACCGATATGCGCCATATCGCTCGAAACCCCTCGGGTTGCTCGTTCTCCGAGCCAATGTTTCGCGAAATAGCACAAGCGAACGCCTTCTCGGGGACGGCTGCATTTGCCAACACCGGTAGATTGAATTTGACCGGGAACGGCCCTGCGGCCGTTATCAACGGCCAGCTCGTTTCCGGAGACTTCTTCCGCACGATGGGCCTCAAAGCCGCCATAGGCCGGCTTCTCGACGCAGCCGACGACACGCCGTCAGCCGCACCCGTCACCGTGTTGAACTATGGCTACTGGCAAAGCGCCTTCGGCGGCTCTCGCGACGTTATCGGCCGTACGATTGAGCTAAACAGCATCCCCTTCACGATTGTCGGCGTCGCCGAACCTCGATTTACCGGAATCACTCCGGGCAGCGACTACGACGTTTGGCTGCCGCTCTCCGACGGTCAACGCATCGGCACCAGTGGTCCCTTCCTTTGGCAAAACCGTCACGACGATGTGGCCTTTTGGTGGCTGACGATCATTGGCCGACTCAAGCCGGAGACACAGCTCGCGCAGGCGCAGGCCGTCGTGAGCGGCATTTTCCAGAATGAAATGCTTCACGGTTCCGTTCCGCTGTTCCATGGCGGGATGGCGGGACCGCCAGCGTCGCGACCGGGACCGCCGGCTGGGGGCGCCGCAGTTCGCCGCGAAATGGCTATGGGTGATATGCCGGCGCCAGTGCCGCTGACGCCGGGAACGGGCCCGATCGACGCTCCGAAGAAAGCGCCTAAGGGTGCTGCGCCGCAAGCCGCCGACAATAAACCAACAGTCAACTCTGCTCTCTCGGAAGCGGCGCCAGCGAGCAGTCCAACCACACTATCCACGGCTGCCGATAATCCGGAACTCACGCTTGTGCCCGCGCAAAGCGGCTTGACCGGCGACCGCACCCGGTACTCCGATCCGCTCTACGTCCTGATGCTCTCCGTTGGAATCATTTTGCTGATTGCTTGCGCGAATGTCGCGGGCCTGATGCTCGCCCGGGCCGCCGCGCGGCAGAAGGAAATGGCGGTGCGGCTGGCGCTGGGTGCGGGCCGAACGCGGATCGTGCGCCAGCTGTTGACGGAAAGCGTGATGCTCTCGGTGGCCGGCGGAGCACTCGGAATTCTTTTCGCGTACTGGGGCGCGCACGCGATCGTTTCGTTTGTTTCGAGCAATCAGACGCGGCCTCTCGGATTCGCGATGGGCATCGACCTGCGCGTGCTCGGATTTACCGTTGCCGTCTCGCTGATCACCGGGATTTTCTTCGGCTTGGCTCCCGCTTTTCGCAGCGCGCGCGTCGACTTGACGCCTACGCTCAAGGATGGCGAAGGCAGCTCGGCGAGGTGGGGCCATGGCGGCGGAAAGTGGCTCAGCATGAGCAACTTGCTGGTGGTCGCTCAAATGGCGCTCGCGATCGTGGTGCTGGTCGGCGCCGGCCTTCTGGTGCGCTCGCTTGCGAATCTGCGGAGCGTTGACGTTGGATTCGACTCGCACAATATCTTGATTTTCAGAATCGATCCGACGCTCATTGGTTACAAAGGCCCCCAGGTTGACAGTTTCTATCGCGACTTGCAGGGCCGCCTCTCTGAAACTCCCGGAGTGAAGTCCGCGAGTTACTCGATGATGCCGCTCCTGGACAATGGGCTGATGATCACCATGTTTCATTGGCCGGGAACGCCGCAGGATCAGGAATCCGAAGCGGACATGCTGGGCGTCGGGCCCAATTTCTTCGAGACACTGCACATCCCATTTCTCGCCGGCCGTGGGTTCAACGCATCCGACTTCGAGCTGGCTGCCTCGAACAGCGGAGCGACTCCCACTTCGGCGCCGACTCCGGTGATTGTGAACCACGCATTCATCGAGAAATATGTCGGCAAGGAAAATCCGATCGGGAAGCAGTTCGGTGGATCCCCGGCGAGCGCACAGGGCCCGGCGAGCGCGGGCTACGAAATCGTCGGCGTCGTGCGCGACGCGAAATACAACGATCTTCGCAGGGAAATTCACGCCATGATGTACATGCCGCAGAGCGCCGGATCAGCCGCGTTCGAGTTGCGCAC
>Ga0209735_1000212_pt1 | contig 9858 bp, 9 predicted proteins | sample BlaSpr_A8_Ref_M2_FD_187990 | JGI IMG/M metagenome (GOLD analysis project Ga0209735, IMG submission 187990) | Forest soil microbial communities from Thunder Bay, Ontario, Canada - Black Spruce, Ontario site 2_A8_Ref_M2 (SPAdes) (version 2) | ecosystem: Environmental > Terrestrial > Soil > Boreal... | reverse complement strand
GCTGAAGATTGTGCTGGACGCGCAACCCGACGTTCTGAATCACAATACCGAAACCGTGCCTCGCCTCTATCGCGCCGTGCGTTCCGGCGCCCGCTACGCTCGCACGCTGACGCTGCTCGAAAATGCCAAGAAGTTTTCTCCCGGTATGGTCACGAAAAGCGGGGTTATGGTGGGATTGGGCGAGTCGAGCGATGAGTTGATCGAAGTCTTCCGCGATCTCGGCACCCGCGGCGTCGATATTCTCACGGTGGGCCAATATCTGCGGCCGTCGCGCGACCACCTGCCGATTGCCCGTTTCTACACACCTCAGGAGTTCCGCGATCTCCGCGATGAAGCGCTTCGCTTCGGTTTCCGTCACGTCGAGTCTGGCCCCATGGTCCGTTCCAGCTATCATGCGCACGAACAGGCCGAGTCGACATCGGTTCCTCGCGTGATAACTTAACCCCACGATGCTGAGCGCGCTTCTGGTTCTGCTGGGTTTCTTCGCAGGCATGCTGGGGGCGCTGACCGGCATCGGCGGGGGCGTTCTCCTCACTCCAATCCTCGCTCTACATTTTGGAATACCCATCCGGCAAGCTATCGGAACCAGTCTGGTTGCCGTGATCACAACTTCTGCGGCAAGTTCGTCCATCCATCTGCAGCGGCACACCACCGACATTCGGCTCGGCATGACGCTCGAGCTCGCAACGTCTTTCGGCGCGGCTGTCACCGCCTACCTGGTTGGATACTTCAATCGCAGCGTGCTCGAAGGATTATTCGCGGGCTTTTTGCTTTACGGTTCCCTTACGATTTTATTGCGCCGGGGCAAAGTAAAAGATCAGGAGGAGATTCCCCCTAAAAATAACGGGGAGACCGTGATTCCACCCTACGAGCCGCAGCGCTATCCCTTAGGTCTTGCCGCGTCCCTTGTAGCTGGCGGACTGTCCGGCCTGCTCGGCATCGGCGGCGGACCGATCAAAGTCCCGGTGATGTTCATTTTCATGAATGTTCCACTCATGGTCGCCACAGCCACCTCGAACTTCATGATCGGCGTCACAGCTGCCGCCAGCGCCATCGTTTACTACCGCCGGGGAGACATTCTGGTCGAGCTCGCCGCGCCATTAGCGGTCGGAGTATTTCTGGGTTCGTTATTGGGCGCGCGCCTCGCCCCGCGCATTCAGACAAAATACGTCATGTATCTTTTGGTGGCGATCATGCTTTATCTTGCCGGACATTTGTTCTTCCACGTGTTTACCGGAGGACGCACGGTATGAGCCAATTGCGTGAGCCAGGCCTTGACCGCGTGGTTGCTCTGGTGTTGCGTGTGGGTGCGTTTGGGTCCTTCTTCATCATGCTGGCCGGATTGCTGCTTGGACTTTTTGTTGAAGACCCCATCGCTGCACACCTCGAGCGCTTGGGGGTGCTGCTGATGTTGGCTACTCCAGTTGTGCGCGTGGTGGTCGCGGGAATACTTTTTCTGCGCGAAAGCGACTGGAAGTACGGGGCAATCTCGTTCGGTGTGCTCACGATTCTGTTGCTCAGCGCTCTTTTCGGAATCGGCGAGCACTGAAGTCCGTACAGCGTGACACAGTTCTTATCGAGCCGGGCTTAGACCAGTACTTAGAAAATGTGCAGCTTGATAGTGAGATACTTTTTAGGGTTCTCGCGGAAAGCTTTTAAGAAGCCCTGCGTGTCTACCATCACTTGATTCGCATTGTTATAGAGCGACTCGTCCTTGAATAACTTTCCCGCCGTGCCTTGCCCTGCTTCTAATGCGCTGGTGAGTGCCGCAAGCTTCGTCAGGGTTGTATCAAGCTTCTTGGCAAGTTCTTCGTCCTTGGTCAGCTTGCCCAGAGTGCCCTTGCCAGCGTTGATATCGTCGCTCACCTTCTTCAAATTGGCGACCGTGTCGTTCGCGTTGTTATAGAGCGACGGATCCTTCAAGAATTTCCCAGCTGTGCCCTTGCCCTGTTGCAGGTCGTCCGTCACAGCATTGATTTTGTCCAGCGTGGCGAGGAACTTGTCGTACGCATCGGTGCGATTGATCAGTTCGCCCAGACTCCCCTTGCCTTTGGCAATCTGATCGACAATTCCATTGAACTCGGTCACGGTTTGAGAGAAGCGGTCGTATAAGGTGGGATCGTAAATCAACTTGCCCAGCGATCCCTTGCCACTTTCCGCGAAGGCCAGAATACGGTCCGCGCGCTTGAGCAGTGCGTCCATGTTCTGCAGAGTGCTCTGGCTGGACCGCACCACTTCGTTGAAGTCCGGATGGACGTGCGTCGGAAGGACATCGCCGTTCTTCGCCTGTGGGCCGATCGCCTGGGAGCTGTCGATATCGAGATAAATTTCGCCCAGCACCCCCGCCGTGTCCAGCGATGTTACCGAATCGCGGCGCAGATTGAAGCTGTACTTGGTGCCCACCTTCATGGTCACTTCGACTGGCGTGAGCTGTTTATCTTTATCGGGAACGATGCGCATAGTCACGACGTTGCCAATATCCACGCCATTCAGGCGCACTGGCGCGCCGGGTCGCAACCCGCCTGCATTGTCAAAAAAAGAAATCAGCGTCATTCGGTGGGTGAACAGGCCGCTGGTTCCGGACATCAGAAACAGAAGCAAGGCCAGTGTCAAACTTGCGAAAATCACGGTCAGACCGACCCGAAGTTGCGACCATTTGAGCTGCTTCTGACTCGGCAAATGACTCCCTCAGAGAAGCTTGCTACTCTTGACGCGGCCTTGCACAAAGGAACAGCCGTAAGACTGGGCGCCGCCCCTCGCAGCATCATAACAAAATCCGCGTCGCCGCCTAACCCCTAACGCGCAGAGTCGACGCCAACGCCAAAGCCAACGCATATGCGGCGACTCCGCATGCTAAAGTTGCGGTCAAGCCAAATTGGATCGCTATCACCATCGCCAGCACGGACCCCAACACACTTGCGGCCGCGTTCATTGCCCACGCCCACTCTACGGCGTTGTCTTCACTGGTTGCATTCGGGGGAGAGTGCTGGAAAGAACCCGCCAGCAAGGCACGCAATCCCGTTGGAAACGGCATTCCCATCACAAATCCCAGTGGTGCAAGCAGCAGGCCGCTAATTATCAAGCGATATTCAAATCGCAACCCCACCCACGCTGAAAGCACGCGCGGCAGGAAAAATACATCGGCCATCAGAGCCACGATCACGAGCACCAGTGGGACCCAGGCCAGCTCCATCCGAGCCAGCCACCGGCGCGACAGCAAGCTCCCCGTCCCGCTCGACAACATCAGCAAAAAGATCACGACCGTAAGCGCATACGTCGGGTGCCCCAAAAAAAGCACGAAGCGCTGGATAAAAGCGATTTCCACCAGAATATATCCCAGTCCCACCGCCACGAAATAAAGCAGCGGCACCGGCGAGTGCCGGCTCCCATGAAAAGCCAATGGCAGGATCAGGAATGCGAGCACCGCAATTACGGAAATCGCCAGCACCAGCAGCAGAACCAACACTCCCAGGTTCACCTTCCAATCAATCCCATTGCGCAATCCCTGTGCTCCCAGAATCTGTCCCAGCTTGAGCGTGAAAAAGAAAAACGGCGCATCGTCGCTGACCGGAGCAACGTTGTAGGCGTAGCTACGCGCGAAGAGCTCAGCATCGTTGCTGGCGATCAGATCGGCAAATGGATTGCTTCCGGGATCGGAGGGCAGGTACAACGGGTGAAGTTGCTCATACTCGTCGAAATGCGCCTGCACCGCGGACTCCTCGGCTTCGGTAAACGCATTTTTCTTCGCCAGCACTACAACCGGAATCCCATCCTCATTGAGTGCACCTTGCGAGGCAACAATAAAATTGCGGGCAGGATTCGCGATTCCCAAACTGTGTAGCGCCTCCATGGCCACCGCCACCACGCGAAGAGCCTCGCGTGGCTGCCGGAATTCCCAGCGCGTGATCGCGATCATGCCATCGGGTTTCAGATGCTGAAAGTACTCTCGAAAAGCTTCCACCGTGTAGAGATTGTTTTCGCTCAGCGCAAACGCGCCTGCCGCAGTTGAGGCCCAGGTATCGACCAGGGTCATCTGTACCACGTCGAAGCGCTGCGGCGTGGAACGCAGATAAGAGCGGCCGTCGGTCACATGAATGTGAACTTCAGGGCGCTGATAAAGATGAAGCGAGTAATCGGCATAACGTCCGCGCATGATCGTGTTGGCAATGATCGGATTGATCTCGATGCCAGTCACGCTGGGGCTGCCGTTCGCAACCGCACGCAAAACATCCACGCCGCCGCCTGGTCCGATGATCGCAAATTCTCCGCGCGGACGCAGAACATTGGCCAACGCCGGCGGCGCCGACATAAGGTCGTGCTCCCACTCTGTATCGTGCCAGTGCGCCACGTCGCAGTTCATGATGTAAGTATTGGCATCGGCGTCGATGACAATGGCTTTGGCCTGCTGCTGGCGATCCACTTCCACTCTTGAAAGCGCATTCCAGCGGGAGAATTCCACCCACGCCGGGTCGCGAAACTTTCCTTTCGCGTAAACTACATCAATCAAGCGGTTCGAATAATTCGCTGCAATTAGCGTGATAAAAATAATCGCTAAGGCACGCGCCAGGTTTCGCTCGGACCCTGAGGACGACCACACCACGCCGGCTACGGCCATCGTCACGGCCGCCATCAGAATCGTATTCGGCCCGCCCAGCCAGTTCAGCAGAGGAACCACCGCTAGGCACGCTAGCGCGCCGCCGGTTAAGTCGGCTCCATATAGCCGCGACACCCGCCAAGTTTCACGCGCAAACACGATTGAGAAAACCAGTCCAGTAAGGAAGAACGGAACCGCCGCCGCGACGTAAAGAATGCTCAAATGGAAAAAGTTTTTGCCCGTTACCGTCAGCGCCACGGGCACGTGCAACACGATCTCCAGCATCGGCAAAACCACCAGCGAATTGATGATGCAAAGGCGCGCAGCCACGGCGCGCGTGGGAAACTGCGCCAGGCGCTTCTTGAGCAGATAAGCGAATACTCCGCCGGCGCCCAATCCCAGCAGCGCAATCGAAATCGCGAGAAATGCGAAGTGATAGAAAAGCACTACCGAGAACAACCGGGTGAGCGAAAGCTCCAGCAGCAACGAGGCAAAACTGGTCAGTCCCAATCCGCCGACGAGAGTAAGGTCAGGAACTTCGCTTGGGGAAGAAACCGGCGCAACAGCCTGAAGGGTCGCAGACATGACGAATTGGAATGCGCCAGTCTAGCAGAACGCAGGAGAAGATAACGGCGTGGCCTGGACCACCGCTTGTCATCCCGAGCAAAGCGAAGGGACCTTGGGGTCGCTCGCGCGGCGCCCGTCTGTCTTTCTATCACGGGTTTCTACGAAAGTATCTAACTCTCCAGAATGACCTGCGCAATCGCCTGTTCCGCCGTATGCGAGATGGAAAGCGCTGCGTTCTTCACGCCCAGTTTGGCCGCAAACTCGGCGGCTTTTCCGTGAAACGTAATCGTTGGCCGGCCGCCTGGCATGCGCACCACTTCACAATCGCGCCAGCGCACCCCGTGATTCCATCCCGTGCCTAGAGCCTTCATGGCGGCCTCTTTGGCGGCAAATCGAGCAGCATAACGCTCCACGCGATTCGCTTTGGAATCGCAATAGCGCATTTCTCCTTCTGTGTAGATTCGCTGCAAAAAACGATCGCCAAAGCGTTCGATCGCTTGCTGGATACGCGGAACCTCCGCTATATCGATGCCAGTGCCGATGATCATTTCGTCACCAATTCATGTCCATAATGCCGCTTGACCCTATCGCTTCGAGAATACTTCTCCGAGCTCTCTGACAATTTCCGCAACGTTCTTTTCCGCGGTGTCGATCACGATATGCTCGCGGCTCCAGGGCTCGTATTTCCGGGAGACGACCTCCTCCCATGTCGGCGATTTCAGTCCCTTGATCTCCATCGGTCGCATTTCCAATCGCTGGCGATGCAGCTTTTGATTGGAACAGGTAATCTCTACTTCGGCAGCCGCCGTTCCGGCCCGAAGCGCAACGGCGAGCCACGCGTCACGGGTCAACTGCAGCGGATTGACGGAATCGGCAATCACGGTCTGACCGATAAGAAGATTGTCTGCGGCGACTGCATAGCCAACACGATACCCTATGTCATTGAGCGGTTGCGGCACTCCGAAATCGCGGATGGCTTGCTCGATCGAGTCAACGCGTAAATGCACGGCCGTGAGGTGACGAGCCAACTCCCGGGCGATCGTCGTCTTTCCTGCTCCCGGTAGTCCAGAGAAAATAATAAGCATGAGTCAACCTGACTGCTAGCGCGCGGAAGTTCTCAGTCGGATTGGCTTCGCGCACTACAACAGTCGGTCGCCGCGATAAATCAGCTCGCCATCAATCATGCGAGCCTCTGCGGTCAAGCGATGCGGCTTCAACGGTCCAGTTCCATCGATGTGCATCACTTCGTGTCCGTGTCCCACCAGCCAGTCTGAAACCAGCATACGGTGGCAGCGGAAGTATACGCGTTCAGCACACATGTAGGCGGCACAAGAGTGTTCCGCGAGCGCAATCAGTTCGGCCATCGCTTGCTCGAACTCCGCAGTCAGCATGTAGTCGGCATAATTGCGGAAGCTCGCATTGCGCAGCGCGATATGCGGCGAGTCTTCACGGATTTTCTTGCGATAGCCGCCCAAGGCTCCCATCCAGACATAACGGATTTCAGCTGCGGGCAAACTCTTCTCCAGCGAATCGCGATTGACCTGCGGCAACCGCTTCGACATCGGGAAGGCGCGGATATCGACCAGCGTCTGAATGCGGTGCGCCTGAAGCGTTTCAATCAAGTCTTCAATCGAGCGCGTCGAATGTCCGATTGTGTAGAGGCGGGCCAACAGTTCTTTGATGCCACAGCATTACCCAACGATGCCGCTTAGAGCCGACGCTAAGGCCGCATCCTGCTCTGGAAATACCGTCCGCAGATCCAGCAGCACGCGAGCTTCTTCCACGCGGGCAATGATGGGCAGATCGGAACCGCGCAGCCGCTGCGACAATTCGTCAGCGCTCAAACCCTCAACCGCTATGGCCAGAACCCGCGTGGGCAGAGCGGAAGACGGCGCTGCGCCGCCGCCGAGGATCGATTCGCCGTCCACAATCTCAACCTTGATCTTCGGACCGACAATGCGCGCGGCCAATGCTTCTGCTCGCTTGCCGATTTCTTCTTTCGTGAGCCGCATCATGCGCAGCGTGGGAATCGAATTGTGATCTCGCCTCACGTAGGCGAGCAAAGTAGATTCCAGCGCGGCGTAGATCAGCTTGTCGACGCGCAAGGCGCGGAACAGCGAATTCGACCGCATGCGCCCTACCAATTCCGCACAGCCGCTGATCAGCCCTGCTTGTGGCCCGCCCAGGAGCTTGTCGCCGCTATAGGTAACGATGTCGACGCCGCTGCGCAAGCTGTCGAGCACGCCGGTCTCGCCGCTGATTCCAACCGAGCGCAAGTCAAATAGAGCACCGCTGCCCAGGTCTTCCATCACCGGGATGCCACGCCTTCGTCCCAGCGCCACCAGTTCCGCCGTAGAAGCCTGCTCGGTGAATCCTGTGATTTCAAAATTCGAGCGATGTACTCGCAACAGCAGCCGCGTGCGGTCGGTAATAGCACGCTGGTAGTCGTCGGCGCGCGTACGGTTGGTGGTGCCGACCTCGCGCAGGATCGCGCCTGACTTAGTCATCACATCGGGAATGCGAAACGACCCGCCAATCTCCACCAATTCGCCGCGCGAAACGATAACCTCGCCACCATCCGCTAAAGTATTCAGCGCCAGCAAAACCGCCGCCGCATTGTTGTTCACAACGATAGTTGCTATCCCTGTTGGTATGGAGATAGCCGCCTTGGCCGTCCCATCTGGCCGAAGCCCGACGGAATTCTTCTGGAAAGCCGAGCCGGCGATCTCTTCACCCAGCAACTTTCCAAACAGACGACTGATATGTACATCCCGCTTGCCGCGCTCTCCAGCCGAAAGATCAAACTCCAGGTTGCTATAGCTGGAAGCGGTCTCGCGAATGTGCTCAATCGCCGCATCTCCCAGCGGAGCGCGCCCAAGATTGGTATGCAGAATCACGCCAGTAGCGTTGATCACCGCCCGCAGAGAATAACTTAGCGTCTGACGAAGCTGCTTCTCGATCGCTGTCCCCAACTCTGACAAGGCACGTTGCACGCTTTTCTCATCCAGCAGTCCCGACGTAATCTCGTGACGCAAATTTGTTAGCACGCTGCGCGCTGCATCTACGACAGAATCGTGCCCATAGCTCGCCGTCAGCGAACTCACCTCCGCAGTTCGCACTACGTCGTCGACGGAAGGCAGTTTCCGGAAAAGCTCGGTTTGTAAAGCGGTAGTCACGGGGAAATTATCCCACGAAGCGAAATATCGCCGCATCTTTGACGCTTTCACAGCGTGTGCATGTAGGCAAGCAAATCCTGGATGTCTTGGGAACTCAGAACCTGGCCGTAGCCGGGCATGTCGGGCCGGCCATTGCGAATAATATCGGTGACGCGCTCGTCATTGGCCGGCAGTCCGGCTTGCGGAAGATATTTATTCTGGAAAACTCCCTTCAAGCCCGGCCCCTTTTTCCCCTTCGTAGAATACGGCCGGTGACAGCGATCGCAGTAGTTGTCATAAATCTTGCGCCCGCTTGCCTGTTGGGGATTGAGTCCAAGCTCGGCATCTGATTTGCGACGCTCGACGTCGCAACCGGCGAAAACGCCCAGTGTTAACAGCAGTACGGCTGCTGTCGATAGCCAGCGAACGGTCTTTACTTCACTGCGGAATGATTCAATAGCTTTCATGGTCGATGGACTTCAATCATAAATGCTCGCATCGGTTAGACGTCTCTCTTTTAATTTAGAATCTGGCGCATGCGAGCTGTCTTTCAGTGGAACCTGGGCAAGCGCACCCTGGAGCTGGGCAAACGCACCCTGATCATGGGCATCGTGAACGTCACCCCGGACTCTTTTTCTGACGGCGGACTCTATCTCGATGCCAACAATGCTATCGAACACGCTCTGCGCATGCTCGACGAAGGCGCCGATATCATCGATGTAGGCGGCGAATCCACACGCCCCGGCGCCGCGGTGGTCGCCCCGCCCACGAATCCTCAGGAAAAGTATGCAAAAGATAAAAAAACTCCGCCTGCCCCTCCCCCGGCAAAAATTGCCGTGCTTGCGGAGGAAGAGTTACGCCGGGTTCTTCCGGTAATCACCGGCATAAAAAAAGCGCGCCCCACTGCCGTGGTCTCCATCGACACTTACAAAGCGGAAGTCGCGCGCGCCGCCACAGCGGCGGGAGCCGAGATCGTAAACGACGTCAGTGCATTTCGTTGGGATCCGCAAATGGTCCGCACCGTTGCCGAAATCAAATGTGCAGCGGTTCTAATGCACATGCGCGGACGCCCAGAAGAATGGCGAACCCTTCCGCCGCCCGGCGATATTGTTCTGCAGGTCAAGCGCGAGCTTCGCGACTGGGCGGAGACGGCTGTGCTGGCAGGTGTGCGGCGCGAAAAGATCGCCATCGATCCCGGCTTCGGCTTCGGAAAAAATTTCGAGCAGAACTACCCGCTGCTGACCCGCTTTGAGGATCTGCAAGCTGTAGGGTTTCCACTCCTGGTGGGAACTTCGAGAAAATCCTTTATTGGCCGCATTCTGGCCACTGCCGGAAAAGATGCCCCTCCCTCAGACCGTCTGTATGGAAACCTCGCCGCCCAAACTGTTTTGATTCTCAAAGGCGCGCACATCCTGCGCACCCACGACGTAAAGCCTGCAGTCGACGCCGCCCGCGTCGCCGACGCATCGCCCGCCCCACTGTGCTGCACATTGAAAAGGCCCTGTGAAAGTCCGATGAGCTGCGTTAACCCGGAGCGGCTGG
>Ga0209735_1000210_pt1 | contig 9918 bp, 9 predicted proteins | sample BlaSpr_A8_Ref_M2_FD_187990 | JGI IMG/M metagenome (GOLD analysis project Ga0209735, IMG submission 187990) | Forest soil microbial communities from Thunder Bay, Ontario, Canada - Black Spruce, Ontario site 2_A8_Ref_M2 (SPAdes) (version 2) | ecosystem: Environmental > Terrestrial > Soil > Boreal... | reverse complement strand
TTTTGACCGGCCGGATGTAGTAGGCCCAATAATTTATAACTACCACGATCCAAGCAATTTCCTCGTGCTCAGCTCGTTCGCCATGCCGTGCACGATTACAGCCCTTGCGCAGGTGAATCCCACAGGTCTAGCCCAGGATTGCGTTCCCGGCACCCGCCACTATGGAAACCTTGGGCGCAACGCGCTGGTGGGTCCGCCGTACAAGCAATGGGACTTGGCACTCTACAAGAATACCGTCCTGACGGAACGGCTGCGGCTGCAACTGCGAGCGGAGTTTTTCAATCTATTGAATCATCCGAACTTCGCCAATCCTTTGCTCCCGGCCTTTATCGCCGATCCCGCCGCCAATATCAGTTCGAGCTGTGGGTGCGGATTCGTGCCGGGCGCGAACGGGCGCGAGGTGGGCAACGGGAACTATCATATCGTCGCGACAGGGGATGTGGGGATCGGCAATCCATTCCTTGGCGGCGGCGGGCCGCGCGGCATCCAGTTGGCGGCGAAGTTCATCTTCTAGTCCCGGAAGCGTAAGATTTAGAATGGGTTACGGCGGCCCGGTGGTCCGCGACGGCGGCGGATGGCCGGGCCGCTTTTGTTTTCCGTAAGGGTTCCAAATTCCATCCGAGATTTGCTACTGTCATGCTGGCGCGGCGGGGGATAAACCCGTCCGTTTGTGATACTTGTGAAATATTCACAAAGGGCGCTGCGTATCAAGTTATGGAGCGACGTAAGACCATCGGAGAGATGAGCGCCGCGGAATTGGCCGAGGTGCTGTCCCAGGTCCGGGCAGGCGACGCAGACGCCTGGGGCGAGCTGTATCGGCAATATGCTCCGGCGATCTTCCGGTTCTGCCGGCGCGCGCTCCCTACGCGGGAAGACGCCGAGGATGCAACGACGGAAATTTTTATGAAGGTGCGGCAAAAGCTCGGGACGTATGACGCATCGCGTCCGTTCACCGCGTGGCTGTACAAAGTTTCGAGCAATCACTGCTGGGATATGCTGCGGCGGCGGCGCATCCGCCAGGACCGCGAAACGGGCGACATCGAAACGCTCCCCCTGGAGCATCCCGATCCGGATCAGCTCGAACGCCTGCAAACGGAGCACACGAGCAAGGAAGTGCGCGCTGTGCTGGGAAAGCTTCCCGATCGCGCGCGGATGGCGCTGGTGCTGCGGTATTACGGAGATATGAGCTACGAAGAAATCGCGGAAACGCTGGGAGTGCGGCGGGCGTTTGTGGGCGTATTGCTGCTGCGCGCGCGGCACCAGCTGCGCGATGCATTGACTGAAGCCGGCGCTGCAAACCTTCGCGGCGCTGCTGCCGGGGGTAAACCGTGAATCATTTCGATGAGATGACGGCGCTGCTCCTTCTGGAGGGCCAACTCGACGCGGCGCATGTGCAGGAAGTAAAGGCACACGCCGCTTCCTGCGCGCAGTGCCGCGAGCTGCTCCGCGCGCTCGAGATGGAAGGCGTGTGGCTGCGGCAAGCGATCGCCGAAGACGAGGAATCCGTTCCGGCGCGGTTGATGGAAGCGCCTGCCCGGGGCAACGTGCCGTGGGGATGGATCGCGACATTCGGATTCGGCGCTGGAGGTGCGTACACGCTCTGGAGCAGCATCATCGATCCGTGGCGCGCGCAGGCGGCGCAAGCCGGTTTCACACAAGGGAATATTCTGACAATGCTTTTCTTCAGCGGCGCTTTCTGGAAAGGATGGGACGCAATGCGAAGTCTGATGGAATTTTTGGCGATGGCGACACTCGGGACAGTGGTGATTTGGCTGCTGCGGCGTCACCTGCGGCGGGCGACCACGTTTGCAGTCGTCATGAGCGCGGTTCTCTGCGCGCTGGCGTTGCCTCATGCGGCCGCTGCGGGAGAAGTTCGGCATGGCGCTCCGAACTACACGCTATCTTCGGGAGAGGAAATCAAGACAGATCTGTTCGTAGCCGGCGATTCCGTTCGGATCAACGGCGATGTGGACGGGGACCTCGCCGCATTTTCACGGAGCGTCACAGTGGACGGGCGCGTGCGCGGCGACGTGCTCTGTTTCTGCAACCAGCTTCGCGTGAACGGCATTGTGGATGGAAACGTGCGCGTGTGGGCGGAGACGATCACTCTGACCGGCGTCGTCGGCAAGAATGTGATGGTGGGAGGGAGCGATGTAGAGCTCGGAGACAAGGGAAAGGTGGGAGGCACGATGACGCTGGCAGTCGGCAACGCTGAGCTGAATGGAGAAGTGGCCGGCGACGTCATGGCAGTATCGGGGGGTGCGTTCGAAGTCAACGGATCGATCGGGCGCGCCACGATTGATTCGAAAACCTTAACGATCGGCCCGAGTGCGGAAATCAAGGGAAGGATACGGTACGAAGGGCGCCACGAGGCAGAAGTCGCCTCCGGGGCGAAGTTGGCAACCCCGATCGAGTTCTCCCTCGAAAAGGAGGGGCCCGACTATAAGTCTCTCGGTTATTACTGGCATCGGACACTTTTGTGGGGAGCGAGCTTTCTATTCGGACTGCTGCTGCTGCTGCTGGCACCGGGATTTTTCTTCGACGCAACCAGCGCCTGCAATCGATTTGGGGTAGCCACCGGATTCGGAATCCTGTTCCTGATTGCGACTCCGATTGTTGCCATCCTGGTATGCTGCACAATCGTGGGCATTGGAGTCGGAATCACCACGGTATTTCTCTACTTGATTGCCCTGTATGCCGCGCAGGTTTTCGTCGGTTGCTGGCTGGGCGAAAAACTCCTGGGGGCCAGCCATGGAATCGCCTCTGCTATCGGGCGGCTGGCATTGGGACTCGCGATTCTCCGAGGCCTCGAGATGATCCCACACTGGGTGGGCGCCATGGTGTCGTCGGTGGTGCTCGTTTGCGGGTTGGGTGCGATCGTGATCGCGATTTACAGGAATGTGCGGCCGCCAGCCCCCGTGACTGCCCAGGCCTGACGTCCGGCAGCCTCTTCTAAACGATTGCGAGCTTCTTGCCAACGCGCGCGAAAATCTCCAGCGCGCGTTCGAGGTCCGAGCGCTTGTGGGACGCCGTGACGATGGCGCGCAGGCGCGCTTTGCCTTCCGGGACCGTCGGATAACCAATCGCGCCTACGAAGACGCCCTCCGCAAAGAGTTCCCGCCCGAATTCGAAGGCCTTGGCTGCGTCGCCGACCATAATCGGCGTAATCGGCGTTTCACTCTTGCCGGTATTGAAACCGAGTTTCTTGAGTTTGCGTTTGAAGAATTTCGTGTTCGACCACAGCTTCTTGATAAGGCGCTCGCCCGCGTCAGAATCCAGCAGCTCGAATGCAGCCTGGCACGTGGCTACGACGGAAGGCGGATGCGAAGTGGAAAAAAGGAATGGGCGGCCGTGTTGGTAAAGAAATTCGATCAAGTCGCGCGAACCGCAGATGTAGCCACCGATCGAGCCAATCGCCTTGCTGAGCGTGCCCACTTGAATGTCCACGCGGCCGTGACAGTTGTGATGGTCGATTGTGCCGCGCCCGCGATTGCCGAGGACGCCGGAAGAATGAGCGTCGTCCACCATCATGATGCAATTATATTTTTCAGCGAGGTCACAAAGGGCCGGCAGGTCGGCGATGTCGCCGTCCATCGAAAATACGCCGTCGGTGACGAGGAGCTTCTTGCCGTTCCAGTTTTCAGTTTCCTTCAGAATGCGCTCGCAATCGGCCGAGTCTTTATGCTTGAAGACCTTGATCGTCGCCTTGGACAGGCGGCAGCCGTCAATGATGGAGGCGTGGTTGAGCTCGTCGGAGACGATCAAATCATCCTTGCCAAGGATTGCGGAAACAGTTCCGGCATTGGCGGTGAAGCCCGACTGAAATACGACGCAGGCTTCCACTTTCTTGAATCGCGCGATCTGCTCCTCGAGATCCATGTGCATCTTCATCGTGCCGGCGATCGAGCGGACCGCGCCCGAGCCCACTCCGAATTTGCGAATCGCATCAATGGCGGCGCGGCGCAACTTCGGTTGCGTCGTGAGACCGAGATAATTATTCGAGCTCAGATTGATGACTTCCTTGCCGTCGAAAACGGCGACTGGCTTTTGTTCGCCCTCGAGAACCTTCATGCGGAAATACAGATGCTTCGCTTTCATGTCCTCGAGAGCGTCGTGCAAATATTGAAGCTGAGACCGCTTCGGCTGCGGCGTGACTGCGGTGGTTGTCATGATTCCTCCAGCAATGCGTAAGATAATGGCTGGGCGCTACTTCGGCGAACCGTTGGGATAGAGGAGAATCTTACCAGCTTGGCCGGATTCGAGAAGCGCGAAGGCGTCGCCAAACTTTTCAAGAGGCATGCGCTCGTTGAATAGAGGATCGAGGTTCAAGCGGCCATGTTTCAAGAGCGCCGTCATCTGCACCCACGTTTCGAACATCCGCCGGCCGTAGATGCCTTGAACCGTCGCGCCCTTGAAGATTACGTCGTTGACGAGATCGAACGTGACCGGATCTTTTGGAATGCCCAGCAACGATGCACGCCCGCCGGGACGCAGCATTTCGAATCCCTGGTGAATAGCCGCGGGATTCCCGCTCATTTCAAGGAGGACGTCCACACCCGCGCCGTCAGTGGCCTCGCGAACGCGTGCGACCACGTCGCCTGCGTTTGGGTCAAACGCCTCATCCGCGCCCATTTTCTTTGCAAGCTCGCGGCGATGCGGATTCACCTCCGTGGCAAAGAGCTGCGCGCAGCCGCAGGCGCGCGCTACGGCAATGGCCATCAAGCCAATCGGCCCCGCACCCGTAACAACCACGTTGAGTGCGGCGATCTCTCCCGCGAGCACGGTGTGCACGGCATTGCCGAGCGGGTCGAGGATCGCGGCGTAGTGCTCCGGGATCGCGGGGTCAATTTTCCAGATGTTTCGAACCGGGATGCGCACGAATTCGGCGAAGCAGCCGTCGGCGTCAATGCCGATAATTCTGACATTCTGGCAAACGTGCGGCTGGCCCATCCGGCACGGGCGGCAGTGGCCGCAATTGACGTGCATCTCAGCGCTGACGAAATCGCCCGGTTTGACCGATGTGACTTCCTCGCCCACCTTCTCGACGACGCCACAGAATTCGTGGCCGAACGTCATCGGAGGATGAATGCGCGAGGCGGACCAGCGGTCCCAGCCGTATATATGCAAGTCCGTGCCGCAGATCGAAGCCGCGCGGACGCGAACCAGAACTTCTATGGGACTCAATGCGGGAATGGGAACCGATTCGAGTTGGGCGCCGCGCTGGGGGCGCATCTTGCGTAACGCTTTCATCGTGGAGGTGGGCATTCGCTACGGGCGGCATGACACGCACCGCCAAACCCACCGATATTAACACACGCTCGTAAGCACCAGAAAGGCCGTCACCTAAAGGCGGTTATGGGCGCCATAAATGCTACAATCCCGGCCAATCTGAAAAATGTTGAGCGGCATGGAGGAACGTTGAGCTTCACACAGCGCTTTCAGGAAATTCGCACGGGATTCGAGCGCCCTTTCTGGGTGGCGAATCTCACTGAGTTGTTCGAACGCCTGTCGTATTACGCGGCGTTTGCTTCGCTGGCGCGCTATCTCCATGAAACGCTGAGCTTCCCGGTATCGGAAGCGGGGAGCCTGGCGGGACTCTTCGGCGGGCTGGTGTGGTTTCTTGCGGCCTTTGGTGGAACGCTGGCGGACCGTCTGGGCTTCCGACGGTCGCTTTCGCTCGCATACTTCATTCTAAGCTGCGCGTATTTTCTCCTTGGGTCACTGGGCACGAGCTGGATGGCGCCGGTGCGCACCGCGGTTCCACTCGTTGCACTGGTGGCATTCGTACTGATGCTGCCGGCGCTGGGAATCGCGCTGGTGAAACCTTGCGTCGTGGGTACCACGGCGCGAGCGTCAAAGGAGAATGTCCGCTCGATCGGCTACTCGATTTACTACACACTGGTGAATATCGGCGGAGCCGCGGGACCGTATGTTGCCTCTTGGGTGCATGCCCACCTGAGCGTGGAAAATGTTTTCCGCGTGGCGGCGCTGAGCGTGTTTTTGATGTTCTTCGCGGTGGTGCTTTTCTTCAAAGAGCCGCGACGGACAGGTGAAGCCCAGACGGAGAGTTTCGGCCAAGCTGCACAGAATTTCTGGACCGTAGTGACCAATCCCCGTTTCATGGTGTTCCTGTTGATCTTCACAGGCTACTGGGTGGTGTACTGGCAGGAGTTCATAATTCTTCCGCTTTACGTTCACGACTATGTGAACCCCAAGACCGACACGGAGCTGATGTTGGTGACCGGGCCGCTGGTGGTGATCTCGCTCCAGATGGTTGTGAGTTTTCTTACGCAGAAGATCCCCGCTTTTCGAGCGGTGATCCTGGGTACGCTCATTTCCGGGATGGCCTGGATCATTCTGGTGATTCATCCCACGGTGCCGATGGTAATCGTGACCCTTGCGGTGGTTGCACTGGGTGAGATCACGCAATCACCGCGCTACTATGAGTATATTTCGCGTCTTGCGCCTTCCGGACAGCAAGGCACTTACATGGGATTTGCATTTTTGCCAATTGGAATCGGCTCGCTGCTGGGAGGCTGGTTTGGCGGAAGGCTAGTCCACCATTTTGGAGAAGTGCAACACCGGCCGGACAGAATCTGGTGGGCCGTCACGGGAGTGGGGCTGCTGACGGCTCTGCTTTTGCTGATCTATGACCGCGTTGTGAAACCGGGATCAACAGTTCCCGTCAAAGCGTAACTCAGTTCACCATGCGGCGGATATTCTCGACGGCCTGGCGAGCGAGGGCATAGCGCGGTTCGATGCGAAGCGCTTCCTGGAAATACTCCCGGGCGCGATTGATCATGCCCTTGGCGTAATACGCGCGCCCCAAGTTGAAGTAGGGATAGTGGCGCGGATCGTAGCGAGGCGCAGCGATGGCGCGCTCGAGCCATGGAATCGCTTCGTCGTGACGCCCGAGCGCGATTAAGTACGAGCCGATGTCATTGTAGGGATTGCCGAAATCGGGGTCGACTTCAATCGCCCGCTTGCATTCAGCGATTGCGTCTTCGATTTTCCCTTGATAGTGATACGTCCAACCGAGAAAGGTGTGCGCTTCAGCGGTCGGGTGGAGTTCCAGGGAGTTCTTGTAAAGCTCGACAGCGCGATCGTAGTCGCCTTCCATTTGCGATTTATAGGCCTGCTGCAGGAGTTGCCAGGCTTGCTCGATGTCGTCGGATGACATTTTCTTCTCGCGGCGCCGGCAATTCTACCCGAAAGCTTTTTGCGGTGCCCCGGCGCCGAGCATGGTGAGTGCTTCGCCGGTGGTGATGAACCGCGCGCCACGTTCTCCCAGCTCGGCGATCGTTCGATCGCCGTCTTTCACATTTATCGTTTCGATTGCATCTTTCACAATTGCGACATTGCGCTCGAGTTCCAGCAAGCCCTTTGCGGCAAGCTGGACACAATACTCGGTGACCACCCCGAACACGACAAACTCTGTCTCGCTGCCCAGCTTCTCGACAATCGTTTTTGTGTGCGGATTGCTGAACACATCCAGAACATGTTTTTCGATCACGACTTGCTGGTGTTTCAAGAGATCGGGCGGCAAGCGGAACGAGGCATCGTTGGGGACTCTGCAGACGTCGCGCGCGAGCCCTTCCGGGATAATCCTTGCGCCGGGCGTTCCCCGAAGACAGTGCGGCGGAAACTGCGAGAATTCCGGATCATCGGGCGTGTGGCTGCATGCGCTCGACACGAGGAACGCGCCGTGCGCCTGCGCTGCGGCAACCAGGCGCTCGATATTTGGAATGATTTTTTCGGCGCCTGGCGCGTATAGCTTCCCGCCGGGCAACATGAAATCCTCTTGTGCGTCCACTTCCCAGAAAACAATCTTGCGCGGCGCCATTGTGAAGTAAGCCCCTGAAACGCTCCGTCACTATTCTAGCGCAGTCGTTACTTTGCGGCAGCGCGGCGCACGCGCCGGCGGACTTTCTCGAGCATCGCTTCGAGGCGCTTCGAGTACCGGACCGGATAGACGGCGCTGCGGCCGATCTGGCGATAGCGCCGCGGAAGCCGGGCAAGTCCGTCCAAGCATCTCGCTCGCAAGTGGGCCATCGGTTCAGGCGCTTTGAGGCGGCGGCCGCCGCGCATGACTTCGACGAGAAGTGGTTCGCCGCCGTTTGCAGACTCGCCTTCGAGCGCGATCTTGTCGCTTTCGAATTCGCCCGCGCGATTCGAGTAACGAAATGCCTGCTTGCGGCCGGGGTAAGTGACTTTTGCCTGGCTCAGTTTGGCCGCCTCGCGCACTTTTCCATCGCGTTCGACTTCGACGAGCTTGTAAATCAAGTTCAGATGAGGTGCGTCACCGGGTGTAGCGAGCGCCGTGCCAACGCCAAACGCGTCAATGGCGGCATTCTTCTCCACAAGTTCGGCAATTCTTAATTCATCGAGGTCGCCCGATGCGAATATCTTCACGTCCTTCCAGCCGGCATCATCGAGCTTGCGGCGCACCCATTGGCTGTCTTTGGCGAGGTCACCGCTGTCCAGGCGCACACCGGCAGGCTTACGGCCCATTGAAATGATTTTTTCCACAGCGGCGCGGACATCATACGTGTCGAGAAGAAGGACGGCGTCGTTGGGAAACGCATCCAGAAAACGGCCGAAGGCTTCCGATTCATCTTCATGCGCCATCACCCACGAATGCGCCTGCGTTCCGTAGGTCTCCATGCCGAACATTTGCCCCGCCAGCACGTTGGACGTGCCCACGCAGCCGCCAATGGATGCGGCACGAGCGGCGAGAAGGCTGGCCTCGCTGCCATGCGCGCGCCGCGCGCCGAATTCCACAATCTGGCGGCCCTGCGCGGCCGTGACAACGCGCGCTGCTTTGCTTGCAATCATCGTTTGATAGCTGAGGGTTGCCAGCAGATACGTCTCCATGATCTGGCCTTCAATGATGGGCGCAACCACGCGCAGCATTGGCTCCCCTGGGAAAACGAGGGTCCCTTCCGGCATGGCCCAGACGTCGCCAGTGAAGCGAAATCGCGCGAGATAGTCGAAGAAATCGTCGCGAATGTTGCGAAAAACAGGATGCCGGCGCAAAAAGGAAATCTCTTCGGACTTGAAGTGAACGTTTTCCAGGAACTCGAGACCCTGCTCGAGGCCGGCGGCAACAAGATAGTTCCGGTGCGGAGGAAGATGCCGCACGAAGAGCTCGAAAGTGGCGCGAGCGTCGAAGTGCGTCTGCAAATAGCCCGCCGCCATGGTGAGCTCGTAAAGGTCGGTCAGAAGGCCTGAGTGCTTATGCATTGTTTTTCGCGGCCTTGGTGGCCGGATTGTTCGAGGATTCTGGTGCTTTTTGAACTAGCGTCCTGGGAATGGCCGTGGATGAAAAGACAAAACCCCCAAGCCTCCGTCCCGGTTCGGGAGCGGGCATGCCTGGGGGTTTCGCAGCGAATCTTTGCGCCGAAGAGCTACTTCAAAACGGCGTCTTTGAACGCTTTTGCAGCGCGCAACCGGACAACGGTCTTCGCCTTGATTTTGATCGCCTCACCGGTGGCCGGGTTGCGCCCCATGCGTGCTTTGCGGTGAGCCTTTACAGCTCGTCCCAATCCGGGAATTACAAATTTGCCCGAGCCCCCCTTGAGTTCTTTAACGGCGAGCTTAAAGAGTTCATCGAAAAAGGACGCCGCCTGCTTCTTCGAAATCGGCTTGTCCTCCGTGCTCACTTTCTCAGCCATATGCGCGATGATCTTGGACTTGCTCAGCGGATTTGCCATCGAGTTCCTTTTGCCTCCTCAGAATTAGTTGCTCATACGACCCCGTCATGTTTGAGGTCGCCGAAAACTATAGCTGGACTGCCGCGCTAAACGCAAGCAAAACATTGAAAAAAAGCCCGAAAAATGGGGTTTTCCTGTGACCCGGTTGCGCCGGAACTTACTGCGCGGCCAGTTGTTCGTAGAACAAAGCCACGGATTTGATCCC
>Ga0209735_1000207_pt1 | contig 9981 bp, 6 predicted proteins | sample BlaSpr_A8_Ref_M2_FD_187990 | JGI IMG/M metagenome (GOLD analysis project Ga0209735, IMG submission 187990) | Forest soil microbial communities from Thunder Bay, Ontario, Canada - Black Spruce, Ontario site 2_A8_Ref_M2 (SPAdes) (version 2) | ecosystem: Environmental > Terrestrial > Soil > Boreal... | reverse complement strand
GAGCCGGCCGTATTCCGAGGACGTCGAAATAATTTGCGCTCACCAGTTCACTCTGTAACTGGCGAGGTTCCGCGCCGCCGCTCCAGGTAACAGCGATAGGCATAAATGCGGCAAGGTCGGTGAACACCTGGCTATCGCGGCGATAGTCTTGAAAATTCGGGAAGGACATTCCGAGCTTTTCGAATCGAGCTTGCGTCACCTGCGTTTTACTGTCAACCGTGTCCATTTCAACCAGTCGAGGAAGGTCGCGCACCGGAAGTGCGTTCAGCAAAACCGCGTTGACCACCGTGAAGATGGTGGTGTTGGCGCCGATGCCCAACGCCAGAGACAGTACCGCGACGGCTGTGAACCCAGGATTTTTTCGCAGCATGCGCAAGCCATAGCGCAGGTCCTGCATAAAAACTTCCAGGACTGGCAGGGTCTGTCGGTCATGGTAGAGCTCTTTTGTTTGCTCAATTCCGCCCAGTTTCATCAGCGCCTCCCTGCGTGCTTCCGTAGCAGTCATCCCTTTGCGAACATTGTCTTCCGTGTGCATTTGCAGATGTCCTTCCAGTTCTTCAGCAAAACGGTCCCGCGTTTCCCCGTGGACCGTGCCTGCCAACCGCAACCAAAAGGCTCGCAACATTTTCATGCTAATTCCTTCATGATGATACCTTCATGCCGATTCCTTACCGGGAGCGAGGAATCGCGCGAGAATCGCGGTGGTCTGTTCCCAATCGCGTTCTTCGCGACCCAGAAATTTACGCCCAGCGCGCGTCAATTTGTAATATTTGGCTTTGCGATTGTTGTCAGACTGGCCCCACTCCGACGCGATGTGCCCTTCCTGCTCGAGTTTCAGGAGCGCGGGATACAGCGTGCCGTAGTTCACCGCCAGGAGATCGCCGCTGGTTTGCTCGATGCGCCGGGCGATGCCGTAACCATGCAATGGGCCTAGCGCTTCAAGCGTTTTGAGAATCATCAGCGCCAGCGTGCCTTGCCACACATCCACTTTTTCAAGCATTTGTTCTTGTCCGCCTCGTCGATCCTATGGGATGCCCATACTAAACCCGGCGCGCTCCTATGGGAAGCCAATAGTAAAGACGCTCGGGATGGCAGTTTGTTTCTATCTTTGATTCATTATTTTGATTTTTTCAGCGTCGTCAAACCCGAAGGTTTTGTGTTGAACCTCTTTGATAGTGTCCCCTTCAGCCCCCATTAGAAATGTCCCCTACACTGCGACCTCCTGAGGAGGTCCGGTTGAAGAGGACAGCGATGAGCACGAGAGAGCTTCGACGAGCAGAGGTTCTGGGGCGAGTGAAGAGCCATACGCTGAGGCTGGTCGACGCGGCGAAGATGCTGGAGTTGAGCTATCGGCAGGCGAAGAGGCTGTGGCAGCGATATCGCGAAGAAGGAGCCAAAGGGCTGCAGCACCGCAGCGCTGGAAGAAGTTCGAACCGAGCAAAGCCAGAGAAATTCCGGCGGAAGGTGCTGCAGCTGATTCGGGAGAAATATTCGGGAACGGAGCAGGAGCGGTTCGGACCGACGCTGGCAGCGGAACATTTAGCGGATGAGGATGGGCTGGAAGTGGGGGAGGAGACGTTGCGACGCTGGATGCTGGCGGAGGGGTTGTGGAGCCGGATGCGTCGCCGGAAAGCGCATCGGAAGCGCCGGGAACGGCGACAGCACTTTGGCGACTTGGTGCAGCTCGATGGCAGTTTCCATGCGTGGTTTGAGGAGCGGGGACCGCGCGGATGTCTGATGAATATGGTGGATGATGCCACCACGAGGACGTGCTGCCGACTGGGAGAGCAGGAAACGATCTGGGCAGCGGTAGGAGTGCTGCGAAGCTGGATCGGCAAGTATGGGGTGCCGCGAGCGTTGTATACCGATTGGAAGAACGTCTATAAGCGGCAGCCGAGCGAACGCGAGCGGTTACGGGGGAAAGCGTCAACGACGCAGTTTGGACGCATGTGCGAGCGATTAGAGATTCGCATTATTGCGGCCAGTTCACCGCAAGCGAAAGGGCGGGTGGAACGCAATAACGGGGTCCATCAAGATCGTCTGGTGAAGAAACTGCGTCGCCAGGGGATCCAGGGCTACGAAGCTGCGAATGAATATCTGGAAGCGGAATATCTTCCAGAACACCATCGGCGTTTTGCGCAAGAAGCGGCTCGCCCGGAGAACTATCACGTACGGGCACCGAGCCCGGCAAAGTTGAGAGAAGTTTTCCGGTTAGAGACGGAACGCTGGATCAGTAACGATTGGGTGGTGCAGTATCGGGGCCATTTTCTACAACTCAAGCCGCAGAATAAGCGCTATGGACCGACGCAGGCCAAGGCCTTGGTCTGTGAGTGGGAGGATGGAGCGGTAGAAGTGCACTATCGCGGAGAACGCATGGATTACGAAGATCTGCTAGTGCGGCCCCGAGGGGCGCAGGGCGCGCCGCGTGAGCCAAGCCGCGAGCCAGCCAAGCAGGTAGGGAGTAAAGCTGCGCAGGAACATCCCTGGCGGCAAGGCTATGAGCAGAGAATGAAATTGCAGCGGTTGAATCGATCGCAGGAGTCAGCGCTCGTTGGGGTGTCCGCCTCCGCTACGCCCTAAACGCGCCGCACAAACCGCGGCGCAGGGCTTCGCTCCGGCGGACACCCCAACGACAACAGCAAATCAAAAGAAAAAGGGACATTTCTAATGAGGTAAGAAAGGGGACATTTCTAAAGAGGTTTGACAAAACCCGAAGGTTTTCTTGACTCTTCTGAAACTTACCGTTAGCCTCATGCGTTCAATTAAAAGACGGCGACGGTTATCTTTCTCTATCGAAAAATCTTCCCTCATGGCAAGGAGCGTTTCATGCGCACCCGTGTGTTTGCAGAATGCTGCACCGTAGTATTCGCGGCGCTGATCGTGGCGTTGTGCATGGCGCCAGAAGGCCGCGGCCAGGGAGGCGAACCGCCTTACTTCGCGATTCGTGGAGCGAAGATCGTACCGGTGTCAGGGCGAACCGCGGAGAACTCCACCATCATTATTTCGCGCGGAATTATTGCCGCCATCTCTGCTGACGCCAAGATCCCCGATGAAGCCTGGATCATCGATGGAAAAGGGCTGACCGTGTATCCCGGTCTGATCGATTCGTTTACCGATGTAGGTTTGACGGCATCGCCTGCACCTGGCACACCCGGCGCGCCCGCTGCCACTGACACTTCCCCGCGACCACCTCAAACCCAAACGGTCGCGCGCAGCCCTGAAGATCGTCCCGGAACAACTCCTTGGCGCAATGCCGCGGATGAAGTGAACCTGGGCGATAAACGCATCGAGACTTGGCGCAATGGCGGCTTCACAACGGTCATCGCCGCGCCGAAGGGCGGATTTTTCCCGGGTCAAGCCGCGGTCCTTGATCTCGCGGGAGATCGACCCGGAGACTTGGTCGTGAAAACCACTGCCGCGATTCCTCTAAATCTCCACCCTACGGGAGGATTCAACAGTGGCTTCCCGGATTCGCTGATGGGCGTACTGGCCTACGTGCGTCAAGTGTTCCTGGACACCGATTGGAGCATCCGCGCGCAAGCCGCTTACGAACATAACGCGCACGTCGAGCGCCCCCATTATGACCGCGCCGAAGCGTCCCTCGCGGCGCCGCTGCAAAAGCACGTGGTCGTGCTCATCCCGGCAAACAATACCGTGGAGATTGGACGTTCGCTGGAACTCGCCGATCGCTGGAAGGTCAGCGGGGTGATTTATGGGGGCCAAATGGCTTATGAAGATGCGCCGGAGATCGCCGCCAAAAAACTTCCGGTGCTGGTGAACGCCAAATGGCCGGAAGCGGAAAAAGATGCCGATCCTGAAGACAAGCCATCTTTGCGCGAATTGCGTTTTCGGGACCGTGCTCCATCCGCACCGGCCGCGCTTGCCAAGGCCAATGTAAAGTTTGCATTTTATTCCGGGGGTTTAGCCGCGCCCAAAGATGTTTTGAAAGCGGTGAAAAGATCGATCGATGCGGGGTTGCCGGAGGACGCGGCGTTGCGCTCGTTGACTCTCTCCGCAGCGGAAATTTACGGTGTGTCGGATCGCATGGGTTCCATCGAAGTCGGAAAAATTGCCAATCTGGTGGTTACCGACGGTGATCTTTTCGAAGAAAAAACCAAAATCAAAATGGTCTTCGTCGATGGGCGCAGATTCGAAACGCACGAGCCTGAAAAACCGAAAGATCCTCCAAAGGGCGACATCCGCGGTATATGGAAGCTGGCTTTCACAACGCCGGACGGCGCGGAGGAAGTGACCGCCGATCTGAGCATGGAAAAAGATGGCACCGTGTCTGGCACAGTCACCAGCAAACGCGGCACAGGATCAATTCTTAGCGGCTGGGCCTCGGGCGACAAATTCAGCTTCGTTATAAACATTCCCGTCAGTGGAACTCCTACAGACGTGACCTTCTCGGGCACGTTTGATGCAACGTCGTTGAAGGGTTCGTTGAGTGTCCCTGGCTTTTCCACGGATTTTACGGGCACAAAGCCCGGAGCTAGCACGGAGCACCCTGCGGCGGTCGCCATCGCAGCGGAAGGTGCGCGATGAACTTCTTCTGCGCGAAATACCCACGTCTCATAGCGTTTGCTGCTGTCGCGGCGCTGAATGTAATTGTGGTATGCGGGACCTTCGCGGCCGATCCTCCGGACGCCGCCGCTCCTCCGGTTCTGCTGATTCAAAACGCTACGATAATCACCATTTCGCACGGAACCATTGAGCACGGCTCCATATTAATTCGCGACGGCAAAATCGCGGAGGTGGGCCAATCCATCGCCAAGCCTCAAGGCGCCGAAGTAATCGATGCCAACGGGCAATTCGTGATGCCCGGCATCATCGATTGTCATTCCCACATCGCGGTGGACGGTTCCGTGAACGAGGGCAGCGTTTCCGTTTCATCCATGGTGAATATTGCGGATGTCCTGAATCCCGATGACATCGATATTTATCGTGATCTCGCCGGCGGAGTGACCGTTGCTAACGTCCTGCACGGTTCCGCGAACTCCATCGGCGGACAAACCGTGGTGATCAAGCTGCGCTGGGGCGCCCCAGCCTCTCGATTGCCGTTCGAAGGCGCAATGCCGGGCATCAAGTTTGCTCTCGGCGAAAATCCCAAGCGTTCCAACTTCAGTATCCGCGGCCAGGAAAAGCGCTATCCCGCGACGCGCATGGGCGTGGAAGAAACCATTCGCGCCGCCTTCACCGAAGCGCGCGATTACAAAAGCAAATGGGATGACTACAACAAGAGAACTTCCGGCGGAGAAAAAAATCTCATTCCTCCGCGCCGTGACTTGCGTTTGGATCCGCTGGTCGAAGTATTGGAAGGGAAACGCTACGTGCACTCGCACTGCTACCGTGAAGACGAAATTTTGATGTTGCTCCGTGTGGCCAAGGAATTCGGTTTTAAAGTGCGAACTTTCCAGCACGTTCTCGAAGGTTACAAAGTGGCCGACGAAATCGCCGCGTCCGGAGCAGGCGCTTCCACGTTTTCGGATTGGTGGGCGTACAAAGTGGAAGCCTACGATGCCATCCCTTATAACGCGGCGATCATGACCCGACGCGGCGTGGTGGTCTCCATCAATTCCGATGACGCAGAAGAAGCCACGCACTTGAACCAGGAAGCCGCCAAGAGCATTCGCTACGGCGGACTCTCGCGTGAAGAAGCCTTGAAGATGGTGACCATTAATCCTGCGATGCAGCTGGGCATCGACAAACGCGTAGGCACTATCGATGTGGGCAAAGACGCCGATCTGGTTATCTACAACCACGACCCTTTAAGCGCCTATGCGGTAGTACAGAAAACCTTGATCGATGGGCGAGTTTACTTTGATCGCGTGCGCGATATTGCTGAACGCGCCGATCGTGAAAAAGAAAAGAAAGCTGCAGAGAAAAAATCCGAGGACAAGAAGTCTGAGGACAAAAAACAAAACGAGAAAAAACCTGACGATAAACCTATGCCACCGCAATCGGGGCAGGGAAGTGCCAACAATGAAACGCACGAAGTCGATAGCGCGCTAGTCAGCGCCAGAGGTGCACTGTGAACTTCGTGAGCGCCACAGCAATTCTCCGCAATGGCGTAATTCTCGCCGTGGTTTTTCTGTTTCCTGCGCTACTCGCAGCGCAACAGCCAACTCCAAAAGCAGATGCCCCGAAAGCGTATGCGTTAGTGCACGCTAAAATTTTCACCCTTGCGGGTGCGCCCATTGAAAATGGCACGTTGATTATTCGCGACGGCAAGATCGCAGCAGTTGGCGGGCAAGTCGAAGTCCCGCAGGACGCCCAGGTTATCAATGCCGAGGGCCTACAGATTTATCCGGGAATGTTCGACCCCATTACGCAAATGGGCTTGCGCGAAATCGGCGCTGTCAACTCCACCGTCGACTCCACGGAGACTGGAAACTATAACCCCGACGTGGTGGCGCTAACAGCGGTATCGCCATCCAGCGAACATATTCCGGTAACGAGAGTTGCAGGCATCACCGAAGTGCTTGCTGTGCCAGCGAGCGGAGGCATGGATTCTTTCGGACCGAGCGGAGTCATCGGCGGTCAAGCCTCGGCAATTTATCTAGCCGGCTGGACCGTGGACGACATGCAGCTCAAAAGAAGCGTCGCCATGGTTGTGAATTGGCCGGAAATCCAGACTAAGACATTCGACTTCACGACCTTTTCAAGAAAAGAAAAGCCCTACACCGAAGCAAAACAGGAATACGATAAACAGGTGACGGAATTAACCGATTGGATTGAGCGGGCTCGTCATTACGCGCAAGCCATGGGCCACGGCGGTCCCGCCGATTTCTCGCGTGATTTGAAACTCGAAGCATTGGTGCCGGTAGTTCGCGGCCAATTGCCGCTACTGGTCTTCGCCGACCGTTCGCGTGAAATTCGCAACGCCGTTGAATTTTGCGACAAGCAAAATCTGAAAATGATTTTGGCGGGCGGCTCTGAAGCCTACAAACTCAAAGATCTGCTGCGCTCGAGAAGCATCCCGGTGATTTTGCGTCCGGTGCTCACTTTGCCTTTATATGAAGACGATCCCTACGACCGCCTGCTGTCGCAGCCTGCGGAACTTTCCGCCGCGGGTATCAAATTCGCTTTTGGCAGCTTTGATAATTCATTTGCGCGCAGGCTGGGGCAAAATGCCGCCAACGCCGTGGCCTATGGTCTGCCTTACGATGAAGCGCTGAAGGCTGTCACTCTATATCCAGCGCAAATCTTCGGCCTGGCTGACCAAGTGGGCACGCTTGAGAGTGGGAAAATCGCTAACGTGATCGTAACGAACGGCGATCCGCTGGAGATAACCAGCGAGGTGCGTTATCTTTTTATCCGCGGACAACTTACTTCGCTGGATAACCGCCACAAAAGGTTGTTCGAAAAGTATTCGGCGCGGCCGAAGCCCTAAAACCAAGCCGTAAAATAACAAGCAATCCTCTCGGGATCAAAAGGCGCAATTTACTTCCTACAGCTGAGCCGTGTCCCTTTTACGTAGATTCCCCGAGCCCCTCCTGACGCACGGCCGTGGCATACTGCGACAAGGCAAGCTCTCAAGCAAGAATGACCGTCGCGACGAAAGAACCCGTCCACGTTACACCAAGAACCGCCGGGGCTAAACGCTGGCTACTTCCTCTCGCCATCGTAATTTTACTAGCGCTATGCATCGGCGGAATTATCCTGGCTTTTCACTGGCCGTTTTCTTCGCAAAAAGTTACTCAATCTGTCCAGGAAAGTTGGCCCGGTAAAATAGCGGTGCAGCGCTTCCACCGGGTCTATTTCCCGCACCCTGGTTGTGTGCTAGAAAATGTTGCGCTCACGCGCGGCTCAGACACCTCTGATTCGCCGTTGGTCGCCATTCAAAAAGTAACGATCCAGGCCAATTACCACGATCTTTTGTTGCGCCCCGGCTACATATCCAGAATTATTCTCGAAGGCCTCAAGATTTCAGTCCCGGCCGAGCAAGATACGTCACAGCAAACATCCAGATCCAGCAAATCATCCACGCGTATCGGCGAAGTTTTTACCAAGGGCGCCACGCTCGAAGTCGCGCGAAAAGACGATGGCCCTCTAAAATTCGAAATTCATCAACTCAGCCTCAAATCCATCAGCGACAATTCGCCTATGTCTTACGACCTGGCGATGCGCAACGCTGAGCCGCCAGGCGAAATTCGCTCGCGCGGGAAACTCGGCCCCTGGGATAGCCAACACATGAACGACATTCCTCTGTCGGGCTCATACACATTCGATGACGTCGATTTAGGAGTATTTGAAGGCATCGGCGGAACCCTTACCGGCAAAGGAGATTTTCGCGGCGTGCTGGGCCGTATCGAAACTGAGGGAACGACGGACACGCCAAAATTTGAGGTCACTCGCAGTCATCACGCGGTGGCGCTCAAAGCGAAATTCGTCGCTTCCGTTGACGGTATGAGCGGCGGCACGATTTTGCACTCCGTCGAAGGATCGTTTCTGAAAACGCCGGTGCACGTCGAAGGTTCCGTGGAGGGTAAACCCGGCCAGCCTGGCAAGACCACCTCGCTCAATCTGAACGTGCACAATGGCCGCATCGAGGACGTTCTCTGGCTTTTCGTACGCGAACCCAAAGCCCCCATGGAAGGGGCCACGAATTTTCACGCTCACGTCGTCTGGCCTTCGGGGCACCAGAAATTTTTAAAGCGTGTAGTCCTTCAAGGCGACTTTGAAATCGAACATGCGCAATGGACTAAGCCAGAACGCCAGATGAGCGTGAACATGTTAAGCAAAAAAGCCAGCGGGAAGAAAAAAGATCCGGACACTCCCAACGTTACCGCTGATTTAAAGGGCAAGGTGTTATTGAGCAACGAAATTGCCAAATTTCAGGACACTTCCTTCAAGGTGCCTGGCGCGGAAGCTATCCTGCACGGAACTTACAATTTGGAGGACACCAAGATCGATTTTCACGGAGATTTGAAAACGGAAGCGTCGCTCTCCGACGACAGTAGCGGCGTAAAAGCCGTGCTGCTAAAACCATTAGACCCGCTGTTCAAGAAAAAACACGCCGGAGCGGTGGTGCCGATTGAGATGACCGGCACATATCACGACCCGCACTTTGGCGTTTCACTTCAGCCAAAAAAGTAGCGGCGCCAAGCTCCAAACCGCCGGCAACACTTTATTTGCCCTCAAATGGATAGCGGTCTTGCGACTGCACCGCGGCAGCTACATTGCGGCGCAACGCGATGGTATCGACAGGCGCGCGCTTGGCGAACCGTTTCAGCACCGACATCTGCGTGGTGAGCATGTCTCCTTCGTGAAGAGCGGCAACGGCGCGCTTCGCTTCGTGCTCAACACGCTCGGCAGCATCGGAAATAAAGACTCGCGCGGCGTCGATCATCGCCTGTGCCGCTGATTGGCCTTTTGCGCCCGCGGCTTTTTGTGCGCGTAGCAGCGAAGATTCCATGGCATAGATTTCCATTACGATATTGGAAAGCGCGGCAACCAGCTCTTGCTCTTCGGCCAGCTTCTCACGATATTTTTGAACCGCTCCGCCGGACGATTGCAGAAATAACTTTTTGCAATTAGCGACCACCGTAGCTTCGGCCGCCAAAACGTTGTCGCCCGTTTCCTCAAACGATGGTCCGGCAAGAATTTCGTCCGCCAGTTTCATGGCCGCCGGTATCAGCGCCAATTGGCCGCCCATGGCGCGCTTCATCAGCATCTGGATGATCAGCATGCGATTGATCTCATTGGTGCCTTCAAAAATGCGATTGATGCGCGAATCGCGATACGCGCGACAAACCGGATAGTCTTCGTGAAACCCGTAGCCGCCAAAAATCTGCACTGCTTCGTCGACCACGAAATCGAGCATCTCGCTGCCATACACCTTGGCGATGGAGCTTTCGATCGCATATTCTTCCAGAACCTTCATAGTGTTCTGAATTTTCTCGCTGGCATTTTCCGAGCCGTTATTCGACGCCGAGGCCATGGCCGTTTCCATGTTGCCGGCCGAGCGATAAATCATCG
>Ga0209735_1000202_pt1 | contig 10076 bp, 5 predicted proteins | sample BlaSpr_A8_Ref_M2_FD_187990 | JGI IMG/M metagenome (GOLD analysis project Ga0209735, IMG submission 187990) | Forest soil microbial communities from Thunder Bay, Ontario, Canada - Black Spruce, Ontario site 2_A8_Ref_M2 (SPAdes) (version 2) | ecosystem: Environmental > Terrestrial > Soil > Boreal... | reverse complement strand
CATTACACGCTGCAAATTCCCGTCGGCAAGTCAGTCGTCATTCCCATGCGCCTGACGCCGGAAAAGCCGCGCGCGGGCGTTGCACCTTTGGCGGATGTCGAAGCGATTGTCCTCCAGCGCAAGGAAGAAGCCGATGAGTTTTACGCCACGATCCACCCCCCGAAGGCCACCGCCGACGAGCGCTTGATCCAGCGCCAGGCGCTTTCGGGAATGCTTTGGACCAAGCAAATTTATCTTTTCGACGTGAGTCTGTGGCTCGATGGCGATATTCCTACCTGTCCTCCGCCCGAATCCCGCAAGCACATCCGCAATTCTCACTGGCGCCATTTAAATTCCATGCGCGTCCTTATGATGCCGGACAAGTGGGAGTATCCCTGGTTCGCTTCGTGGGACTTGGCGTTTCATTGCGTCACGCTCGCTCTGATCGACCCGCGCACCGCGAAACAGAATCTCTGGGTGCTTCTCTTCGAGCAGTTCCAGCACCCCAACGGGCAGATTCCCGCTTACGAATGGGAATTCTCGGATTTGAACCCTCCGGTGCAAGCGTGGGCCGCCTGGCGGATTTATGAGCTCGAGAAAAAACGCTCGGGATCGTGCGACCGCGAATTTCTCGAGAAGTGTTTTCACAAGCTGCTGATCAATTTCGCCTGGTGGGTCAACAAAGTCGACAGTCAGGGTTTGAACGTCTTCGAGGGAGGTTTTCTCGGCCTCGACAACATCACTGTAGTAGACCGCAGCACCAAATTGCCGGACGGCGCGATCCTCGAGCAGTCTGACGCTACCGGCTGGATGGGGTTCTTTTGCCTGCACATGATGCGCATCGCTCTCGAACTTGCCAAGAAAGACCGCGTCTACGAAGGCCTCGCCACGAAATTCTTCGAGCATTTCATCGGCATCGGGGCCGCCATGAAGAAAATGGGTGGCCGCGGGTATCAGCTATGGGATGAAGACGCGGGTTTTTTCTACGATGTTCTTCGCTACACGAATGGTGACTTCCACAAGTTCCGCGTTCGTTCGCTCGTGGGCCTCATTCCGATGTTCGCCGTGGAATTCCTCCGCGAAGATGAGCTGAAGCAGCTCTCCTATTTCCCCGGCAGCATCAATTGGTTCATCAAGAACCGCCCGGATCTCGTCGGTAGCGCCTGCTATTCGGAAACGCGCGATGGCGTGCGCTGCCACGTTCTTTCGATCGTGGACCGTCACCAATTGTCGCGAATTCTAGAGCGTCTTTTCGATCCAGACGAGTTCCTCTCGCCCACCGGGATCCGCAGCCTTTCGAAATTCCATGAGCATTCGCCGTTCGCGTTCGGCGAGAGCGAAGTGCGCTACTCGCCCGCCGAAGCCGATGTGAAGATCAAAGGCGGCAATTCCAATTGGCGCGGGCCTCTCTGGTTTCCGACCACATATTTGATTATTGAATCTCTCGTGAAATTCAGCGAGGCATTCGGCCCGGATTTCAAAGTGGCGGCGCCGGGAAGCGGCGGAAAACCCGTCACTCCGCGCGCGATGGCTGCGGAAATCGCTCGACGCATGATCGCCATTTTCGGCCGCGATTCATCCGGACGCCGCCCCGTCTTCGGCGATGCCGTCAAATTCCAGCAAGATCCTCATTGGCGCGATTACCTTCTATTTTATGAATATTTTCACGGCGACACCGGCGCTGGCCTCGGCGCAAGCCATCAGACTGGCTGGACCGGCCTCGTTGCAAATCTCATAGACGAATCGTATTAGCTCCCGTGGGGATTCCTCAGGAAAGAACGACAGCGCTCACTTCGATCCGGTCGCGCCCCCCGCGTTTTGCCGCGTAGAGCGCCGCGTCGGCCTGGCTCACCAGCTTTGCAAATTCCGGCGCGACTTTTCCCTCAAAACCGGCAATGCCGAAACTGGCTGTTACCCTAACCGTCTTCTCACCAAATGAAAATTGTTGTTCTCGGAATTGCTGGCTCACGCGCTCCACCAGGAGTCGAACGTTCTTCGCGTCCGCATGCGTAAATATCATCAGGAATTCCTCGCCGCCGATACGCCCGCACATGTCCGAACGTCTCGAATTGGTCTTGAGGACTTCCGCAAACACTTTCAGAACGGCATCTCCCGCTTCATGTCCGCACGTGTCATTCACGCGCTTGAAATTGTCCAAGTCCGCCATTGCCACCCAGAACGAAAAGCCATGCCGCGCGGCGCCGCTCAATTGGCGGCATGCCCAGTTTTCAATAGCACGGCGATTGGGCAACCCTGTCAGTGAGTCGGTGAGTGCGAGCTCTTCGAGCAGCCGGTTCTTCGCCTCGATTTGCCGCTGCAGATCAACGATTCTCCGGCCCACTGCCACGCGCGCCGAAAGCTCCTCCGGATGGAAAGGCTTCGTCAGGTAATCGTCGGCGCCTGCCGCCAGTCCTTTCACCACGTTCTCTTTTTCCGAATTGCTCGTCAGGATGATGACGTATGTGTAGGAATGTCCCGGGCTCGTGCGAATTTTCTGGCAGAGTTCGATCCCCGTGAGATCGGGCATCACCCAGTCCGTGATTACAAGGGCAGGACGGTGCTGTTCGAAGAGCTCGATGGCGCTCTGCCCCGTCTTGGCGAACAGAATCGAGCATTGATCCTGCTCGAGCGTCTGCTCCACGAGCTTGCGGTACACCACCGAATCATCCGCAACTAGGACTCTGAAGTTGTCCGCAGTGGTGCCCACGTCCCTTCCTATCGACTTCAGCTATCCTTGTCGTTGCTACGGAATTGAGGGAAGAAAAACTTCCAAATCCTAGCACAGCAGGCCCTTCTTCACACTGCATTCAGGAGTGGACTGTTCTTTCGCAGCGATGGCAGCCGCCTGCGGCAATTTCTGCGAGTTGACTAAATTGCTGTTGCCATCAGAGCCAAAGCGGTCAATGATTGGTCTCCCACACGGGAGTCGGCGCCCGGTAAAAAGACGTGTAAGATTTCTGAATGCCCACCTACGATCTAGTCGTGATTGGTTCTGGGCCCGCCGGCGAGAAGGCCGCCGCGCAGGCCGCCTATTTCGGCAAGCACGTCGCGCTCGTCGAGTCGGCCGCCGATCCCGGCGGCGCTTGCGTCAACACCGGAACAATTCCCAGCAAGATCCTTCGCGAATCGGCGCTTTACTTCTCGGGGCTCAAGCAGCGCGGCCTGTATGGTGTTGACTATTCGCTGCGCGAAGGCCTCACCGTCAAGGATTTCACCCATCGCAAGGACGTGATCGTCGACCTCGAGCGCGAAAAAGTTCGCAAGAATCTCGCCGCGCACCATGTGGACGTCATCGCGGGTTCCGGCGCTTTCGCCGATCCGCACACCGTTGTCGTTACGTCGCCCCGGAATTCGCCGGTTTCACTGCGCGGCGAATTTATCCTGATTGCCACGGGATCGCGTCCCCACCGGCCCGCCGAAATTCCATTCGACGACAAATGTATCTTCGATTCCGATTCCGTTCTGAAAATGGATCGTATCCCGCAAAGTCTTGTTGTCGTCGGGGGCGGCGTGATCGGCTGCGAATACGCTTCGATCTTCACCGCCCTTGGCGTCAAAGTTTCGCTCGTGGATGGCCGCGATCGCGTGCTCCCGTTCCTCGACGCCGAATTGTCGGAGCTGCTTCGCATACGGCTGAGCGGTCTCGGCGTCCACTTTTTTCTCGAAGAGCGCATGGCGAAGACGGAGCGCGCGGAGAGCGGCGTGCGCCTCGAGCTGAAGTCCGGAAAAATGCTCGAGGCCGATGCGGCTCTGTTCGCTGCGGGACGCCGCGGCACGGTGGACGGGCTCGGCCTCGAAAAAGTCGGGCTGGCCTTGAATCAGCGCGGCTACATTGACGTGAATCAGTCGTACCAGACTTCCGTGCCGTCAATCTACGCTGCGGGAGACGTCATCGGCTTTCCCGCGCTCGCATCCACCTCCATGGAACAAGGCCGTGTGGCTGTTTGCCACGCCTTCGGCTTCGACTACAAAAAACGCGTCGCCTCCGAGCTTCCCATGGGCGTCTACACGATTCCCGAAATCTCGGCTATGGGTGAAACCGAGGAGTCGTGCAAGGAGAAGAAGATCGCATACGAGGTCGGGCGCGCCCGTTATGCCAACAACGCCCGCGGTGCCATGGCCGGCGACACGACCGGGCTGCTGAAACTTGTCTTTCAGCGCAGCGATCGCAAATTGCTCGGCGTCCACATTATCGGCGAAAGCGCCACGGAATTGATTCACACGGGAATGATGGTGCTCGATGCCGGCGGCAAACTCGACGCCTTCATCGAGTTCGTCTTCAATTTCCCTACGCTCTCGGAAATGTACAAGTACGCCGCCTACGACGGCCTGGGAAATCTCGCCGGCCACAAACTGCGCGAGGGCTAGCTGCCGTTCCAGCTTGATTCGCCTGTGATTCCGGCTGGCGATGTCAAATCGCGGTGCGCTGTATCGCGCGCATATGAAAAAGCACCGTCCGAACGATTGATCGCTGCATCTGATAACAATCATTTCTTTTGAGGGTAGGTGTATCCCGGAGGATTCCCGATGCTCTTTGATTCTCTAAATATTCGCGGCATCACGTTGCGGAATCGAATCGTTGTTTCGCCCATGTGCCAGTATTCGAGCATCGATGGATTTGCCACGGATTGGCATCTCGTTCATCTCGGTACTCGTGCCGTCGGTGGCGCGGCGCTCGTTTTCACCGAGGCGTCGGCTGTAACACCTGAAGGCCGCATCAGTCCCCAGGATCTGGGAATCTGGAAGGATGCGCATATTGAACCCCTCGCAAGAATCGCGCGTTTCATCCGCGAACAAGGAGCAGTCCCCGGAATGCAGCTTGCGCACGCGGGACGCAAAGCCAGCACACGCCCGCCATGGGAAGCGCCGCCTCTGATACCGGAATCGGAAGGCGGCTGGAAGCCGGTCGCGCCCAGCGCGCTCCCGTTCGCGGAGAAATACGCGACGCCCGCGGCTCTCGATGAAAACGGCATTCACGCCGTGGTGAAAGCATTCGCTGATTCCGCGAAGCGTGCGCTCGAAGCCGGATTCCTCACTGTCGAAATCCACGCCGCGCACGGATATCTCATTCACGAATTCCTTTCGCCGCTTTCCAATAAGCGCACAGATAAGTATGGCGGCTCGCTCGAGAATCGCACGCGGCTTCTCCGCGAAGTCGTTGCTGCCGTTCGCCGGGTCTGGCCCGAGAATTATCCCCTCTTCGTGCGCATCTCCGCGACGGACTGGATGGACCAGGGGTGGGACCTTGATCAATCCATCGAACTTGCACGCCAGCTCGGTCCGCTCGGCGTGGATGTGATTGACTGCTCCTCCGCAGGAACTGTTCCTGGTGCGCAAATTCCTGTCGCTCCGGGATATCAAGTTCCGTTTGCTGCGGAAATCAAACGCGAAACGGGTATTCTCACCGCAGCGGTTGGAATGATTACGAAGCCTGCGCAGGCAGACACGATTCTTCGCGAGGGCCAGGCGGACCTGGTCGAAATGGCTCGCGAATTCTTGCGCGAACCCTACTGGCCGCTTCACGTCGCGCACGATCTGGGATTTTCGGTTTCCTGGCCTCTGCAGTACTTGCGCGCTGCGCCCGATGGCACGCCCCGCCGCGAGTCCGTGAACGCACCGGAGCCTGTAGGCGCGGTTTCCGCGCGTAACACAGCGGCTAAATAGTGAGCATCTTCTACGCCGCTCCGCCGTTCATCGGCTCGGGTCTCGCGCCTGTCTCAAGTCAAATTATGGGGAATGCTCAACTCCTAGGGGAAAGTGGCTTTAGACTCGGTTGACGGCCGAGCCTGTTTGCACGAAATGTAAACAATTCGGATGGTTGCAGGCCCGCGCAACAACAAGGCCTTTCTAATTGCGCCCCAGTGTCCTCATCGTGCGCCCCAAAAGGGCTCGTGCTTCCGCGATTCCAAGCGCAAAGGTAGCCGCAAAGTAAACCAGCCCATACGGAGTAAGAACGAGCAAAGCCAAAATAATCGGCGAGTGGTGGCTGAAGAAGTGCCGGATCGCATAGCCAATCCCCGATGCAATGAGGGCTGCCATCCAAAGCTTTGCCAGGTATTCCGCGGGAACTCCCGTGCGCCCAATCCGGCGATTTAATGTGCGCCTCAAGAGTGTGAACTCAACCCACGAAGATATGCCGGCTGAAATTGTGAGGCCCGCGACTCCCCAGCGCGCATCAATCCCGAGCAACGGCGGGAGCGGAATCGCGCAAGCGTATCCAAGAATGGTCGTCAGGACTACGCGAACAATCGCAAACCGCAGCGGCGTGCGCGTGTCGCGCAGCGCGTAATAGGTTGACGAGTACAGCCGGCCGAGCGTCGAAGCGAGCAAACCGACCGTCGCCCCCGCGAGAATCCCCCACACATAGATCACGTCAGCGTGCGTGAATCGTCCCGTTTGGTAGATCGCGGCCACGATCACATCACCAAGAACGAGGAACGCCACCACTGACGGCAGCACGAAAAACGCAATCTGCCGCAGCCCCGCGTCGAGCCGCGCGCAAAGCGCTTCCGCAACCTTCTTTTCGTCACCGATTTCGCCGGACATCTGCGGCAACTCTGCCGCCGACACTGACATCCCGAAAAGGCTCACGGGAAGCAAATAAAGCGTCTGCGCGTTCGCCAGGGCCGCGACAGCGCCCGTGGGCAGCAGGCTCGCAAGCAAACCGTCAATGTATGCGCTGATCTGCACCACGCCGCGGCTTACAAACACGGGAAAGAAATTGCGCACCACCGTCTTCACATTCTCTGTGTGATAACTCAACGAAAGATGGATGCCTCGCAGTAGCTTCAGCACAACAGGCAATTGCACTCCCACTTGCAACGCGCTTCCGGCCACCGATCCCCAGGCCAGTACTTCCGCCAGCGGATATTGCGCGTACCGGCCGCCGAACCACCACATCGTGGCGATCATCGCCGCGTTCCAGATCACTGGCGCCGTGTACGAAAGGAAAAAACGCCGGTGGCTATTCAGAATCCCGAGGCACCACGCGGAAAGAACCAGCAGTCCCACGCCTGGAAAGAGAATGCGCACCAGCCGGATCGTCAGCTCGCGTTTTTCACCGGAAAAACCGTACGCAATCAAGTCAATCAGATAAGGAGTCGCAAGCACTCCAACGAGCACGAGAATCGAAGTGCTCAGGGCGAGCAGTGCCGCCACGGCTCCCGCGGTGCGCCGGGCTTCCTCTTTGTCTTCGCGTGCGAGCAACCCGGCGTACACGGGAATGAACGAAGCGGACAGCACGCCCTCGCCAAACAGATTCTGCAGAAAATTGGGAATGCGAAGCGCGGCCTTGAACGCGTCGGCCGCGTCGGAGAGTCCGAAGTAGTGGGCAAAAACGCGATCTCGAATCAGCCCCGCGATGCGGCTGAGAAGGATTCCAGCGCCTACCAGGGCGGCGTAGCGCCGTGATGCGGCGTGTCGCGATTCGCTGGTCTCTTGACTGGTCACAACGAAAATGAAATCCGGGTGCGCATAGGTTGAAGCAATTCATTACAGGATTTACCCGCGGAGATGTCAACCTGGATTCCGTGGGCTGTGCGTTGTTCATCAGATTGCGCGGGCTTGGCGAATAGTGGAGGTATACTCTCGCGCTGGCGGCTTGTTTGCTGGGACCTGAAAGTGCGTCAGAGGTGCTGTGTCCATGAAGAAAAACCGTCAAGCGCTTCTTCTTTCACTGTTCGTCGTAGTGCTCGGGTGCGGCGTTTTGATGTCATTCGCCCGCGCTCCGCTCGCCTCGGCCCCTTTCGACGTGATCATCAAGAATGGCCACATTCTCGACGGTACCGGCGGGCCCTGGTACGCCGCTGATATCGGAATTCGCGGCGACCGGATCGCGGCCATCGGGAAGCTCGGCGATTCGCCCGCGAAAAAAATAATTGACGCCACGGGGCGCATCGTTTCACCCGGCTTCATTGACATGCTCGGCCAATCGGAGACCGCGCTCCTGATTGATAGCCGCTCGATCAGCAAGCTCGCGCAAGGGATCACCACGGAGATAACCGGCGAGGGCGGATCGGTGGCGCCTCAGAATGCGAAGACGCTTGCGCCGCTGAAGCCCTACCTCGACCACTATCACCTCGCAGTGGACTGGACGACGCTCGAGGGATATTTTCATCGCCTCGAAAAAGACGGCACGCCGCTGAACGTCGGAACGTATGTCGGCGCCGCGCAAGTGCGGGAAGCCGTGATCGGCGATTACGACCGTCCCCCCACTGCCGCGGAACTCGAACAGATGAAGTCGCTCGTCGCACAGGCGATGAAGGACGGCGCTCTCGGAATTTCCACGGCGCTCATTTACCCGCCGGGGCACTACGCGAAAACCGGCGAGCTGATCGCGCTTGCACAAGTGGCCGCCCAGTACGGCGGAATCTACGCCACGCACATGCGTTCGGAAGGCGCGAGTGAAATGGAAGCCGTGGACGAAGCAATCCGCATCGGCCGCGAAGCGCGGTTGCCCGTCGAAATATTTCACCTCAAAGTAAGCGGAAAAACGCGCTGGGGATCGATGCCGCGCGTCGTCGAGAAAATCCAGGCCGCGCGCGATGCCGGCCTCGATATCCGTGCCGACCAGTATCCCTACATCGCGGGCGCCACCGCGCTCGCTTCGGTGATGCCGCCGTGGGCGGCGGATGGCGGTCCCGAAAAATTGCTGGCCCGCTTGCGCGAGCCTGATACCCGCGCGCGAATCAAAACCGAACTGGCCACCGACCATCGCGAATGGGAGAACCTCTACCACGACAGTGGCGACGGCGCCGGAGTGATGATTTCGGGGGTCGTAAACCCGGAGCTCAAGAAATACGACGGAATGACCGTCGCGCAAATGGCGGCGGCGGAAAATAAGCCCGAGCTCGATGCGCTGTTCGATTTCATTCTCGCCGATAACGCGCAGACCGGAGCGCTCTACTTCATGGCTGACGAGCAGGACCTGCTCTACGCGCTCAAGCAGCCGTGGACCTCGATCGGCCTGGACGCGAACGAGCTTTCGCTCGACGGTCCGTTGTTCGAGCCGCACACGCATCCGCGCGCGTTCGGTTCCATGGCGCGATTTCTGGGGCACTACGTTCGCGACCAGCAATTGATGCCCCTCGAGCAGGGCATCCGGAAAATCACTTCGATGCCGGCCGAGCGCGAGCATCTTACGGATCGCGGCTTGCTCAAGATTGGCTTCTACGCGGACGTCACGGTTTTCGATTCCGCCACAATCCTTGACGAAGCCACCTACGCAAGTCCCGCGCAACTTTCAAAGGGCGTGGACTACGTGTTTGTAAACGGCCAGCTCGAATACGACCGCGGCTCTTTGACCGGCGCAAAAGCCGGCCGCGCTCTTCGCGGCCCCGGCTGGCAAGGCGATCCAGTGCGCTGACTTCAGGGCTGGGGCGCCTTGCTCGTGACTATATCCTGTGAGATTGCATTGCAGATATCGTCCGCGGCATTTTTCAGCCACGTCGTTTTGTCGGACAAAATGAGATTGTCATCCCGAGTTCGAAATACACTGAAGGTGTTTCGCTGGGTCAGAAGATGCCCGGCGTGGTAGCGTTCGACGGTGACGGCATAGTCAGCGTCCGAGAGCTTGTTTGTGATGATGAACCCCTTGCACCTATTGATCAGTTCCCGCGTCACCTCTGCGTATTCGGAATGAGTCTGCGTTGTTGTTTTTGAGCTGCTGGTCGTGACACTTAGACCATCACCTGAATCCTTGCTCCCGATTGTCGTGTGGTTCCCATTAGAAATTCGCTCTTCATTTGCTCCGATCCACACGTAAGGTTGGTCGTGACGAGCCGCATGGGGCCTGTAACGGATCATGGCAGAGATAACAGAGTTGTCGACGCCGGATGCCTTTAGGGCCGCTAAGGCCGGAACGGAGGTGTCGAACCGGCAGGAGACACTAGAGATTTTGTCCACGATTATGCCTGCCGACAGCCCGGCCTTCGTCATGTCTAGGACATCTTGGTTCGTAACGTTCGGAGGCTGTGCGGCCGGCCGGACCGCCGCACCGTGCGCTGCGCTCGTAATCGTCGGAGTTTCGCTTTGCGCCCACACCCGTCCGCGGATGAGGAAAAGCGCAAGCATCGCGAGCGATGCATGGAGGATGCGAC
>Ga0209735_1000201_pt1 | contig 10091 bp, 9 predicted proteins | sample BlaSpr_A8_Ref_M2_FD_187990 | JGI IMG/M metagenome (GOLD analysis project Ga0209735, IMG submission 187990) | Forest soil microbial communities from Thunder Bay, Ontario, Canada - Black Spruce, Ontario site 2_A8_Ref_M2 (SPAdes) (version 2) | ecosystem: Environmental > Terrestrial > Soil > Boreal... | reverse complement strand
CACTCGCATGCAAGCAGGTGATTCCCCGAAGACGCAGCAGCAATCCAAGGATAGGGCCGACCAGGTACGTGGCTACGTTTTCCAGTGATGACGTATCGGGCCAGAGCGCCCAGATATTTGCGCCGGCCCGGTCCAGCCAGAATTGCACGCCATCGAAATAGACGAGATGAAGCGCGTTGCCGTTCATTACTTTCCAGACGCGCACGGCTGGCGCGCCAGATTTGCCCTCATCGGAACTGGCGTATACCAGATTTTTCGGCTCCATCTGCTGCTCGCTGTGAATGACCGGCAAACTGCCCAAGTGTATTTCTACGTTGGGGTGGTCAGTCGAAAACGCAACCGGTATCAATCTGGGAATTGCAAGGTTGGATTGAATATGAAGGCCGAAAAGAGAGTATGTGAAATTCACTGCCTTTAGCCCGTCGAACTAGACCGGGTCAGAAGTGAGTTCTGACTTTCAGCCGACTGCCGTGGTCGGAGTTTCCACTCAAACCAACCTTCTGGGTAAGCGCCTGGACAGTGCCGTATACAGTTAAGACGGGGGAAGAATATGGCTTCTTGGTTCCCCGTTTGGCAGCTTTATCCATTGCTTACCTCCGCCTGTAAGTTATACCGGACTCGGCGAGCCGACTGCAACCAAAAGTTGAAGCAAAGAGGACGGATGCGCGACCCGGCTTGCTCAGAGCTTTGCTCTCCCACGAGAGGCGCCAGCGCGGACACGTTGACGTATTGCTTCAACTCTTCGGTCCATCGAACATTGTTCAGCCAATTCGTTGAAGGCCGTTGGAGATGCTTCAGCAAGGGATCACCCTGCAAGGGGGTCTTTGGCCTGAGTCTCACTTTTTCCGGGAGCCGGCCGGCCATGGCTTCACGCAGGAGAAGCTTTTCGAAGAACCAGGGAAACGGCGGGAGAGCCAAGAGATAGTTCACGATTTGCAGATCGAGGAACGGGTAACGCACCTCAACCGGGTAATGCGTTACGCCCGGATCTTCCTGCTCGAACAATAGCGACCACTGAGGTATGGAAAGAGATGCGTGCGCCTTGGGATGAACGGGATGGTCAAAAGGCCCCGAGAGTTTGGAGAATTCCTTCCAGCGATTTGCCGCATCCGTGCGTCGAGCGAGTTCCGGGGCCAGCCATTGCGGGAACACCGGCGAGGCCGCATCCCGGCCGAACAGGTTCTTGATTCGGCGGCGAACGCTCCCCCAGGGGGACGGCCGGATCCGTAAGTAACGAGCAGTCTCCACCAACAAGCGTTTCCATTCGCGGCGCCGTGCCAGGTCGGCCGCATACGGCGACATTTGAAAATGCATCAGGTTGTCAATCCCTTCGCCGGACATCACAACGCGGCAATCGGTAGCGGCAACCATCCGGAACTGATCGAATAATCCGGCAGAAAATGGGTCATCACCGGGTTCAGGATACGCGAATTCCGGATCCCTCCACCGGTCGAAAAGGAGCAGATCGTCTAACGCGAGGCATTGGATCGGAATCCCCAGGAATTCGGCTACCGTACGCGCGTGCGTGCCCGTGGTGTCTGAAAGCAAGGATTCGTAGGTGACCGTATACGCTTGCAAAGCGGCCGGACCCGCCGTTCCCGGCCTGAGCTCGCGCGCTGTGGCCGCAACCGCGCTCGAATCCAACCCGCCGCTGAGGAAAATGCCGGTGCGGCAAGAATGCATGCGGCTTGCTACCGCAGATTGGAGCAAAACCTGGAAATGCTCGACGTATTCATCGGCGTGGCGATAGCGGACACGTCCATCCGTCGGCGCCGTCCAGTAGCGCTTGAGCCGCAATTCATCCGCGGAAATAGTAACGAAGTGAGCTGCGGGCAGGCGGCGAATATCGCGAAACGTCGTGGTGCCCGCATCGCAGTTCAAGCCAAACATTAGAAAATCTGCGACTGCTGCTTCATTCAGTTCGTCGGAAACGGCCGGATGGAGGCGCAGGCAATTAAGCGTATTGCTGAACAGGAAGAGATTGCCCGGTTCCGCATAGTAGAACAGCTTGATGCCGAAATGGTCGCGCGCGCAGAAGAGAAGCTGCTTCCGGGAATCCCAGACAGCGAAGGCAAAATCGCCGCGCAGATGTTGGACACATTCTTCACCCCAGGCGGCATACGCGTGCAGGATCAAATCGGAATCCGTCGCGGGATGTCGTGCACTGCGTCCTTTCTCTTCGAGTTCAGTTTTCAGTTCGGCGCGGCCGTCGAGCCGCGCATCAGCGGTAATCCAGTATTGCCCGTCGAGACTTGCTGGTTGGCGCTCGTTGAGCGATTCGTGCGTGGCGCGCAGCATCGTGTGGCCAAATCCGAAGGGGCCGGCCGCCCAGGTCTCGCGAGCGTCGGGACCGCGGTAGTCAAGGGAATGCGTAAGAGCGCGGAGGAGTTCCCGCTTCACAGGAGCGCCTTTACGGTCGAAGATGCCAACGATGCCGCTCAACGCGTTTGTGCCTCCATGGGCGTTGCCGGGCCCTCGAATGGGCTGAAATCAACATGCGTATCTTCGGCGTCGTTCAATGCGACACCGTCCAATTCGATCCATGCGTGCGCTTCAAAATTCTGCTCTTGTTTGCGTGCGCCGATACGTAAATCCGCTGGAACATGGTGCCGGCGAAGCAGGCACCACAGCGCCAAAGACTGTTCGAGACAACTTGTGCGGAAGAAGAGATGCCGCGCAGCAGCTGCATTCATTCGGGTAATCGCACGCGCGAATTCCACCGAAGTCGCGGCAGGCGCTATTCCTGCTTCAATTGGCGTGAGCCGCTCAACCGTACTTGTCCAGCGCTGAAACCCGGCCATGCGCAGCCCGATGTAGCTCGCGGTCAGGGCGGCACAGGCCTCTACGACAATACGCCGCTCACCGGCGCTCAGGCGCCAGAACCTCCACCAAGTCTGCATTGTAGCTTTCAACCCCGCACCTCGAAGAAAGTCTCACGGCCATACTCTGAAGGCCCTAGGGCTGGAAACGACATGTCCTCAAGGGCCAGAAAGGACAGTCCGATAGGAATCATTCTTCAAGTCTACAGCGCTCAAACTCCGACCACCTCGATTAAACCTTCGCCGTGCATCTTTCGAAGCAACGCGATGAGGTCACGCTCACAAAGTTCTTTCTCCACTTCGTACTCATCGAGCAAGATATCGCGGAGGTCAGAGACGCTTCTCGGCTGCTGCAGCAGATTCCACACCCTCGCCCCCACGGCATTCATGCCGTAGTACACGCTGTTCTTCAAGTTCAAGATGGCAGATTCGTCGCCGAGCGGACAGGAAACCTGCTGGCTGCTTGCTACGATAACCGTGTGCGCGGAGAGAGACGCATCCATAGTGATCGCTCGCTTTCTTTCTGGCTGGGGGGGGACGCCCGGTCGAGCCTCGAGCGCGCTTGAGCATGTGGGGATCTGCGACCCCGCTTGATTCGCCACACGCCCAATTCATTCTACAGGTAATTCCGACTTTTCAGCAATGAGAGAACTGGATTCAACCCATTGAATTCGGTTATAAGGGCGTCTGATGCCCGCGCCTGCAATTTCCGTTGAAGCCCTGGAAAAATACTTTCCACCCGCGCTTTCCGGATGGCGCGCTCTGCTGCATCCCTTTGCGCGGCCCACCGAGCGCGCGCTAGCGGGTATTTCCTTCAAAGTCGAGCGCGGGGAAGCAGTCGCGCTAATGGGGCCGAACGGAGCAGGAAAGTCCACCCTCCTACGGATCCTTGCCACCCTGATCATCCCAACCCGCGGCCGCGCCACCCTTGCGGGATTCGACGTGGAGCGCGACGCTTCGGGCGCCCGCCGGCAGTTCGGCTATCATACGGGCGGCGACGAAGGGTTCTACGGCCGGCTCAGCGGCCGCGAGAATCTGGCATTCTTCGCGGCGATGAATAATATTCGCCGCGCGGCGGCGAAGGAGCAGATTGCGCGCGTTGCGGGAAGGATGGGAATCGGCGGCGATCTCGATCGCCAGGTGCGGACCTTCTCCACCGGAATGATGCATCGCCTGGGCCTCGCGCGCTCTTTGCTTCACGGTCCGGCAATCCTGCTCCTCGATGAACCCACGCGAAGTCTCGACCCGCTTGCGGCCGCGGATTTCCGCCACTTGTTGAAAGAGGATCTGGTGCGCCAGCACGGCGTGACACTTCTATTCGCGTCGCACACCCTGAGCGAAATCGAAGAGATTGCAGATCGCGCGATCCTGCTGAATGAGGGACGCATGATCGCTTGTGATTCGCCGCGCGGAATATGCGCTTCGACGGGCGCGGCAACTCTCGAGGGAGCCATCGCGTGTTTGACGCGAAACCCTGTTACTGCGGAGGCCCTTCGGTGAATATGCTTCGTACGCTGCGGAAGGTGGGAGCGTTTTTCAAACGCGATTTCGCGATTGCGCGCGGATACCGCGGCGCGCTCCTTCTGGAAACGCTCGAGGCGCTCTTCGGGGTGGCGACGTTCTACTATCTTTCGAAGTTCGTCGATAGTCCCGAACTGGCGCGAGAGCTGCCCCCGGGAAGCAACTATTTCGCTTTCGCCCTGGTGGGATTTGCTTTCTTTGATTACTTGAGTGTCTCTCTCGGGGCCTTCGACACGAGCCTCGAAGAGGCGCGCCAGAACCGAACCCTCGAGGCGCTGCTTGTGACGCAAACATCGCTCCCCGTGATCGTCTTCGGGTCAGCCGTCTATCCTTTTGCGGCTCTCGCCCTGCGAACCTGCGTGTACCTTGCCTGGGGCGCTCTGATTTTCGGGTTCGCGCCGCGGACTGCGAATTGGCCGGGGGCCGCGATGATTCTGCTTGCTTCGATTCTGGCGTTCGCAGGGCTGGGGATTCTATCCGCAAGCTATTCGCTCCTCTTCAAGCGTGGAAACCCGGCAAAATGGATCGTCCTCGGTCTAGCCGGGCTCCTCGGCGGGATGATGTATCCGGTAACGATTCTGCCGAAGCCGTTGCAGATGCTCGCGCGCCTTATGCCGATCACCTACTCGCTCGAAGGAATGCGCGCCGCGCTCCTCGACGGCGCAGCCTGGCGCGAACTCTGGCCGTCCTTCGCAGCGCTCCTTGTTTTCGCAGCGATCCTTTTGCCCATCTCGCTCGCTGTGTTTGGCTGGTCGTTGCGCCGCACGAAGATTACCGGCACGCTCACGCACATTTAGCCTGATCTTTTTGGCCCGCTTCGAAGAGAGGGAATAGCTTCAATCGAACAAGCGGTAGCGCAGAATTGAATACAGTGCGACGACGCCGTCGCGCCACGTGATTTTCTTGCCTTCTTCGTACGTGCGCCCGGAATAGGAGATGGGCACTTCATACACGCGCCATTTGCCCTTCGCGATTTTTGCCGTTACCTCGGGCTCGAATCCGAAGCGATTCGAACGCAACCGGATACTTTCAATCACTTCCCGGCGGAAGACTTTGTAGCAGGTCTCCATGTCCGTGAGGTTGAGATTTGTAATCATGTCTGAAAGCAGGGTGAGGAATCTGTTGCCCACGTAGTGCCAGAAGAAATGGACGCGTTGCGGCCCGCCGAGAAAGCGCGATCCATAGACAACGTCCGCGCGGCCGTCGAGGATCGGTTCGAGCAGTTTTGAATAGTCGCGCGGGTCGTATTCGAGGTCCGAATCCTGCACCAACAAGATGTCGCCGGAAGCCTCCTGGAAGCCCCGGCGCAAGGCCGCTCCTTTTCCCTGGTTTTGTTCCTGGAAGAAGAAACGCATGCGGTCCAGGCGGAGTCTTCCGCTCCCCGAGGTCATCTCCACGTCCGGCTGGCCGCTAGATTGCTTTGTATGCAAGTCGCGCAAAAGCTCCCGTGTCCCATCGGTCGAGGCATCGTCAACAATAATAATCTCGTCCGCCAGTCCGGAATTCAGAACGCGCCGCAGCAACTCCTCCACGAACGGAAGTTCGTTGAATACGGGAATCACCACTGAAAGCCGCAGCTTTCTCGTGTCGCCGCCATGCGCGGATTCCACGGCTGCCGCGCTTTGAGATTGCTTCTCCGCCTGTCCGCGTGTGAGTGCCATCAACCTAAAGATAACATGAGCTGACTTTGGCGGAAATTCTTCAAACGAGTAGATGGGGACTTGTGGGGTGCGGCGCCGTACAGTAGAGTTTTCGGTCGGCCGTAAGGATGCCGCTGGATGAAAGTCCCCATGCTCGATCTGAAGGCAGAATACGCAGACCTGAGGGACGAGATTCTGCCGGCCCTGGATCGCGTCTGCCAGAAAGCCGCGTTCGTTCTGGGCGAGGAAGTGGAAGCATTCGAGAAGGAATTCGCGGAATATTGCGGCACCCGGAATTGCGTCGCGCTCAGCAGCGGAACTGCCGCATTGCATCTCGGTTTGCTCGCGCTGGGCGTGCAGCCTGGCGATGAGGTCATCACCACTCCGAATACCTTCCTCGCGACCGCTGAAGCGATTACTTATTGCGGAGCCCGGCCTGTTTTCGTGGATATCGACCCCGCAACCGCGAATCTCGATCCCAAACTGATCGAACGAGTCATTACACCTCGTACGCGCGTGATTCTTCCGGTTCATCTCTACGGCCGGCCGGCCGAAATGGACGCGATTCGTTCGATCGCGGCCAAACACAATCTCGGAGTTCTCGAAGACGCTGCCCAGGCTGTCGGAGCGCGCTACCGCGGCAGGCGCGCGGGCGGGCTGGGCCACGCCGCAGCCTTCAGCTTCTATCCCACGAAGAACCTGGGAGCATACGGCGAAGGCGGAGCGCTAACCACGGACGACGATTCCATTGCGCGATTTGCGCAAGCCGCCCGAGCCCATGGAGAGACGTCGCGCTATCATCACGAATTCGTTGGATACAACTACCGCATGCATGGTTTTCAAGGCTGTATTTTGCGAATCAAGCTGCGCCATCTGGACGCCTGGACAACACGGCGCCGGGAAGTTGCGCGGGAATATCAACGTTTGCTGCAGGGTGCTCGCCTGGAGATGCCGGTGGACGATCCTCGCGACGAGTCCGTGTACCACCAGTTTGCCATTTACGTGAGTGACCGAAGCGCTGTGGTTGCGCGGCTTGGAGCTGCGGGCATCGAGACTACGGTGCATTACCCTGTTCCGCTGCACCTGCAGCCCGCCTATGCCACCCTTGGATATCCTGCCGGAACTTTTCCACACGCTGAACGGGCCTGCGAACGCGTGCTCAGCCTGCCGCTTTTTGCCGGAATCTCATCCGAGCAGGCACGTTACGTTGGGGAAGCAGTACTCGAGATCCTTGGCAAGGAATAGGGCTCACAAGATTCGGCCGACCGAACCGTGCGTGGTTCTATTATTTTCCACACACTCAGAACGCAGTTCAGGCGCCTGCATTGTTCGAAATTGCTTCGCGTGGAGAGGCTGTCGTTTCTGGAACTTCGTGGGCCGGCACGGGAGCAAAGCTGGCGATAGCCCCTGCATTTGCTTTTTGGTCGCGCAGGATCTCGGAAAGTCCTTCGAAAAGTTTCGCGCAAGAATCCCGGAGCGATTGGTCCGCCGAACGCATGAGCGATTCGATGGCGTCTTGCCCGTGCTCGTTCAGGCGGCGAACGGAAGATACCACCCAGGAATCGCCTGTGGTTTGCAGCCTCTCTTGATATTTCTCCGCAGCTTCGTGGCTCATCTGTTCGAGGATTGCGAGCGATTCCCGCTGGCAGGCGTCGCGCTCAGCGCGGTATCCGTTCAAAGCAGATTCGAATTCGGCGGCGAGCGCATCCCGGCCTTCCGCGACTCTCGTCTCGAGTTGTGAAGTGAGTTGCGTGCGAAAATGTTCGAGCGAAGTCGAGGCGCTTGCCTCGAAATCGTGAAGGAATTTCCGCGTGGAGACCTCGAGCTCCTCCGTCCGTTCCTGCAGTGCGCTGTGGCTGGTAATCGCGAAGCGCTGGACCTCGTCTTTCGAAATATCGCGCAGGACTTGTCCGAACGAAGCCGCGGTTGCGGCGGCAGCATCGTCCAGCTGCGACTGCGTGCGGCTGAGGGCTTCCCCGGCCACTCCGTCGAGCTGTTGCTGGATATGGCTGAGCTTCGCGGAGGATAGCCCCGCGAGCTGCGTCTCGAACTTCTGCCCGCCTTCCGCCGCCTTTTGTTCAAGGTTGCTTCCTGCTGTCCCGATGGCTTGTTCAACTAGCACCTGCAAGCGCGCGCGCGCTTCCTGCTGAAACCATTCCGAGGCCCGTCCGATCGATTCGCCGGCCGTATGCGATGCGCGCACTCCGCTCGCGTCCAGCTCTTCGTTCCATTTCGCGAGCGCTTCCTTTCGCACCGCTTCGAAATTGTTGCGCAAATCCGCCAGCGTCGCGGTCATCTGCATAGACACTTCACGCTGATTGTTTTCCGAAGACTGGCGGAGCCTTTCGCGGTGCAGCCGCAGACTCTCTTCCGCATGGGCTTCGCGCGCCATCAATTCCCGCAGCATGCCGGGAACGCGCTCGACGTGCGGCGCGATTTTCGATTCCACTTCCGCGGCCGTGCGTTCCACAAACTCTCGCCCCAGAGCATCGAGCGCCGGCGTGACGCGTTGCGTCAATCCCGCGGCCAGTCCTTCGGCGCGGTGGCTCATCTCGGCGGTCTGAGCCTCGAGAATATTCTCGAGCCGCCGGTGGAGCTGGTTCAAAGAGTCGTGGCTCGCCGCCTCGAGCTGCGCCGAATATTCCTTCACCCGCCCGGCCGCATGCTCGATCTCGGCGAGCGAAGACCACGCACGCGACACTTCCTGTTCGAGTTCAATCTTTATATTGGCGGCGGCGTTGCGCCCCTCGTCCGTCGCCTGCGCAAAAGGTTTCTGTAACTCGGCGAAGCGCTCCGTAAGTCTATTCTCGGCGCTGCGCAGAACTTCCTCCGAGCGGCCCGCAAGCTGTTCTACAAGACGCCGCGTGCTGCTATCGAGTGATGATTGCAAAAGCTCGTTCCATTGTGCGCGCGCCGCCGTCACCTCGGATTCGAGGGTCTGGCGCCAGTTGGCAGCGGCCGCTTCCGTAGCCGATGTATCTTCCTGCGAAGCTTCGGCCCGCCTTGGAACGCGCGTAGTTTCGCTTGCTTCCAGGTGAAGTCGCGCCTGTGCCATCCGAGAGGATGCTTCCTGCGCGGCTTCCCGTTCCGCACGCAATACTTCGCACTTGCGGTCGAGCTCGGCCATGAGTTCGCGCAGCCGGCCGGAGGTTTCTTCGAGCCCGGACGTCAATTCGAAAAGTAGATTTTCCTGTTTCGCGTCCAATTGCGCCGAGAGTTGCTCTCGCGCAATCACCTGGGCCCGGTCCAGCTCTTCCTTCCACTGTCGCAAGAACGCCTCGGCCGCCGCCGAACGTTTCTCCTCGGTTTTCTCGGCGGCACGAAGGACTTGCTCGTGCGCCTCGGCCGCGGCGTTCTCGGCGGCTTGCCTTGCATGCCGTTCGAGTTCCGCTCGCAATTCCCGCAGCAGCGGACTATCGGCCGCCGGCGTGAATAGTGGCGGCTCGGAAGAAGCCGGCGATCCAGTGGACATGTCGTTCATTAGTTTCCCCATAAAATTGGCGATCGTCGCCGGAGTAGCCTCCGCTTCCGGCCTTTCCCCGATTCTCGGATTTTCGCGAGCGGCCGGCTCGGAGGCCGGGTGAAGCGGTGATTCAGGTGTTTTCCAGTCCGTGGGCGCTTCGTCAAGCCCCCAGATGTTTGACGGGCTTTCCAGTTCCACGGCGATCTGGAACAATTCGCGGACCGAATGCGGCCGTTGAATCCATGCGACGCGCGCTCGCACGGCGCGCCTGTCCGCAGCTTGCGGCAATTCCAGCGTGACCCAGGTATTCTTCGGCAGATGATGTTTTGAAGCGTACCGGCAACCATGAAGATTACATGTGAGGATTGATGTGCGTTCCTCGAAAGGTTGGCCCAGGAGGTCCACTCCGCGCACGATCAAGGGCAAGGATTCAGAAACTCGCTCACTGCGCCGGCGCTGGGTATTTGGCTGGGTTGAATCCACTTCTAGCACCACGGTCCCTGGGTCTACACGTCAGAGAATAGCATCCTCGTGTGCCAGGGGTCGAGAGCCGAGATGTGACGCGGCAGAAGGCGAGCCGGGTTCAACAAGACGCTCGCCTGCGCCCGCCCTCAACCATTTAGCCCTTTTTCTTCTTTCCGACGGCCG
>Ga0209735_1000197_pt1 | contig 10207 bp, 7 predicted proteins | sample BlaSpr_A8_Ref_M2_FD_187990 | JGI IMG/M metagenome (GOLD analysis project Ga0209735, IMG submission 187990) | Forest soil microbial communities from Thunder Bay, Ontario, Canada - Black Spruce, Ontario site 2_A8_Ref_M2 (SPAdes) (version 2) | ecosystem: Environmental > Terrestrial > Soil > Boreal... | reverse complement strand
CGTCTTCTTTCGGACGCTTCGGCCCGTTCTCTTTTACTTCAATCTTCACCGCCTCAAACTTCGGCGACATGTCCGGATCTTTTATTTCGACCTTTTCCACCTTGGGCTTCAGCGCCTTGGGCGTGACCAGGTTGGCAAAAATGTGGGGTTGCTGCGGATTCAGTTTCGGTGGCTCAATGGGCGGCGCCGGCTTGGGAACAACCGCCTTCACCTTCGGAGGTGCCGGAGGAGGGGGCGGGGGAGGCGCAACAGGAATCTCGGTGATTGGCTGAGCGATGGCGGTATACGAATACTGAATGGCCGTTTTCATCTGCTCCGGATACAACATGGGAACAATGAGGAAGAAGCCGAGGATGGTAAGTTGCACAGCGGCGCTGAAACCCACGCGTCGCCAGTTGGGCTTCGCGTCGGGCAACAGGGCCAGCCGCGCCGGCACCTGCTTGCTTCCCATGTGTTGTTTCCAGGCTTCGGAGTTCGCGGTCCTGCCGCGGTTCGAGCCAAACCCCACGCCCAGCAACCTGCTCGTTGGTGAATCTGCAGACATCGTGACCTTCCGCTTGCCGCCTCTGGCTAGTGTTCGTCCTGGAAACTCGATCCAAAAGCATCGAGGTTTCGATTTCTCGAGATCAGAACGTGTGAATTACCAGTACGAGGGTACTGAGGGGGCTCGGGCCCTCGAATAGGACTTTCGTACTAAAGACGCGAAGTCGCTAATGCTAAAGCGAGTGCATCTTCACACGGGATTTCTGTATCTCGGACAAACCCGCCGAGGCGAAATTCGTTGCGGGGCAGGCAGCGCAACACTCCCTAGAATATCCCATACAGGGAGGACTGAGCCGGGGATTTGCTGGGGGCACCCACGGGTCACTCCATTAGGGTACCCTTTAGGATGCATCTTCGCCATAGGGCGTTGGTTATTTATTCGGCGCCCTAGAATGCTGAAAGAAGGAGTCTTAGACTCCCGGCAGGAGAATTGTGCCGCAGCCTCCGCAAGAAAAGAATCCATCGCAGGGTCCCGCCTCGCTCCTCGCCTCTTGCGAGCCGCTGCTCGCGACGTTCTATTCCCAGTCCGGCGCCACCCGCTGGGGTCTCTCTCAACCTCAATTCGTCTGTGGCCTCGAGCGCAGCTTGCGCAAGCGTTTCCAGGACGGAGCCCCCTCTCCGGACCGCCTGGAAGAGTATCTGCTTACGCTGCACGTCGAAGATCTTGCCTTGACGACGGCTTGCATCGAAGGCTCTGAATCCGCCTGGGAATACTTTGTTCAGGAATACCGCAGCTACCTGCGTGCCGCTGCCGGAGCAATCACCAAGGCCAGTCGTTACGGCGCGAATCCGCAGGAGCTTGCCGACTCGCTGTTCTCCGATCTCTTCGGTCTGATGGACGGGAAGCGCGGCGAGCGCTCGCTTTTCCGCTATTTCCACGGGCGAAGTTCGCTGAAGACGTGGCTCCGCACGGTCCTCGCGCAGCGCCATGTGGATACCATTCGCTCGCAACGTCGAATGGAATCCCTCGATGCGGCGGACGGGGAAAAGCCGGAACTCCCGCCCGAGCGCTTTCAACAACAGCCGCTCCAGGATCCCCATCGCGCGCATTACCTCTCCTGCTTTTCCGCTGCCTTGCAGCACTGCCTGAAACTCTTGCATCCCGCCGACCGCGAGCGGCTTGAGCTTTATTACGCCCGGCAGATGAAATTGGCCGAAATTGGCCGCCAGCTTGGCGAGCACGAATCCAGCGTCTCTCGCAATCTGGAACGCATTCGCCAGGAATTGCGCGCGTTGGCGGAGCAGCATTTGAGCAATGTGTTTTCCTTGAGCGACGCGGAAATCCAGCAATGTTTCGAATACGCCGCAGAGGATGTGCCGATCGATTTCCGGCAGATGTTTCCCGACGCGAAGCCTCCCACTTCGCGCGCAAACCGAAAGGAACCGACGTGAAGCGCTGCAAGAAACAACTTCGCCGCCGTTCTAAGAAAGGAGAGCGCCATGCCGTCTGACGATCGCGATCCGAAATTTGAACGCGCGCTTGCGCAACATTTGCGCGGCGGCTCTGCACAGGCAAGCTGCCCCGACGCGGAAACGCTGGCCGCCTATCACGAGCGAAATCTTTCTCTCGAGGAAATGTCCCAGTGGAAGCAGCACATCTCCGCGTGTGAAGCTTGCCAGGAAGCGCTCGCGCTGGTCGAAACAACCGAGAACCAGCTTGCAGAGGATTGGGAAGAGCGGGAAATTCCCGTGCTCGAAGCGGCTTCGATCCAAGGCGCTCATGCACCGAACATTCCGATGCGAAGTGCCCGTGCATCTGCGTCAACTGCTCCGCCGCTGGCCGCAACTCCCGTCGACATAAGACGCAGGCGACGCCCCGCACTATTGCGCTGGGCCATTCCGCTGGGCGCTGCGGCAGCCGGAGTCCTCGTTTGGATCGGCATCCACGAGCAGCGTGTCCTGCACGCACCGCAGTCAAAAAGCGTTGAGGTAGCGCAAAATCGCGAGGCCCCTGCTGCGCAGGACCAAAAGCTCAGCGCGCCTGAGACAAAAGTACAGCCGTCGGTGGAACGCGACTCCCGGCAAGCGGAGACGGTACCTCAAGCCCGGCGCCGGGACCCGGGGTCCGCTGACCACGAAGGGCGTCAGTCGAACCCCGCGGCTCCAACGTCAGCAAAAGATGCGAGCAACGCCAAGAAAGAATCCATGAGCAAGTTTGCGTATGGCGGCCAGGCAGCGGCCCCGCCAATTCCACCGGCAAAAACTGCCACCGACTCTAGCGAAGACAAACTCGCCGCAGAAAATCGTCCGGCGGTTGTGCCACCTTCGCCTACCGCATCTGCTGTTGGCAGTACGGCCGGTGCGGGAGTCGTTGGCGGACGAGCCGCCAGCAACGCCGCTCCAGCGCCCGCTGCTCCGCACGCTATGACTCAGACAATTGTAGTCACGGGTAGTGCGCCGACGGTTGAAACTTCGACTGCTTCAACCGCAAAAACCGCAAAGGAGAAAGCGAAGGTGGAGCAGCAGCAGGCGGCCAATCTTGACACCAACGCCATGATGATGAAGCAGGGAGCGGTCAGCGAATCAGTGGAAGTAAAGGGTGCCGACATCGGCCTGATCCTCACTCCAGATAACAAAGTCTTCTGGAAGCTGCAGCCGGCGGGAACCCTTCAACTGACCACGGATGGCGGCAAGGATTGGAAATCTCTGGAAACCGGCGCAAACGAATATCTCACCACCGGTTTCGCGCCTTCCTCCCGTGTCTGCTGGATCGCCGGGAGGTCCGGAACACTCCTGCTCACCAAGGATCGCGGCAGCCACTGGACCAAAATCAACACTCCCATCACAGATGATTTGGGCGGCGTTCACGCGTTCGACGCGAAGCACGCTTCGATCTGGGATGCGACCAACCACATTAGCTACGCGACCTCCGATGGCGGCGCCACCTGGAAGCAAACTGCCAACGAATAGCCCCCTGCAAGAAATAGCGCTGGCGCCGTTCTAAGTCGGAAGGCAAATTCTCAACGAGGTGAAGCGAAAATGAGATCTCCCCGATTCCCAAAGAGCGCGGCTTCCCGCTGGGTGGCTGCCACCGCCGCCATTGCGCTGGCCGGCGCGGCCGCGTTTGTCCCGGACTTTCATGCCGGCAAAAAGAACGGCCCCCAGGAAAAGGATTCCGGCCGCAGCGCCGCGGCGGATCAGTCCACTTCTCTGGCTGACCAGACCGATCTCGCGGTTACCGTCTACAATTCCAATATCGCGCTCGTCCGCGACGTCCGCGAACTGCAGCTCCCCCGGGGAAATTTCCGCCTGAAATTCATGGATATCGCCGCCACCGTCAATCCCGCCACCGTTCACTTTCGTTCGTTGACCGAACCCGACAAGGTCGGCGTGCTCGAACAGAACTACGAATACGATTTGCTGGAACCGGCGAAGCTGCTGAACAAATATGTCGGCAAGGAAGTCACGCTGGTGCGCAGCTACATGGAAAACGGCAGCACCAAGCGCGAGGAGATCAAGGCCACGCTGCTCGCCAATAACAATGGCCCGGTCTGGAAAATCGGCAACGACATCGTTACCGGAGGATACAGCGAGAGCTACCGGTTTCCGGAAGTGCCGGCGAACCTGTATGAGCGCCCAACGCTCCTGATGTCGCTTGAGAATTCCGGCTCAACCAAACAGAAAATCGAGTCTTCGTATCTTGCCGGGAACCTTTCCTGGAACGCGGACTATGTTCTCACCATCGCGCGCGACGACAAAGCGGCCGATCTCGATGGCTGGGTCACCGTCATCAACAACAGCGGCACCGCGTTCCGCAATGCCCGGCTGCAGCTTGTTGCCGGTGATTTGAACCGCCTTCCGGAGGCCACCCGTTACCGGGCCGCAGATATGATTTCGGCCGCTCCCATGGCCAAGGCCGCCCAGCAGTTCCAGCAGGAAAATTTCAGTGAGTACCATCTCTATTCGCTCGGCCGCCGCACCTCCGTCGAAGACAAGGAAACCAAGCAGATCAGCCTGCTCGAAGGAACCGGTGTCCCGGTCGAAAAGCTCTTCGTCGTGAACGGGCAAAACTTCTACTACCACAATTCACAGAACCCGGGTTCGCCGCTCAAGGATCCCGTCATGGTCTTCTACAAATTCAAGAATGAAGAGAAGGCCGGCCTGGGTATTCCGCTGCCGGCGGGCAACGTGCGCGTCTACCAGAAGGACTCAAAAGGCGGCTTGCTCTTCATCGGCGAGGATCATATCGACCACACGCCGAAAGACGAATTCATCACCGTAAAAATCGGCAACGCTTTCGACGTGGTCAGCGAGCGCAAGCAGACGGACTACAAGAGCCTCGGTAGCCGCCTTTGGGAAATGGAATTTGAAATCACCCTGCGCAATCACAAGGACACGCCCATCACCGTTGAGGTAAACGAGCCCATCGGCGGCGATTGGGAGATGCTTTCCTCGACCTATAAAGTCACGAAAACCGCGGCCTTCGCGGCCCAGTTCGAGGTTCCCGTTAAAGCCAACGGCGCATCCGTCCTCAAATATCGCATTCGCGCCAAGTGGTAACCTTTGAGTGCGGCAGCGAAGCCTGCCCGCCGCAGGCAGGCTGCCGCTTTTACGGAGTGAAGACCTAGCTCCAAACCTAATTTGGTCTAAGTGCTTTCACCGCAAAAGCAGGAGCTCTGCTCTCGCACTCAAAAGTTCGTGGCGGCTCGACCTCCATTCCCTTACTCTTCCACAATCGCGTCCGCCTCAATCTCCAGCAGAATCTCCGGTGAAATCAACCGGCTCACTTCCACCATCGACGTCGCCGGCCGGATCTCTCCGAAAAACTCCCCGTGCGCCTTCCCGATCTTTTCCCACTCCGCAATGTTCGTCACAAAAATCCGCGTCCGAATCACGTCTTTCAACCCCGCCCCCGCGCGGCCCAAAGCCGCCTCAATATTCCGGATGATTTGCACGGCCTGCGCATAGGCGTCGCCGATCCCGACGATCCTTCCGTCCGGCCCGGTCGCGGTCGTCCCCGAAACGCTGACGTGGTTGCCAATCCGCACCGCCCGCGAATACCCCACAATCGGCTCCCAAGGCGTTCCCGTTGCTATATTTTGGCGTGGCATTTTGGTCCTCTCCGGCAGCCGGGAAAGCGAGGCGCTGCTGGCCCGCATGCTAAACTTAAAGGAAGTATGGCACAGGCCGGCAAGGCTCGGGCCGGGTGCCGGAAAACCAATCTATGCGCTGCAATAATATTCTTGAAGCGGTGGGACGTATCCCGCTGATCCGGCTGAACCGGATCAATCAGGGCCTCAAGCCGCAAATGTGGATCAAAGCGGAGATGTTGAACCCCGGCGGCTCCGTGAAAGACCGCATCGGCATCACGATGATTGACGAAGCCGAGAAAAAAGGTTTGCTGAAGCCTGGCGGCACCATCATCGAGGGCACCTCCGGCAACACGGGCATGGGGCTTGCTCTTGTCGCGGCCGTCCGCGGTTACAAATGTGTGTTCACCACCACGGACAAGCAGTCCAAGGAAAAAGTGGATTTGCTGAAAGCTCTGGGCGCCGAGGTGATCGTTTGCCCCACCGCCGTCGAGCCGGAAGACCCGCGCAGCTACTACAGCGTGGCGAAAAAACTCGCGCGCGAAATTCCCAACTCCTATTATCCGAATCAATACGACAATCCGTGCAATCCTGACGCTCATTACAAAACCACCGGGCCCGAAATCTGGGAAGACACCGAGGGCAAGATCACGCATTTCGTTTGCGGCATGGGCACCGGTGGCACCATCAGCGGCGTGGGTAAATTTCTGAAGGAAAAGAATCCAAACGTTAAGATTATCGGCGTCGACCCGGAAGGCTCGCTCTATTTCGATTTCCACAAGACCGGAAAAATCACCAAAGCGCGCACCTATGTCGTGGAAGGCATCGGCGAAGATTTCTTTCCCACCACGATGCACATGGAGATTCTCGACGACGTGATTCAGGTGAACGATGAAGAATGCTTCGTCGTCGCGCGGCGTCTCGCCAAGCAGGAAGGCATTTTCACCGGCGGCTCGGGCGGTGGCTGCCTCAGCGCTGCCTTGCGCCTGGCAAAAGATCTTGGACCGCACGATTTTGTCGTCGCCCTGCTTCCCGATACCGGCATGCGTTATCTCAGCAAGGTCTACAACGACGAGTGGATGCGCGAGCGCGGCTACGTCGAATCCAGCGTGCCAATTACCGCCGCGGAAGTCGTCAACGCCAAGCGGCAGTCCGGCAAAGTCCGCGAACTGGTGATCGCGCGGCCCTACCAGACTGTTTTCCACGCGCTGAAAACCATGCAGGAGCAGGATATTTCGCAAATTCCGGTATTCGAGGAAACTCTGCCCATCGGCACCATTTACGAAGATCAGATTCTCACGCTCGCGCTGCAGGGCAAAGACCTGCGCAAGCTGGTGGTGCGCGAAGTGATGAGCAAGCCGCTTCCCAGAATCCCGGGTTCGTCGCCTGTCGAGCGCGTCACCTACATGCTCAGCCACGAAAATCCCGCCGTGTTCGTGGAAATGGACGAAGCGAAGTTCGAGATACTCACCAAGTACGACCTGATGAGCACGGTAGCCGGTTTGATGGAACAAAAACGCTAGCCGCAATCCTCGCGCGCGGCGCAGAACACAGGAAAAACTAAAAGTGAAAATTCAGGACTTCAACGATCGGCTGAAGGATTCCATCCTTATCGCGGATGGCGCCATGGGCTCCATGCTTTATGAAGCAGTCGGATCGGTCCGCTGCTTCGATGAATTGAACGCCACCGAGCCCGAAGCCGTCTTTCGCGTGCACCAGGCTTATGTCGAAGCCGGCGCGCAGATCATCGAAACCAACACGTTTGGCGCAAACCGCTTCAAGCTCGCTCCCCTCGGCCTCGGCGACGAAGTGCAGCGCCTGAACGGCCGCGGCGTGAAAATTGCCCGCGAAGCGCGTGAAGCCGCTTCCCGCGAAATCTTGATCGCCGGCTCGATCGGCCCGCTCGGCATTGGCGTTCAAGCTCGCCATCCCGAGCCGGATCAGATTCGCGCCATTTTTCACGAACAGGCGATGGCGCTCGAGGAGCGCGGCGTCGATCTCTTCATCCTCGAAACGTTTTCTTATATCGAGGAAATCTTGCTGGCCATCGAAGCCGTTCGTTCGTTTTCCAATTTGCCCATCGTGGCGCAGCTCACTTATTCGGAAGAGGGCACCACGTTCGGCGATGTCCGTCCGTTTCTTGCCGCCTCGCTCCTGAAGGATAAAAATGTCCAGGTGATCGGCGCGAACTGCACGCTGGGTCCGCAATCGCTGCTGCCCATCCTCCAGGAACTCTCCAACTCGCAGGACATCTGCATCAGCGGCATGCCCAACGCCGGGTTCCCCAAGCGCGAAGGGGACCGCATCGTTTACCCGAAATCTTCGCCGCAATACTTCGCCGAATTTGCCCGCGAAGCCGCCGGACTCGGCGTGCGCATTCTTGGTGGATGCTGCGGTACAACACCGGCGCACATCCGCGCCATGGCCGATGCGGTGAAGTCTCTCCGCCCGGCCAAAACACATTCGGCGGCCACGGTTGTGGCCGCGGCGCAGCCTGCTGTCCCCCTGCAGGAGCGGGATCCCGAAAGCAAGTTCTGGAAAAGGCTGCAGAAAAAAGAATTTACAGTGTGCGTCGAAATCGATCCGCCAAAGGGCATCGCGCTCGACCGCATCTATGAACAAGTGGACCGCGTGATGGCTTCAAAGAAAGTCGACGCCATCGACATCAACAGCGGCGCGATGGCTCGCGTCGGCATGGACGCGCTGATCGTCGCCGGGGCATTGGAAGCCCGCGGCATTGAAACGGTTCCTCACCTGACCACACGCGACCAGAACATCATCGGCTTGCAGGCGATGCTTCTCGGTGCATGGACCGTCGGCGGCGTTCGCAATGTTCTCGGCATCACGGGTGATCCGCCGTCGGTCGGCGACTATCCGGAAACCAGTGGCGTCTATGAAGTCGATTCCGTCGGCCTGGTGAAAATTCTGCATCGCCTCAATCAGGGCACGGACTGGGCGGGAAAAACTCTTGGCGGCCAAACCAACTTCACGATCGGCGTTGCGGTGAATCCCGTTGCCGACGATCTTGACGCCGAAATCGCCCGCTTTCACGCCAAGGTCGAGGCCGGCGCTCACTTCGCCATGACCCAGCCGCTCTTCGATCCCGAGCACTGGCACGCGTTCCTGAAAAAACTCGGCGGCAAGCCTTCCATTCCCGTGCTCATTGGCGTCTGGCCGCTCAACAGTTACAAGCAGGCCCTGCGCCTCAACAACGAAGTGCCCGGAATCGTGATTCCAGAGCCGCTCTTGAAATCCATGGAGGCGGCGGGCGCCTCCGCACGTGACCGCGGTTTCGATGTCGCCCGTGAAATGCTCGCGTGGTCCCGCACCGAACTCGCCGGCGCGTACCTGATTCCGCCGTTCAAACGTTACGAGGAAATTCTTGAGATTTTGTAAGACCGACCCGAAGTTGCTTCTGTGACCATCAAGCGACACTCGCTTCGGTTGCCGATGCCCCAGCCAATTGGCGGCGGACCATGCGACGGAAGATGGGCAAGAGAACGAGATAAATCAAGGCAACCGCAAATGGAGCCAGCAGCGCCCAGACCACTACTGCGTGCCATGTGGTGTTCCAGAGAAGCTTGATGGCGCCCCACAAATTCGCATGCGCCATCGAAACAATCTGCGAAACCGATAACGGCAGGTGCGGCGCGCGGAAAAGTTTTTCGCCCAAGCGGAAAAACGGCAGCAGCAGCGCAATCTGCACCGGATACAAAAAGTAGTTCACCGCCTGCATCGCCGGTAGATTCAGCCCCAGCGCCAGGCCCGCCAGCCCGCACAACCCCACGCTCCAACCGAATGCCGGGATCACCGCGAGCGTGGCGCTCAGCGCCAGGCTCAGCGCAAGCTTCTCTGGCGTCACGCCTTGCCGCAACAATTTCACCAAGGGTCTTATTACCCGCCGCTGTAGAAAATTCTTCGTCATGCGACTTTTCTCGGAACCAGTACTCCAAATGTCTCTTTTGGCATCGACGCAAGGAGTTGCAACGAAAAGTACAACGACCTCGCGGTGTTGCCCGTAACGAAGCCCCATAGAATCGAGAGCACTTTAATTGCCAGAGGCGTCTTCGGGTCAGCCCACCCGCAAGAAAATAATATAAATCCTTCGTTACTATTTTGTTTCGGGCGGGCTCTGCGTCGTGTGGTCGTGAATAATGCGCCAGCCTTCGGGGGATTTCTGAAAAACCAGTGTGAAGATGCCACCGACGTCACCGGCTTGCCGTTGCAGGTGCCATTTTCCCAACACGAGCGCCGCATCAGGCCCAAGCTGCCGGATTTCGAGTTCTGAAAAATCCAGCGTGCCCATCGCGGCTTTGTCGGCATAGTTCTTCTCATAGCGCGCCATCACCGGTTGCCAACCTCGCGTAAATCCGCGAGTTCCGGCAAAGGTCAGCTCGGGGGAGTTCCAGTATCCCTGCATGAATCCGCGAATATTGCCTTTGTTCCACTCGTTCTGCTGGGTGGTCAGCACGGCCAGTATTGCGGCGCGATCTGCTTCTTTCGACATCTGAGCATGAGACTTTCCAGAGGCGGTGACGAAGAATGCTCCCAGAAGCGAGGCCAGGATCAGGCAGGAAATTGCTGGTTTTGTGGTCACGTGGAATCCTATAACTGCTTCCGCAAGAATAAGATAG
>Ga0209735_1000195_pt1 | contig 10243 bp, 6 predicted proteins | sample BlaSpr_A8_Ref_M2_FD_187990 | JGI IMG/M metagenome (GOLD analysis project Ga0209735, IMG submission 187990) | Forest soil microbial communities from Thunder Bay, Ontario, Canada - Black Spruce, Ontario site 2_A8_Ref_M2 (SPAdes) (version 2) | ecosystem: Environmental > Terrestrial > Soil > Boreal... | reverse complement strand
TCCGGGCGAGGCGGGTGGCGGCCGGGCGGCCTGGATGAATCGCTGGAAGAGATCGCGACGTCATCGAAGAATGCGAAGGTGCAGGATTGGCGCGAAGAGGCGTTTCACGGGAGCTCGCCGGCAAACGGCGCCGCGGGGCACAAGTGGACGCCGGTGGAGGCCGCTCCGGTAGAGGAATTGGCGGGGGCGCCGCGAGTTGGAGTTTCAACGCTGGAAAGCAAGCCTTTGGGATCCCCTGCTCCGTTTGCGGGAGATGCGTGGGCGGCAGCGTTGGCGACGAGTGTGCAGGAAAAGATTGTCGGCGCCGGCGAACAAGCCGCGGAAGTTTCCGCGCCCGTAGACGCGAATGCGACTGTGATTGAACCAGCACCGCAGGCTGCGGAGGCCACCGGACCTGCGAACTGGTCGAGCGTGACGGATACGCCGTGGGAACTGGAAGCGAAGAAAGCGTCGCTGCTTGCGGCAACGTGGGACGCGCCTGCTTCTTCGGCGCCACCAAGTGTTACGGAGGCGGAGCAATTCTTTCAGGAAGAGCCAGTTGCGGCGGTGACTGAGGCGCCGAGTACGGTGGTCAACGAGTTTGTGGAGCAGACTTCTTTCCATGGGGCTTCGGAATTTAGCGAGGAGCAGCGGGCCGAGGCAGGAGAAGCGCCGGCGGCAGCATCCGCGGAGAGCGCAGAGACGAAGAGTTCGGAAGCGGCGTTGGAACTTCCCGAGCTGGACTTCTCGGCGCCGGAAGCGGTTGCGGAATCGGCGTACGCTTCAAACGCGGCTGCTGGGCCAAACGAAACGCAAGAAATTCCGGTGTATCAGGAACCGGCAACGAGTTACATTTCGCCGGTAGAGACGCGGGAGACCGAAGAACCTGTGGCAGCGGAAGAACCCGCGCAGGTGACGGAGGCGGCGGAAGAGGTAATTCACGAAGCGGAGCCAGCGGCACCGGTAGCGGAACAGCAACCGCTGGATATGGATGCGCTGGTGGCACGGGTGGTTGCGAAGATGAATCCGGACGTGTTGCAGAGGGTGACGCAGGAGATTTTGAAGCCGGTGATTGAGGCGCTGATTAAGGACGAGTTGGCTTCGAAGAGATAGTTTTAGATTGAAAAATGGTTTTGTGTGTGGAGGCCACCTTCGGGTGGCCTCTTCTTTTTTGGTGGTGAGCTCGATTGATGCGAAAAGCAGATCCCTCACCCGCAAAGGACGCGGGTTCGGGACGACAGCTATAGGAGGCTTTCCGCAGATTGATTGTACATGTAGACAGCCGGGGCCACTTGAAGGTGGTCGCTACACAATAAAAGGCGCCCGCCTCAGAAGGCGGCCGCTACAAAAGCAAGAGGGGCCACCTGAAGGCGAGCGCTACGCTGGGCTTGAATTGACGGGGGTTGCGGGGTGACCTTATATTCGAAGATTACCCTGCGTCGGTTGGAGCGCGCCTTGCGCTGCTGCGCGGGAAGACTGGGAGAACGCATCGAAATGCCGCGGGAAATCGCCAAAGCCTATGAACCAAAACAGATTGAGCCGCGCTGGGCGGAATTCTGGGTGAAGGAAGAGTTGTTTAAGGCCGACCCTGGGAAGGCGGGGCCGGTGTTTTCGATCGTGATTCCGCCGCCGAACGTGACCGGGTCGCTGCACATCGGGCACATGCTGGACCACACGGAGATTGATATTTTGACGCGGTGGCACCGGATGCGCGGGTACAACACTCTATATTTGCCGGGGACGGACCATGCGGGAATTTCGACGCAGCGGGTGGTGGTGCGGCAACTGGCGGACCGAGGGATCAATTACCGGGATTTGGGGCGCGAGGAGTTCATCAAGCGCGTGTGGCAATGGAAGGAAGAGAGCGGCGGCACGATTCAGCGGCAAATGAAGCAGATTGGGGAGTCATGCGACTGGTCGCGGGAGAAGTTCACGTTGTCGCCGGAGCTTTCGCGCGTGGTGATTGAAGTATTTGTGCGGTTGTATGAGGAGGGATTGATTTACCGGGATAACCGGCTGCTGAACTGGTGTCCGGTGTGTTTGACGGTGTTGAGCGACCTGGAAGTGATTCACGAGGAGCGGCCGGGGCACCTTTGGTACATCAAGTATCCGGTGGTGGGTACTTCGGAATTTCTGACGGTGGCGACGACGAGGCCGGAGACGATGCTGGGGGACACGGCGGTGGCGGTGCATCCGGAAGATGAGCGATACAAGCATCTGATCGGGCGCAGGGCGATGCTGCCGCTGATGAATCGCGAGATTCCGATCATTGGCGATGGGATGGTGGACCGGGAGTTTGGCACCGGGGCGGTGAAAATTACGCCGGCGCATGATCCGAACGATTTCGAAGTGGGCAAGCGGCATGGGTTGCCGCAGATTGACGTGATGGCCGACGACGGGCACATGAACGGGCACGCTGGGGCGTATGCGGGGCTGGGCCGCTTTGTTGCACGGAAGAAAATTGTGGAGGATCTGAAAGAGCAGGGATTGCTGGAAAAAATCACCGATCACGTGAGCGCGATCGGGATTTGTGAGCGCAGCAAGACGATTGTGGAGCCGCGAGCCTCGACGCAGTGGTTCTGCCGGATGAAGCCGCTGGCGGAGCCGGCGATTGAAGCGGTGGAGCGTGGCGAGATACTGATCACGCCGGAAAACCGACGGCAGGAATATTTCAACTGGATGAGAAATATCCGGGACTGGACGCTTTCGCGGCAATTGTGGTGGGGGCATCGGATTCCGGTATGGTATTGCCACAAGTTAGTAAATGGTTGCGGAGAAATTATCGTGGCTCGTGAGGAGCCAACGCGGTGCCCGAAGTGCGGGAACGCTAAGCTTGAACACGATCCAGACGTGCTGGATACGTGGTTCAGCTCGGGGTTGTGGCCGTTTTCGACGCTGGGGTGGCCGGAGAAGACCTCGGATTTTCAGAAGTATTACCCGACGAGTTTGCTGATTACCGGGTATGACATTTTGTTTTTCTGGGTGGCGCGGATGGCCATGCTGGGAATTCACTTTACGGGGCAAGTTCCCTTCCGCGCGGTGTATCTGCACTCACTCGTGCGGACGACGAGCGGGGAGAAGATGTCGAAGTCGAAGGGGACGGGATTGGATCCGGTGGCGCTGAATGAGCAGTATGGAACGGATGCGATGCGGTTTTGCCTGGCGTCGATGGCGGCGCCGGGGACGGACATTGTGCTGTCGGACGACCGGCTGCTGGGGGCACGGTCATTTGCGAATAAGATCTGGAATGCGGCGCGGTTTCTGTTTGTGAATTTGGATAAGTATGAGGAGGGCGGGGCTTCGATTGACGCGCTGGCGGCACCGGAGGTGCGGGCGAAGGCGCCGTATGCGTTCGAAGGGAAAGTGCCACTGGCGGATCGGTGGCTTTTTGCGCGGGTGGCGACCACCGTGGATACGGTGAACGATGCGCTGGCGAATTACCGGTTTCATGAGGCAGCGCAGGCGGTTTATCAATTTTTCTGGGGCGATTTCTGCGACTGGTACATCGAGTGGCTGAAGCCGGATTTGCAGAATGCGGATCGCGGGCGGGCGGATGTGGCATGGAAGAATCTGTTCGCGGGATTTGATGCGGCGCTGCGGCTGCTGCACCCGTTCATGCCGTTTTTGACGGAGGAGTTGTGGCACCAGTTGCCGCAGAAGGCGGGAGCGAAGTCGATTGCGCTGGATTTGTATCCGGAGGCGCGGGCGGCGTGGAAGGATGCGGCGGCGCTGGCGGAGTTTGGGTTGATCCAGGAAGTGATACAGGGATTGCGGACGGTGCGAGCGGAGATGAAGCTGGATCCGAAGAAGAAGGTGGCGGCGGAGTTTGCTAGTGGGGAGGCGAAGACGCGCGTGGTGATTGAGGCGAACCGCGAGGCTGTTCAGCGACTGGGGAGCCTTTCGGGATTGAGTGTGGTGGCGGGGAAATTGCCGGAGGGCGGCGGTGGCATGCGATCGACTGCGGAGTTTGATTTGCGGATTCCTTATGCGGAGGAAACGATTGATGTGGCGGCAGAGTTGGCGCGGTTGAAGAAGGAGATTGAGGGATTGCAGAAGGCGATCGCGTCGAAGGAGAAGCAGTTGGGGAACGAGACGTTTCGGAGCCGGGCGCCGGAGAATATCATCAAGCAGATGGAAGAGGCGCTTGCCGAACAGAAAATCGAACTAGAGAAGCTTTTGAAGAGGAAGGCACAGTTGGAGGGGTGAGAAGAGGAAGGATTACCACACAGGCCGCGGAGGTACGCCCTTCGCAAAACGCGCTCAGGGCGAGCAGAGGGCGCGGAGAGTTTTTTGGTGGCCAGTAGGATTGCGAGGTGAGGAACGCCGATCCGGAGATTGGCGTTCCCGGGGATTATGGGACGCGCGGAAAAATTTGGCAGGATTTTGGTGGGGAGAGCGGAGATTTCGCTGGCTGGGGGAATTAAGGCGGCGCTGGATGAGGCGCATAGTTTTGCTTCGATGAGGATGACGCCGCGGGCGATTACGGCGTATGAGGCGGTTGGAAGCGTGCCTACGGAAGAGGATGGAGTAGGGATGATGGTGCAGATTGAGGTGCGGAGCGAAGGGGAATTGCGCGAGGCGATTGGGGCGGGGGCGGAGGCGGTGCTGCTGGTTAGCGTGAGTGCGGAAGAGGCGCGGAGGTTGGCGGAGATTGCGCGGGGGTTGCGGGCGGATTGCGTTGTGGAAGTTTTTGGCGAGAGCGGGCGCGAATTGCTTTAAGCCTCGGATCTCGGAAGAAGAGATTTAACACAGAGGCTGGAGCGCAGAGATCACAGAGAAAACGTCTTGGGAGATCGTTGGTTGCCACGGTCCCTCCACTGCGCGGCCCGACGCGCCACAAAACGGCACGGAAGAGAAAATCGGGCCGCTCCGGTCGGGATGAAGGAATCAGAAAAGAGAAAACCCAAGAGCACAGCCCCTTCGACTTTGTTCAGGGCGAGCAGGAATGGCTGTGTCACAGAGAAGGCGGGTACCCTTTGCTGGAAGCCCTCAGGGTAAAGAGCGGCCCCTACGATGGAGTACGGGGCCACCTGAAGGTGGCCGCTACTAGAGAGAAGAGCAAGAGGGCGGACACACCCTGGCTTGTGGCGCGGGCTTGTGGAGCGGGGAGTGTGCAAGTAAGCTAGTGCGCGTGATGCACAGGACCAGGGCCTGATGACGCAAGTTAATTCCCTTCCCGGGACAACCGACAAGAGGTTGGCAGCACTGCTGACGCTTCTTTCAGAGAACTCTACGATTGTGATCAGCGGGGCGCGGATTGCGCGCGAGACGGGGATGTCGCGTTCGACGGTGTGGCGCTGGGTGGAGCGATTGCGCGCGCTTGGCGTGCGGGTGAAGGGGCAGCCGCGGACTGGATATTTCCTCGAGAAGGTTCCCGACATTTTGACGCCAGGCCTGGTGCGGGAGAGGCTGAAGGGCAGCTTGTTCGGGAAACGCGTGTACCACTTTTTCAAGACGGATTCGACGAACCGCGTGGCGATGGAACTGGGGTACGCGGACGAGCCGGAAGGCGCGGTGGTGGTGGCGGAAGAGCAGACGGCGGGGCGGGGACGCGCGGGGCGGAGCTGGCATTCGGAGCGGGGAGCGGGGCTTTATGTGACGCTGCTGTTGCGGCCGAAACTTTCGCCGGTGCAGGCGCCGCTGCTGACAATGCTGGCGGGATTATCGGCACATAGCACGGTGCAGGCGCAGACGGGACTTGCGGCGGAGTTGAAATGGCCGAACGATTTGCTGCTGAACGGGAAGAAGTTGGGCGGGATTCTGACCGAGATGCACGCGGAGCCGAATGCCATTCGTTTTGTGATCATCGGAATCGGCATCAATGTGAACCAGGAGAAATTTCCCGGGGAGCTGGCGGCGAAGGCTACTTCCATGCGCAAGGAGACCGGGCGGCTGTATTCGCGGCTGGACTTTCTGGTGAAGTTGCTCAGCCAATTCGAGACCGACTACAATCGGTTTCTGCGGGAAGGCGCGACGTACGTTGTGCAACGGTTTGAAGTGGTTTCGGGTTTTGCGAATGGGAAGCGCGTGAAGGTGGATACGGGCCGGGAGACGTTTGTGGGAATGACCGCGGGATTGAGCGCGGAGGGATTGTTGATTGTGAAGAAAGAGGATGGCGGGAGTGTTACGGTGATTGCGGGGGATGTGGTGGAGGTGAAGTAGGATTTGTTCCATAATTTGGCCGGAGAGGAATTGAACCAATTCCTCAGGGGCTGAAGCCCGTTTCTTTCGGGCATCTGATGTCAGAGCTAAAGCTCCGACCCCCAACTCCGCAGTAATAGGGTCAGTCTAAGAGGCCGGTGGGATGCTACTGACGATTGATGTGGGGAACACGAACACGGTGCTGGGGGTGTTTCGCGGAGAGGAGTTGATCGCGAACTGGCGGCTGACGACGGCGCGGGCGCAGACGGTGGATGAGTATGGCGTGCTGACGCGGAATTTGTTTTCATATGCGGGGTTGAACCAGGAAGCCATTACGGGAGTGATGATCAGTTCGGTGGTGCCGCCGGTGAATTGGACGCTGGAAGAGATGTCGCGGATTTATCTGGGGAAGAAGGCGCTGTTTGTGGAGCCGGGGGTGAAAACGGGGATGGCGGTGCTGGTGGACAATCCGATGGAGGTGGGAGCGGACCGAATTGTGAATGGAGTGGCGGCGTTTCACCAGTATGGCGGGCCGTGCATCGTAATCGATTTTGGGACGGCGATTACGTTTGACGTGATTTCGGCGAAATGCGAATACCTGGGCGGAGTGATTGCGCCGGGGATTGGGATTGCGTCGGAGGCGCTGTTCAGCAGGGCGGCACGGTTGCCGCGCGTGGAGATTAAGGACCCGGGAAAAGTGATTGGAACGAACACGGTGACGCATATGCAGGCGGGACTGTATTACGGCGCGGTGGATATGGTGGACGGGATGCTGACGCGCATTAAGGCGGAGTTGAAAAGCGAGGCGACCGTGGTGGCGACGGGCGGTCAGGCGCGGCTGGTGGCGCGGGGGACGAAGCATATTCAGCATGTGGATGAGTTTTTGACATTGACTGGGTTGCGGCTGATTTGGGAGAAGAATCAACATGGGGAGGCGCAGCGGGAGGGGGGAGTCGCGACCGGGCGGTCGGCTGCGCCGAACGCGGAGAAGGCAAAGAGATAGCTGGTCTTGGGGGATTGGCGGCTGCAGATTGCATTGCAGACTTTTGCACTGGGCGAAAGTGATTGTTTGGCGCGCGATTTGAAACCGTAAAAGCGGAGGCTGATCCTCCGCACTCCAAAATGGAAAATTGGAACTACTTTAATTACTTCACGGAAATTGAGGAACATTTCTGGAAGAAGCGCGGGGCGCATCTGCTGGTATCGCCGTTGGATTGGGCGATCATGGAGACTTGGCAGAAGGCGGGGGTGCCGCTGGAGGCGGCGCTGAAGGGGATTGACCGGGCGTTTGAGAGTTATCAGAGGTCGCGGCGCGGCGCGGGGAAGCCCTTGAAGAGCCTGGCGTATTGCACGGATGCGGTGCTGGAGGCGGCGGAGGAGAGCCAGGAGGCAGCCACGGGGGCGCAGCCGGCAAATGGGAGCGGGCCGGCGAAGGAAGCGTTTTCGCGGGGAGATGTGCGCGCTTATCTGGAAAGAAATATTGAGTTGTTGCAGAAAACAGCCTTGCGGGTTGCAGATTCGCAGCAGCCGGTGGCTGCGCTGCTTGGCACTGTTGCGAATTCCCTTTCCGGGACGATCACGCTGCTGGAAGCGCCGGGGCAGGTGGACCTGGAAGACCTGGAGCGGCGGCTGACGATTCTGGACGAGAAGCTGCACGCATCGTTGCTGAGCCATGCGAGCGAAGAGCTGATGCTGAAGATCCGGCGCGAGGTGGATTCGCAATTGTCGGCGTATCGGCGCAAAATGAAGGCAGCGCAATTGGCCGTGGTGGAAAAGCAATATTTGCAGAAACGCCTGCTGGATGAATACCGGCTGCCGCGATTGAGTCTGTTTTACTTTGCCTAGGCCGGAATTCTGGCGAGCGGACGGGTGTGGGGTGGCGTTTGAAAGGCGCCCGCCGCAGACGACGGCCTCTACAAAATCGGGAGCAGAGCAAGAGGGCGGCGTAAAGCCGCCCCTACGATGGATTGCGGGGCCACCTGAAGGTGGCCGCTACGAAGGCGAGCGAATAGGGCACGATTTATCGGGCCCCTACATTTTTTCGCGCTATGGCGTGGCTTCCTGGAAAAAGGATGAGAGTGGACATTTATGGCTGATGAGTTACTATTATCAATTGAGAAGCTAATTTACGGCGGTGAGGGGTTGGCGCACGCCGACGGCAATACGGTTTTCGTTCCCTACGTGCTCCCGGGGGAGCAGGTGCGGGCGGCGGTGCGCACGCGGAAGAAGAAATTGATCCACGCGAATCTCGTGAAAGTGGAGCAGGCAGCGGCGGCGCGGATTGCGGCGCCTTGCCCGCACTTTCAGGTGTGCGGGGGATGCGATTACCAGCACATTGAGATTTCCGAGCAGGTGCGGCAGAAGAAGGAGATATTGAAGGATACGCTTTCGCGGCTGGGAGGGATTTCGTGGGACGGCGCGATCACGGAGCATACGGGGCAGCCTTATGGGTACAGGAACCGGGCACAGTGGGCTTACCGGGAGGCGCTGCCGCGGGCGCTGGGATATTTTCAGACGGAGAGCGCGCGGATTGTGCCGATTGATCAGTGTTTGGTGCTTTCGCCGGCGTTGCATGAGGCGTTTCAGAGGTTGCAGGAGATGGCGCGGGCGAATACCTTGCCGACCGGATTGCTGGAGATTGAGGCGTTTGCCGATTCCACGGATACGAAGATTGCGTTGAATGCGGCGTTTGAGCGGTTTGTGAAACCCGCGAAGGATCTGGTGGCGGATTTCAAGAAGGCATTACCGAATTTGGAGAGCCTTTTGCTGCTGGATCAGAGCAAGAATCGATTTGAATTGTCGGGGCCGGGTTATTTGCAGCAGCAGGCGGGGGGATTTACGTTTCGCGTGAATCACCTTTCTTTTTTTCAGGTGAACCGATTCATGATTGAGGAGATGCTGCAGACGGTGGTGGGAGGAAAAAAAGGCGGGTTTGCGCTGGACCTCTATGCGGGCGTTGGATTTTTCACGCTGCCGTTGGCGAAGGCGTATTCACGGGTGGTGAGCGTGGACGCGAATCTGGCGGCGACGCAGGACCTGCGGGCAAACGTGAATGATGCCGGGGTGGAAGTGGTGTCGGAGAACGAGCACGCGGAGGAGTTTTTGAAGAGATTTACGGAGCAGCCGGATTTTGTGGTGCTGGATCCGCCACGGTCGGGGCTGGGAGCGGATACCGCAGCGCGGCTTGCGACGTTGGGCGCGCCGGAGATTGCTTATCTTTCGTGCGATCCATCGACGCTGGCGAGAGACCTGGCGGTTTTGACTGGTTCGGAGCGGAAGCCGCAGACGGAAACGGCGCCTGGGCATCGCTATGAGCTTACGGAAGTGCATTTGTTTGATCTTTTCCCGCAGACGTATCACATCGAGACACTGGTGAGGTTGCGAAGAGTCACATGAGGATTCCGGCCGTAGCGCTTGCCGTCGCATTTTCGGGCGGCATTTTGCTCGGCCGGGCGTTGCATCTCACGAACGACATTTTAGGGATTTCCTTCCTTGGCATTTTCTTCCTGCTGATTGCTGGATTGTTGTTTGCGTTGCGCGACAGGCTTTGGGCCGCGGCGGTTTTTTCGCTGCTCGGATGGATTGGACTGGGCGCGACTGGGATTGTTGTGGCTTCGCGACCGTTGCCGGCGGAACACGTTTTGAGCCAGATTGCGGCGGGGCAAATCGAATTGAAGACGCCGCTGCGGTGGTATGGGCGGTTGCGAAGCGAGCCAGCGCGTTTGCCGGGGGGCGTGGGGCTGGAGATGGAACTTTCGGGCGTGGAAACCGCGAATGGGATGATTCCGATTTCGGGCGGGATGCGGATGGGATTTACGCCGAAGGAAGGCGAGGCGGCGCTTCCGGAGATGCATGCGGGCGATACAGTGTCCGTGATGGCGCAGGCGCGGCTGCCGCTGGTTTTCAGAGACGCCGGGGGGTTCGACCGGCGCGCATATCTTGCCGGGCAGAATATCCATTTACTAGCGACGTTGCGAGCGAGTTCCCTGCTGGAGCGAGTTTCGACGCCGCCGGCAACGATGGTGACGCGGCTGGCTCGGTTGCGGGCATTGTTGCGCGAGCGGTTGGATGCGCTTTATCCGGAGGCGCCGCAGACGGCGGGCATTTTGCGGGCGATGCTGCT
>Ga0209735_1000192_pt1 | contig 10260 bp, 11 predicted proteins | sample BlaSpr_A8_Ref_M2_FD_187990 | JGI IMG/M metagenome (GOLD analysis project Ga0209735, IMG submission 187990) | Forest soil microbial communities from Thunder Bay, Ontario, Canada - Black Spruce, Ontario site 2_A8_Ref_M2 (SPAdes) (version 2) | ecosystem: Environmental > Terrestrial > Soil > Boreal... | reverse complement strand
CCGTCCACCACGAATCCTACGTGGCAGAAAAATCCCTCGTCGAGAATCCTGTAGATAGTTTCGGAGTCGTACTTCCCGCGGTCGGGCAGCCGCTTGACATGCGTTCGCTGTGTGGGCGTGAATTGGCTCATCCATCGAGCGTAGAATCACCTCGCCTTTGCCGCAAGAGCCAATCTGGATGGATGCCTTGCGCCCTTCATCGCACCAACAAGGCGGCGTCGAATGTGCTACTTTCGAGTGCAACAGGGAGGGTTTGCGATGCCGATTAGCAGAGCCCAAGCGCGCGCCGAGCATACCGCGAACAACACGGGCCACGAGCAGTTCACCGAAACGATCTACGGCGTCATCTGCTCGATGTGCCACAACTACATTCTTATCGACCAAACAAACGATCCGCGCACTTGCCGCGAGCACGAAACCTGCCGCCAGGCGTATTCCTAGAGCGTGTGCGTGTTTCATAATTATCCAAATGTGGCCAGGACTCGTGTGCGATCCGGCATCAAGCCGGATCTCTACGCATCCATGGCTGGGCCAAGCAATTGTTTCAATGCCTGGACGTATTCGGTGAGGGCTTGGCGGCCGGCTTCGGTGATGCGATACAGGGTTTGCGGCTTGCGCGACACGAACTTCTTTTCGACGGCCACGTACCCGGCTTCTTCGAGCTTGAGCAACTGCGCCCCCAGGTTGCCGTCTGTGGCCTCCGACTTGGCGCGGAGCCATGTAAACTCAGCCTCTTCCACGCCGCTAAGCAGCGAAAGCAGAGCCAGGCGCAGCCTGCCGTGAACCACGGGATTGAGCTCGGGCAAATCAGGCATGGATTGGACCGCGCCGTTTGCGCTTCTGCGCTTCGGCGATCGCGCAGTAGATGCCGAACACGATCTGGCAGAGAAAGATGGCGGCCAGAAACACGATCGTGCTCTGCGCATCGGTGCCAAAGCACGCAGCCACCGCCGCCACCCACCACACCACCGCGCACGCAAACTGCACCTTCCAGCGAAGAATCAGGGCGGAGGCTCCGTTGGCCATGCCAAGTATGGCCGACATCACGGCCGCAAAGAGATGCTGATCGGTCAGCCTTCCACTCAGGCCGAGGGCTAGAAAGAGCAGAGACATCGAAATTCCCAAGGCAATCCAGATGGAGCCGATTGCCCGGCCCAGCGTGGTCCCCGGATGGTTGCCGGCCTTCACGGAAGCAACGACAACGGTAACAATGACCGCGATCAACATAGTGGCCGGCCATGCCCACACGCTGGGACCCCGCGCGGACCAGCCGATGGCGAGATAGTAAGCGACGCCCCACAGAACGAAAGTCCATCCCCAGCTCTGTGTGTTCCGGCGCCCCTCGGCGATCATGCTCTCGATGAGGCTCAGCCTGTCTTTCAATTCCTGCTCGTTGATGTGGTCCAGCATGGCAGTTCTCCTCTGACGAAGTTCAAATTATGATGAAGCTCGAATTGCCGCCTATTCCCTCTGCTTTGCCCCCGTGGTGGCGCGGGCGCGCGATTCGTCCCTTCACGGCAGACGTTGAAGCAGCATGTCCACGCTGCGATGCGGAGGATTGCTGCCAACGGTCGCCTCGGTGACTTCTTCCCACTCGCCTTTGCCGGTCAGGTGCATGGTGTTCACAATGTGCGCTGGCCCGGCCGTAAAGCTCCACGAAAAGCCGTTAGCGGGCACCGAAAGCTCGGTGTCGAGGTAGTGGCCGTCATGGTAGGCGCGGAAGCGGTAAGTATGGGAGGCGTCGTCGTACGCAATCGTGGCCAGGGCGCTGAACTGTACTTTCCCGTCGCCGCCGGTGCTTTTGCCCTCGACGAGCAGGACCAGGCCGTCAAGCTTGTACTCAACATCTTCCGTCTGGGTGAGATGAAGCGCTTCGCCCGGTCCGCGAACGATGTTGACAGGCCCCGACCAGTGACCCGCCAGAAACGAAAGCTTGCGCATGGCCTCGCGCTGCACGTCGGCGCTGTTCGAAACGGGCTGCTGGGCAGCAAGCGAGAGACTGATCGAGATGAATGCTGCTGCGAGCAACGCTGTGGAAGGAAAGGGCGGAAGATTGAAGTTGGGGAATGCGGTTTTCATTGGCGAACTCCTTGGCGCAATAGCCCCGAAACCAAAATGCAAGGAACGATTCCAGGGTCTTTACATGTCTAGAGTACTCTAAATTATAGAGTAATGTCAAGGATAATTCATATGCGTGATCCAGAGGGAGAATTAACTCTCACTGCCGTCTTCTAAAGGCGGAAGCTCAGCAGTTCAACCGTGCAAAGCGGGCTCTAGCTACTTCGTGTGCCCCAGCCGGCTGTGTTTCCGCCCGTACGTGAAATAAATCACCATTCCGATGATCAGCCAGACGATCAGCCGCAGCCACGTGTTCAAGGGAAGGCTCGCCATCAGCAGGAACGAAATCCCCATGCCGAGAATCGGCACCAGCGGCACCAGCGGAGTCTTGAACGGCCGCGGCAAATCAGGCCGCCGCACCCGCAGCACCCAAACCCCCGCGCACACGATCACAAACGCGAGCAGCGTCCCGATGGAAGTGAGCTGGCTCAGCACTTGAATGGGAAGCACGCTCGCGAAGAGCGCCACGCAGAATCCAACCACAATGGACGAAATCCACGGCGTGCGGAATCTCGGATGGATGCGCCCCGCCCATTCCGGCAGCAGGCCGTCGCGCGACATCGAATAAAAAACGCGCGATTGGCCCATCAGCATCACCAGCATCGTGGTCGTAAGTCCCGCGAATGTCCCGAGCATCACCACCACGCTGCCCCAGCGAACTCCCGTCGCTTGAATTCCGAGCGCCACGGGCGCGGCAGTGTTGAGCTGCGTGTAGTTCACCACGCCCGTCAGTGCGGCGCCCAGCGCGATATACAGAATCGTGCAGATTACGAGCGAGCCCAGGATGCCGATGGGCATGTCGCGCTGCGGGTTCCGCGCTTCCTGCGCCGCCGTCGAAACCGCGTCGAAGCCGATGTAGGCGAAGAAAATCACCCCGGCGCCGCGCGCCACTCCCGACCAGCCGAATTGCCCGAACTGCCCGAGGTTCGGCGGAATAAAGGGATGCCAGTTTGCGGCGGAGATTTCCGGATGGCGCAGCAGAAATCCGGTGACCACCGCGATGAACGTAAGCACCGTGCCCACTTTTACGAACACGATGGCGGAATTGAAGTTCGCCGATTCGCGCACCCCTACCACGAGAATCGCCGTGATCAGCGCGATCACGAAATATGCCGGCAGGTCCAGCAGCCCGCGCGCATGCGCGAGCGATGCCGCGCTGACGCCCGCGCGGTCGAGAACCGGCTGGATGGCAATAAGCGCGGCCCATCGGCCCTGATAAAAAACCAGGTCGGTTCCCGGCGGAGCCGTGAACTGCGGAGGAATCTGAATGTCGAAACTTTGGAACAATGCCACCAGGTTGCCGCTCCATCCCGAGGCTACCGTCGCCGCGCCAAACGCATATTCGATAATCAAATCCCAGCCGATAATCCACGCGAAGATTTCGCCCAGCGTCGCGTATCCGTATGTGTATGCCGATCCGGCGATTGGAATCAGCGAAGCAAACTCCGCGTAGCAGAGTCCCGCGAATACGCATCCCACTCCCGCCAGCGTGAAGGAAAGAACAATCGCCGGGCCCGTGAAGTTTGCCGCCACCGTTCCCGTGAGCACGAAAATCCCGGCGCCGATGATCGCTCCGATTCCGAGCGTAACCAGATTCACGGGGCCGAGCACGCGCTTCAGCGAATGCTCGCCCGTCTCTCCCGCCTCGTGCAGCAGCGTATCCAGGGGTTTTGTCGCAAACAGGTTGGACACTCGGGTCCTCCATCATCGCGGTGTGCCGCTCGTGCGCAACCGCCCGGCCAAATTGGCGCGTATTGTAGCCATTCCGGCCCGCGACGGCTACGCGCAAATCGCGCGAACCGCGGAATGCCTCTGCGGTTTGCCCGAACCCGACGCGCCCACACAACGCACTCGCCGCGCGCCGCATCTGCTTGTAAAATGGCCCGAGAGCGCTTCTGGAGTTTGCTGATGGAAGTTGCCGGTCATTTTGCCTCCAACCAAAGCCGTGGTGATGTGCGTTCGCGGGTTTGTATCGCCAGTGTGACGCGCTCGGCGCGGAATGTCCTCCTGATCTTTATCTTCGCGTGCGCCGCCGTCGCGCAGGCTCAGGATGTTCAGCCGCCTCCCGCGAATCCTTCTGCCCCGGACGCCGCCAACCCAGCGGCTCCCTCTTCGTCGAAATCCGATTCCATCTCTCTAACCGTGCCAAAGGGCACGCCGGTGGAAGTGGTGCTCGATCAGGAAGTCCGTCTGCGAAAAGTGGGCCAGCCGATCCATGGCCGCGTCGCGGAGCCTGTCTACGCGTTCGACAAGCTCGTCATTCCCGTCGGTGCGGAAGTGACCGGCACAATCACGAAAATCCAGGATGTTTCTCGCGGAAAGCGCACGGCCGCCGCGCTCGACGCGGATTTCACTCCGAGCCGCAAAATTAATGTCGCCTTCGACGAAATGATTTTGCCGGGCGGCAAGCGCCTCCCGGTGCGCACGTCGGTCACCCCGGGCTCCGGCCAGGTAATTCGGTTCGTCACCGCGTCGGAAGAAAAGAAGAGCCCCCACGACGTCGCTGCCGAAAAAACGAAGGAAGCGAAAGAGGAAGCCAAGCGCGAATGGAACGAAGCCATGCAGCAGGTGAAGAAACCCGGCAAGATGCACCGCCTCGAAAAGTTCGCGGTGGCCCAGCTTCCCTTTCACCCGCAATATATTGACGCAGGGACCGTCTATTTCGCGGAGCTTCTCGAACCGCTCGATTTTGGCAGCGAGCCGCTCACTTCTGAGATCGCCGTGGCGCTCTCTTCACCGCCTCCCGACGGCAGCACCGTGCACGCGCGCCTCCTCACCCCGCTCAGCTCCGCCACCACGCAAAAGGGCGAGGACGTCGAGGCCATGGTCACTCAGCCTCTGTTTGATGCCGGGCGTCTCATCATTCCGCAAGGAAGCCTGCTCAAGGGTTCGATCGTTCAGGTCGAGCCGGCCCGCTCCATGAGCCGCACCGGGCAGCTTCGCTTCGTGTTTCACAATCTGGTTCTTCCGATGGGGCTTGACCAGCGCGTGGACGCGATCCTCGCGGGCATTGCGGCCGGCAAAGCCGAAAACCTTCGGCTCGATTCCGAAGGGGGCGCGCAGGCCGCTGTTCCCAACTCGCGCTACATCACCACGGGAATCGTTTCCGCGCTCGCCGCTTTGTCGTTCGGGATCGGCGGCGACACGCTCGGCGACGCGCCCGAACGCGCCGCCGGAGGCGCGGGCGGATACAAGCTGATCGGCATCGCGCTCGGACTCTCCATTCATTCCCAGCCATTCGGCATGGCCATGGGAGCGTTCGGCGCCAGCCGCTCGATCTACGTCCACTTCATCGCCCGCGGCCGCGACGTCGTCTTCCCCCGCGACACCGCCATGGAAATCAGCATCGGCACTCACGCTCCCTCTCCCTCTGCGCGCAAGCCCGCCCAGCAATAGCCAGCCCTCCGCCTGCCCCGCCGTAGCCGGGTTTACCAGCGGTGGCGGGCACCCACGCGGCTCGGTGAACTCATTCGCTAACGAACGGTGTGGTATTCTCCGTCTGCGCCCTGATGTCGCCCGTGAAAAGAGAAAAGACTATGAACGAAAGGTCGGCCACCCGCCCGGCAACGTCATCCAATCAGCCGCGAGGTCACCATTTGGCCACGACGAACGCTGCGACGATGGCCGCAAGGAGAATTAGAACTAGATGGGCAATTTTCCCCCTTGGGGGAATAAATGTTGAAGCAAAATTCCCGCACACAGACCGACTCCGAATGCGATGTTGCCATGGGCGCTCCAGAGCCTCGGAAGAATGCCGGCTGGGAGCGCTATAACCACACATTTTGCAAGCATGTTGGGACTTATAATCACGCGCTGGCTGAGGTTCATTTGTACCTGCCTCTCCTAGCTGATTGCCATCGAGCTATTCGGGTTGTACTATCCCTAGCTCGGGCGGGTGGCTGAGCCTTTTATTTCGAATAGTCGATACTCATACGGTGACTGCTACAACCGGCTCGTCAACCTCCGTGACTCGCGGCGGCAATGATTCACCATCCTCCAGCAGGGCTTCGATCACCATCTGAGCCACCTCGTGGATGTTCCGCAGGGCGTCCTCTTTCGTTTTGCCCCACGTTGCACCGCCTCTTTTTTCGAGTTCGGGAATGTAGGCCCGCCAAACATTTTCGTCGGGCTCAAGCACCACGCGAAAGACATAGGATTTCACATTCCCCTCCGCAAGCCTTCTGTGTTCATATCGTTTATATCCTAGCATTTCAAGATACTCACTCGGTAACTAATGGTGTGATATTCTCCGCCTGCGCCTTGATGTCGCCCGTGAAAAGATTATGAACGAAGGGTCGGCCACCCGCCGGTCCTCAAAGCGGCGGGCGTTAACGCACCTAATGATGTGAAACCATCTGCGCTGTTGACAGACCTGCACACTTTGCAGGCGGCGGGAAGCGTCCCGCAATGAGCACGAATATGGAGACTAAGAGGGTATTTGGGGTCGGTGCACTCGCCGGCGCCACGATTGCCGCTCTTTTCATGCTTTTGGATTGGATTCGACCGTTTCCGGCAGCTGCCAATGCATGGGTCGATAGGACAGTTTTCAAGGTTTGCCCATTCTACGCTTTAGGGTTTACGAATCTGATCCATAGTGCGGTAGAGCTGATTGCAATCTCCCTTATCGGGAACGCGCTTCTTTACGGCGTGGCCGCGCTAATCATCCTACTTCCGTATAGGATCTTTCGACGAGCTATTGGCTGATTGGCGGGCGGGTCACCCTTTGAAACGAGAGCGTCAATACGGTGACACGGAGTCAGCTCAAGGCACGGATGAAATTTGAGGTGGCGCGCGCTCCTCGCTTCTCAGAAGGGTGCGATGGCGTTCCACCTTGGACGATTTTTGCCTCACACCAAAATGTGCCTTGACCCTGTTTACCAGCTGTGATACAATACCTGGTGAGTTATCAAAATGAAGGACTTAGCGCGCATGAACGGGCCTCCCAGTGTCGACGCCAAGTCGCGCCTGGGGGATCAGACTCCTCCCATCGCGAATCTAATCGCGGAGGTTCGGAATTAGAATTCCCCGTAAACCATTTAAAAGAAACGGCGGACGCAAAGTCTAATCGCAACTTTTTGTCACCGTGGTTTTCACGGACCCCCCTCGCTTCCGGGTCGCGTCCCGGAAGCCTTTGCTGGACGAGGGATCTTTTCTAGCCACTCGTTTACCCTGAGGACCGCTTTCTGGACGAACGGGCCACTCGCCTGCGCTGAGCCCGCTGCGGCGGGCGAACGTGTCACTCGCCACTGCATTTCTAATCGTCAGCCATGTCGATTAGAAACACACATAAATCCTTCCGCACCAATGACATCACTTTTTCTAATCGTCCCTAAAATGGGGGGTCTTTCGCGGATCAAACGCCACCCAGTATCCGGAGGTGTCCCGCAAACCCGCTCGCTGTGCGCGCCTCGCTCACGAACCGCGCCGCTGGCGCACCTCTTCGATGTCTGCGTTGACGCCATCATGCAATCGCCCGTATAATCAACGTTTGTCGCTAGCTTCAGGAGGCAGCATGTACGCCGTGATTCGCAGTGGGGGAAAGCAGTACCGGGCCGAGCCCGGCAAGACCATCCAGGTCGAGCGCCTCGAGGGCAAGGTGGGCGGGAAGGTGACGTTTGACGTCCTCACCGTGCGCACCGACGAAAAAAAGATTCTGTCCGGCGACGACGCCGCCAAAGTCAAAGTCACCGGAAAAATCGTCAAGCACGGACGCAGCCCGAAGATCCTGGTGCTGAAATATAAGACCGGCGGGCAGTACAAAATTCAGCGCGGCCATCGCCAGAATTACACGGCCGTCGAAGTCAGCGACATCCAACTCTCCTAGAGGTCGTCATGGCACATAAAAAGGGTGGCGGGTCATCCGTAAACGGACGCGACTCGCACGGGCAGCGGCTTGGTATCAAGAGATTCGGTGGCCAGGTGGTCACCAGCGGCAGCATTTTGATCCGCCAGCGCGGCACGCGCTACAAAGCCGGCAGAAACGTGGGCCGCGCCAAGGACGACAGCCTTTTTGCCTGCATTGACGGCGTCGTGCGTTTTGAAGATAAGGGCGGCCATGGACGCTTCATCAACGTCCTTACGGTGGAAGAAGCCGCGGCTTCCGCCAAAAAGAAGACCGCTGCGCCTGCCGCCAACTGATATTCCGATTTGCAGGGCGCATCCCCGCGCGCCGGCGGCTCTCTTTGTTTTTCCTCTGATCCATGGCGTATGCTCTTTTCTAGGCATCTCTCGACGGGCGACCTGTGTTTGTTGACGAAGCAAAAATCTCGGTGAAGGGCGGCGACGGCGGCAATGGCTGCGTCGCGTTCCGGCGGGAGAAGTACGTCCCGCGCGGCGGCCCTTCGGGCGGCGACGGCGGCCACGGCGCCGACATTTACCTTGAATCGAACATCCACGACAACACCCTCCTGCGTTACCGCTACAACCGCGAATTCAAAGCCGACCGGGGCCGCCACGGAGAAGGCTCGAATTGCCATGGACGCTCGGGCAACGAAATGGTTCTGGCCGTGCCAATCGGCACCATCGTCTATGACGCCGATAGCGGCGAGAAGCTTTTTGATTTCACGGAGGCGGGGCAACGATTTCGCGCCGTGCGCGGCGGGCGCGGCGGACGCGGAAACGGGAATCCGCATTTCGTAAGGCCGTGGCATCAAGCGCCGCGCGAACACGAAGACGGGGGTCCGGGCGAAGAGCGCCACCTGCGGCTGGAACTGAAGCTGCTCGCCGACGTAGGCCTTGTTGGTTTTCCGAATGCCGGAAAATCCACATTGATCTCGCGCATCTCGGCCGCGCGTCCGAAGATTGCAGCGTACCCTTTCACAACACTCGAACCGCATTTGGGTGTCGTATCGGCCGATCCGGATGCCGCGCCGGGCACCGGCCGCATTTTCGTGGTCGCCGATCTTCCGGGCTTGATCGAAGGCGCGCATGAAGGCGCGGGACTCGGCGTGCGATTCCTGAAACACGTCGAACGCACACGCCTGATCGCGCATCTGGTGGATACGAGCGATGCGAACGACCGCGATCCCGTGCGCGACTTTGAAATCATCGAGCACGAGCTCGCCGCGTTCAGTCCCGCGCTTGCCGAAAAGCCGATGATTGTCGTCGCAACGAAGCTCGACGCCACCGTGAACCGCGAGCACCTCGAGGAATTGCGCGCGTACAGCGCCAAGCGCGGCCTCGAGTTTTATGCGATCTCGTCCGCGAGCGGCGAAGGAATCGTCCCGCTGGTGCGCGCCATGGCCGACGCGCTCGACCGCCTTCCGAAACCGAATGTGCCGGTTGATACGTCGAACCCGGATGAAGAGCGCGCCGCGCCCAATGCCGGGAATCATGCGGTTGCGCCCCACCCGGAGGAGCGTTGACCTCGCACGCGACGCACACGCACAAGCCGCACGCTCACGAGCACGCGCACCGGCGCCAGGTGGCGCTTTTCGGCGGCACGTTTGATCCTATCCATAATGGCCACATCGCGCTCGCGAAGGCGGCAGTGAGCCGCTGCTCCCTGGGGCAAATTCTATTTGTTCCAGCGAACAGTCCTCCACATAAACAGAAATACCCGCTGACACCGTTCATTCACCGTTATGCCATGGTCGCGTTGGCAACCCAGAATGATCGGCAGTTCGTTCCGTCGCTGCTTGAGGCGCCCGAATTTGCGTTGGCGGAAGGCCGCGAAACTGACCGCAATTCCACTGCAAATTATTCGATCGATGCAGTTCGAAGGCTAAAAAAGGTCCTCAAAAAATCGGACCGCCTTTTCTTTTTGATCGGAATTGATGCTTTCCGCGACATTGCAAAATGGCGAGAGGTGCAAGCGCTATTGAAAGAATGCGAATTTATCGTGGCGAGTCGTCCGGGATTTTCTCTGCGGGATGTGGCTGAGTCTTTGCCAGAAGATCTGCGCCCCGCCCCTGCGGTTACTCGTCCGTTTCACAAGCAGCCAGCAGCAGGCGACCTTGTGCTGCATGGAGTAACGCTGCATCTGCTGGAGGGAGTTAACCAGAGCGTGTCCGCGACCGCGATTCGGGCGGCGGCGGCACAGGGCAAACCGCTGGGACGGTGGGTCGATTCGCGAGTAGCAGATTACGTCCAGAAGCAGCGACTGTATCGTGCGAAATAATCTGAAATCTGGCGAGCGAGTTC
>Ga0209735_1000189_pt1 | contig 10345 bp, 8 predicted proteins | sample BlaSpr_A8_Ref_M2_FD_187990 | JGI IMG/M metagenome (GOLD analysis project Ga0209735, IMG submission 187990) | Forest soil microbial communities from Thunder Bay, Ontario, Canada - Black Spruce, Ontario site 2_A8_Ref_M2 (SPAdes) (version 2) | ecosystem: Environmental > Terrestrial > Soil > Boreal... | reverse complement strand
CCGCCACCGCATGCATCGCGCCGAGCCGCGGCGCGAGCTTGCACCAGCGCCCGTTGCCGTCGGTCTTGATCGCGAGCGCGCGCTTGGTTTCCTTCAGCCGCAACACGGCCGCATCGCCTGCGCCGGGGCCGACGCGCGTATTCGTGCGCACCATCGAGTCGTACTGCTCGGTGATCCAGTATTTCGACGCGATCGCAGGCGAGGCAAGCAAGCGGCTGAAGTTTTCAGTGAGATTGGCACCCGGGCGGATAAATTCAACGAGAATAGGTTTCGCCTGCGGCGATCCAGGCGGCGCGGCTGCGGGCTTGGCCATAGGCCGCTCGTAGCGCGGCCCTTCCTCGGCGAGCGCGTGCGCGGGAATTTCCGCGGCGAGGCGGCCATGATCGAGCACGCGCAGCTTGCCGTCATCGGTTACGCGGCCCACTTCGACCGCGTCGAGCCCCCATTTGTGGAAGACGTCGAAGACTTCGCGCTCTCGTCCGCGCTCGGCGACCAGCAGCATGCGCTCCTGCGATTCCGAGAGCATCATTTCGTACGGCGTCATGCTGGTTTCGCGCTGCGGCACGCGCGCGAGGTCAATCTCGATTCCCATTCCGCCGCGCGATGCCATCTCCGCGCTCGAACTCGTCAGGCCCGCCGCGCCCATGTCCTGAATCGCCACCACCGCGCCGGTGCGCATCGCTTCGAGGCAAGCCTCCAGCAGCAGCTTTTCCATGAACGGGTCGCCCACCTGCACGTTCGGGCGTTTCTGCTGCGATTCTTCGCTGAACTCCGCCGAAGCCAGCAGCGACGCGCCATGAATGCCGTCGCGCCCTGTTTTCGCGCCGGCGTAAATCACGGGATTGCCCGCGCCACGCGCGCGCGCGAAGAAAAGTTCCTCGCGGCGCGCGATGCCTAGCGCCAGCGCGTTCACCAGCGGATTGTTCGAATAACACGGCTCAAACTGCACTTCGCCGCCCACTGTCGGTACGCCAAAACAGTTGCCGTAAAAGCCGATTCCGCGGATCACGCCGTCGAGGATCTGGCGGTTCCGCGCGATTTCCCCTTCCGGGCCGCCGTCTGTTGACCTAGGGGGTCGGAGCTTTAGCTCCGACATGGAGGCATTTTCCTTGGAAGGGGCTTTAGCCCCTGAAGTAATCGGCCCAAACCGCAGCGAATCGAGCACCGCAATCGGCCGCGCGCCCATGGTGAAGATATCGCGCAAAATCCCGCCAACGCCCGTCGCCGCGCCCTGAAACGGCTCAACGAAGCTCGGATGGTTGTGCGATTCGATCTTGAAGACGGCGCAGAGGCCGTCGCCGATATCCACCACGCCCGCGTTTTCGCCGGGGCCTTGCACCACGCGCGCGCCGGTGGTCGGCAGCCGCTTCAGGTGCACCCGGCTCGATTTATACGAGCAGTGCTCGCTCCACATCACGCTGAAGATGCCAAGCTCGGTGAAGTTCGGATCGCGCCCGAGGATTTTCTGGATGCGCGCATATTCCTCCGCGGTCAGGCCGTGCTCGGCGGCCACCTGCGGCGTAACTTTGATTTCAGTTCCGATCATTCTTGGGTTCTTACGTAGCGCCGCCCTTCGAGGGTGGCACTTCGGCCTTCGCGCGAATTCTCGCAGCAAAAAGAGGCCGCGGCAAGTGCATCGCAAAGCTCTGAAAAAAGCAGGTCCCTCGCCCGCCACGGCGGGCTTGGGATGACAACTGGCAGAGGAATTATGCGGGCACCGCGACCCGGCGTGAAAAGCTCTGGACGGCTGAGCGGAAGAGCACAAGGCCATCGGCGGAGCCGAGCGGCGATTCGACGGCGCGCTCCGGATGCGGCATCAAGCCGACCACGTTGCGCTCGCGGTTGCAGATTCCGGCAATCGCGGCGAGCGAGCCGTTCGGATTGGCATCGCTGTCATCTTCCAGGGCCACTTGCCGTGGCCCTTCCCCGGCGGGGCGTCCGTCGGCATGAACGTAGCGGAAAATAATCTGATGGTTGCGCTCGAGGTCTACGAGCATCGCCGGATCGCAGAAATAATTTCCTTCCATGTGCGCGATGGGCATCTCCAGCACTTGGCCGACCTGCGCGGCGCAGGTAAATGGCGTGTCCGTGTTCTCGACGCGGACGTGAACCTGGCGGCAGAGGAAACGGAGATTCTTGTTGCGCATCATCGCGCCGGGAAGCAGGCTCGCTTCGAGCAGAATCTGAAACCCGTTGCAGATGCCGAGGACCAGTCCGCCCGCGCGCGCGAATTTCTCGACCGAGCGCATCACGGGAGAAAATCGCGCGATCGCGCCCGTGCGGAGGTAGTCGCCGTAGGCGAAGCCGCCGGGGAGAATGATGGCGTCGCAGTCCGCGAGATCTTCGGACTGGTGCCAGATGAATTCGACTTGCTGGCCGATCACGGAGCCGATGGCGTGGTAGGCGTCGTCGTCGCAATTCGAACCCGGAAACTGCACGACTCCGAATCTCATCTTCGCGGCGTCCCCCTTGCGACGCATTTTAACATAGCGAGCCGTCCGTTTAAGAAGGCCGCTAACGGCGAGTCTTGCGGCGCGGGCTCGATTTAGACTTCGCGCGGCGTCGCGGCGAAGCCCTGCGTGCCCGCTTCGTTGCTTTTGGTTTTGCCGCGCGGGCGATTTCACGGCGGCGCTGCTTCGCCCATCCGGGTTTGTTGACTTGGCGGCCTCGGCCGAGCGCGAGCGCGTCGGCGGGAACGTTATCGGTGATGGTCGACCCGGCGCCGACGTAGGCGCCGTCCGCAACGCGAAGTGGCGCGACCAGCGTCGCGTTGCTGCCGATGAAGACGCCTTTGCCGATGGTGGTCGGATGCTTCGCGGCGCCGTCGTAATTGCAGGTGATCGTGCCGGCGCCGATATTCGTGTTGCTGCCGATGGACGCGTCGCCGATATAGGCCAGATGATTCGCTTTCGCGCCTTCGTGTACGACGGATTTTTTCACTTCGACGAAATTGCCGATGTGCGCGCCGGCGCGAATATCCGCGCCCGGACGCAGCCGCGCAAAAGGTCCGACCCGCGCTTTCGCGCCGACGCGGCTTGAATCGAGAAGCGAATGCGCGCCAATCGTGACGTCGTCGTCCACGCGCGTGTTATTGAGCACGCTTCCGGTGCGGATCGTGCAGCGCGCGCCGATGCGCGTCTCGCCGAGAAGCTGTACACCTGGCTCGACCAGCGTGTCCGGTCCGGCCGTCACTTCGGGATCGATCACAACGGTCTCGGGCAAATAAATCGTTACGCCCGCGTCCATCAGCTCGGCAGCCTTCCGCGCGCGAAACGCGCGGTCCACATCGGCAAGATGCGCGCGCGTGTTGCAACCGAGGATTTCCTTCGGGTCGGCAGCGGCCTGCGCGAGCACTCGCTCGTTGCGCTGGCGCAGCAGGCCGATCGCATCGGTGAGATAGAGCTCGCGGTGAGTGTTGTCCGGACGCAGCGCGGCAAGGCAGGGCCAGAGTTTTTCGAGCGTGAAGCAATAAATGCTGGAATTTACCTCGTGAATTGCGCGCTGCTCGGGCGTCGCAGCCTTTTCTTCGACGATGGCCTGCACGCGGCCCTCGGAATCGCGAACGATGCGGCCATAGTCCGTGGGATCGTCGAGTTCGGCGGAGAGAATCGTCGCGGCGGCTTCGCCTCGGCGGTGCGTGTCGAGCAGGGCGGCAAGCGTTGCGGTGCGCAGCAGCGGAGCGTCACCCGGGACGACAATCACCAGTTTGGCGCTCTTGCGAATCGCGCGCCGCGCAATCTGGATGGCGTGGCCCGTTCCGCGCTGCGGCTGCTGAAGAATCGTCTGCGCGCCGAGCCCTTCGACTATGGCGGCAACATCTTCAGCCTGATGGCCCACGACGACGAGCAATTGCGCCGGCTTGAGCAACCGGCAGGCGCGCACCACGTGCTCGATAAGCGTGCGTCCGCCCGCGCGATGCAGCACCTTCGCGAGGTCGGAGCGCATGCGCATTCCCTTACCCGCGGCGAGAACGATGACGGCGGTATCACTGGCAGCCATAGGAAAACATTGTCGCTTCCGCCGGAAGCTTTGGCAATCAAAAGGCGCACCTGGGTTGTGAATGCGGCTGCATTAGGCTTTCCAGGAGGGTTACGAGGCGGCGGTGAGAGGGATGGCAAATCCCGCGGAAGATTCGGAGGCGGCATCGCTGGTTTCGGTCCACAGAGAGCGGTCGGCAAGGAGGCGCGTGACAAGCTGCGTATGCAGCGCGTGGCCTGCTTTGTGCGCGATGATGCGCGCCTGAAGCGGCCGTCCCACGAGCGCCAGGTCGCCGATTAAATCGAGCGCCTTGTGGCGCCCGAACTCATCCGGGAAGCGCAGCGGGCCGTTCATCACCGACGTGTCGTCGAGCACGATGGCATTATCGAGCGCGCCCCCGCGTATCAAGCCCATCGCCTTCATCCCGGCGAAATCCTTCATGAAGCCGAATGTCCGCGCCGGGGCCAGTTCGCGGCTGAAGGAATCGCGGTTCACGGTGAGCTCCACATCCTGTGGGCCGACAGCCGGATGATTGTAGTCAACGAAACAATGAACGCGGAATTCACCGGCGGGATAAATGCCGATGCGCCGGTCTCCATCGGCAAATTCGAGCGGCTTGAGGACACGAATGTAGCGGCGCTGGCGGCGCAGCCGGCGTGTGCCCGCGCGCGAAAGAAGATCGATGAACGGCTGGGCCGAGCCGTCGAGGATGGGCAACTCGAGGGCGTCGAGCTCGACATAAACGTTGTCCACGCCGCAGGAGTAAAGAGCCGCGAGAATGTGCTCGGTGGTCGAAAGCAACACGCCCTGCCTCATCAGGCTTGTGGCATAGCTCACGCGCGCGACATTGCGAACATGGGCTTCGATCTCGAAGTTATCGAGGTCCACCCGGCGAAAAACGATGCCGGTATCGGCTGGTGCGGGGACCAATCGAAGATGGCAGCGCACAGCTGTGTGCAGACCAGTCCCTTCGGTTTCGACGGGGCGTTGAATTGTGATCTGGTATGGCATCGGAGAGAGAAAGGCGGCCCCATACGTGCAAACCGAAGGCCTGTTCATAATATATTAACATGTTTGTAATCAGCACCTTACTGCAAAAGATGGCACGCCTTCATAGACAGATGTTGTAGAATTACAACAAAACAGTCAAAGGCCTGTGGCGGGTCATCCACCCTGCTTGTACAAGTCCGCTCCGGGCTGGCTCTTGCTTTGGCGTCGAGGGCCTTGGCTCTGGGACGTTGAATTCACGGGCTACGCTTCTAGAACTGCCGGCTGGCTGGTTGTTTCAACAAGCTCACCCGCGTAAAATGCATGGTTCGAGCACGCACTGATGGCGAGCCCATTCGACATACTTCCGAGCGCTCCTTCGATGCCGCCGCCTGGCGCGCATTCCCGGCCGTCGTGGCTGCGCGTGCGATTTTTCGGCGGGCCGAACTATCAAGAGCTGAAGAGCATCATGCGCACGCTCGACCTGCATACGGTCTGCGAGAGCGCGCGCTGCCCGAACATGGGCGAATGCTGGGAGCATCGCACCGCGACGTTCATGATCCTCGGCAACATCTGCACGCGCGCGTGCGGCTTTTGCGCCGTTCCGAGCGGCAAGCCGCTTGGGCCGCCGGAAGAAGACGAGCCCGAACGCGTGGCGGAAGCGGTCGAGCGGATGGGCCTGCGCTACGCCGTGGTCACCTCGGTGAATCGCGACGATCAACCCGATGGCGGCGCCGCGATTTTCGCGCGCACGATTTCCCAGATTCGCCGCCGCGTTCCGGGATGCAAAATCGAGGTACTGATTCCCGATTTTCGCGGCGATTGGACGGCGCTCGAAACGGTCATGGCGGCGCGCCCCGACGTGCTCAACCACAACATGGAAACCGTGCCGCGGCTCTATCGCCGCGTGCGCAAAGGCGCGGTCTACGAGCGTTCGCTCGAATTGCTGCGGCGCGCGCGCGAAATGGCGCCCAAGGTGCCGACAAAAACAGGAATGATGCTCGGCCTCGGCGAAGCGCGCGCGGAAGTGCTGGAGGCGATGGAAGAAATCGCCGCGCAGGGCACTCATATCCTGACGCTCGGGCAATATTTGCAACCGACCGCGGAGCATTTGCCGATCGAGCGCTACGTTCATCCGGACGAATTTGCCGAATTCAAACGGCTAGGCGAGCGGATGGGCTTTCAACACGTGGAAGCAGGCCCTCTCGTTCGTTCGTCCTATCACGCCTTCGAGCAGGAAGAAGCAGCGCGCCGTTAGCCTTGGCGACGCTCACTTTCCCGCCGCCACCTGAACCTCGATGAATCCCTGGCGTGGTCTAAAAGACCTTCCCCGAGAAATCTGGATTCTCGCGGCTGCGACGCTCGTGAATCGCGCCGGAACGATGGTCCTGCCGTTTCTGGTTCTCTATCTCACGCGCACTCTCGGAATCACGCCGGCGCGCGCCGCGCTGGCGCTCACGGTATACGGAATTGCCGCGCTCGTGACAATGCCCATCGCGGGAAATCTGAGCGACCGCGTAGGCCCGCTCGCCGTTATGAAATCATCGCTGTTGCTTTCGGGCGCGATCCTCTTCCTGTTTCCCCTGGCGCATCATTTCGCCGCCATTCTCGTGATGACGTTTCTCTTCGGCATCCTGAACGAATCGGTTCGCCCGCCGAGCATGGCGATGGTTTCCGATCTGGTCGCTCCACCGCAGCGCAAGGCGGCGTTTGCGCTCAGCCGCCTCGCGGTAAATCTGGGAATGAGCGTTGGCCCCGCGGTCGGCGGAATTCTGGCTGTCTTTTCGTTTCGCTCGCTGTTCTTTGTGGATGGCGCCACATCCATTCTGGCGGGGATTTGGCTGATGCTTGCGCCGTGGCCTCATTTGAGGGTGAAGAGCCGCGTGGAAGATTGGGAGACGGCGGAAGATCCCGGGGATCTCGGCCGCGAGATGGAAGCGGAATCGGCGGCGCCGCTCGCGGCACCTCATCCCGCCATGGATTTGCGTGCGTTTCGTAACCGCCGCATGCTCTATTTTCTGGCCGCGCTGATTCCCGTGCAGCTCGTTTTTTTTCAACTTACTTCCACGCTCCCGCTGTTCCTGGTGCGGTACCTCCGCTTGCCGGAATCCGTATTCGGAACGGTGTTCACTCTGAATACGTTGATGATCGTCGCGATCGAAGTTCCGTTGAATACGGCGATGGCGCGATGGTCGCACCGGCGCACGCTGACGCTCGGTGCGGTTCTGTATGCGATCGGTTTCGGTTCTTATGCACTTGTCACTGGGCCCATAGGAGTGTTCGCGGGGGTGGTGATCTGGACGTTCGGCGAAATGATCCTGATGCCCGGAAGTTCGGCCTACGCGGCGGAAATCGCGCCCGCGGGCAGGCGCGGCGAGTACATGGGGCTTTACACCATGTCGTTCAGCATCGCGTTTTCGCTGGGCCCGTGGCTTGGCGCGGAGCTTTTGCAGCACCGGGGGCCGCACGTGCTGTGGGGCGCAGTCTTCGCAAGTGGCGTTTTTTCGGCCTTGCTGATGAGCCGTATCGGATCGAGCAGACGCCACCGCCCAGCATGATCACCAATCCTATCTTGCGCGTCCATTCGTCAGACGGCTTTGCTCCCCGTCACTTTTTCCCTCATCATCTCCACGCGCTTGATCATGAATTGGAGACGATCGCGTCCCCATTTGGTGTGGGTGATCACCTTCTCGATGTCCAGGTAGCTGCCCGGGTCGCCCGCCTTCTCGCGCAATTCCTTCAAGAACGGGTGGACCTTGGCGAACATCAGAAACATCTCCCCGCTTGCGGCAGGCTTGAGGAACAAATCCTCGTTCAGCACGCCGAGGAGCACGAAGGAAGCGGCGATGCCCCAGTAACCGCTCACTTGCCGCAGCCAGTTGTTTTCCTGCGTTCCCAGGGCCCACGCGACTTTCAAATAATCGTCCGCGCTGCGCGGCCAGAATCCGGTAAGCCACCAATTGCGGGCCTTGCGCATTTCCGGCTCGCGGCGCAGATCGTAAAGCTGGAGTATCAATTGAGCATCGGCTGCGGTCGGCTTCTTGGGCATCGATTTCTCCATTCTGTATGGACGGCGTGAATTGATCGATTCGGGAGTTTCCGGTCGAACTTGAAACGCGCCGTATTGTACATCGCTGGAACTCGTTTCACCCGTTGCCAGCCTCGGGTTAGCCAAGTATCATCCGTGCAACCGAACCGCCCGTGGCCCAGGGGGGGGTCCATCACTTCTGAGGAGATCAAAAGATGATTCGAACACTGTTCATGTTGCTGGGCGGCGTTGCGCTCGCCGCATCTGTTTCTCCAGCGCAGGAGGCGCCCAAGAAAAACGCCGTGCCTGCGGCCAAGCCCATGGTTAGCGCGGTGGCTCCGGACGACTTGAAGTGGGGTCCGCTGCCTGCTAGCGCGACGAAAGGAACTCCGTCCGTCGATCCGGGCGGTGACTTGCAGATTGCCGTGGTGTACGGCGATCCATCGAAGCCCGGCTACTATGTGCTTCGCGGAAAGTGCACGGACGGCTACAAAATCGCTCCGCACTGGCACCCGACCGCCGAAAACGTCACGATTCTGCAAGGCTCCGTCGCGCTGGGAATGGGAAAGACGTTCGACGAGTCGAAACTGAAGGCGTTGCCGGCCGGCGGATTTGGTTCCGTGCCTCCGCACATGGCGCATTTCGCTCAATGCAAAGGCGACACGATTTTCCAGGTGGACGGCAGCGGCCCCTTTGTCCTGAATTTCATCAGCCCGGCCAGCGCACCGGCTAAGACAAAGGCTCCGGCGAGTAAGTAGCGGACAGCCAAAGCAAAATATCGGCCCGTCCGCGCTAGTGCAGTGACGCGAGCAGAGAGATTGCCAGCTCGCGCGTGCGCGCGGCGCAGGCCGGATCCGGAATCGCGAGATTCAGCGCAGCGTGAAGATACTCCGAAGCCTTCTCCTTACGGCCCAGCTCCGCATTTAGATTGCCGAGAAGGAGCAGAAAGCTTGGATTGTGCGGATAGCTGGCGACGAGCGGCTCCGCAATTGTGGCGGATCGCTCGTACTGCTGATCGTACGTACGCAGATTTTTCGCGAGATAGAAGCGGGCCTCTACGGCCATCAGCACTCCTTCCTTCATCCCGGTCTCGAGCTGCCGGACACCCTCCGCTTTGTTTCCGCCTGGAATACCCATGAAAAATCGCAAGACCTTCACGAACCCAGAGAGTGTGTCGACGTAATAGTTGTAGAGGCCCAGCCCCACCGAAGCGTCGGCCATCTGCGGATCGAGCTGAAGTGCACGCATGAATTCCGATCGCGCGGCGACGCCCGCGTGGGCGGCGTTGCGGTTCTCGCTGCGTAAACCGTAAAGTTGCGCTTTGAGAGCCCAACCCATCCCCGCATAGAGGTGAAGTTCGGCTGTCTCGGATTCGGCGATCTGCGCTTCGGCGAGATGGATGGCTTTGTCCGCGACTGCGAAGTAGGCGTCGTCTTCGCGCCTCTTGCTGCCCTTTGCGGTATTCACCATGCCGTACTTGAACTCGCACGCGCCGCAGTAGACCTTCCACCATTTCGCTTCGCTTTCAAGCAAATAGCCAAGCGGATCCTCCGGATGGACCCGCTCGAAATCGTGCGCGATTTCGATGGCCGCGTCCGGATCGCCGTCGTGCATCTTCTCCATCGCTTGCAAAATCTCTGGAGGCAGCGTGAGTTTTTCAGTCCCCGCACGGACGGCTGGGACCCTGGCAAGAAGAGTCGCAAAGAGCGCGATAGCGACAGAGCATCCGATGCGGGAGCGCATCATTTCACCCTTTTAAGCCAACCGAGCAGCCAGGCGGCAGTAACATACATCGCGAAGCATTCGAGCGCGAAGGGCAGAAAACCAAGAAAGCCCGGCGCGGGCATCTCGAAGATTTTTGCTTGTTGGAACATCGGGAAAATGTAATGCCACTTTGCCGTCGCCCAATTGTTCCAGAATTCCCAGAGCCATCCGCAGATCCAGCCTGCAAGAAGAAAGCCGTACAGACGCCGGCGGAACCCCTCGCCCAGATCGCCAAGAAACGAAGGCAGGCCCAGCCGCCGGTTGATTGGGTCCAGCAGAAGCAGGAAGCCGATCCACACCAGGGCGAAAAGATACGCCGCAATGCGCTGCGGAACGGCCAGCGGGAGAATCAAGCACGCCGCGCCGCAGGCGATCAGCGCATTTTCTGCGCCCTTCGAGATTTTCCACGGCTCCGCCGGCAGTGGCGGAAGAAGCGCTTGCACGAGATCCGAAGTTTCGAAAATGGCGGGCGTAATCGTCGCGAAGGACCAGCCGTAGCCGAGAAGAGCGCCCGTCCATCCGGGCGGCACGCCCGTGTACATCCAATTGCGCAGCCGCAAATTGTAGGCTTCGAAAATGAGCCAAAGC
>Ga0209735_1000187_pt1 | contig 10387 bp, 10 predicted proteins | sample BlaSpr_A8_Ref_M2_FD_187990 | JGI IMG/M metagenome (GOLD analysis project Ga0209735, IMG submission 187990) | Forest soil microbial communities from Thunder Bay, Ontario, Canada - Black Spruce, Ontario site 2_A8_Ref_M2 (SPAdes) (version 2) | ecosystem: Environmental > Terrestrial > Soil > Boreal... | reverse complement strand
TTCCAGCAAATTCTGGAACGCGTACGCACTCGGCCGATGATCAATGTAAATGAAGAGACGGTCACCGTCGGCCAGATGATTGACTACCTGCGGCGGCGGCTCTCTCTCGAATCGCGGCCCATCCGGCTTAAGCAACTTCTGATGCGCGTGGAATCGCGGCAGGCGCTGGTCTGCATGTTCCTGGCGTTGCTTGAAATGGTGCGGCTGCAAGCCATCCAGGTGCGGCAGGATAAAATGTTCGGCGAGATTGCGGTGCGCAAGCATGTAGGATTCGATGCGGTCATGGCGGAGCAGGCTGCGGTGCGGGACGATTGGAGATAAAGAAACAAGTGCTCGTGGGCAGTGATCGGTGGCCAGTTTCAAAGCCATGACTTTTCTGATCGCTAGCCACTGACCACTAGCCACTATTTTTATGAGTCTCAAAGCCAAACTCGAAGCCATCATCTACGCGGCGGAGACGCCGATTACCACCGAGCAACTAGCCCAACTCGTCAAAGATTCGGTAATTGCGGAAGGCGCAGCGGATGAAGCTGAGGTGAAGTCGCGAGTCCGCGCAACGCTCGAAGAACTCGTAGTCGAGTATGCTAATCAGGATCACGGCGTCGAGATTCGCCAGGTCGCAGGCGGCTATCGCATGTCCACCAAGCCTGAGCAACACGAAATGGTGCGAAGCTTCGCCAAAAGTTTGAAGCCGCCCATTCGGTTGTCGTTGCCGGCTCTGGAGACACTCGCGGTCATTGCCTACAAGCAGCCGGCAACGGTGCCCGAAATTAACGAGATTCGCGGGGTGGATTCAGGCGGCGTGATTGCGACGCTGCTCGATCGCAAGCTGATCACTACCGCTGGCCGCAAACAGGTAATTGGACGGCCAATTCTCTACAAGACTACAAGAGAATTCCTGATGCGCTTTGGCTTGAAGGACGTTAGCGAACTGCCGAGCATGGAAGAGTTCGAGAAGTTGGTCGCCGAATCCTTTCAGGCGGAACCGATTCCCGCGGATGCGGCTCCGGATAATTCTAGTCACACCGAGCAGGAATCCGAAGCCGTCTCGTCCGATTCATCCGCCGAAGAGATTGCTTAGCACAGAAAGATTGATCGTCCTTCGACCCGCACATCAGATTGGAAGTACGAATGCCCGCTGAACGCCTGCAAAAAATTATTGCCGCGGCCGGAATCGCTTCTCGCCGCAAAGCCGAGGAACTGATCAGCGCCGGTCACGTGAAGGTGAACGGCACCGTGGTGACCGCATTGGGCAGCAAGGCCGACCCCGACACCGACCACATACGTGTCGATGGCAAACTACTTCAGGGTGCGCAAAACCATGTCTACCTGTTGCTCAACAAACCAAGAGGTTACGTCACGACGGTGAGCGACCCGGAGAAACGGCCTACGGTGATGCAGTTGATTCGCGGCGTGAAGAAGCGTGTTTACCCCGTGGGACGACTCGATTACGCCAGCGAAGGCTTGCTGCTGTTGACCAATGACGGCGCGCTCGCGAATAAGCTGATGAAGGCAGCTTCACAGGTTTCGAAAACGTATGTGGTGAAAGTTTCAGGCGTTCCCACCGGCGAAGCGCTGGAGAAGTTGCGCGGCGGAGTATCGATTGCGACTGATAACGGTCGCCGAGTACGGACCGCCCCCGCCGGCATTCGGCTGATCAAAGAAGCCAACAATCCCTGGTACGAGGTCACTTTAATCGAAGGCCGCAATCGCGAAATCCGGCGCATGTTCGAGAAGGTCGGCCATCACGTGGAGAAAATTAAGCGGGTGCGTTACGGTCCGCTTACTCTAGACGTTCCACCCGGCGAATTCCGCGCGCTTACTCCACAGGAAGTCGATCGCCTGCGGACAGCTTGCAACAAGCCAAGAGTGCCAACGAAACCTTCCCTCGCGTGATTAGCGGAAGAGCCGCCGAGCACCTGAGGTGATCAGTACGAAGTCACCACCGCGTCTTCCGGGTATCCGGTCATCCCAAACTCTGGCACGTCGAGTCCTTCTTCTTCCGCTTCCGGTGTCACGCGCATGCTTTTCACTTTGTTCACGCACCAGAACACCGCATAGGTTAGTCCGAATGCCCAAGCCGCATACAACGTTGCGCCCATGAGTTGGCAGAGAAATTGTCGCGTGTCGCCATGCAGCAAGCCGGTCACGCCCTGGCCCGCATGGTCCAGGTACGTTGCCGATCCTACACCGTTCCATCCCACGCCGTAAGCGCCATCGGCAAATACTCCCACGCAGACCGCGCCGAGCCAACCGCAGTAGCCGTGCACCGAAATCGCGCCGCAGGGATCGTCGATCTTAAGAACCCGCTCGTTGAAGATGACTCCGACACACACCAAACATCCGGCCAGAACGCCAATGACAACCGAAGAAGTGGGAGACACAAAGGCGCACGGCGCGGTAATCGCGACCAGGCCGGCCAGCATTCCGTTGCATGCCATGGTTATATCCGGTTTGCCGAACCACAAATACCAAAGCAGCATCGCAGCTGCCGAGCCAGCCACAGCCGCCAAGTTTGTATTCACGGCAACAACGGAAATGCGAAGATCGGTTGCGCCTAGAGTGGAACCAGGGTTGAATCCCATCCATCCAAAAAGCAGGATGAACGTGCCGGTGACCACATAAACAATGTTGTGAGCGGGAAAGGCGCGAATCTTCCCACCCGGACCGAACTTGCCCACACGCGGTCCTAAAATAATCGCAAGAGCCATAGCGCAGAAACCACCCACCGCGTGTACTACGCTTGATCCCGCAAAGTCGACGTAGCCGTGGCCGAGATTCAACGTCGAACCGACTTGCGACAGCCATCCCCCGCCCCAGGTCCAGCAACCGGAGATGGGATAGAGAATCGCTCCGATAAAAAGTTCGCAGATCAGGAAGGCCCAAAACGTTATTCGCTCGCAGACCGCGCCCACAATGATGTAGCCGGCCGTTTCCATGAATACGACTTCGAACAACGTCAGGCAGTTACTCGAAGCGTCATAGGCTGGACCGGTAAGGAAAAATCCCTTGCCGCCAACGAATCCCCATTGCCCGCTGCCCACTAAAAAATGATTGAGTGTCGGGGCCCCGCCAATGAGCGCGGGCGGAGAATTAACGGCAACGGCGCCGAATTGAAATGCGTATCCAACCGCGTAGTAAGCCAGAAAGGCAAACACGTATGCCGCGAAGTTCAGCATCATCAGGTGAGCGGCATTCTTCTTTCGCACCAGTCCGCAGGTCAGCAAAGCAAAACCTGCTTGCATGAACAACACCAGATAGCCGGTGTTCAAAGTCCACGCGAAATTTGTCGCCACCCGAACGTGCCCTACGCTGTCGGCCAGCTTGACCGCCAACGGCTCTTTGGCAGATTGCGCCTGATATTCATCAAATGCCTTCTTATTTGCGGCATAATCAGGAGAAGTCTTATCCGTAGGCTCAGGAGGCACAAAGGGATTGCCGGCTGCGTCGACCACGGAGGTCTTGTCCCCCGTTGCGGTGCCAGCGGGATCGGGTTTCGGCCCATCGTCCGCCAGGCAAAACGTTGATAACGCCGCGCCTAGCAAGATGGCGGCGCGGGCCGATCGGAATGACAGGCGCAGAGATTTACTACCTGCGTGTCTGGTCATGTTTGAGTGCTCCCGGTTCTGGATGATGGGCAGTTCTTTGTTCTTGGAAATGCTTATTTGTGCTGGAAGTTCCGAAAATACGGACACGAATGCTCTCGTCAGTGCCCTGAGGCAAGGGCTGACCCGGGAAAATGAGCCGACCCCGACGAGCGCCAGTAGGATGGATTCCTGAATCAATCTTGGCGACATCCGGTTCAAGCGTACCGCAGACGATAAAAGCAGCCGCCTACCGAGTCCAATTCATATTTCTTATCGGCCTCATCAGCGCAGCGAATGAGGCGGGCAAATTCCGAATAGCAATTGGATCTGGCATCTTTGGCCGCCCGAGTCTTATCCAGCCACCGCCGCCACCCGCGCCGCTCCGTAAAGCCCGGCATCGCTCCCCAGCAGGGCGGGGGTAATGATGGTTTTTCGTTCGGTACGGCTCTCGGTCTGGGCGGAGGCTCCCGCTCGATTGGCTGAACTCTGGCTCATCAAACTCTGGCTCATCAAACTCTGGCTCATCAAAGGATCGGCGGGAGCGGTTGCGGCGTACACCAGAGATCGGCCCCGCATTTCTTCAAACATGTTGGGCGCGTATGCATCCCACGCACTGGAAACGCCGCCACCGATCACGAACATATCTAGATTCAAAACGTTAACCAGGCCGGCGAGCAGTATGCCGAGATACCGGCCAAAGCTGCGAAAGATGCGGCGGGCATGCTCATCCCCCTGAATTGCCAGATTGTAGATCGACTTCGCGCCAAATTCGGCGTCCGACGACGCGGCCTTGGCCAATGATGGAGCTTCGCCGCTGGCAATGGCCTCGCGTGCCATGCGCATGATAGCGCTGGCGGAAGCATATTGTTCGGCGCATCCGTGATTTCCACAACCGCAGGGATAGCCGTCGGGTTCAATCGTAACGTGCCCAAACTCGCCCGCCATTCCGTTCATGCCATGCCAGATCTTGCCTTCCAGTACGATGCCGCCGCCAATCCCGGTGCCCAGGGTGACCACGGCCATGTTTGGGACGCCGCGGGCAGCACCCAGCCACTGCTCACCGAGCGCAGCAACGTTAGCGTCATTTTCCAGCACCACTCGCGCCCCCAAGCGCCGTTCGATTTCCGCGCGCACCGGATACTCTTCCCAACCCGGAAGGTTCGCCGATTTGCGAAGCGTTCCGGTTTGCATATCGATGATGCCAGGGATGCCAATGCCGGCGCCGAGAAGCTTCCCTGCCTCTTCATATTGGGCCGAGAGACGCTGGATGGCATCGCACATTTCCGTGATCACGTGGTCGCGACCCAGAGCAACTTTGGTGCCGAGCGTAACCTTCTCGAGGAGCTGCCCATCGCGGCTCACGGCTGCAATGCGCAGGTTGGTGCCGCCCAGGTCGACCCCGATGGAAAAATCAGGCATGACGAGAAAGAGTAGCAGAACTTTGTTATCTCTGGCATTTCGCGCAGTAATGGCTGCTGCGTCCGCCAATCACAATGCGTTTCACGGGCGACTTGCAGACCAGGCACGCCTCCCCTTCCCGGCCATAAACCCGATGCTGTAATTGGAAGAAGCCTTCTTCGCCATCGGCGTCGACATAATCGGAAATGGACGAGCCGCCGAGCGCAATCGCTTCCTTCAGCACTTCTTTGATTGAGGAAAGCAGCTTGGCGAATTTGTCGCGTGTGATAGTAGAAGCCCGGCGGCGCGGGCGAATTCCGGCGCGAAATAAAGCTTCGTCGGCGTAAATGTTTCCCACCCCCCGCAGAAGTTTCTGATTCAGCAGTGCGCTCTTGATAGGAGTCTTGCGCCCTCGAAATAGCGTGAGGAAGTGATCGAGATCGGCTTCCAGAGGCTCGACACCGCCTGCATCGAAGCCGTGCGCAACGCTTAAGCGCCCAAAGCGCCGAGGATCGACAAAGCGCAATTCCCTGCCGGACGCGAGCTTAAGAATTGCGTGCGTATGTTTGAGAATCTCCGATTGTGGTTCGCAAACTTGCAAGCGACCGGTCATGCCCAGGTGGACAATCCATTGCGCCTGTTGATCGCCTTGTGTGGGGCGGACGCCCTCGTCCGCCTCTGCATCCATCTTTGAGGAAATCCGAGACGACCTGACGGTCGCTCTATGACGCGATGATTTAGCTGCACGGCCTTTGGCGGACAAAGTCTGCCCTGAGCTTGCCGAGGGGAGCGTCAGCGCCGCATGGTTCGGCCTCGCATGGTCCGGCTCCAGGTCAAAAACAATGTGCTTTCCGACACGCCGGACCGTAGCGATGCGGCTGTGCTCCAGCACGGCGGCGATTTCTCGCGCGGAGGACTTTAGCGGTTGCGGCTTTTGTCCTAGCCAAACCGACTCGATCACATCGCTTGAGACACGACTAGCCAATCCCCGAGCGATGGTTTCAACTTCCGGAAGTTCAGGCATTCCAACATCAGTTTACAAGCTGTTTGCAGCGTGCGCTGGTCTGCTTCTTAGAATTCGAGAAATTTGGATGGGAGGGGCAACTAATCTTTCAGCGGAACGACGGATTTTCCCTCACTGCAGAAAGTGGCCACTCTCTGCAGATTGCCGTTGGCCTGCGGCAAGGTCATCACCGGCCCATAGCAGTAAACGGCGTGGCCGTTCGCGGCAAAATACCAGCGTCCGCCTTTGGAGTGCTGCTCGAGATGGCCAACTGGCCGGCGCACGGGTTGCGCAGGCTTGGCAGTGGTGAAACTAAACAACAAGGCTAGGGTCAGAACCTTCATTGCTTTCGACTTTTCCGCGCCCACAGCGGCGCGTGTTTCCGCGCTCTAGATCGTAACCAACGAGCGCCTGTGATCTACCAGATCAGCCGCCGGTATTGGCGGAGCCTGAGATCCGGGTTTCGCAACGCGGCCAGTCCGGCCGGGGCCATGTTGCTGTTGCGGTGTTCCCTGGGTCGACGGAGTTCGAACGGATGGAGCCTGGGTTGACGGGTCTTGGTTTGACGGAGTCTGCTTTCGAACCGGAGCCTGCGCCTGGGTCGACGGCGTGGAATTCTGCGCTCCGGTTTGTGCCATCGACTGGTTGCCGATGGTTCTTCCTTTCATGACTGAGAGGCTGGCGGCGTCACCAGACATCAGCTGAATAAGATTGCGCTGCGACTGGATAACCGAGCCTTGTTCTACGATCAGCATGGTCATCAGTCCGTAGGAAATAACGAACAAAACAACGAGCACCGGCAGCAGGCTGTGCTTCCTCTTTGGAGCCGCTATCGCCATCACCGCCGTGTTACCAAACAAAGTAGTCAAGTCGCACCCCGGCCCGCCTCACGAACGCAGGCATCTACCAGATTGCAGCTTGGGAGCCAATGACATCACGGCATTAAAGGCATTGAATTATTGGGAGTTAGCGCGATCGATCAAACAACGGCAAGCGCTTGCAAGTGCAATCCCATGCACATAAAGCACCGAAGATTGTACTTAAACGTGCTAACGGCAGCTGTTCAAGGTCTGCGATGGCTTACTTTATTTCCCTCCCAACAGCAGCTTCGCGATGGTGGCCAACTGCATGTTGGAGGTTCCTTCGTAGATCTTGCCGATCTTGGCATCGCGCCAGTACTTCTCGACCGGATAATCCTTGGTAAAGCCGTAGCCGCCGTAAATCTCAATCGCTAGAGAAGTCACGCGCTCCGCAACCTGTGAGGCAAAGAGCTTGGTCATGGCCGCTTCCTTCACGAAGTTCATACCCGCATCCTTCATGCGGGCGGCGTTGTAGACCATCAGGCGGGCTGCTTCGATCTCAGTGGCCATCTGTGCGATCTGGAATTGGATGCCCTGAAACTCGGCAATGGCCTTGCCGAACTGCTTGCGTTCTTTGGCGTACTTGGCGGCGAACTCCCAAGCCCCGCGCGCCAGGCCGATCATCTGCGCTCCAATGCCGATGCGTCCTTCGTTCAAAGTCTCTATCGCGATCTTGTAGCCTTTGCCCGGCTCACCGAGGACGTTTTCTTTTGGTATGCGGCAGTCTTCCAGAAGCAGCTCGCAAGTGGAAGAAGCGCGAATGCCCAGTTTGTCTTCCTTCTTTCCTACGCTGAATCCCGGAACGTTTTTCTCCACCAGAAACGCCGTGATGCCCTTGTATCCCGCAGAAGGATCGAGCGTGGCGAACAGCACGAACAGTCCGGCTTCCTTGCTGTTGGTGATCCACAGTTTGCGGCCGTTGAGCACATAGTCGCTGCCCTGAAGCTGCGCCCGCGTCTGCAGCCCGAAAGCATCGGAACCGGAACCGGCCTCGCTGAGCGCATAGGCACCCACAGTTTCAGAGGCCATCTTGGGCAAGAAGCGTTTCTTCTGCTCGGCACTGCCCCAGCGCAGCAGCGCGTTGTTGACCAGCGTGTTCTGCACATCGACAATCACGCCGGCCGACGCGTCGACGCGCGACAATTCTTCCACCGCCAGAATCGCTTCAAAAAACTTCGCGCCGCCACCACCGTATTGCTCGGGAATTTCAATGCCCATCAAACCGAGCTGAAAAAATTCGCGGATGAGATCTTTGTCGAAGATGCCTTTCTCGTCCATCTCCCGCACCAGCGGCCGAATTTTGACGTCGGCAAACTGGCGAATGTTGTCGCGGAAAAGAATCTCGTCTTCGGTAAGGGTGGTCAGCGGCGCGGGAACGGTGGGTTGCAGGGTGGTTTCGGGCATGCAAGTCCCTTCACAGGAAAGAATGGCAAACCGACAATTTTAGCACTGTTCACAGAGCAGGAGGTTTAGCGCCAGAGATGACGTTTTCGATGATTATTTCGGGCGGGAGTGCACCAGCTTCAGCCCATCCGCCTGCAGAATCCGCTGAATCTGATTGCGCGCATGCACCGACCACGGACCCGTGGTATCGAGCTTGATATAAACCTGCCAATGTTTGAGCGCCTTGCGCGGTTCCCGCATTTTCTCGAAAGCAAGCGCCAGGTTGTAGTGCGCATCCGCGTAGGTGGGAGCTAACTGGATCGCCCTTTTGTAGGTTTGAATCGCTTCTTGAACCCGTCCGGTTTCGTCCAGAACATTGCCCAAATCGAAATAGGCTAACGCATAGCGCGGATCCGACTGCAGAGCGGATCTATAATGTTTTTCCGCGAGCGTGAAATCCTGGCGGTTGTAGTGCAGTGTGCCCAGGTTAATGTGGGCCGCCGCATGGCTGGGATCGAAGTCGAGCACCTTCTGGTAAGCAGCCAGAGCCTCGGTCTGCGTTCCCGGATCTTCTTCCAAAGCAACGCCACGAGCAAACCACACCGCCGCTTCATTGTCTTGCGGCGTCGGATCCGAAGTCGGAATCGGCGTGCTGGTGACTACTTTTTCCCGCGAGGAGAAATCCATCACAAACTGCCCGGCAATCGGCTCCAGCAACCTGCCCTCATGCCGAAATGCCACCCGATGTTTGTTAGTCGAGGAAACTCCAGCATCGATCAATGGATTTCCCATGCCCGAAGCCTGCTTCTGCATGGCCTCAAGCGATTCCCGGATCACCGCCGGGCGCACCTTCATGGCGCACAAGTCGCGAACTTTTTTGATTTTCAGCAGGTCGGAAAAACAGTAGGCCGTGGCGACCGCAATCAGGCCCGCACGCTCCCAGTTCGCCAACTGGCGCGGCGTGAGGTGAAGAATTCTCAGTAAATCAGCTCGACTGTACACGACTCCACACAATCATGCGGGGGTTTCCACCGCGCAAGCACGTCCCGCCGCCATTATCCGCAACTTGCGCTTCGAAACGCAACAGGAATCCGTGTGGAAATCTGTGGAGAACCTGGTTGATTTACATGCACTGAAAATGGTGCGCTCGATAATGGACGTTTTCGAGCTACGAACCGTAGGGCTGAAACGAATAAAGCAAAAATCGCGTTAACGGTTTATTAACGCTGGGGTCAAGCAATTTGTACAACACGACGAGATCAGAACCCAGGGTGATAGGTTTCACGACACCCCAATCTGACTGACCTTCATATCGAGTTCCGTCCGAAGCTACGAACTGATATCGAACCGTGCGCCTTCCGCGGTTCCCAAGCTTAACTTCAATGACCGTACCCGAGACGGGGACGGGGTTCTGCGCGATCCCACTTTCTTTTCGGTATGCAGAGAGCACAACCCCGGCAGTGATGGAGCACCAGAGTCCCCCAAAAAACCTGGCGATAAGCCCATCTTTCGTCGTAATTGCCAGAAAGGCTAGCGTCGCGCTAAGCAGCAGCGCGAGGGCGACCACGTAGATACGAATCGTCGCGCGAAGGCTCTGCATGGACCCAATGTCGCCCATTCGTTCGAGTGCTGCAAGGTCACCGAGGTCATTCCTTCCAATGCGGTACAAGGGGGGCAAGCCGAAGTCGTTGCAAGTGTTTGTTGATCAGACGCCTTACAGTCGGCCTTACGCCACCACCGCCGCCTGATACTCCTCGTAAGTCCCCTTGAAATCCGTAATCTTATGATCGCTCTCAAAATGCCAAATCCGCGTCGCAACCTCATCGATCAAGTCGTGATCATGGGAAACCAGCAGCACCGTCCCCTGGTACCGCTGCAAGGAAATGTTCAGCGCGTTGATGGCTTCAAGATCCAAATGGTTCGTCGGTTCGTCGAGTATCAGCACGTTCGGCTTCTGCAGCATCAGCTTGCAGAACAGCAGCCGCGCAGCTTCGCCGCCGGAAAGCACGCTGGTCGATTTCGTCGCTTCCTCGCGGGCAAACAGCATCTGCCCCAGCAGCCCGCGAATCTCTTCGCTCACCGCCGCCGGATTCCACTGATGCAGCCACTCCAGCGCCGTCATGCCGCCTTCGATCAGGCTGCGATGGTCCTGCGCG
>Ga0209735_1000185_pt1 | contig 10447 bp, 7 predicted proteins | sample BlaSpr_A8_Ref_M2_FD_187990 | JGI IMG/M metagenome (GOLD analysis project Ga0209735, IMG submission 187990) | Forest soil microbial communities from Thunder Bay, Ontario, Canada - Black Spruce, Ontario site 2_A8_Ref_M2 (SPAdes) (version 2) | ecosystem: Environmental > Terrestrial > Soil > Boreal... | reverse complement strand
GTTTCGTCTAGGATGCGGCGGATTAAGTCGCTGAACTCGATTCGGGGAGAGAGGTCGCGGCCGTAGGTACCTAGGTTGATACCACTTAGGACGATTTCGCGGGCGTGGGATGGTTGATGCGGCAGATTGGGGGTAACAAGTTGGAGTGCTTGTTCTACCGAAGGGGAGACAGACAGGGATGTCTGTCCCACGGTTAGTTTTTGGATTTCGCGGATTACGGTATCGGGGGGTAGGCTGCGGCTTTTGCCGCGGACGAAGGGGATTATGCAGAAGGAGCAGCGGTTGTTGCAGCCGTCTTGGATTTTTAAGATGGGGCGGGTGTGATTCCCTTCTCCGCCTTGGATGGGGGCGGAGAGGAATTCGGGGTGGTCGAAGATGTTGTCGGTGAGGATATTTCCAGGATGGGGCGTTTTCTCGTGATTAGGAATCCCGCCAAGACCGGGCACAGCACGCTGTGCCCCTACAGGGGAATGGAACGGAGCTGGCGAGTCTGAGATTAGGGCGACGGCGGGGTAGAAATTGTTCGAGGTGCCCACTGGCTGGTTGCCTGAGAGGGCGTCAACGAGATGCGGAATTTGGGGTTTGTGGGAATTGCCGACGACCCACGTGACGCCGGGGAGGGCGGCTAGTTCTTCGGGGGCGCGCTGGGCGTAGCAGCCGGTGACGATCAGCCGGGCGGAGGGATTTTGGGAGTGGATTTTGCGGATGGCGTCGCGGGCTTGAGCGTCGGCAGCGGCGGTTACCGTGCAGGTGTTCAGGACAACGATGCCAGCGCTTGCGGGATCTGGTGCGGGGGTGCAGCCGCGGTCGAGGAGCTGGCGTTCCAGGGCGGCACCGTCGGCTTGCGTGGCGCGGCAGCCGAATTGTTGAATGTAGAAGGTGGTCATCGAGTTCAGAGATCGTATTTCAAAAAAACATTTACACAGAGTTCACGGAGGACGCAGAGGGCACAGAGAAAGAATACAGAGGGCACGGAGACATTGTGCCGGATGGGACGGTTGAGGTCCTTCGCCTATCTCCGGTTGCACCGGAGTCCAAACACCGGACCTTGTCGGATAGGCTCAGGATGACAAGCTCTGCGCTTTGATCGTGGACGGAAGGAGTCATTGGGTGATGCCTAGTTCGTTGAGGACGAAGGCATAGTCGAAGGCGATTTCTTTTAGGTAGTCGTAGCGGCCACTGGCGCCGCCGTGGCCTGCGCCGAGGTTGGTTTTTAGGAGGAGGACGTTGCCGTCGGTTTTCAGGGTGCGGAGCTTGGCTACGTATTTGGCGGGCTCCCAATACATGACCTGGCTGTCGTTGAGGCCGGTTTTGACGAGCATGGCGGGATAGTCTTTGCGTTCGAGGCGCGTGTAGGGGCAATAGGATTTGATGTAGAAATAATCTTCGGCGCGCTGGGGATTGCCCCATTCTTCATACTCGCCGACCGTGAGGGGGAGAGTGGGATCGAGCATGGTGTTGAGGACGTCGACGAAGGGGACGTGGCTGACGACGGCGCGGAAGAGATCGGGGCGAAGATTGGTGACTGCGCCCATTAGAAGGCCACCGGCGCTGCCGCCTTCAATGATGAGTTTGTTTTTTGCCGCGAAACCCAAGGCGATGAGGTCTTCAGCGCAGGTGATGAAATCGGTGAAGGTGTTCATCTTGCGATGCAATCGGCCGGCATCGTGCCAGGGCTTGCCGAGTTCGCCGCCGCCGCGGATGTGGGCGATGGCGAAGATGGCGCCGCGATCGAGAAGGCTGAGGCGGTTGGAACTGAAGGTGACGGGCATGGAGAGGCCATAGCTGCCGTAGCCGTAGAGGAGGAGCGGGGCGCTGCCATCGCGGGAAGTGTCGTGGCGGTAGACAACGGAGATGGGGATTTTGGTGCCGTCGGAGGCGATGGCGTGGAGGCGTTCGCTGGCGTAGAGAGAGGGATCGTAGCCGCCGAGGACGGGTTGCTGCTTGCGCAGGATGCGGTCGCCGGTGCGGATGCCGAGGTCGAAGACGGAGCGCGGGGTGATGAAGGATTCGTAGGTGAAGCGGACGAAGGTGGTGTCGAATTCGGGATTGGCGCCGAGGGCGGCGTTGTAGGCCGGTTCGGCAAAGGTGATGCGGCTGGAAGCGGCTAGGGCGGTCGGCGCGTCGCGGGTGAGATCGACGATGCGGAGATGAGGGAGGCCTTCTTCGCGTTCGACGAGAACGAGGTGAGAGCGGAAGGCGGCTACGCCGGAGAGCATGACGCCGGGGCGGTTGGGGATGACTTCGTGCCAACGGGAGCGGACAGGATCGACGGCGGGGGCGGTCATGAGGCGGAAGGTGCGGCCGGCGTCGTTGGTGCGGATGAAGAAGACGCCGCCGGCGGGATCGCCGGAGCTGCCGGGGTGATGATCGACGTAGTATTCGTGGTCGTCGCGGCGTTCGTGGATCAGTTGGAATGGAGTGGAAGGGCGATCAGCGCGGAGGTAGCGGACTTCGCTGGTGGTGTGGCTGTTGGCGACGAGGAAGAGATAGGCGCCGCTGCGGCTGCGTTCGATGTCGATGCGGAAGCGCTCGTCTTTTTCTTCGTAGAGGAGCGTGTCGGGGCCGCTGGAGCCAAGGACGTGGAGAAAGAGCTGGTGGGAGCGCTTGGTGGTTTCGTCTTCGACGACGTAGAAGAGGGTGCGGTTGTCTGAGGCCCAGGCGGCGCTGGTGACGCGCTCGACGCGGAGGGGAAGGATGGCGGAGTCTTGGAGATTTTTGATTTCGAGAGTGTATTGGCGGAAGCCGGTGGTGTCCGTGGCGTAGGCGAGGAGGGAATCGTCGTCGCTGACCTCGAAGATGCCGAGGCCGAGGAAGGAATGGCCTTCGGCGAGGAGATTCAGGTCGAGGAGGACTTGCTCGGCGGGATCGTGGACGGATGTGCGGCAGTAGATCGAGTATTGCTGGCCTTCGACGGTGCGGGTGTAGTATTCGAAGCCGCGCAGGGTGTAAGGGACGCTGAGATCGGTTTGCAGAATGCGGCCGAGCATTTCCTGGTAGAGGCGGGATTGGAAGGCTTCGGTGGATTTTAGGTAGGCATCGGCGTAGACGTTTTCGGCTTCGAGGTAGGAGCGGACGCGGGGATCTTTTTTGTCGCGGAGCCAAGCGTAGTGGTCGACGCGGCGGTCGGAGTGAATGACGTGCTCGACGGGTTCGCGGAGGGCGAGCGGGGGCTGGAGTCCGGCGGGGCCGGATTTGGCGGGGGCCGCGGCGTCGGGGGAGAGGTAAGCAGCGGTCGAGTTGGAGTCAGGCGTCATTGGTTTCGGGAAGCTAGTTTGTCATCCCCATTATAAAATATGGCGGAATACTTAACTGCACTCACAATCCGGTCAACCAGTAGAATGCTTTATTCCGGGGCAATGGAAACCCAAGTGCACAGCCAGGAATGGCTGTGCCACCAAGGCGGCCGCCACGCAGGCTATGCTGTGGCCGATCTAAAGATCCGCCACTACATGATTTTGGGAACTGGTGGAATACACTGCAAGGCCCATCTTAATCGAAGACGGGTTCGGATTACAGCTTCCTGCTATTCTTTGGCGGCTAGGGGTGGGACCGAGGCTTATGGCATACGAAATTGAGATTAAGCTGGCGATTCGCAATAACAAGGCGTTACTGCGGGCGTTGAAGCGGCTGGGGGCGAAGCCTGCGAACCCCAAGGCGCCGCGGATGCATGAGATGAATCTGATATTTGATACGCCGGACGGGGGGCTGGCGAAGCACGGGCAGTTGTTGAGGATTCGGACGGAGACGCCTGCGCCGGCGAAGAAGAGTTTGAAGAGCAAGGTGGCTGGGCGGACTTTGCTGACGTTCAAGTCGCCGCCGGAGGAGCTTGCGATTGGGGATGTCGGGCACGGCGGAGACCGTCGGCACAAGGTGCGCGAGGAAATTGAGACGGAGCTTATGGACGGGGCTACGATGCAGAGGATTTTTGAGGGCCTGGGGCTTCGGGGATGGTTCCGATATGAGAAGTATCGGACGACGTACGTGCTGCCGGGGCGGCATGCTTGGGCGAAGGGATTGCTGATTGAGGTGGACGAGACGCCGATTGGAACGTTTGTGGAGTTGGAAGGGCAGGGGGCGGCGATTGATCGAGCGGCTAAGGAGCTGGGATATTCGCCAAAGGAATATGTGTTGAAGAATTATCTGGTGTTGTATGTGGAAGAGTGTAAGAGGAGGGGGGAACAGCCGAAGGATATGTTGTTTGGAGGGGGGAAGAGGGGGTAGGTGGCTGGGGGATGGTTGGGTGGATGGGATTGGTCCGCAAAAGCGGAAGCTTTGCTTCCCTTCGGAAACACTCAGGGCAAGCCGCACTCAAAAAATTGGGAAAAATTTCAAAAAGTGTCGTTTTTTCTTGACAATGCGTGGCGGCAGGCTTATCTCTAAATTCGGAGTGAATTTTTTACGTATGAGCGCGTCCAGCGAACTCGAACCTCACCCTAGTTGCTTAGGGGAGAGGTGCAGCCACTTGACCGCTATTCCGGCGAGCGATCCGCGGTCCGCCGGGGCTGATCGGGGTCCAATTCGATACAGCTTGCTGGAAGTCCGGGCGGGGGGCAACGGGCTGGGAGGGTGTGCTACCGGCTGAAGCGTGCGCATCATTCCGTTTTTGTTGCCCGCGGCCGGAATGGTTTGCGGGCTTTTTGTTTTTGGAAGAGGGAAAAGATTTAACGCAGAGTTCGCAGAGACGCAAAGTGCGCTGAGAAGAAGCAGAGAAGAGCGGCCCGCCACGGTCGGCGGGCGCTACAAAAGCGGGAGAAACCCAAGAACACAGGCTGAAGCCTGTGCTACCCGGGGGGAAGGAGGGGACGGAGATGCTGTTTGCTACGGAGCTGGTGGGGGCGTCGGCTTATGATTCGCAGGAGCATTTTGTGGGGCGCGTGCGAGAGTTTTTTGTGGAGCCGGCGGAGCAGCCGAACCGGATTTCGCACTTTCTGATTTCGCGCGGAAGGTTTCAGCCGCTGGTGGCGAGGTATGACCAGGTTGCGAAAGTTGCGGCGGGGCGGATTGATTTGAACGTGAGCGAGCGGTCGCTGGACGCGTACAAGCCAAATGAAGGATGGCTGGCAGTGCAGAAAGATTTGATGGACCAGCAGATTATTGATACCGAGGGGCGGAAAGTGGTGCGGGTGAACGACGTGGACCTGGCGGTGATGCGCACGAACGAGCATGTGGAACTGCGAATTACGCAAGTGGACGTGGGGCTGCCGGGGGCGATGCGTAGGCTGTTGCAGGGAATTGCGCCGCCGGCGCTGGTGCGGAAGCTGCAGGGGAAGCTGCCACAGAGATCAATTCGCTGGGAATTTGTGAACCTGATTGAGCCGGACCCGCTGCGGCGGGTGAAATTGCGCATCACGCACGAAAAATTGGAAGACCTGCATCCGGCGGACCTGGCGGAGATGATGGAAGAGCTGTCGGCGGCGGAGCGGCAGGGAATTATCGCTTCGCTTGATGAAGAGACCGCGGCGAAGGTGCTGGCCGAGCTGGATGAGCGGTTGACGACGCAGATCGTGGAGAAACTGGATCCGGAGAAGGCGGCGGATATTTTGGAGGAGATGGCACCGGACGCCGCGGCGGATTTGCTAGCAGATTTGCCGAAGGAGACTTCGGAGGAATTGCTGGAGGAGATGCCGAACCTGGAAGCGGAAGAGGTTCGCGAGCTGTTGAGTTACGACTCATCCACGGCGGGTGGGATGATGAACACGCAGTTTGCGTATGTGAGCGAGGCTTCTCCGCGGGAAGAAGTGCTGGGCTGGTTGCGGAAGCAGGATTTTAATTTGGAGCAACTGGACACGATCGTGCTGGTGGACGCGCACGCGCAGTTTTCGGGGACGGTGCCGGTGGCGCGGATGCTGCTGGCGGCGCCTGAACAATTGATGTCGGACCTGAAGACGGAGCCGCTGGTGAGCATTACGCCCGATGCGAACGAGAAAGATGTGTTCGAACTGTTTGACAAATACAATCTGCGGATGCTCACGGTGATTGACGAAGAAAGGCGCCCGATAGGGACGGTTACCGTGGATGACGTGGTGTCGCGGCTCGTGAACGCATGAACCTGACAACAATCAACAATTTAATTGACCGGATACGCGGGCGGACGCTGACGTTTTTTTCGGCGGGGAATCAGTGGCGGCGGCGGATTGCGCTGTTTCTGGCGGTGATCGGGCCGGGGATTATTACTTCCAATGTGGACAATGACGCGGGCGGGATTGCGACGTATACGCAGGCGGGCAGCGCGTACGGGTATTCGCTGCTGTGGTCGCTGATTCCGATGACGATCGCGCTGTATGTGACGATGGAGATGTGTTCGCGGATGGGGGTAATCACGGGAAAAGGACTCTCGGATCTGATTCGCGAGGAGTTTGGATTTCGTTCGACGTTTTTTGTGATGATCACGGGATTTCTGGTGGATTTGGGGAACGTGGTGGCGGAATTTGCGGGCGTGGCGGCCGCGGCGCAGATTTTTGGGGTGAGCAAGTACATTGCGGTGCCGCTGGCGGCGGTAGCAGTGTGGGTGCTGGTGCTGAAGGGGACGTACCGGCAGGTGGAAGTAGTGTTCCTGATCGCGTGTGTTTTTTATCTCAGCTACCTATTCTCGGCGTTGTTATCGCATCCGGACTGGCTGCTGGCGGCGCGGATGACGGTGATCCCCACGATTCACTTCGATGTGAGTTACCTAATTACGTTGACCGCTCTAGTGGGAACAACGATAGCGCCGTGGCAGTTTTTTTATCTGCAGGCGAGTTTCGTGGAGAAGAAAGTGGGGCCGCGGCAGTATCCGCAGGCGCGGCTGGATGTGCTGCTGGGGAGCATCAGCTGCATGGTGATCGTGTTCTTCATCATTATTTGCACGGCGGCGACGCTGCACGCTTCGGGGCTCACCAACATCACCGACGCCGGGGAAGCTGCCAAGGCCCTGGTACCTTTGGCAGGAAAGTGGGCAGCGTTGACGTTTGCATTTGGACTGCTGAATGCGTCACTGTTTGCGGCGACGATTCTGCCGCTTTCGACGGCGCATGTGATTTGCGAAGGGATGGGGTTTGAGGCTGGGATCGACCATAAGTTCCGCGAGGCGCCGGCGTTTTACTGGCTGTATACGATTTTGATTGTGGTGGGAGCGGGGATTGTGATGATTCCCAACGTACCGCTGTGGAAGATTTTTATTTTTTCGCAGGTGGGGAACGGCGTGTGGTTGCCGATTGTGGTGATTTTTATTCTGCTGCTGGTGAACCGGAAGGATTTGATGGGGGAGCACACGAATACGGTCATGTTTAACGTGGTGGCATGGATTACGGCGGTGGCGATGATCGTGTTGACGTTTGTGCTGGTCGGGCAGGGGATTTATCAGTGGGCGCGGGGAGTGCCGGGGTGAGACTAGTTTTTAGTTATCAGTAATTAGTCATAAGTAATCGGAGGGAGGAGTCTGGGCGGTCGAACGGGTGAGCCTATTATTTGTGATGGTGCCTCGACCCCTCCACTCCGCGGCCGGCGCGCCCCTTCGACCATGCTCAGGGCAGGCAAACTGCGGCGCGGAGGAAAAAGCCGGCCGCTCCGGCCGGGATGGCGGAAAAAGAAGGAGACCGAAGAACACAGGCTGAAGCTTGTGCTACCGTGGCCGATCCGAAGATCGGCCACGACGTTTGGCGCCAGGTGGATTACTGATAGGCGAAAAGTGCGTTGCGCGGGTGCGAAGGGGTATGTTAACTTTGCGGCATAAAGGAAGATTGACCTGGAACTATCGTGGCTCACTCGCTTGAACTCTCTGCCGCTGCTCTCGGTCCGGTGACCGCTGAGGAAGCGCATATTCTGCAAAAACTGGAATTGGAACGGTTGCCGCGGCATATCGCGGTGATTATGGATGGGAACGGCCGGTGGGCGCAGAAGCGTCATTTCCCGCGCGTGGCGGGGCACCGGGCGGGGACGCAGTCGGCGCGGACGACGATTGAGACTTGCGCGCGGCTGAAAGTGGAGGCGCTGACGCTGTATGCGTTTTCGGTGGAGAACTGGCGGCGGCCGAGGGCGGAGATTGAGTTTTTGATGCAGTTGCTGCGGGAATATTTGCGGAAAGAGATGCCGCTGATCCAGAGGAATAATATCCGGATGAGGTTTCTGGGGCGGCCGGACGAGTTGCCGGATGGGGTGCGGAAGGATACGAGGGAGGCGACGGAGGCTACCGCGGGGAATACCGGCATGGTGCTTTCGATTGCGCTGAATTATGGAGGGCGCGCGGAGATTGTGGATGCGATGAACGCGATCCTGGCGGAGCGGAATGGGCACGGGCCGGCGACTGCGGTTACGGAAGAGCAGCTTTCGCAGCACCTATATACGGCGAATTTGCCGGACCCGGATTTGCTGATCCGGACGAGCGGGGAGATGCGGGTTAGCAATTTTTTGTTGTGGCAGATTGCGTATGCGGAGATTTTTGTGACGGAGACGTTGTGGCCGGATTTTAACCGGGCGCGGTTGTTGGAGGCGTTGGTGGATTTTCAGGGGAGAGAGCGGCGGTATGGCGGGATTGACGCGCCGAAGACGGCGGCGAGGTAGCGGGGTCGCGCGGTAATAAGAAAGAAAAAAAGATAACGCAGAGGCGCGGAGGGCGCAGAGGTTCGCAGAGAAGAGAAACCCGCACCCTGAAAACCGCAGGGTGCGGCACCCGACTTGGGGCGCTGGGCGGCGAGTGTCTGTATAATTCAGTTGGCAATCCATTTCATTTAGGCTGGTACCGGGCGGGCGGCGGATAAGGACTGTTTGAATGACCTGGAAACGCGTGGCGACGGCGATGGTGTTGATACCGGTGGTGGTGGTTTTGGTGCTGTACACCTCCACGGTGGTGGTTGCGGTCGCTACCGCCATTATTACGGTGCTGGCGCTGTGGGAATATTTCGCGCTTGGAGATGCCATCGGGCACCGCGCTTACCGGTTGTGGACCATATTTTGTGCCGTGTTGCTGGTGGGTTCGCAATGGCTGGAATCGAGATCGCAGGAGATATTGGGCTGGCCGGGTCCCGCGAGTTACAGCTTGCATCGTTTTTTCCCGGCGATTCTGGAATTACCTTCCACGGTTCTGTTTGTTTTTGTGCTGGGAATGACGGTGTTGATGTTGTGGGCCAAGCGGCCGCTGGTGGAAGCTCTGCCTGCCGCGGGGATCAGTTCGAGCGCGTTGCTGCTTGTGGCGTTGCCGCTTTCGTACGCTGTGCGGCTGCATAATAGTCCATTGGGTTTCGGGCCGGTGCTGCTGCTGTTCGCGCTGGTGATTACGTGGACGGGGGACACGACTGCGTATTTTGTGGGGCGTGCGGTTGGGAAGCACCCGCTGGCGCCGCATATTTCGCCGAAGAAAACGTGGGAAGGCGCGATCGGAAGCATGGTGGGGTCGCTGGTGGCCGCAGCTTTTTTTGGAGCTCTCTCGAACCGGTGGGTGAATCCGCAGTGGGAGCACACGTTTTCGCCGATGTCGCAGTTTTTGATTATGGGATTCCTGGGGAACATTGCGGGGCAGATGGGGGATTTGCTGGAGTCGGCGTATAAGAGGTCGGCGGGGGTGAAGGATTCGGGAGGGTTGCTGCCAGGGCATGGGGGAGTGCTGGACCGGATTGATGCGCTGATTTTGTGTATACCGGTGATTTGGTATTACCTGGTTTTGGTGAATCCGGTGAAGTTGTAGGGAAAGAAGAAAGAATTCACCACAGAGGGCACAGAGGTTCCAGAGAGTACACAGAGAAGAAGGGAAGATAACGCAGAGACGCAGAGGTTCGCTGAGAAGAGTTGGGTCCTGTTAACTGTTTGCTGCTATCTGTTATCCTGAAATTTAGTTCGTGGCATCAAAAAATCCAACATGAAAAGTATTTCTATACTGGGTTGCACGGGATCGATTGGGCGGCAGACGCTGGCGGTGGTGGAGGCGTTGACGGGGCAGTTTCGCGTGGTGGGGCTGGCGGCGGGGTCGAATTTGGATGAATTGGTGGGGCAGATTGAGCGGCACCGGCCGGAATTGGTGTCGGTGGCTACGGCGGCGCTTGCTGGCGAGCTGGCTGCGCGTTTGCGGGAGAAGGGCGTTGCGCCCCTGCCGGCGATTCATCATGGGCGCGAGGGGATGCTGGCGGTGGGAACTCATGCGGCGGCGGAGATTGTGGTGTCGGCGGCCGTGGGCGTGGTGGGACTGGAAGCTACGTATGAGGCGATCAAGCTGGGGAAGGTGATTGCGCTTTCGAACAAGGAAGTGCTGGTGGCGGCGGGCGAATTGGCCGAAGCTGATGCTGGCGACTTGCTGGATGTGCGTTGGCCTGCTATTGCCGCTGGCGCCTTGGGCGGCGCGAAATGCGCGGATACTCGGGCGCGTGGAATTTCTGGGGCCGCGTTTCGCACAGACTTATGGAGATTTTATTCCGCGGGGTTACTTCGCGTGGACGCAAACGTGGATGACGCGGTTTGGTGAAGCGTATCTGGTGAC
>Ga0209735_1000183_pt1 | contig 10495 bp, 7 predicted proteins | sample BlaSpr_A8_Ref_M2_FD_187990 | JGI IMG/M metagenome (GOLD analysis project Ga0209735, IMG submission 187990) | Forest soil microbial communities from Thunder Bay, Ontario, Canada - Black Spruce, Ontario site 2_A8_Ref_M2 (SPAdes) (version 2) | ecosystem: Environmental > Terrestrial > Soil > Boreal... | reverse complement strand
AACCGCAAGCTCATCCATCACACCAGATGTGTGACATCCATCACAATCGAAATTGCTGTCTATGGGATACGGTGAAGCTGGATTGCCCTCCCCTGGGATCCCGCCCGCATGCTCTATAAAACTCTGAGCGCCGCCGTCTACGGTATTGACGCCAGCATCATTGAAGTGGAAGTGGACGTCTCCGGCATCAAGTGTGACGAAGACCATTTCCACACCGTAGGTTTACCTGACGCGGCCGTGCGCGAGAGCCGCGACCGTGTGCGCGCGGCGCTGAAGAATTGCGGATGAAATTGGCGTTGAAGCCCGTGCCGTTGCCGACATCCCCTGCGCGGCGGCGGCCGTAGCCCAGATGCAGGGTGACGGAATCGTCCGCGTGGCCGGGGACAATCCAGGTTCCGGCCTTCACTTCGCGCGTTTTCTTTGCGCCGGGATCGTCGAGCTTGAGAGTGACGTAGTCGCCGTTCGTAACGCCGAGTTTCTTCGCGGTCGCCACGCTGACCATCGCCGCGTTGTCCCAGGTGAGCTTGGTGATGGGCTTCGGCAGCTCCTGCAGCCAGGCGTTGTTCGCGAAGCGGCCATCGAAGGCCGAGGGATCGGAACGGAATGCAATTTCGAGCGTGGAGGAGTCGCCGCCACGTGGCTGCGCGGATTGCTTTGCAAGATCCGCGCGAGGCGCCACGGAAATCGGCGGCAGGGCCGTCTTTGCCATCACGCCATCGTGCAGCGAAGTCTCCCAGAATGTCTCGAAGGCTTTGTCTTTTTCCGGGCGCTGGCCTTTCCAGTAATCGCGGACAACGTCATGCCCGGACTTGCCAGCATCCCCGGAGAGAACGGCTACTATTTCGTGCTGCGACCGGCCGTCGTAGAGCGGCGCAATGAGAGGCTGGATGATTCCAATCGTGCCGTCGTAGGCGCGCGAATCTCCCCATGCTTCGAGATAATGAGCGGCTGGCACGTGCCAGTGGCACAACTCAGCGGTCTCGTCGTTGTAAAGACCGGAGTGGACTCGCAGCTTCGCCTTGAGCAGCGCCGGGCCGAAGTCGAAATCCGCCGGGGCGTCATAGACAGGATTTCCGCCGAGAATTAGCAGGAACTCGACCTGGCCTGACTGCAGATCGTTTACAAGGTCCCGCAGCGACTCGATCCCGTTCACTGGACTCGCTTCGAGCGTCTCGGTGTAGTAAACCGTTTGGCCTACATTGCCGAGCGCGGCGTTCATCGCATGCGCGAGCGCATGAACAGATGGCGGCTGCTCTTCTCCGGCGATGACCAAGCTCTTGCCGCGGCGCCGGTTGAGATCGCGGGCGACAGCGGCAGTCCAATCCGGCGGGACGGCGCTGCGTGACCCATCGTTGACTCCGCCGATGGCGGCCGCGAGTTGACCTGCGAATGCCTCAATCTCGCCGGCCCGCAGCGGCAAACGATGGTCCGCCATCGCTCCCGTGCTTGTCGGCATGGTTTCCACAACGTAGAGACGGTTCAGCGTGGAGTCTGGGCCTTCGATGGCGCGGCGGCGGGAGAAATCCCGCGCGTGGCGGACGTGGCCAGGCCCGGACATCAGGAAATTGGAGTCGAGCGAAACAATAACGTCCGCTTGGTCGAAGCGATAGACCGGATTGACGGGTTTACCGAATGCGAGGCGCGTGCCCTCGCGTTCGTTGTCACGGCCACACGGTTCATACTGGTGCCATTTTGCGGCGGGGAACTGCTTCAGAAGCGATTGAATCTGCGAAGCCAGGGTGGGCGACGTCACAGCCTCCGTCAGAATTCGCATTCCCGTGCCTTGAGGAGCGAGCTGGCCTCGCACGTTGCCCATGGCCGAGAGGAAGGCGCCCCAACTGCTGATGCGTCCCTCGAGCACCACTGTCTTCGAGCGATCGGGATCGTAAAGCGTCAGTACGGATGCTTGCGTGAAGACGTCCGTGCCTCCCAGGCTGCCGGGATGGTCCGGATTGCCTTCGATCTTTGTTGGACGCCCCATATTGCTTTCGACCAGCAAACCTGTGGCGACTCCCGCCAGCGGCATGGACGTGGCGTAGAAGAGCGGCTTGCCCGGAATGATTTCCTCGGGAGGCTTCACATAGGGAACGATCTTCTCGGTGGGAAGTTTTGTGCAGGCGCTCAGTCCCGCGAGGGCCGTGGAAGCGGCCATGAGCTTCAAAATATCGCGGCGGTTAATTCCGGCGCCCGCGCCATTGTTTTCCGCATTGGCGGGGAACTCATTCTCGAGGAAATTGCGGTATTCCTTCGTCTCCGCCAGCTCTCCCAGGCTCTGCCAGAAGCGCTCTCCGCCATCCCGCGAAAGCTTGGCGCGCGCGGCGTCGAGATCGAGTGCAATGTTCGGCTTGTCGTTTGAGCTCATCGTGTTTTTTGCGCCGCTTTCATCGGTGACACACCGTGCAATTCGTAAGGCTTTGAACCTTGTATTGCTTCACCAGCTTTCGTCCCAGCTCGAGCTGGTTCGACGGCGGCTCGTAATTTGGGTTAAACACTTCCGATTTCGGCCGCACATATTTCTCGGGTTGGCGGTGGCATTCGAGGCACCACGACATGTACAGCGTGCCCGCGCGCCATGTGATCGGCATTTCGGCAATGGGCCCGTGGCACGTGGTGCAACCAACTCCCTTGCTCACATGAATGCTGTGGTCGAAGTATACAAAGTCCGGCAAAGCATTCACGCGTGTCCAGGAGATCGACTTGTCATCGCGATAGCTGGCGCGCACCGGCTCGAGCATTGCCGCATTCGTCCAGATTTGAGAATGGCAGGACATGCATATTTGCGTCGGCGGAACACCCGCGAACGACGATTTCTCCACGGACGTGTGGCAATAACGGCAATCGATTCCCAATTCGCCGGCGTGATGCTTGTGACTGAACGGGACAGGCTGCTCGCGCGCGACGTTTTGGTCCGTGTACCACGGCGACAGCTCGATCTCATACAGCGCAAAGCCGAGCAGGCCGAGAATGAACACACCACCGTAGATGCTCAGGCGCGAAATCAAATTCGTGCTGTGATGAAATATCTGTGACATCGAATTCTTCGTTCGGGCCTTCTAGTCGCCTTTCCCTTCCTGCGTCTCTTTCACCAGCGCTCTCATTTCGGAAATCGAGATCATCGGCAGGAAACGAATGAATAGATAGAACAGCGTCAGGAACAAGCCCATCGTGCCGATGAACGTGGCCCAATCCCACCGGGTCGGGATGTATGTGCCCCATCCGGACGGCATGAAATCGCGATGCAGGCTGATGACGACGATCACAAACCGTTCCAGCCACATGCCGACGTTCACAACCAGAGCGATTCCAAACAGTGCCGGGACGCTCGACCGCACTTTGCTCGACCACAGGGATTGCGGAATCACGATGTTGCAGAGAATCAGACTCCAATAAACGATGGCGTAAGGGGGGGCCGTCATGCGGTTCAGGACTATGTAGCGATCGAACTGATTGCCGCTGTAAAACGCCATGAACGTCTCCATCATGTAGCCGTAGGCGACGATCAAGCCGGTGGCCAGCATCACCTTGGCCATGTTGTCCAAATGACGCATCGTAATGAACTCTTCGAGGTGGTAATACTTCCGGATCGGGATCGAGAGCGTCATCACCATCGCAAACCCCGCGTAGATAGCGCCGGCCACGAAGTAAGGCGGAAAAATTGTTGTGTGCCAGCCGGGAAGTTGCGCCACAGCAAAGTCGAAGCTGACCACCGTGTGCACCGAGATAACAAGAGGCGTCGCCAAGCCGGCCAGCAGAATCGAAGCGGTCTCGTAGCGCGACCAGTGAACCGCGGAGCCGCGCCAGCCCATCGCGAACATGCCGTAAATCACCTGCGCGGCGCGGTTCTTGGCGCGATCGCGCAACGTCGCGAGGTCGGGAATCAGCCCCACGAACCAGAACAGCAGCGAAACCGTCAGGTAGGTGGAGACGGCAAAAACGTCCCAGACCAGCGGGCTGCGGAATTGCGGCCACATCCACATGGGATTTGGATATGGCATCAGCCAAAAAGCCAGCCACGGCCGGCCCATGTGGAGGAGCGGGAACGTCCCCGCGCAAGCCACCGCAAACAACGTCATCGCCTCGGCGAAACGGTTGATCGAGGTGCGCCACTTCTGGTGGAGCAATAGGAGGATAGCTGAAATCAGTGTTCCCGCGTGCCCGATGCCGATCCACCACACAAAGTTGATGATGGCAAATCCCCACGCAATCGGCATATTGATTCCCCAGATGCCCACACCCTTAATCAGGAGATACGCGACGGCGACGTTGAAGACCATCAGAAGGCAAAAGCCGATGGCAAAGCCAATCATCCAGCCCTTTGTCGTGCCTCTTCCGAGGACGATCGAGCTGATTTTGTCCGTAACGCTGCCGAAGGTCTGGCCCGGCTCCAGGAACGGCTGAGCCCGGCTCGAACCAGTCGTGTGTTGTGAGCCCTCAGGATCCACGAAGCGCCTCAGCACTGCTTACGAATGAAAGCGAGTTGCGAGAAGCGTTTTGGTTGAATCGAATGCACCGCATACGGAACTCAATCGGCGATTCGAAGTCCGAACGGCATCGGGGCTAGGCCTTCAGCTCAATTCCTCGGCGCCGCCCCGTTTGGTCATTTCGGACGGCATAATATAAGACCGGAGGCCCCCGGAAGCAAGCGCAGTAAATTTTTTCCCGGATGGAAAAGGCAGGAACAGAAAATTCATGGCGTTGTGAATTGCGAGACTTGATCCGTGCGGCAGAGCAGCGTCAGATGCGGATCAATCAAAATGCGCGTGGGACGAACTCGCGTCTGGAAATGGAAACGCGTTTCGGAGCCCGTGGTCACGACATTACCTAGACGCTCGGGCTTGCCGCCCGTGTGCGCCGCGTATAGCGGAACCGAAGCCGTGAAAATACCCTCGACGTTACGCTGCACCAGCTTCCCCGTCACCAGGAATTCCGGACCGCGAGGCTTCACCTGGAATTCTACTTTGTACCGGGGAATCCCTGTCCCGCGTACCCATTGCTCGAAAAACCAGTTCATTCGATGCGTGCCTTCGAGATCCATCGCGGGAGTCATTTGTTGCTCCACGGCGCGCTCGAAATCTTCCGTGGAGAGCGCGCGAAACCGGTGCTCGGTGAGAACAGAATGCAGGAGGTCGCGGAATCGCGCGTCCGGATCCGCGGACGACGGATCGCGCAACATTTCGTGCAGCATGTGAATTACCCAGGTGCCCTTGCCGTAGACCACGGTTTCGTACGCCCCGGGAATTTTCGAAGAAGCGAGGCGGAAACCGAGGCTCATCGGACCCGCTTGCTCCGCTGTTTCGGCTGAGCCTGGCGCTGTCACGGTCAGCTGATCGCGAAAACGGCGAAGCCAGGTCTCCATTCGATGTTCGCTTGGTTTCTTGCTGTCATCGTAGAGCAGCGACAGGTAGTTCGCCATCGCCTCTTGGATCCACGAATCGCGGTACGTTGTCGAGACCACCACGTTGCCCCACCATTGATGCGCTACCTCGTGAAACGGCATCAATTCACGAGTTTCTTCCCGACCCCTCTCCTGCAGTCCAGCGCGGGCCTGCGCATCGGGTGGCAAGAAAGCATACGTCGAAAGATAAACCAGTCCCGGCCAGCCTTGTCCAAACGAACCCGGTATCTGCGACACGTCGAGATGATCGAACGGGAATGGGCCATTCAGTTTCTCGAAGAAATGAATGGAATCGAGTACCTGGCTGCCAAGATGTCTCAGCAGGTCGGAGGGGCTTGGCATCGGCGGTGGAGGCGGAAGGATTCCGCCGGTAGTTCCGTCGAGGGCCGGCAAAACTGTAGGAGGCGCTAACACCAGGACGTTGTCGCGCAGACGCTCGAGAATCGCGTCTTCGAGTTGCCGGTTCGCGTAGAGCTGAACCTTCATCTGGCCACTACTCGCAGTCTCCATTTTGTATTCGCCGAGATTAAATCCCGCAACGGCAAATGGAACGCTCGAGCGCCAGCGGCCCGTTTTGGTGTCTCCCTCGTCGCGCGATTCCACCTTGTTTCCGGTGGCGACAAGTGTGAAACGCTTCGGCCAGCGGAAGTTTAGGTCGAACGGCACGAAATGATCCGTGCCTCCCACGTGGGCATACCACGTTCCGCGGTCGCCCACGAATTCCACACCATTCCCGGCGTCGCTGATCACGCTGCCGCGATAAGTCACTTCCAGGTGGAACTCCTCGTCCAGCTGTGATTGCTCAGGGAGAACGACAAAGACAGAGTCATTCCCATGGCGGAGAATGTCGCGCCGGCTCAGATCCTCATTTTGGAAGTAAAGGAGCGGCTCTCCGTCCGCCGATTGTATCTGTTCAACGGCAAGGTGGTGAGAGAGTTCGAGCGGAATGATTCTTTCCCCGGAGCGGAGGGCTTTCAGGTGCAAGGCTGTTTTCCCCTCCAGGGAAAGATCGGCGGCGATGGTTGTGTCCACGCGATAGTCGAGGGGCGCAAACATTTGGATTGGAGATGCCGGGGCGGTCCCGGCTTGAAAGGACGCCCACACGTTGTAAAGCACGGACCCATTCTCGACTCGCGGCTGGCCAATCAACACTTGTTCGTCGCGCCGGCAGTCAATCAGGACGTCGAACGCTCCCACGGATTCGCTGACGATCCCCGCATAGAAATATGGCAACGGCTTCTCGGAAAGGAAGTCGAACATGACACGCAGCGAGTGCCACGGATTCAGAACTGCGACCGCCGTACCCCAGTTTTCTGCGAACGCCGGGTCACTGGATGGTTCATCGCCTTCGGCTCGCAGTTGCTGTTCAATTTCTGAAGCCGTGTCGTCCGTGAATCGAAAATACGCACGCGTGAAAGATTGGTCCAGGATGGGAACGCCAAGGAACTCCGCCAGGGATCGCCGTTCACCGCGGTCGTGGGGCGTTGCCAGGATGTGGCCGCGGCCAGTAAAGACTACGCCGGTCACTTTGCCATCAAGGGGTTCGAAGAATGCAAGCTTGCCTTCCGTCAATTTCAGGCTGATCACATCGCGGCGGAGGTTCAACTCGTGGATCGAATAAACACGAGAAGCGTCTGGCCTCAAGCCATTGAGCGCCTGATACAGAGCTCGCGGATTGGCCGGCGCCGGTTGCGTAGCAGGAGGGGTGGTAACGGCTTGAAACGCGGCACAACGGGGCGGAGCTGCAATCCAGCCAAGGCAAACTCCTATCACAGCAACGCCATGCGAGACTCGCGTCCCGAACCGCATGGATTCGACTGTAGCACATAGGGCATCGCCGGCGAGAACCGCGGCCGTGCCATTCGTTCGATTGCTAAAATTGAAGTGTGCGTCGCGCAGCGCCAGTCGCGGTCGTGCTTCTGTTCGCCGTGTGTTCGGCGTGGGCCGACACGATTGTCCTGAAGAACGGCCGCCGGATTCAGGCTTCGAACGTCATCGAAAAAGACGGCCGCGTCAGCTACGACACTCCCGCCGGTCAACTGTCCATCCCGAAATCGATCGTCGCGCGAATCGAGCGCGATGATTTCGCCTACTCCTCTTCCCGCGCTGCTTCCGACCCGCCGGTTTCCGCTCCGCAGATCGAGCCGGTCCGCGGCCACGAAGACGTGGCACGCTTGACGGTGCACGACGGCTCCGTCGATCTTGCCTATGTCACGCGCCTCGAGATAGACGCAAGGTCCAGCTCGCCTGCTAGCATCGAAAAGGTTTCTGCTGCACACTTCGCGGCTGCACAGTTTCTGTTGGGAAAAGGCGACACCGATGCGGCCATCGATCACTATCGCCGGGCGCTCACCTTTGCGCCGGACAACCTCGGGCTGCTGCTGAATCTCGCGGTCCTTTATCTGCGCGAGAGCCAGTACACGCTGGCGCTCGATCAACTGGAACACGCCCGCCGCGTTGCGCCCGATTCGGCCGATGTTGCCAAGTTAACGGGGTGGGCTTACTACGGAGCGAACAAGACCAGCCAGGCGGTCGAGGAATGGAAGCGCGCGGAGCACTTGCGCCCGGATCCTGAAGTGGAGCGTGCGCTCGAAAAAGCCCAGCGCGACAAGTCGGAAGAAGAGACCTACCGTGAAGGCGAAACCGCTCACTTTTCCTTAAAATACAACGGCAGCGCCACGCCGGATCTCGCTCGCGGTATCCTGCACGTGCTGGAAGAAGACTTCAACGACCTCGAATCGCAGCTCGATTTCACTCCGCGTGAACCCATCGCCGTCATTCTTTACACAAATGAAGCCTTCGCGGACATTACGCGCGCACCGAGCTGGGCAGGTGCGATTAATGACGGACGCCTCCGGATCCCCGTCCAAGGCCTTAGCAGTGTGACTTCGGAATTGGCGCGGGTGCTGAAGCATGAATTGACGCACACCTTCGTGGGGCAGAAGTCGCGTGGCCGAGCCCCTACCTGGCTTCAGGAAGGCATCGCACAATGGATGGAAGGGAAACGTAGCGGCGGATCCGCGGGAGCGCTGCTCAATGTTCTCGGCCAGGACCCGGGCCCGCATCTCCAGGCATTCGAAGGTTCGTGGATGAGTCTATCCGGCGGTTCGGCGGCTTTTGCCTATGCTTGGTCGCTCGCTGTTGTCGAATCCATCATCGAATCGGGTGGTGTGAGCGATATCAGCCGCCTGCTGGATCACATCGCAACGGCGCCTTCCACCGAAGACGCTCTGCGCGAGGCCCTCCACATTAACTACGCCGACCTCGAGCAGCAAACGCTCACGCTTCTTCGACACGAGGACGTCCGCTAGCTCCCGCCCAAATATCCTCACGCGAAGGATCGAACTTCAAAGCGACGCCAGCAAACCGGCCAGGAGCGCGGCGCGCTCCGGAAGCCTGCGGATGACGACATGCTCGCGCGGGCTGTGCGCGCCATCACCCACCGCGCCCAGGCCGTCGAGCGTGGGGACGCCCAGCGCCGCGGTAAAATTTCCGTCGGATGCACCTCCAGTGGAAGCCTCGCCGAGAGGCTTGCCCATCTCGCGCATCAACGACTCCGCGCGCCGGAAAAGCCTTTGGACCTGCGCGGTACGCTCCAAGGGAGGGCGATTCACGCCGCCGAGCAGCTTCACTCGCGCGCCATTGAGGATGGGCCGGAGGTCGCGCAGCTTGAGTTCGAGCGCCCGGCCGTCCACCATTCGAACGAAGCGAATGTCCACTTCCGCGCGCGCCTGCTCCGGCACGACATTCGAAACGGTTCCGCCGCCGATCACCGTGGTCTGCACTGTCACGCCGCGCCGCGGATTGTTGAGACGCATCAGGCGCTCGATTTGCAGCGCAATTTCGTGCACTGCGTTCACGCCTTGTTGCGGGTCGATGCCGGCATGCGCGGCTCGCCCGGTCACGATGATTTCTGCGCCGCCGGTTCCTTTGCGCGCCGTCTTCAGCCGGCCTTCGCGCCCATATGACGGCTCGAGCACCAGCACCGCATCGCTTCGCCGCGCTTCTTGCTCAATCGCCCGCCGCGAAGTCGCACTCCCGATTTCTTCGTCCGAGGTCCATAGGAAAACGAAGCGCTTTCTCGGCTTCAGGCCCGCCGCGCGCAAGGCGTCCACGGCAAAAAGTGCCAGCACCAGCCCGCCCTTCATGTCGAACGTCCCCGGGCCCCATGCGCGTCCGCCCGAAATGCGGAATGGGGTCTTTGCAAGTGTTCCAAGCGGATAGACGGTGTCCATGTGCCCGAGAACCAAAATCTGGCCGGTCGGGCGGCCATCGCCCAGCCACATCTGGGCGCGGACATGGCCGCCTCGCTTTGCTTCCTTGAGAAACTTGATTTTGGCGCCACGGCGGCGCCATTCCCGCGCCACTAAGCGTCCGCAGCGGTCCACGGCAACTTTGTGATGGCTCGGCGATTCGCACCGCACGAACTTTCCAAGCAGCCGCACCATCGCTTTCTCGCGGCTCCGCAAATCGCGAAGAATCTTACGCATGGGCACGATATTTTCGTTCATGACGCAGGTATGCTAGCAGCCGCGTTGGTTCACAGCAACGCCATTGCCGCGCCGATTCCACCTTGCCGGGCTTTCGTATAGAATTGTTCGATTGCGCGGCCGGAAAACGAAACACCGTTAGCACACTGAGGTCAAAGATGATCCTCGACATCACCGGGATCCAGGGCATTCTCCCGCACCGCTATCCGTTTCTCCTGGTGGACGCGATCCTGGAAATGGAACCCAAGAAGCACATTGTAGGAATAAAGAATGTCACGGCTAACGAACCCTACTTTCAGGGCCATTTTCCCGGCAAACCAATCATGCCGGGCGTTTTGATCCTCGAGTCCATGGCGCAAACGGGAGGCCTGCTGCTGCTGCAGGAGATAGAAGACCGCGAGAACAAGCTGCTCTACTTCGTCGCCATTGACAACGCACGCTTCCGGCGGCCCGTGGTGCCGGGAGACCAGTTGCGTCTGGAAATGTCCGTCATTGCCTGGCGCGGAACATTCTGCAAGCTCGAAGGGCGCGCATCCGTTGACGGCGCGCTCGCGGCCGAAGCCACGCTGATGTGCATGATGGTCGACCGCAACGCGGAAGCTCCGAACTC
>Ga0209735_1000182_pt1 | contig 10504 bp, 10 predicted proteins | sample BlaSpr_A8_Ref_M2_FD_187990 | JGI IMG/M metagenome (GOLD analysis project Ga0209735, IMG submission 187990) | Forest soil microbial communities from Thunder Bay, Ontario, Canada - Black Spruce, Ontario site 2_A8_Ref_M2 (SPAdes) (version 2) | ecosystem: Environmental > Terrestrial > Soil > Boreal... | reverse complement strand
GTTGCGCGTGTAGATGGAGGCGGAAAGGCCATAAGGGACGCCGTTGGCGACTTCGATTCCCTGCTCGAGATTGTCGATTGGAATGAGCGAGACCACGGGGCCAAATATTTCTTCCTGTGCCACGCGCATCTTGGGCTGGCAATCGCCGAAGACGGTTGGTTCGTGGAACCAGCCTTTGGCGTGCTCGCCGCTGCCCAAGCGATGGCCGCCGGTTAAAAGCTTCGCGCCTTCCTTCACACCAATTTCCACGTAGGACATCACGGTCTGCAATTGCTGCTCGTTGATGCAAGGCCCCATCTCGACGGAGGCATCGAGTCCATTCCCGACTCTCAGCTTTGCAGCGCGTTCAACGAACCGCGCGACGAACTCGTTATATACGCTCTTGTGGATGCCGACGCGGCTCGCCGCCGTGCAACGCTGGCCAGTCGTGCCAAAACCGCCCCAGATGGCGCCGTCAACCGCGAGGTCGAGATTCGCGTCGTCCATCACCAGAATAATGTTCTTTCCGCCCATTTCGAGACTGTAATGCTTGAAACTGGGAGCGCAGGTCTCCGCGATGATGCGGCCCGTCGAGGTGGAACCGGTAAAGCTGACCACGGGGACATCAGCGTGCTTCGTGAGAGACGCGCCTGCACCGGGTCCATCGCCGCCGACCAGATTGACGACGCCAGGCGGGAGTCCCGCTTCGGAAAGAATTTCAATCAGGTGATGCGTGGAGAGCGGCGTGTCCTCAGCAGGCTTGATCACCACTGTGTTGCCGCAAACGAGTGCGGGCATCATCTTCCACGAAGGAATGGCCATCGGGAAATTCCACGGAGTAATCAGGCCGCAAACGCCAATGGATTGCCGCACGCTCATCGCAAATTTATTGGGAAGCTCGGAGGGCGTAGTCTGGCCGAAGAGGCGGCGGCCTTCGCCGGCCATGTAGTAGGTCATGTCGATGGCTTCCTGAACGTCGCCGCGCGTTTCGGCAAGCACTTTTCCCATCTCGCGCGTCATGTCGCGGGAAAACTCTTCCTTGCGCTTCACGAGAAGCTCCGCGGCGCGGAAGAGAATTTCGGCCCGCTTGGGCGCGGGAACGAGGCGCCAACTCTTGTAGGCTTCTTTTGCGGCAGAAACAGCGGAATCCACGTCTTCCTGCGAAGACAGCGGGAACATGCCGATCAGATCATCGGTATTGGCGGGATTACGGTTTTCGAGCGTCTTGCCGCTGCGGGGCGCAACCCATTCCCCATTGATGAAATTTTTGTAAGGGCGTGACGCAGACGGGGTAGCCATTGTGCCTCCAGGAAGAAATAGAGTCTATCGGCGCGTGAGCGACCGCGTCAAACCGCGCCCGAAATATTGAATTGGTCAGTAAAGAGGCCAGAATGCCTAGCTGCGTGCAAAACGAACCGGAGACCTTGCGCTTGCCAGAAAATGAAATCCTGCGGGCGCAAACGAGGCGCCCCGCAGGATGACAATTGCTGTTCGTAGCGCCCGTCGGGAAAGGAGCGCTCTTTGACCTAAATGAGAGTTAGATCTGGCCCATGCCGCCATCCACGTTGAGTTCGACCCCGGTGATGTAGGAGGCATCCGAGGAGGCCAGGAAGGCGACGGCCGAGGCAACTTCCTCGGACTTCCCGAACCGCTTCATCGGCACCCTAGTCACGACCCCTGCGGCAAAGCCTTCTAAGGCTTCCTTGGAAAGGCCGGTGCGGCCGAAGATCGGAGTTTCGATCGGGCCAGGAGCGACGGCGTTGACGCGAATGTTGCGGTCCACCAGCGCGCTGGCGAACGAACGCGTCAGCGAGCGCATAGCAGCCTTGGTTGCGGCGTAGACGGAGCCAATCGGGAGTCCCTGATGGCTGACCACGCTGGTGTTCAGGATGATGGAGGCGCCATCGTTCAAATACGGCAGCGCCTTTTGAATGGTGAAGTACGCGCCCTTGGAGTTGATGTCAAACTGCTCGTCGTAATGGGCTTCGGTCACTTCGTTTACGGGAAGAAACTTGGCCACGCCCGCATTGGCGAAGAGAATGTCGATCTTGCCAAACTTCTTGGAGACCGCTTCATAGACTTTTTCAATCTCGCCGGCCTTGGCCACGTCCGACTGAATGGCCAGTATGTCGCTCCCAAGCAGCTTCACCGCCTCGTCGAGAGTCTTCTGGCTGCGTCCCGTGATAACCACGCGAGCCCCCTCTTCCTTCAGGCGCTGGGCGCTGGCCAGGCCGATTCCGCTGTTCCCTCCGGTGATGACTGCCACTTTTCCTTGTAAACGCTTCATAATTCCTCCAGTTAATTGCAGGCCCGGGGTCCCGCCGCGGGCAATTTCGTTCAGGCAACTTCGACAGTTAGATGAACATCTAACTGGTTAGTTACAAAATTAACCGTCATTTCTGCAGAGAAACAGGGCGTGAGCTAAACTATTGAGGGCAGAAGGACTTGAAGAATGAACCTGGCGCAGATTGAAAAGATATCCAAGGCACTGGCCGACAAGACCAGATTGCAGATCTATGAACAAATCGCATCAAATGAAGGCGTGCACTGCTGCGCGCTGGTGGAAATGCGGGGTGTGACGCCCGCGACGGTCTCTCACCATCTGAAAGTTCTCTCCGAAGCGGGACTCATCGAATGCCAGCGGGAAGGCCAGTTCGTCCTGAACATGGTGAATTCAGAGGTCCTGGAAGAATTTACGAAATCGGTGGGCGCGCTGGCGCGCAAACGCAAGAAATAAATCGTTACGTAATTTCAGGAAGCAAAATAAGCGGAGGGCGGGTTACTCGGGCTCGTTCTTCACTTCGTCGCGCTGCACTTTCGAGGAGAGCAGGCGATTCGACGAGTTGGGCGGAGGTGTGGGAACGCCCATGCCGGCCGTCTCCGAACCAAGGCCGAGTTTCTGAAGCGTCAAGGCGTCATATTTTCCCGTGGGATTCAGGCCGTGAGAAGCCTGAAATTTTTTCATCGCTTCCACCGTGGAGTCGTCCCACTTCCCTGAAGGCGTACTTGTGTAAGCGCCATTTTTTGCGAGAGCGCCCTGAATTTCGTTGATGCGATCGGGAGTGGGCGCCGCCTGCCCCTTCACACGCTTGGTCTTGCTACTCGATCTCTTCCCCGATTTGCTCGATTTCTTTGCGGTGCCCGTTGTGGTGGTCTTGGAGTGAGCCGTTCCAGTCGCGGGTTTGTGAGACGTTTTACGCGTGCTGCTGGTTTGCGCGGCGACGGCCGCAGGCAGCGTTAAGCTGCCCACGGCGACGGCCGCAAGAATCAGACGAGTCATTCGACGGTTGTTGCGTAGGTTGCGCATGGCTGGGCCAATGTGCCGGTCTATTGTTTCGTGTCTGCGGGAACCACGCCCGGCAGGAACATGGTCATGACCCGGTCGCCGTTGCGGCGCAGGACCTTGAACACAACGTTCTCGCCTGGCTTGAGCTTGGAGACGGCCTTGCGGTAATCGTCCACCGAAGTCACCGCCGTGCCGTTCACTTCCGAAACGACATCGCCCGGTTGAAAGCCGGTGTCGTCGGCGAAGCTGGCCGGTTCGATTTCGCTGACAACCACGCCCTTCTGCCCTTCAATTCCGACCTTCTGCGCGCGGACGGGAGTCAGGTTTTCGACGTGGAGACCGAATTCAGCCGGTGCGTTCTCGTCCGGCGTGCTATTCACGCGGCCCTGGGTGTTGGGGAAAACGCGGGTGCGATCTTCGACAGTGGCTGTCGTCTCCTTCGCCTGTTTGTCGCGGTAGTAGGTGATTTTCACCTTGCTGCCGATAGGAGCGGAAGCGATGGGGTTCACCAGGTCGTTGCCGGTCTTCACTGCCGTGCCGTTGATGGAGGTGATGACGTCGCCGCCCTTCAAGCCGGCTTTTTCCGCCGGGCTGCCGGGTTCCACGCCTTCAATCACCACGCCGTAGGGCGCGCCAAGGGACTTCAACGTAATATGATTGGTGCCGAGTTCTTCCTGGAAGCTGACGCCGATCGAGCCACGCGTCACGCGGCCGCTCTTGACGAGCTGATCGTAGACGCTGATCGCCGTGGAAGACGGCATCGCAAACCCGACGCCTTCGTAGCCGCGGCTGCCGGTGATGATGGCGGTGTTGATGCCGATCACTTGCCCGGCCATGTCCACCAGTGGCCCGCCGGAATTGCCCGGGTTAATGGCCGCGTCGGTCTGGAGGAAGCGCTGGAATTGCTGGCCGATGCCGGCGCGATCCTTGGCGCTGATGATGCCTGCAGTCACCGTGGCGTTAAGGCCAAACGGGCTGCCAATCGCTAGCACCCAGTCGCCGACTTGCACGCCATCGGAATTGCCGAGCTTCGCGAAGGGTAGTTCTTTGCCTGCATCAATCTTGATGACCGCGAGGTCGGTGGCTTCGTCCACGCCGACGACTTTCGCCGTGTACTTGGTGGTGTCCCCGTTGAGCTGCACCTGAATCTTGGTGGCTTGCTCGACAACGTGGTTGTTCGTGAGGATGAATCCACTCTTGTCCACAATCACCCCGGAGCCGAGGCTGCGCTCCGCCTTGGGCCCGTTATCCGGACGCCCGTCAAAGAAATGAAAGAAAAAGTCTTCGCTGGGGTCGTCTTCCTCGCCCGCGTGATGCCGCTTGGATTTGCGGTCCATCACCTGGGTTGTGGCGATGTTGACGACGGCAGGCTCGACGCGATTGACAATTGCCGAAAAACTGTTGGAGGAAGGAATCGGGTCGGGTAGGGCAAGCGGCGTGGCGGAAGAGCCCGCGAATGAGAACGACCGCATCGCGGAAACCTTTCCAGAAACCACCGTGCCAATCAGAATGCCCACAGTAAGCGTTGCGGCGATCAGTCCGGCTGCCACGTACGTGCGCCGGCTGGTCCAATTCACCTTGGTATTTGTTGACTGCTCCATACGATCTTGCTCCTATCTATATCCGTGGCCCAGTCCACCTGCGGAAAGTATAACACCGCGGATTGCGCAGAGTTTCTACTTACCTTAGATGCGCCTCAGCGTTAACTGGCCATCCGGACGGGTCTAACTGGAAGTGTGCTGCATCATAAAGTTGGACGTGAAGAGGATAGCTTTAGGCTCTTCGCGGATCCCCTTCTAAGTTTCGCCTTGACAAGCAGTTCGAGTTCTAGCATAAATAGGTTAGCCGCAATTGCGGTGTCACGTGGCGATTTAGGGCGACTTGCTCCACGTAAAAAACTGCTAAAGAGTTGGTAGAGTTCACAGAGTTTCTGAGACCCTCCCCGCACTTTGGCACGGAGGGTTTTTTCATTTTACCCCTCCGCGCTGCCCGACATCATCCCACGTCATTTCAATAGGTGGCTCCCGGCCTATCGCCAAAGAGCCCCGGCGAGGTGACTTATGAAGGAAATCTATTTTTTGCGATGCAGAGAATGCGGGAAGAAGTATCCGAACCAACCGCAATCCTACTGCGAAGAGTGTTTCGCTCCCCTGGAAGTGAGCTACGACTACGAGGCATTGCGGCAGACGGCCAGCCGCGAGGCCCTGTCGCGGCGCGCGTTCAACATGTGGCGCTACGCGGAGTTCCTGCCCCTGCCGCAGGGATTCACGCCGAGCCAACCCATTGGGGGAACGCCGCTGGTGAAGTCCCGCAAGCTCGGCTTGCAGCTTGGCATAAAAAACCTCTATTTCAAGAATGATGCGGTCTGCTTCCCTTCTCTCTCGTTTAAGGATCGCGTGGTGGCCACGGCTCTTGCCGCGGCACGGCGATTCGGCTTCGAGACGATTGGGTGCTCCTCCACCGGAAACCTGGCCAACGCCGTTGCCGCGCAAGGTGCGCAGCAGGGTTTCGACACCTGCGTGTTCATCCCCGCGGACCTGGAGCCGGCGAAAATTTTGAACACTGCGGTGTACGGCGCGCGGATTGTGCGAATCAACGGCAACTACGATCACGTCAATCGTTTGTGTACGCAGATCGCGGACAAGTTCCGTTGGGGACTTGTGAACGTGAACCTGCGGCCTTATTACGCGGAAGGCTCGAAGACCCACGGCTACGAAATCGCGGAACAGTTGGGCTGGGAACTTCCCGACAACGTGGTGGTGCCGATGGCCGGCGGTTCGCTGATCGGAAAAATTGCCAAGGCGTTTGCTGAGTTGGCGCATCTCGGCTGGGTTGAACCGAAGCAGGTGAAATTCTTCGGCGCCCAAGCCACCGGATGCTCTCCCATCGCGGATGCTGTGAAACGCGAGTTGCCACGCTTTACACCGCAAAAGCCGAACACCATTGCCAGGTCGCTGGCGATCGGAAATCCCGCGGACGGGCCGTTCGCGCTGCGCCTGATTCGCGAATCGGGCGGTTGGGCCGAAGATGTCTCGGATCCCGAGATCATCGACTCGATCAAGTTGCTTGCAGAGACCGAAGGAATTTTCGCGGAGACCGCCGGCGGCGTAACCGCGGGCGTTGCAGCCAAGCTGATTCAGCAGGGCCGCATCGGTAAGGATGAAACGACCATCGTCTGCATCACCGGCAACGGCCTGAAGACCACCGACGCCATCGCCGCCGACTTCCCCGCGACGGAAGTTATCGAACCGAAGCTCGACGCCTTCGAAGCGCTTCTGCAGGAACAATTGAAAGACAGCGTCCAGGTTTGAGGATGTAGTGGCCGACCTTAAGGTCGGCCACTACATCTTCCTCGACGAGCAAGAAACAACATATTTGGTTTACCAGCTGGCAATAATGCCGCATCGAAAGGATTGGAGTAAGTCATGGCAATCACAATCGAAATCCCCACAGCATTCCGACGCTTCACCGAAGGTTCGCCAAAAGTAGACAGCGGCGCAACCACAGTCGCCGAAGCTCTGAACGACCTGACCGCGAAGTTCCCGGCGCTCTCCCGTCACGTGCGCGATGACCAAGGCCAGATCCGCCAGTTCCTCAACGTCTATCTCAACGAAGAAGACATCCGCTTCCTCGGCGGCGAATCTTCCCCGCTCAAGGATGGCGACCGCGTCCTGCTCGTTCCCTCCATCGCCGGCGGCTAGCCAGCTCAGTCCGCCGCACGCGCAACGTGGTACGCTATTTTTCTGCAGGCCCGCTCCGGGCAGGAGGCAACCATGGGCTACTACGCGCTCTTCTATCACGTGGTGGATGGTTTTGTGGAGCGCCGCCTGGCGTTCCGAGAGCAGCATCTTGCCCACGCACGGAACGCGGCCGAACGCGCAGAACTCGTTCTCGGCGGCGCGCTAGCGGAGCCTGCCGACACGGCGCTGATTGTCTTTCGTGGTGATTCGCCCGACGCGGCAAGGGCGTTTGCCGAAAAGGATCCTTACGTGAGCAACGGGCTCGTGCAACGCTGGGAAGTGCGGCCTTGGAATGTGGTGGTTGGTGCGGACGCAGACATTCCGAGCGCAGCCGCTAGCCGAGGAGTGAGTTGAAATGGTTGTACGATTCTGGTCCGCCCGCACCACTGAAGTTCACCTCCACGATTATCTGCGCCACTTCAATGAGCGTGTGCTGCCTCACCTCCGGTCAAAGGAAGGTTTCCTCGAGGCGCGGGTGCTTACGCAATCCGACGGAGTCGTGGTCGAGATGATCGTAGAGACCCTGTGGGCATCGCTCGAAGCCATCGAACGCTTCGCCGGACCGGACCGCGAATCCGCGGTTGTGGCAGAAGAGGCGGTTCACCTGCTCACCTCCTACGATCGACGCGTGCGCCACTACGAAGTAAACGTGCGCGAAGAGCGGCGTCCGGCGGCTTCTTTAGCCTGAAATGCCTCGCAGTGCACTCCCCGACTTGCCCCGGCGCGCAGGAGTGCTAAAATTTTAGTGACCACTTATGGCACCCAAAACACTCTACGAAAAAATCTGGGACAACCACCTTGTTTACGAAGAACAGGGAAAGCCCGCGCTCATTTACATTGACCGGCACCTGATTCACGAAGGCACTTCCCCGCAGGCCTTTGCCGGGTTGCGGGCCGAGGGCCGGAAAGTCCGCCGCCCGGATCTTACCTTTGCGGTGATGGACCACTCGGTCTCGACCACGGATCGCCTGCTGCCGATTTTGGACACCGACGCGAAGCTGCAATTTGAAGCGCTGGAGCGCAATTGCCGCGAGACCGGCGTGCGCCTGTTCGACATGCACAGCAAGAACCAGGGCATCGTTCACATCATTGGCCCGGAGCTGGGCATCACGCAGCCCGGGCAGACCCTCGTCTGCGGCGACAGCCACACCTCCACGCACGGCGCATTCGGCACGCTGGCGTTCGGCATCGGCACCAGCGAAGTCGAGCACGTGCTGGCGACGCAGTGCCTGGTGCAGAGCCGCTCGAAGACCATGCACATCGTGGTGAATGGCAAGCGCCCCAAAGGCGTCACCGCGAAGGATATTATTCTCGCCATCATCGGGAAGATCGGCATCGGCGGTGGCACCGGCCACGTTGCCGAGTACGGCGGTGAAGCCATCCGTTCCCTTTCGATGGACGGGCGCATGACCGTCTGCAACATGACGATTGAAGGCGGCGCGCGCGCGGGAATGGTCGCGCCGGATGAGACCACCTTCGCGTATCTCGAAGGACGTCCGTTTGTTCCCCGCGGCAAGGAATTTCAGGCGGCGGTCGAGCGCTGGAAGGTGCTGAAGTCCGACACGGGCGCGAAATTCGATATGACCGTAGAGCTGCAGGCGGAGCAGATTGCGCCGCAAGTCACCTGGGGCACGAATCCAGGCATGGTCACCAGCGTAAACGGGCGCATTCCTGACCCGCACGACTACAAAGACCTGAACGACCAGAAGGCCACCGAGAGCGCGCTGAAATACATGGGCCTCAAGCCCGGCACGCCGATTGTGGACATCGCCCTGGACCGCGTGTTCATCGGGTCGTGCACGAATTCCCGGCTGGACGATTTGCGCGCCGCTGCGCATTTCGTCGAGGGCAAGCACGTCGCGAAAAGCATCAAGCAGGCGCTGATTGTCCCCGGCTCGCGCGGCATCAAGGCGCAAGCGGAAAAAGAGGGCCTGGACAAAATTTTCACTGATGCAGGTTTTGAATGGCGCGACGCGGGCTGCAGCATGTGCATCGGCATGAACGCCGACGTCTTGCCGCCGCACGAGCGCAGCGCCAGCACCTCCAACCGCAATTTCGAAGGCCGCCAGGGAAAAGACAGCCGCACGCACCTCGTCAGCCCGGTAATGGCCGCAGCCGCCGCAATCGCGGGCCATTTCGTGGATGTGCGCGAATTCGACGTCGCGCACGTGGAATAGCCGAGGGCGAGTATGACAGTGGATACTCGCGGTTTGAGTTCATCGCATATTGGCAAGCGTCTGCGAGTCGCCCTCACGTGTGGCGAATCAATGGAAATCCGCTTGCACGAATTGACCGTTTGCGCGGAACCGGAACCATGATGCGGCATTACCTATGTTCTCTTGTCCACAGATCGGCCGAAAGACGGAAGAGAGAATGGGGCCGCCCATTGGACCGGGTTTGAAGAGATCAGGGATTTTCAAGTTTTGGGAGATTGAATCGCATGCAACCGTTTATCACGCACTCTGGAGTCGTCGCCCCTATGGATCGGGTCAACGTGGACACCGACCAGATGGTGCCGAAGCAGTTCCTGAAGGCCCTCACCCGCCAAGGATTTGGGCGAATACTTTTCTATGATTGGCGCTACCTGCCGGGAGAAAAACCGAATCCGGAGTTTGTGCTGAATTTCCCGCGTTACAAAGGCGCTTCCGTTTTGCTGGCGCGCGCAAATTTCGGCTGCGGCTCCAGCCGCGAGCACGCTCCCTGGGCCATCGGCGATTACGGCTTCCGGGTGATACTTGCGCCCAGCTATGCGGATATTTTTTATAACAACTGCTTCAAAAACGGCATCCTCCCCGCCGAACTCACCGAGGCTCAGATTGAAGAGCTCTTTCAGCGCACCGAAAAAGAAGATGGCTACTCGCTGACCGTGGATTTGCCCAGCCAGACGGTGAAGGACAATCACGGTCTTGTCTACAAATTTGAAATCGCCCCCTCGCGCAAGGAAGTCTTGCTGAAGGGTCTCGACGACATCGGTACTTCCCTGCTCCACGTCGACACGATCGACACCTACGAAAAGGCCCACGCAGCCACGGCCACCATGTACGAGCCGCTGGACATAAAAAACTATTCAAGCCCACGATGAGCGCGTAGCGTCCGCCTTCAGGTGGACAATCCTGCTTTTGTAGCGGCCGCCTTCCGAGGCGGGCGCTTTTGGCGTCCACCTGCACCGTTTCCCGTCCACCTGAAGGTGGACGCTACATTGTCGCTACTGCTTCTTCCACCACGGCTTGAAATAAATCCTTCCTTCGAACACCGGCTCCGGCGCTTCCGGTGCTGTGGGCGCTCCCAGCAATTCCGCCAGCACGATTCCCACGACAACCATACCGGCGCCCTTCATCGCGCGCGCCGACAAGCGCTCGTGGAGTACGATATAAGAAGTGATGACGGCAAAAACCGGTTCCAACGCAAAAAGTATCGCGGCGTGCCCCGGCGAGGTGAACTGTTGCGCCCAGAGCTGCACGGTGAAGGCAACCGCTGTGGCGAACACCGCGCAAATGAC
>Ga0209735_1000179_pt1 | contig 10585 bp, 13 predicted proteins | sample BlaSpr_A8_Ref_M2_FD_187990 | JGI IMG/M metagenome (GOLD analysis project Ga0209735, IMG submission 187990) | Forest soil microbial communities from Thunder Bay, Ontario, Canada - Black Spruce, Ontario site 2_A8_Ref_M2 (SPAdes) (version 2) | ecosystem: Environmental > Terrestrial > Soil > Boreal... | reverse complement strand
ATGACTGCGATGGGCCGCCGGCGCCAGCTTTTTTCTCCCTCGCCAAATAAAAATGGCAGCAGAATCAGCCCGAAAATCACCACCACCGGGCCGATGAGAAGCGCCGGCGTCTCCAGCGACGGCGGGACCAGCGAGAGCAATGCGTACAGCCACAGGAAGAAATAGTCAGGCCGTGGCGCGGTTTGGATAATCGTCGGGTCGGGGCGCCCGCTCGGCCCGAACGGACCGAAATAGACCGCGCAAGCTGCGACGGCGAGCAAGATGAACGCGGCGAAAAAAAGATCCTTCCATATCGCGTAAGGAACGAACGGCGCGCCATCCTTCTTTACGAGCTCCTCGTACTCCTTTGTGTAGGTCGCTCGCTTCACAATGCGCCCCGGCATTGGCCATTCGTTGATCCCGAGTTTCAGCACCATCAACAGGTGCAAGCTCACCAGCGCAATCAGCAGTCCAGGTATGACGAAAACGTGCAGCGCAAAGAAGCGCGTGAGCGTGGCGCCCGCGATGATGGGGCCGCCCAGCATCAGCTTCACCGCTGCTGCGCCCATCACCGGCACGCGGCTTGCGATGGAAGCACCCAGGCCAAGTCCCCAATAGGCGTCCTGATCAAAACGCAGAACCTGCCCGCTGAAGGCCATGCCCAAGGTCATCAGCAATAGAAAAACTCCCACGATCCACGTGAGCTCTCGCGGAAATTTGTAGGCCCCGAAAAGAAAGACCTGCACCATGTGGATCAGAACGATCGCCACCATGAAGTTCGAGCCCCATCCGTGCAACGCGCGGATGAACCAACCCAGAGTGATGTCGTGATTCAAAACCTGGAGACTGTTCCAAGCCTCGGCGGCCGAGGGAACGTAGACAATCGCGAGCAAAATTCCGGTGACGAGTTGCAGTATGAAGACCACAAGAGCGGCGCTGCCGAACACGTAGAACCAACTGGCGGTGTTGCGGGGAACGTGATGCTCCGCTGTTTCGCGAATCGGTGCCGCCAGTTGCAATCGGCGGTCGAACCACTCCCCGACTTGAGAGATCAGGCGCATGGAGGCCGCTCCGAATCCAGCGCGGCACTCGGCGCTCCGGGAGTGGGCAGTTCGCCCGCCTGAATTGTGATCAGGCCGTCCTTCACTTTATACGGATATTCAAAAAGCCCGCGCTCCGGCGGGCCGGATGCACGCGACCCGTCGCTGTAATACGCGCCGCCATGGCAAGGGCACATGAATAATCCGGATTGCTGAAACCAGCGGACCGGGCAGCCAAGATGCGCGCAATTGATGGCAAACACCTGAAACTTCTCGCCAGCGATACGCCGCACCCAGCACGCCGTGTCCACGGTCTTGCCGTCCGCGGGCATCACGATCGGATTTCGAAAAGTCGCCAGCCGCGTTTCGCCTTCTGGAAATTCGCTCACGCGCCCAAGCGGAACCCACTGTAAGTAAGCATTCGCCCGCCCGCGCGTGACCGACGAAAGAACGTAGCGCAGGATGGGCACCGCAAGCGCCGTGGCCACCAGGCCGTTGAACAGTATTCCCAGCTTCATGAATAGTCCGCGGCGAGAAACGGTGTTTTCGTTCGGCATCATCGGGCTCCTGCTGCTGGGGTGTTCTGAACGGGGGGATACGGTTGCCCGGGATTCTGCACCCGCCGCGAAGCAAGCCACGCGACCACATCGGTGACTTCCTGGTCGGACATCGGCTTGCCCGGCACGTCGCCGCGCCAGTCTGGCGCGTTCAATTCGGGACGCCCGGCGATCACAACCGTGCGCAATCCCTGGTCGCTCACCAACGCGAGATAGGCTCCATCGGTAATCGCGCTGCCTTTTTGTGCGCCGCGCCCTTCCGTGCCGTGGCAGGATTCGCAGTAAGTCTTGTACGCGACTTCGCCGCGCGCGGCGTCGCCAGCGGATTTCGCCGCGTACGAAGGCGCGCCGACCCCATTAAGAATTCCAGGGCGGCTCCAGCGCGCCCGGATTTGCGTCGTGATCACGTCAATCTGTTTATCGGTCAGCATTCCCCCGGCGCTCTGCGCAAACGCCGGCATCGAGGTTCCGCGCACGCCCGTGGCAATCACCTTGCGCATCGCCGCTTCATCGGCAATCGCCAGATACACCGGGTTGGCAAGCGCGATGGCCGCTCCGCCATGCCCTTCCATGCCGTGGCAACCCGCGCAGTTTTCCGCGTACAAGGTTTTGAAGTCAAGAATCTCATCCGGCGCCAGAGTCTCCGAATCTTTGCCCGGCCGGCCGTGGGACAAATCGCAACCGGAGAGAAGCAATGCTCCCAGCCCCAGGCAAAAGCACGAATTCCAAAATGCTCTCAAGGGCGTTTCTCTCCGCTTCTCTTTTGCCGCATCATTCCCGGCGCTTCAATCCCCGCGCGCACCGCAAACGGCAAATTCTCTCGCGTCGGAACACGCGACTGCCGCATCACCACAAGGCCGGCAACGACGCCAAAGGCGATCTGCGAAGCCATGAACCAGAACCAATTGATACGGCTCTCCAGCAATGGATTCAACAAGCCGAGGATCGAGTACAGGAGTCCCGACCAAAGCACAGGCGCGATGAGCCCGCCTAGGATAATCGGCTGCCGGGGAAACATGGGAAGCATCGCGCCGTATAGCAATCCAACAAGCGTTGAGACGAGACCGTGCAGAATCAAGGCCACCACGAAAGGGCCCGCGTGAAACGCATTCAATTGCGCTGGTTCCAGGTTCGCCGATTGGGTGTAAATCCCAGCGGCAAGAAGATTGATCGGATACCAGATGCTCCCCGTTTTCAGCAGGCCGTAAATGCAAGCCAACACGGCCATCGCAACGCTACCCGCCCAGCCGCCCTTCACTCCCGCGGAGATGGGGTAAGTTTCCAGCGGCAGCCACGCGCGCACGATTTCTTCCGCAACGTGAAGCCGCTCGACACGTTGGCGCTCCGTGGCGATCGAAGCCTCCTCCGGCACAACTTCCACCACCTCTTCGTGTTCGTGCGGGAACACCCCCCGGAACCAGCCAACACAACCCGCGAGCGCCAGTATGGCGCCCAGGACGCTCACGGATGCGCTGGTCAAGAGTCCGGCAAAGAGCAACGTGAATCCAAATGCCAGCGCGATTGGCCAGGCGGTTGGGGCTGGCAATTCGATCTCGGCGGGATTCCGAGAGCCGTGCTCCAGTTGTTCCGCAGATAGCGGCGTGGACATTGCGTCTCCTCAGCGCCCCAAAATGTAAACGACCGTGAAGACTACAACCCAGACGGCATCCACAAAATGCCAGTACATGGATAGCACTTCGACCCGCGCGGATTGTTCCGAGCCGACCCGCCCAGCCAGTCCAAAGAGAAACACGATGCTCAGCATGATCAGGCCCACCGTGACGTGAAAGGCGTGCAAGCCGACGAGCGAATAATAGGTCGTCCCAAAAAGATTCGTCGAAATCGTCAGGCCATGTTCGTAAATCAACCGGTGCCATTCACGCCCGGTGCCAAACAGAAATAAACCGCCGAGGAAAATCGTCAGGAACCAAAATGACAGAAATGCTCCGCGGCCACCACGCTCGAGAAATCTTGAGGCGAAGTGGATCGTCAAGCTGCTGGACAACAGGCAAATCGTGTAGAAGATAGGCGGGTCCAGCACTTCGCGAGGCGTCGGCCCGGCCAGGCTTTTTCCCGCATAAAAAAGATAGGCCACCACGAAAATGGTGAAGATGGCCGACTCCGCAATGATCAGGCAGGCCATCCCGACCTTGCCGCGATACGGCAGATTCCATGTTCCCGGCGCTTGAGCGACAGAAGATGTGCCTTCGCTCATCATTTGCTCCCCTTATTCATAGCGGCTGTCCGGATCTTCAGGATGTTTACGATCCCACAATGGGCGACGGCTCGCGACCGTCGGGATCCTTGCAAAATTGTAGGCGGGTGGCGGCGAACTCACCGCCCATTCGAGAGTCCAGGCGTCCCAGGGATCGTTCCCCGCCCTGGGTCCCTTGAAATAAGAGAGAACCAAGTTCACAACAAACAGCAACGTGGCAATGCCCTGGATAAATGCGCCAATCGAAATGATCACGTTCCAGGTATCCCATCCGCGCCCGGGTTCGTAAGTGTAGATGCGGCGCGGCATGCCGAGCAAGCCGGGTATGTGCATTGGGTCAAACGTCAGGTGAAATCCGATCACGAACAACCAGAAATGCAGCTTGCCCAATCCTTCATTCAGCATTCTTCCGGTCATCTTGGGAAACCAGTAATAAACCGCGCCGAAAATACAAAAGAGAATCGCTCCCACGATCACATAGTGGAAATGCGCGACCACAAAGTACGAGCCGCTAAGTTGCCAATTGAAGGGCGCCGCACCCAGCATTACGCCGGTGAGACCCGCGATCAGGAACTGGAACAGGAAAGCGACGCAGAACAGCATCGGCGTCTTGAACTGGATCTTCCCGCCCCACATCGTGCCGAGCCAGTTGAAAATTTTGATCCCAGTCGGAACGGCGATTGCCATCGTCGTCAGCACAAAAAAGGTGTTGGCGGCGGAGTCCATTCCGATCGTGAACATGTGATGGGCCCAGACGCTCATACTGATAAATCCGATGCAGACGGTTGCCGCCACCATCACCGGGTAGCCGAAAATCGGTTTACGCGAAAATACCGGAATGATCTCCGACGCGAACGCAAACGCGGGGATCACCAGGATGTACACTTCCGGATGCCCGAAGATCCAGAAAAAATGCATCCAGAGCGCGGCGGACCCTCCCGCCTGCGTATCGAAGAAATGCCCGCCTAAATAACGGTCCACCAGCAGCATGATCTGCGCCGCCGAAAGCGGGCTGATTGAAATCAGAACCAGGCCGGACATGACCAAAGTCATCCACCCCATCAGCGGCATGCGGCCGAGCGTCATCCCCGGACACCGCATCGAGAGGATCGTGGCAATGATATTGGTGGCCGTCCCGATGCTGCCGAAACCGGATACCAACACCGCGATAGTCCAGTAGTCTGCACTGTGGCCCGGGGAAAACGCGCGCGATGTCAACGGAGCGTACGCCCACCATCCCACGTCGGGAGCGTTTCCCGCGCCATAGAGGCCGCTTCCCCCCAGGAAGCTGAAATAAAGAAGCATTCCTCCAAACGCGGTCAGCCAAAAACTAAACGCATTCAGCCGGGGAAACGCCATGTCCCGGGCGCCGATCATCAACGGCACCAGATAGTTGGCGAAGCCGAACATGAAGGGCATGATCACGAAGAAAATCATGGTTGTCCCATGCATCGTGAACATGCGGTTGAAAACCTGCGGGGAAACAAAGTCGTTGTGCGGGTGCATCAGTTGGACGCGTATGACGATCGCTTCGATGCCGCCGATGACGAGAAATAACATAGCAAAGAGGATGTACAGGATCCCCAGCCGTTTGTGATCGACCGTGGTAATCCAATCGTGCAGCACCTCGGCCCATGGCCGCCCAGCGGCTTCCGCAACTCTGATGGCCATTGCATCCGATGACATCGCAGTTCCCCCAAAATCTCCCACTATCGAAGTGTCTCCAGGTAGCGCACCAGTGCGTCCAGATCGGCGTCACTCAATTTCATCGCGGGCATCAGCGAACCGGGTTTGATCATCTCCGGATCTTGGATCCACATGCCAAGGTTCTCCGGCGTATTTTTGGCCGCGCCGGAGGCGATAGTGCTCCGGCTCATCATGTGCGTGAGGTCGGGACCAAAGCGGCCCGTCGCCGCCGTGCCGGCAACCGCGTGGCAATTGATGCAAGCGGTTGTCTCAAACACCCTGCGGCCGGCGCTCACGGTTTCATCGTTTTTCGCAGGCTGCTTTTGCGCGTTCGCCCAGGCTGCAAAATCTTCCCGGCTGTCCACGGAGACCTGCAGCAGCATCTTCGCGTGCTGCGTGCCGCAATATTGTGCGCATTGTCCGAGGAAAATGCCCGTGCGGTGCGGGTCCATCCACATCGTGTTGACGCGATTCGGGATTAAATCCGTCTTTCCGGCAAGCTGCGGCACCCAAAAACTGTGATCCGTGTCGGCGGAAAGTAATTTCAAATAAGTCGGCGTGGGATTTGCCGGATCGCTGACGGGAATGTGCAGTTCGTTAGCTGTCACGATGCCAAGCGCCGGGTATCGAAATTCCCACCAGAACTGGTGGCCAATGGCGATCACCTCCACCGCGTTCGCCGGTTTTGGAGCGTCCTGGATTGCGTGGATCACCCGGGTGGTGGCCAGGAACAGCACGACCACGATCAGGATCGGAATCACGGTCCATGCCAGTTCAATCTGTGTGCTGCCATAAACCTGAGCTGGTTCATGCGGGGAATCCCCTGCCCTGGCGCGAAATTTCACGACCGCATAAACCAGCAGGATGAATACGACCAGGAAAATCAGGCCGGTGATGATAAGAACGAAACGCGAGAAATGAAAGATCGAATCCGCCGGAGTCGAGTGCGGCTCGAAAATATTGGGAACCGGATTGTCGCCAGGTGTCGTGGCGGTGCACAATCCCGCGGCGAGGAGCAGTCCAAGAACGAGCAGAAGGATTCCCGCGGCTCGCCGCGCGACACCCTCCCATTTCATCCCGCGCATGTTCACTCTCATGCTTCTCCGGTTCCCCCTGAACCGCGCATTAAAACGCAGACCTCCCTGGAGTTCGTCTACGCCTTATTTTGAGACGTCTTGATGACCATAATGTCGGGCTCGAGTGTGGTTTCTTGGATGTGATGCTAACCAGGTCTAATTGGCTAATGGATTTATTTGTTAGTTCCGAGAAAGAAGCGGGATCAGTGAATATCCGTCGAGAATTTGCCAGACCTCATCGTCATTCCAGGAATTGCAGAAATCCGCGAGAGATAACGGCAACTCCGATAGTCTACTCGCGCGCATCATACTCCAGCACCACCCGTTCGACAATAACCGCACCAGAGAAAGCAAGTCGCGTGCCAGAAAGACTCGCCTGGAGCTTCGCGTCGCTAAGGCATTATTTTTGAATAGGATCGCGTGACTGTCGCAAGGCACGACCATCATCGAGACGTGTTCATGTCCGAGCAGGATGTCAAACTGCCGACAGTGTTGGATGCTTAATGTCCAGTATTCTCTGCCGGATCAAAAACGGAAGTGGATTGGTGGGCTCGCCAGGATTTGAACCTGGGACCAACGGATTATGAGTCCGCTGCTCTAACCGCTGAGCTACGAGCCCCTTGCTGCTACAACGTCAACAAAGTGGAACACTTAATTCAATTTCTAACTTCGCGTCAAAACTTCGATTACTCGCTGGTGCTAGTAGTGGTGCTCGAATTGTTCGCTGTACTGCCCTCAGATGCCTGTGTGACTACACCTGCCACTAGCTTCTCTACGGCGTCCAATTGGTGCTTCGGAGCCAAGTGGCTGTACCTCACCGTCTGAGAAACCGTCTTGTGTCCCATGAGGTCTTGCACGCTTCGCAGCCCCACTTCTTTCATAGTCAATCTTGACGCGAAAGTGTGACGAAGGCAATGCCAAGTAAAATCTTTAATCTTCGCCTTCTTGATTGCAGGCTCAAACCAATAACGCGGACCTGTCAGACGCTCGTCATTCGCGTTTAGAAACACATATCCCGAACGGCTGTCCCTGTCCTTGCCTAGAGTCTCGAACGCGGTCATTACAACGCTGTTCATGGGCGCATGACGCATCTCTCCATTCTTAGAACGGATCACAGCAAGGACACGGTTAGAAACGTCAACGTCCTGCCATCTCAAGTTGTACATCTCAGAGAGACGCAGCCCGGTATTGAGTGCCACTTCAAACTCTGGCATGTGCTCTGCGTAGTGCTCGACAATGACGGCACGCAACGCAGTCTCTTCCTCAGCGGTCATAAACCGTATCTTTTCGTTGTTTTCTGCAAGCCTCTTCACTAGCCTTGCAGGATTCTCTTTAACTTTCTTCTTCCGAATGGCGAGCTTGTAGGTCAACGAAAGCAGCGCCAGATGCCTGTTATACGTTGCTGGCGACCATTCCTGCTCCGTCATGGACTCGCTTAGCTTCTGTTCGATGTTATCCGGCGTGATTGACTCTGCGGACCAATCACGAAACCAAGAAAGAATGCGTTCCATGCGGATTACATCGTCGCCATAGCTACGCTTGTGAGTCTTTGAGTAAGCGAGAGCGTCTGCGGCAATCTGGCGAAACGCGACAGGGACAACGCGCATGGTATCGGGAAACTTTCGATTGTAGAGAATGTCTGCCTTTCGCATCGTGTAGGCGTTCTTTGCCCGATTGAAACTTCCAATCTTCTCGCGGTGTATCCGGCCAGTGCCGTCCGCATAGCGAATCCACCAAACCCCAGAGCCAACTTCCTTCTCATAAAGCCCTCTGGGATTCTTATGCTCCGTGTACGCTGCGCGTGCTTCTCTCATGGCTTCCCCTTGTTTTCCGTCTTGCTCTTGCGCGGCCTACCGCCCTTGCGTGCCCACTTACTCAGCGTTGCGGCGTCGTACTTCTCGGCTCTTGCCTTGCCGCCCTTTTTGCCGCCCTTCTTCCCCAGTTTCGAGAAGTGACGGCTGATAATGTCTTTTTCGTTTTTCATAAACTTGAACGGCTCAAGTATTTCAGACTATCTTAGGGATTGCAAGGACAAAACGAGGCATCCACCGAAGCAAGAATTTCTCTTGTCTACTTGTTTTCTCGCCGGATGCTAGTTTGCACACCCGGCTCTGCCTTCCTAGCTACGCGGAGTCCACACTAGCTCACGCTCCACGGAAAGTGACTGCACATCGGTTATGTGGAAGTCATTTTCAGCAGTCGTAAGAGCGGCTATCGGATTCCGCTGCACAATCAACAACTCTTTGTGGGTTCCTTCCTCCGTTGTTCCGGCTATCTTGTACAACTTTTTTGCTAGTACCACTTGCTTGGTTAGCTTCATTTTTTCTCCTCGCCGTGCGATTGAAGTTCTCAACGGCGCACACTCTGATAGCAGCATCAATTCGCAGAGTCAACGCAATCTTTCGCGTTGCATTCCGCGCTCGGTTTTTGTCTACCGGATTGCGGCGCACGGTATGCAGAGAGGGGCGTTTCTAGTCTAGGATTCGGTTGCTTGCTTACCCCGCAGGCATACTCCATTAAAAAATAGATTCCAGAATCGCTAATCCTAGTGCAAGCGGGACTGTAAACGACGTTCAACGGCGGCTATCGGGTTAGAACGATATGCATACGTATGCAGATCACTCAGGCTTTCATTCTTGGAATACTCTCTTATTCGCCTATAATTCAACGGAATTGCATTTCTAGGCATCTTGTTTGCATCCCTTTTCTAGTCTCCGATTGCTTGCACACTAGGAACTCCACAATTTCCGAGCGGAAGCAGTCGGCTATCTGGTGAATACCGAGGTTTCTACAATGCCGGATACTGGAGGTAGCTGTCAGTGTTCCTACAAGTCTGACTCGTCGCTGACAGTGCCATCCTTGAGGCACAGGCCGCCTCTCAGACGTTTGTTTTGGTGGGGCAGTCTCTTACCCTCACCCGACTGCTATCGTGTCTCTGGCAGGCTGTCTGACCAAAAATGGCGGTGTATACCACTTTGTTTTGCGGAAGTCAAGATTTATCTTGCATTCGGGCTTGGTTGTGTGGTATCTTAGCTATGTTGTCCTCGGATACGGCTAGGTCTACACATACCTAACGTACCGAAACCTGAGTTTCCCCCAGCGGCTTACCCCCCTCTAAGAGACTCCAAGAAAAGAGAAATAATCAATGCAAGACACTGTTCCTAGCACGGACGTGTTTCTTCCAGCACCTCGGGTTGCGATGATGCTCGACTGCTCAACTTTTTACGTGAGGAAACACATCCCATTTGTGAGGTTAGGCCGCCGAATGCTTCGCTACAAAATGAGCGACGTTCAGAAATTTATCGCGGCGCGGCAGTCGAAGAAAGGTTAGCCCCGATGTCACGCGCCGATAAATCAACACGGGAGTTCCGCCAGTCAAACGTCAGCAAATTGTTAGACCGTCTCAAGGAGCGGGAACCTCAGTTGTTTCCTCTTGGAAAAATCAAATTCACTCACCAGAGTTTCTGTGACGCCGCACTTTGGTACGGCGCTTGTAATTGCGATTGCACGCTTCACCTGCTTACAGAACGCCGAACCTTCACGCATAGCAGCATTAGTAAAATCTCTCTTTAGAAAGAACAACGATGAAAAGTCAGAAAAAATCAAGACGCATACGACGCCGAAACAGAAACACGCACAGGAGGACCGTTCGGCCTCTACAATCAGGCAAACAACGCGGTCTCTCATCTTCAAAACTAGGCCGCAAATCGAAAATCGAAAGAAGAGCTAACATGACATTTGACCCGATAGCAGACAAGCGAAACCAAAAATATACCCGCGAGGAGCTTACGAGTTTCTTCAAAGGTTCTGCGGCTGTGGCCCAGAGGTTGAAAAAAGAAAATCCCGCCAAGTACGCAGAAATCAGACGGAGTGCCGAAGAGATGGGAATAGTTGGCCCGTCTTTGATTGGAACTCCCGCACCGAATACGCCGTATCGCCCTCCAACAAAGACTTATTCAGCCGACGAGCTTAAACTTCGGGGAGACTTCACCGAGAGCTACTGCCGGGAACTCTTCGCTAGTGGTAACTCTT
>Ga0209735_1000177_pt1 | contig 10607 bp, 10 predicted proteins | sample BlaSpr_A8_Ref_M2_FD_187990 | JGI IMG/M metagenome (GOLD analysis project Ga0209735, IMG submission 187990) | Forest soil microbial communities from Thunder Bay, Ontario, Canada - Black Spruce, Ontario site 2_A8_Ref_M2 (SPAdes) (version 2) | ecosystem: Environmental > Terrestrial > Soil > Boreal... | reverse complement strand
TCGACGACTATGGGGAGAAATATTTGTTTGCGCCGCTCGGGATTAAGCACCACTGGAAGCGGTCGTATATGGAAGTGATCGACACGGAAGGCGGGTTGTATCTGAACGGGAACGACCTGGCGAAGATTGGTTACTTGTACCTGCATGATGGGGTTTGGGAGGGGAAGCAGATCGTTTCGAAGGCATGGGTCGCGGAATCGTTGCAGGGCTATATCGATGCCGAGGGCGATTATAGGTATGGTTACAAGTGGTGGCTGCTGAAGCGGACGGATACCGCAGGCTACGTGTGGATGGCGCGGGGATTCGGCGGGCAGCGGATGATGGTGTTTCCGGAGGAAGAGATGATCGTGGTGTTCACGGGATGGGATATTCTCGGCGAGCCGCCGACGGATAAGGAACTGTTTGCGCGGCTGCTGCCTGCGCTGAAAAGCAAGACTTGCGGAGGCACGGCTCATTGATGCTGCTGGAAAATAAAGTTGCGTTGATTACCGGATCGGGGCGCGGCATTGGGCGCGCGATGGCGAAGCTGTTTGCGAAGGAAGGCGGGGCGATTTTTCTGACGGCTCGAATGGAGAAGGAGCTTGCAGGAGTCGCGAAAGAGATTGCGACCGACGGCGGCAAGGTGGGCTTTGCCACCGCCGATCTGACGCAGGTCGCGGATTGCGAGCGAGCGTTCGCGGCGGCGGAGAAGCAGTTTGGGCGTGTGGACATTCTGGTGAACAACGCGGGGCACTACGGGCCGGTGGTGCCGGTGGAAGAGTATCCGCTGGACGAGTTCGAAAAGGTGATCAATGTGCACCTCCGCGCGGCGTTTGTGCTGAGCAAATTGGCGCTGCCGGGAATGTACGCGCGGAACTCCGGCGTAATCCTGAATATCTCGAGCCTCTCGGCGAAGTCGGCGTTTGGCTGGGGCTCGGCGTATGCAGCGGCCAAAGCAGGCCTGCTGGGACTCACCCGCGTGATGGCCGCGGAAGCCGCACGGAACGGCGTGCGCGTGAACGCCATCTGCCCGGGGCCGGTGACGGAAACGGAGATGAGCAAGGAACTCGGCAACACGCTGGCCAAAAGATTAAATGTCAGCCCCGAGGAACAGTTGAAAGGCTTCCTGAACTCAATTCTGCAGGGACGCGGACAAACAGCGATGGAAATCGCGCAAGCGGCGCTCTTTCTCTGCTCCGATTTGTCCAGCGCGATGGTCGGCCAGTCCATCAATGTCGACGGCGGCGCCGCGTTTTTCTGAGTTTGTGGACGTAGATTGGAAGCTGTACATTCCCCTTTGTTTCCGGTGTTATAATGAGCTTTGAGAGCAGGTGTATCGTGCAAGTATTCCTCAGCTACGCCCCGGAAGATAAAGAGTTCGCCCATTCCCTTTCAAAGGAATTGACCGAACGGGGCCTCCGTGTTTGGACGCCGTCCACCGAGATCCTCCCGGGCGAAAATCCATGGCTGCGCGTGGGCAAGGCCCTTGAGAGTTCTCACGCCCTAGTCGTGCTGCTTTCACCGGAATCGCTCCGTTCGGAACTTCTACAGAGTGAGCTGGAATATGCGCTCGGAAACACAAAGTTCAAAGAGCGCATTTTTCCTGTCCTTGTTCGCCCGACGAAGAATGTCCCTTGGATACTCCAGAAGTTCGAACTGTACGACGCAAAACAGAGCGCCGATAAGATCGGCGCATCCATCGCGCAAAAATTGAAGCGTGTTGCCTAGGGCTGTGGCGGGCAAATCCAGGCGCGCAAAGGAAGTCTTTGTCTCGCATTCAACCGGAGACCGGAAATTTGTTCATCGGCTGGTAAGATTCTTCAAAAGAAACAGAATCGGCTATTGGTACAGCGAGCGGCACATCCCCGGAGCGACGGAATGGCACGACGAAATCGGCCAGGCCCTGGACCGTTGTGATTGGTTTCTGATTGTTCTTTCTCCGAAATCGGTCAAGTCGATCTGGGTCAAGCGGGAACTGCTGTACGCCCTAAGGCAAAATAGGTACCGGCGCCGCGTCGTTCCAATTCTTATCGGCAAATGCAAGTACGATCAGCTTTCCTGGACCCTCGCTGACATCGAGATGATCGACTTCCGGAAGAATTTTAAGGCCGGTTGCAAAAAGCTGTTGGAAATTCTGGGTTCACGCAATTAGATTGAAAAGAAGCCTGCGCTAGGAGCCGATGCAATGGGCCCTTCCCTTCGGCACAAAATATCAGTGCAAATCGTTCTTAAAGACACTGCCACCCTTGAGGACGAATTTCACCCGCTGTAACTCGGTGATGTCTTTGAGGGGGTCGCCGGAGACGGCGACGAGGTCGGCCCACTTGCCGGGTTCGATGGTGCCCATTTTGTCGGACCAGCCCAATAGTTCGGCGGCGGTGGTGGTGGCGGAGCGAATGGCCTGCATGGGCGTCATGCCGTATTTCACGTAGTAGTCGAACTCCATTGCCTGGTTGAGTTCGCGCCAGTCGAAGCCGCCGGCGTCGGTGCCGAGGACGATCTTCACGCCTTTTTTCAGCGCGAGTTGGAACGCAGCCTTTTCCGTCTCGACCATCTTCGTCCAGTTCCCTGCTCGGCCCGGAGCGACGTAGGCGCCGACCATGATTGTCGGCACCCAGTAGGTGCCGCGGCGCGCCATTTCTTCCATCTCGGGCTCGGTCAGGCCATCGCCGTGTTCGATCGAGTCCACGCCCGCTTTCAACGCGGCGGCGATGCCGTCGCTGCCGATGGCGTGGGCTGCGACTTTGTGGCCGAGGCGATGGGTTTCATCCACGATGGCCTTGGCTTCTTCGTCGGTGAAATTCACGTGGCTGTGCAGCACGACGTTGTCCGGGCCGTAAAAATAGCCGTGGTCGGAGTAATACTTGATCCAGTCCGCGCCATAGCGGATCTGCTCGCGGACGGCTTTGCGCGCTTCGTCGACTCCGTCCACATATTGCACGCCTTGGGGAATCGTGATTTCCCAGGAATAGCCGTAAGGGCCGTACATCCCGGTGGGCGTCATGGCGCGTGTGGAGACCTGCATGTGCGGGCCGGGGACTTCGCCGTTGTTGATGGCATGCTTCACGTCAACATCGGCATACATGGCGCCTTCGGTTTCGAGGTCGCGCATGGCCGTGAAGCCGTGGCCGAGGGCGATCTGCGCGTTGCGGGCCGCGAGAATGGCGCGGTAGGGGATGGATTGCTTGAGGAGCTGCGCGTCGTAGTCTTCCTGAGTGATATCGCCTTGCAGCAGAACGTGGGTGTGGGCGTCCACGAATCCAGGGAGCACGGTGGCTTTCGAAAGATCGATGAGTTCCACGCCTGCGGGGGGAGTTCCCCCGGGAGTCACGCTAACAATTTTGTCGCCTTCGACGAGGATGAGGGCGTTGGCAATGGGCGTGTCGCTTTTGCCGTCAATCAGTCGGCCGGCGCGGATCGCGAGTTTTTTCGGCGCAGGCGCAGGCTTCTCCTGAGCGCGAACGATTGGGGTACAAAGAATTGCTGCAACGAGCGTGAAACAAACGAGCCGTGTGAAAAAACAATTCATTCAGTCCTCCAGGGAGGGGCAACGATAACAGAATTGGGGAAAAGAAAAAAGCTGTGCGTTTCTGGTGTGAAATTGCGGGAGGGTTCGCAAACAAAAGAGAAGGGCCAGCCGCTCTCTCAGGACGGCTGGCCCTTTGCTTCACGAAACAGATTTGGGAACCGCCCAAGACCAGCCGCAGATTCCAAATCTGTGTGCACTGGCAACAACAGGAGAAGCAAACCTTTTACGAAACCGGTTGCGAATCCGGACGCCGAATCGGCCGGCGCGCCAGATCTTCAACCGAGGCAACGCTGCGCCGCACCGCCAGAATCATTGGATTCCGGCTGGCTGCCAATTGCGCAACCCCCGCTTCCCAGGTCTTCTGCGCGAGATACAGCGAAGCGATGCAAACGCCGATCACAGCAAAACCGAGAATGAAAATCGCGAAAGCCGCCAGCAGTTCGCGCACGAAATAAAGCTGCATCGCGGCGATTGTCCCCAGGAACCACCAAATCCATTTGCGACCATTGTCCTGTTTGCTCATCCTGACCCGCCCCTCTTCCTTGAAGCCCCGATGAAATCTGAACCACGGCTTGAAACGACCGACGCATGTTGGATGACTTTCCCCGACCAAGGGGACCAATCTGCGTACCTGTCCCATTAGACAGGAGAGGGGGTTTAAGGGAAATGGTACAGTAGCACCAAAATTAGCTGTAAACGAAACTCCTAGTACGACCATACCTCGAGCGAATTCATTGTAAATTATAGATTCTAGGTGTCTTATTTGGAAGCCTCAGGAACCGCTAATTTTCGCCTAAGCTTCGGGTACTGTCCTGTGGAAAAACCTGTCCTATCGGACAGGGTACAGGAGCCTGTCCTCTCCAGGATTTGCACCCTTACCTCGCTTGGACGAGGACGTCGGCCTAACGCGAAAAGACCCCGGGCGCTCAAAACTGGGCGGCCGGGGTCCAAGCAAAGCCTTGTCTTGCTCAACTAGGCCTTCTTAATCAGGCGAGTGATCCAAACCAGAATTACGGCCCCTACGAACGCGACGATGATCGCTCCGATCATCCCGCCGCCCGGCCAGATGCCCATTAGCCCAAAAAGCCACCCGCCGACGATGCCGCCGAGTATCCCAAGGATGATGTCCACGAGAATGCCATAGCCACCACCTCTCATTACGGTGCCAGCCAACCATCCAGCGATCAGGCCCGTGATAATCCACGCGAGAAAGCCCATATGCAAAACCTCCATGGCTCCCAAGGGAGCGGCAATCTGAATTTTGGGCGGGATGAATACCTATAGTCTGGCCTTACCCCGGACGATGCGCAAGTCTCTGTTCGCCAGATAAGAATCGAGCCACGGGCATTGAAAACCATGCCGAGAGGCCGGGATGGAAGGCGCAAAGGAGTGCTGGCCAGCCATTTGGAGTATCCCTTATACTAATTTGAGCATGGGGGTGAGTCTGGGTCGCGCATATTGTGTGCTCGATTGGCTTCCGCGTTCGGGGGGACGCGAACTTCCCAACTCCAAAAGAATGAGTCAGTCCGGAATCTTTCCGGCTCTTGCGGTATTCCAGATACGGAGATGCCTTTGATGAAGTCTCGCCGTTACGGAGCATTCCATTCACTTTTAGTCTTCGCGCTTTCAATGATGCTCGTGGCTTGTTCCAAAACGGAACAAGCGCCAAGGGGCCAGGGCACTGCTGGGCAACGAGTGGGTTCCCGTCCGGTCGTAGTCTTTATGACCGATTTTGGGACCGCCAACGATGCGGTCGCCATCTGCAAGGCCGTGATGGTGAGTATCGCGCCGGATGTCCGGATTATGGACATCTCCCACCAGGTGACTCCCTTTTCGATTGAAGAAGGCGCGCGGTTTCTGGCGGGAGTGACGCCTTACTATCCGGCAGGGACGGTGTTTGTGGGGGTAATCGATCCGGGGGTGGGCACCAACCGCAGGGCAGTGGTGGTGAAGTCCAAGAAGGGCCAATATTTTGTGGTGCCCGATAACGGGCTGGTGTCGCCGGTGATTGACCGCGATGGACTGGACTCCGCCCGGGAGATTACCAACACGAGCTGGATGATTGGCGACACGATTTCTTCGACATTCCACGGACGGGACATTTTCTCGCCGGTCGGAGCGCATCTTGCCGCGGGTTGGGACTACACGCTGGTCGGCGCGGAGGTGCAGCAACTTGTTCGGCTCACGCCGAGGAGGGCAAGTGTCACCGACAAGGGCGTCGAGGGAGAAGTGATCGCGTTGGATGATCCGTTCGGTTCGCTGATCACGGACATCACCGGCGAGGAGTTCAAGAATCTTGGCTACAAACTGGGCGACCGGGTTACGGTCCTGTTGAACAAGAAACCGTTCACGGCACCGTACACGAAGACGTTTATGGACGTGCCTGTAGGCGACCCGCTGCTGTATGTTGACTCTCGCGGGAGGGTCGGGCTGGCGCTGAACGAGCGCAGTTTTTCCGCGGTGAACAAGATTACGCCTCCGGTGCCCGTCTTTATTCCGAAAAAGAGCGCGCCGCTTGGGGGGAAGTAATGCGGGAAGCTCGGCAGATGCGTCGCGGGGGTTTGCTTTCGCTGGAGCGGCGCGCCCGTCTGTTTAGACGATGTAGGGGTTTGCGGTGGTGTCGCCGCACGGGTGAGGCCGGCTGAATCCTTCGGCTGGCAGGGTAATTACCAAGGAGCAATCCAGGCTGCACGGGCTTTCCGGCCATGCATGGATTCCATCAATTCGAGGATGGATCCCGAAAGAAAAAGGAACAGGTCATGAACTTACGGAGCGCAGTTTCCCTGGGGTTGCGGTTGGGATTGGTGCTTCTATTCGTCTTCCTAGTGAATGAAAATTTCGCGAATGTGGCTGCACAGTCTTTCCGCGGAGGGATCCGGGGAGAAATTACGGACGCGCACGGATTGCGCGTGGCCGGAGCGAAAGTGACCGCGCGGAATCTGGGCACCAGCGAAACGCGAGAGGTGGCCGCTGACGCGGATGGCGAATATCGTTTTCTGGAACTCCCCGCGGGAGAGTACGAAGTTTCGGCGATGGCGCCGGGGCTTCAGGAGGCGCGCGTTTCGCGCGTTCGCGTGGAAGTGGGGGCGGAAACCATTATCGGCGTGAAGCTGAGCCAGGTGAAAGATCGCCAGGATACGGTGACCGTGGTCGAGACGGTGCCGCTGATGGAAACTTCCAGCACCACGCTGTCGCAGGTGGTGGACCGGCAACTGGTGCAGGAGTTGCCGCTGAATGGCCGAGATTTCGGGAAGCTCGTCGCGCTTACTCCCGGCGTTACCGTGGAAGGCTCCGGCGTGGCGGGCAGCGAAAAGGGGTTCGGGCAGTTCAATATCAATGGCAACCGCGACCGCTCGAACAATTACAATCTTGACGGCACGGACAACAACGATCCCTTCTTCAACAACTCGGCGTTGAACCAGGTGGGCATTACCGGTGCTCCCGCGACGCTGCTGCCGCTGGATGCCATACAGGAGTTCAGCATCCAGTCGCAGTTCGGCAGCGAATACGGGCGCAACTCCGGCGCAGTGGTCAATATTGTCACCCGCTCAGGCACCAACCGTTTGCACGGTTCGCTCTACGAATACAACCGGAACTCCGCGTTCGACGCGCGCAATTATTTCAACACCAAGCTACAACAGGATGGAACGCCCAACCCCCAATCGCATTTCAACAACAATAATTTCGGCGGTTCGCTGGGCGGCCCAATCATCAAGGATCGCGCTTTCTTTTTCCTGGCGTACGAAGGGCAGCGCGAAGTCGTTGGCTCGGATTTCAATCTATTCGTCCCAACCAAACAGGACATCGCTACGGCCCGCACGGAGGCGTTGGCGGCTGACCCCACGCTGAATCTAGCTCCTCTCGATAAAATCCTCAGCTTCATGCCGACAACGACGGATCAGGCGGGCCACACACTCCCTTACACCGTTCGCGATTCGAACAATGGAAACAATCTGATTGCCAAAGTGGATTTCAATCTCTCGAAAAATAACACCATCACAGGCCGTTATGCCTTTGGAAAAAGCGACCAGGCTTTTCCGCTCGGGTCTGCGAGTGACGGAGGCGGTTCGCGCGTTTCGACCTTTGAACAACTCTCGCCCACTCAAGTGCAAGTGGTTTCCGCCAGTTGGCTCACTACCTTTTCACCGCAAAAAATCAACGAGATACGATTCGGCTATACGCGGTTCACTACCAGCTTCAATTCGGCCGATGCGACGCCGGGAAATCCGAACTTCATTAATCCCTCCACTTTCGGAATCAATTTCGGGACCGGGCTGCCGGGATTGCCGGAGATCGATTTCAACGGCGGCACATTCGACAATCTGGGCGCAACTGCCTTCAGCTTGCCTCGCGGGCGCACCAGCGAAACATTTCAAATCCTCGACAATTACACATGGATTCGCGGAAAGCACACTCTCAAGTTTGGCGGCGAGTATCATCGCTATGATGTGCAGAGTTTTAACGACAACTTAGGGCGGGGTTTAGTGGTGGTCTTCAACCCGGGCATCGATCCCAATATTTTTGTCGATACCCTGGTGGGCTACTATCTGGGCGACGTCTTTTCCTTCTCAAACACCTTTGCCAATCAGGGTAATACCCGCCGCTTTACTTTCAACAACAACTTGGGCTTCTTCGGCCAGGATGAGTGGCGCGTCCGCAGCAATTTGACGGTAACTGCCGGTTTGCGTTGGGAATATTTCGGCCCCCTTGGAGAGAAGCATAATCTGCTGTCCAACTTTGACTCCTCCGGCAACCTCGTGCAGGTCGGCTCTCCGACACTCCCGCACGTGTACAACCGGGATCTCAACAATTTCGCTCCGCGACTCGGCATTTCGTGGAGCCCGCGCCGGAACACCGTGGTGCGCGCGGCCTATGGCATCTACTACGACTACACGCCGCAGAATAACCTCATCGCCAACTTCACCAATTCTGCAGGCATCGCAACGAACCCCGCCCCTTCGTTGGCGGGAAGTCCTTATTTTGTTGGCGGGATGGACTTCAACCAGACAGCTTGGACGAATGGCGCGGCGGCAGGCGCCGTTTTCACGCCGACAACCAATTTGCAATCCATCTTCATTACGGACCTAAATCTTCGCACTCCCTATGTTCAGAGCTGGAACCTGAACGTGCAGCGGGAACTTGGGAATAGTGTCGCCTTCGAAGTCGGTTATGTCGGAACGAAAGGGACCAAACTGACCCGTTTGTACGATAAGAACCAGGACTTCACGAACACACAGTGGTCTGTCATCGATGTGTTCTCCGGAGGCGCAAATTCGACTTACAACGCGCTGCAAACCACCGTGCGCCTGCTGCAGTTCCATGGATTTTCCGGGTTTTCGACCTATGCGTGGGGGAAATCGATTGACGGAGCCTCCGATGGAATCGATTTCAACTTTGCCAGCGCGGCCTTCCCGCAAAATTCAGACAACTTGCGCGCGGAAAAAGGCCCGTCGACTTTCGATACGCGCCAGCGATGGACCTCGGCCATTAACTATAGCGTTCCGACCTTGCCGGGCCTACCGCATCTGCTGGGGGCCGGTTGGCAATTGAATACCATCATCACGGTTCAGACCGGGCGCCCCATTCCTATCGTCAACTCGAATGATACGAGTGGGACTTTCAATTTTCACCAGCGTCCTAATGTGGTCGCAGGCGTGAATCCCATTTTCTCCAATTGGTCCCCGTCGAGCGGATATCTGAATCCAAATGCCTTCAGCCAACCCGCGAATAATACGTTTGGGGATTTGGGGCGCAACGCTATCTATGGTCCCGGCTACCGCAATCTGGATTTTTCCACGACCAAGAACTTCCCGATCCGGGAACCAATGCTTCTGCAATTCCGGGCCGAGTTCTTCAACCTGTTCAACCATCCCAACTTCGCTCTTCCCCAGGGATCTTTTGGGTCGCCCTCGTTTGGGCTGATCACGCAAACCCCGGACGTGGCGCAGGGGAATCCGGGGCTTGGCGGCGGCGGTCCGCGGGTTGTGCAGTTCAGTCTGCGGTTGCAGTTTTAGCCTTTCGACCATCATCGGCGTGATCGAGGCAGGGGCATGATTCCGCCTGCCCTGTTTTTAGCAGCGGTTCAGTCTGATAGCAGGGGATGTGAGTTCATCGGGAATGAGGCTGCCCCACAAAAACCAAGCAGCCGTTTGGATCCGAGATATGGAACTCCGTCATTCCATATTCCCGATCAAATAGATCCCTAATTCCGTACCGATCCTTGAAAGCTTTCACATGTTCCCAGAGAGGATGGATTCCAGAAACCTCGATATAGATCTCTGTATGCCCCCGGACGCAGTTCATGACTTCCTCGGAGGCAGCTTTCTGAAAGTGGATGGTTTGGCCATCTCGCTCGATGATCGAGTACTCCGGAGACTTTAACAACGGGGTGAATCCAAGAACGTCCTGGTAAAATGCTAGCGTTTCCTCCATATCGGCTGTCACCAACATGGGGCTAATTCTCCGCGCCTTGGGTGAATCCGGCATCACGAGCCTCCAGGGTCCCGCTCAGTTTCGCAACGATGGGACAAAAGGTCAGAGCTTTGCCAGGCACTATACTGCAGATTGGCCAACTACTGCGTTTTTTGCTGATTTGCTTTTTGGGGCGCAGGGGCCGACAATCGGGAGAATTACGCAGGAAAGAGGTTTGCCATGGCCGATGCCGTTATTGTTTCTTCCGTTCGTACTCCCGTGGGACGCGGTTTCAAGGGTTCTCTCCGCACCACTCGTCCCGATGATCTGGCGGCGCTGGTCATCAAAGAGGCGCTGGCGCGCGTGCCGGGGCTTGATCCCAAGGAAATTGACGATGTGATTCTGGGCTGCGCCATGCCGGAAGGCGAACAGGGCATGAACGTGGCGCGAATCGCGGCGTTGCGCGCGGGACTACCTGTCGAAACCTCGGCGATGACCGTGAACCGCTTTTGCGCCAGCGGGCTGCAAGCGATCGCGCTGGCAGCCGAGCGCATCCGCGGCGGCTCGGCGCAAGTGATCATTGCCGGTGGCACGGAATCGATGTCGCTGGTGCCGATGGGCGGCAACAAGATTTCGCCGAATCCGTGGCTGGTGGATCATTATCCGGACGCGTACATCAATATGGGGC
>Ga0209735_1000176_pt1 | contig 10641 bp, 11 predicted proteins | sample BlaSpr_A8_Ref_M2_FD_187990 | JGI IMG/M metagenome (GOLD analysis project Ga0209735, IMG submission 187990) | Forest soil microbial communities from Thunder Bay, Ontario, Canada - Black Spruce, Ontario site 2_A8_Ref_M2 (SPAdes) (version 2) | ecosystem: Environmental > Terrestrial > Soil > Boreal... | reverse complement strand
CCCCCGCGCCATCTTTCCCGCCAGCCATCCCGCAATCAACCCGATCAGCAGCCACCCAATCAATCCCCGCTGCCATTCCACAATCACCACCCGCTGTTGCAAAGCAATCATCCCAAACAGTCCAATCATCTCCACCCCTCCTAAATTTCCGAGCCTCTGTAGAGGCCGCCTTCCCAGGCGGGCTCTTTCTTAGTTCTTCTTCTTCTCCTCCGCGTCCTCCGCGCTCCGACCTCTGCGCCCTCTGCGCTAAAATCTTCCCTGCTCCTTAAGAATCTATCCCGCCGCCGGTTCCTGCTGCGTCATACAATGCAGCGTCCCCAACCCAAGCACCAGGTCGCGGCAGTGTATCCCAACCACTTCCCGCCCGGGAAACACTTTTGCCAGCGTATTCAGCGCCACCCGATCCTTCGCATCATTAAACGTCGGCACAATAACAATTCCATTCGCAATATAAAAATTCGCATAACTCGCCGGCAATCTCTGCCCATCAAAATAAACCGGCGCCGGCATCGGCAAAGTTTCCACCTGCAACGCCTTTCCGTCCTGATCCTTCATCCGCTTCAATCGTCCCAGGTTCTCCTGCAGGGCCACATAATTCGCCTCCGCAGGATTTTCCTCAACAATCGTCACCACCGTCGTCTCATTCACAAACCGCGTCAAGTCATCCACGTGCCCATGCGTGTCGTCGCCCGCAATCCCGCTCCCCAGCCACAAAACATTCGTCACGCCCAAATATTTCCGACAAAGTTCAGCATAATCTTCCTTCGTAAATCCCGGATTCCGCTCCTGCATCTTGCTCTGCAAACACTCTTCCGTAGTCAACAAGGTGCCCCGCCCATTCACATCAATCGACCCGCCCTCCAGTACCACCCGCCGCCCCTTATGCTCCGGCAAAAAAATCCGCCGCTTCCGCCGCCCATTCGCCTTCCGCACCACCTGCGCATCCTTCTTATGATTCGGATACTTCGCCCACCCATTAAACACAAAATTGTTGTACGCAACTTCTCCCGTCGAATTCTTCACGCAAATCGGCCCAGAATCCCGCATCCACCCGCGATCCGTCGGCACCACAAAAAATTCCACCGACTCCAGCTTCGCCCCGGCCTTCCGCAAAATCCCCCGCACTCGCTTCTCCGCCGCGCTATACTGCTTGCCCTGAGCGCTTCCTGCGAAGGGCACCAGCAAAAAAATCTTCTCCACCTGCGAAAGCAGCCGCACCATCTCCGCAAACGCCCACGGTATCGGCGCAAACTTTCCCGGCCAATCCGTCAACTCATGCGGCCACCCCAGCCAAGTCCCCTCATGCCTCTCCCACTCCGCCGGCATCCGAAACCCCATCTCGATAGGCGCCTTGTCCCTCGTCTTCGCTTTTATCAACTAACGCCACCTCTCCCCTGAACTCGAGGGTGCCCCATCCTTTGCGCCTTCCGCAAAGGGTGGGCTCTTACGATCAAAATGCACCCAATCTCATCTCTCAACTCTTGCCGTTCTCTTCTCAGCGTACTCTGCGCTCTCCGTGCCCTCTGCGTTAAACTCTTTAGTCTTTCATCTCTTTACTCACTCTTCCCCCAACCACCGGCTAGTCAATCCTCCAAACGCATCAATCCTCCGGTCCCGGAAAAACGGCCAATTCCTCCGCTGCTCCTCACTCTTCTTCGGATCAATCTCCGCCACCAATATCTCTTCCTTGTTATTCCCAGCCTCCGCCAGCACCTGCCCCGCCGGATCCGCCACAAACGAATTCCCCCAAAACTCGATCCCCGGATCGCCCTTCTCCGGCTTCCCCTCATACCCCACGCGGTTCACCACCGCCACATAGCATCCATTCGCAATCGCATGCGCCCTCTGAATCGTTTTCCACGAATCCAGTTGAGCCGCGCCAACTGCGCCTTTCTCATGTGGATGCCAACCAATGCTCGTCGGATAAAAAATCAACTGTGCCCCCTGCATCGCCGTCAGCCGCGAACCCTCCGGATACCACTGGTCCCAGCAGATCTGCACTCCAATCCGCGCATACTTCGTATCAAAATTCAAAAATCCCAGATCCCCCGGCGTAAAATAAAATTTCTCGTAATAAAGTGGATCATCCGGAATATGCATCTTCCGGTATTTCCCCAAATACGCCCCATCCGCATCCAGCACCGCGCAAGTGTTGTGATAAACCCCCGCCGCCCGCCGCTCAAACACGGACACCACCAGCGCCACCTTCTTTTCCTTCGCCACCGCCGCCAGCCGCTCCGTCGTCGGCCCCGGCACCGCCTCCGCCAAATTAAACAATTCCGGATCTTCCGTCCGGCAGAAATATTCGCCCGCAAACAGTTCATGCAGGCAAATCACCTGCGCCCCGCGCGCCGCCGCCTCGCGAATTTTCTCCGCCGCGCGCGTAAGATTTTCTTCCTTATTCGTCATGCAGCGCATCTGCACAAGTCCCACCGCAAATTTGTCGCTCATACTTTTTATCCTATCACGTGCTCTTTGGCTTCTCGGAGCGCAGCCAATTCTATTCTTCGTTTTTGGTCGGTCCAGTCGTCTTCGGATAATCCTTTTGTCGTTCGAGGAGGTACTGCACAAGGCCGAATATGGTCAAGATGCCGAAAATCCAGCCCGCAATCTCGAGCCTCGTCCTGACCGGGATCTCGCGATCAAGGACAAAACCTGAACAGAGAATTCCGAAAATTCCCCACCAGCAGAAGATCTTCACGAGCTTCTGACGTTTGTGCCGCAGCGGCAAAATGATCACTCCTACGAGATACCCGCATGACATTCCAACGGCCAAGGCTATGGCGGATATTTTAAGGTCATCCAAGTATGTAACGGAGAGCCAATAAGTGCTTTTCTGAGCGAGGAGAAGGAATACGAAACCGAGAGCAATTGCCCACTGTAACTTTTTTCTTGTCTGAAGCTGCAAGATAGAGTTCCACCTTTCTCGTTTGTCCTACTCTACCTGTTTAGTGTCTCCGCGTTATTTGTTTTTCTTTCCTCTCCCCTTGCTTTTTCCCGCTCCACTTCTAGTACACTACACATACAAATTTCATTCGCTCTGCATCAACGCGTTCATTTACGTTCCGTCAGGAGAGTCGATGGCCAAAAAGCCAAAAAAAACCGTCACCGGGCGCGTCCTTCACGACCCCGTCAAAGACAAACTCCGCCCCATCTTTCCTCTCGATCTCTCCAAAATCAAAACCATCGACGACCTAGTCCGCGCCATGGGCGACACCGCCTACACCGCGCGCCAGATTGGTGACGCCGCCGACGTCCTCGAAGCCATGGCCCGCGACAAAGAGTGCTTCGTCGTAATGACCCTCTCCGGCGCTCTCACCGTCGGCAAAATGGGCCTCGTCTTCTGCGACCTCATCGAATCCGGCATCGTCAAAGCCATCGTCTCCACCGGCGCGCTCATGGCTCACGGTCTCGTCGAAGCCACCGGCCTCTCCCATTTCCGCTACGATCCCTCCAAAATGAACGACAACGAACTCTTCCTCGCCGGCTACAATCGCGTCTACGACTCTCTCGAACCCGAAACCAACCTGGATCACGTCGAAAAAGTCGTCGACGGCATCCTCGAAAGTTGGGATCCCCAGGAAATTGTCTGCAGTTGGAAACTCCATCGCAAAATCGGCGAATACCTCACCAAAAACACCAAGGGCCGCGGCATCCTCCGCTCCGCCTTCGAATGCAACGTCCCCGTCTTCGTTCCCGCCTTCTCCGATTCCGAACTCGGCCTCGACTTCGCCTTGAACAAATACGGCCGCCAGCGCGATGGCCGCCCGATCCTCCGCTTCGATCCCTTCGAGGATTTTGAAAAATTCGCCAACACCATGATGGCCACCAAAAAAATGGGCATCTTCACCATCGGCGGCGGCGTCCCGCGCAACTGGTCCCAGCAATTCGGCGTCTATGCCGAACTCATGGCCCGCCGCGGCTACAAACAACTTCCTCTCAAACGCTATTCCTACGGCGTTCGCATCTGTCCCGAACCAGTTCACTGGGGCGGCCTCAGCGGCAGCACCTACACCGAAGCCGTAAGCTGGGGCAAATTCGTCCCCCGCGAAGAAGGCGGCCAGCTAGCCGAAGTCCTCGAAGACGCCACAGTAGCCCTCCCCCTCGTAGTAGGTGCCGTCCTCGAACGCCTGAAATACTTCAAGCACTAATAATGTTGAGTGCGGCAGCGAAGCTCCCGCTTTTGCGATCGCCGCCCCAAGACACTCTTTCACTTCGCGCAACACTCCTTGAACAACTTTGGCACAGCCATTCCTGCCTGCCCTGAGCAAAGCCGATGGGGCTGTGCTCTTGGGTTTCTCTTTATGTGTCATCCCGACCGGAGCGGCCCGATTTTTTCTTCTGCGCCGAATTTTGGCGCGTCGGGCCGCGGAGTGGAGGGACCACGGCAACCAACGATCTCCCAAGACCTCTTCTCTGCGAATCTCTGCGCTCTCCGCGCCTCTGCGTTATCCTTTTCTTTCTTCTCCCCTCCCCATGCTATATTTCTCCTCCCAATCCCGCACCAAACGAGAAAAACATGAAACCCAAATTCCGCGCCGCGCTACTATTCCTGCTCTCCATCTGTTTCTTTCTCTTCTACACCACCCGCGCCGCCCAAAAGGAAACCCCAATGCCCCATCACGCCACTGGCCCCTTCGAAGTAAAAATCGCTCCCCTCGACCCCGCCTTCAAAGCCGAAGACAACTCCATCTTCCGCTTTTCCCTCGACAAACAATTCCACGGCGCCCTCGAAGCCACCAGCAAGGGCGAAATGCTCTCAGGCATGGGCACCATCAAAGGCTCCGGCGGCTACGTAGCCATCGAGCGCGTCACCGGCTCCCTCGACGGCCGCGCCGGCAGCTTCATCCTCCAGCATAACGGCACCATGCAAAACGGCGTCTACCACCTCAACGTAATCGTGGTCCCCGACTCCGGCACCGCCCAATTAACCGGCCTCCAAGGCACCATGGAAATCGTCATCAAAGACGGCAAACACTCCTACGACTTCGCCTACACCTTGCCCTGACAACGGAAGGGTCTCCCCGATCAAAAATAAAAAAGGCGCACCAAAGTGCGCCCTCTTCGCTTTCGTAGCGGCCACCTTCAGGTGGCCGTACTTCGTCTCTCTAGGTTGTCATCCTGAGGCTATCCGACGAGGATAGCCGGAGGACCTCAACCGCTGCGTCTTGTCTCCCACTCACTCAGGTGGAATCTCTCTTCAACTTTCAACTCTTAACTTTCAACTTTCGACTCCCCCCTCACTCCACCACCACCGTCGTCCCCAACCCCGCATACACATACTTCTCCCCATACGCCTTCCGCAATCTCGCAAACGCCGGCTCACCCGTACAATGTCCTGGCGCAATCCTCTGCACTTTCCACTTCGTCTGCAAATTCCCAACCAGCGCGTCAATCTCCTCCACCGGCGCAGTCACCAGGTGCAATCCCCCAAACACAATCTCCGTCCGAGGATCAATCGCGCTAGCCGCTTCCAGAATCGCCTCGATCCCCGCGTGCGAACAACCATCCACCAGCATCAATCCTCCAGGCCGCTTGATAGCCAGCGTCAACTCCGGCAACTCCAGCGTCCCTTTCTTCTGCGACACCGTCGGCACCACAAAAATTCCCGGTGCCACCTCCGTCAACTTGTTCACGAGCACAAAATTCCCCGTTTCGTACAACTTTCCCGAATTCAAATGCTCCGGCGCCGTCCCTCCGAAGTACCGCATCTTTCCCGGCAACTCCGCGTCCGGCCGGAAATACGCCGCTGGCACCGGCATCCCGCCAAATCCGTTGGCCCCGTCCGCCGGCACATAAATCGTCACCGTCGGATTCACCTTCAGCAGATACTTCACGCCCGTCGCATGATCCGAGTGCCGGTGCGAAATCACCGCAAAATCAATCTTCGTCAAATCCACTCCCAACGCTTTCACGTTCCGCTCGAAAATCTCCGCGTTGTTCCCGCTGTCAAACAAAATCCGCTTTCCGTCATGCTCCACCAGCGCCGAAAATCCCCAATCCTTCGTCAACTCCTTCGAATCCGAAAACGCGTCATACAAAATCGTCACCCGATCCACTGCCGCCCCTCTCCCGCAAACGACCGCCGCCAAAGCCAGTCCCACCACCAACCGAATAATCCTCTTTGTCATCGCATCCCTCCCAAAAAGTCTCTGAAAAACAAACGGCCCGCCATTTCAGCGGGCCACGGAAACTTTGACCGATGCTTCTTGTCTTTCACCAGTCACCAATCACCAGTCACTACTCACCATCAATCATCATCCCCGATCAAAAACGCCGCCGTCAGCACCGTGCTCCACAACCCGCGCTTGTCTCCAACCGCCGACTGCGTAATATTCATCGTCCGCACAATCTTGTTCGAAATCCGGTAAACCTCTTTCTTCTCGTCCCACGAAAGGTCCGGATCAAACTCCACGTTCAGCGTCGTCGCCAGCATTTCCGCCGCAAGCTCTTCCGCGTACTCGCCCGCCACTTCTTCCGTCTCGCCAAACGAGTGGTGCTCGCTCAAATATCCGTACATCGGCCGCTCGCTCGGCAGCGCCAGGCCAATGCTCGCCGCGATCAACCGGTGCGGCTCTTTCGTCGAATTCTCGCTGATCACCGTGAACGCCACTTGCCCCGGCTTGATCAGTTTCAATCCCTCGCTCCGTGAAATCAGTTTGCAGTTCGGCGGAAAAATCGAAGACACGCGCACGATATTGCACGCGGCAATTCCGGCGTTCCGCAGCGCGAGTTCGAAACTCGACAGCCGCTCGCGGTGTTTTCCTACGCCCTTGGTCAGGAAAATCTTCTTTGCGACAAACGCCATAGTGCTGGGTCACCATCCATGAGTGATTTTGAAAAAAAATTCAGGTCCTGTGGAAAAGTAACAAGTCTGTCTCTGAGTGTCAATGCAATATGAGTCGAAAATTTGTGCCAGGCCGGCTTCCTGCTGCGTGCTTTTCCGCATTCTCACAGCTTCACCCCGCCAGATTCCTAAGACGTTCTATTTTTGAAGTGATTTTCGACCAGAAACTGCTTCACCAACCGGAAGGCGTCTCGCTATGACTGATAACTGATTACTCTCAACTATTTTTTCGCCCGTTAGCCCCTCCACCCTCACTCCCCCGCCAAATGCCTCACCAATTTCCCCAACGCCCCGCACAACGCCAGCACCTTTCCCAAATCCTCTGTCGTGAAATCCGCTCCCGACTCCATCACCGTCGCGCCCTTCCGGCTGATCTGCATCACGCCCACCACTTTTCCCTCGCACAATATCGGCGCGCTGATAATCTTCTGTATCGATTCTCCCGTGGTCGTCGCCGTCTTCACTCCCTCAAACACCGTCGCATGCCGCACCGACGTAAAATTATTGTTGATCTCCGGCCGGTTCTCCCGCGCCGTCCTCGCCGCCAGCGCCGATGTGCTCGACATCGGTATGAATCCCACGTTCTTCAGCGCTTGCGGCACCAGAAAATGCAGGTGCCTCCATCGTGTCGACACTCCCAGAATGGCCACCTCCCCCGTCTGCACTCCCAGATTCTTCGCGATTTTCTCCGCCATCGCGGGCAGCGGTACTTCCACCGGCGCCGCGCCTCCCACTTCCAACGCCTCCGCCAGTCGCTCTAATTCAGTCACAAGGCTTGTGATCATAATCGGAATTTTCTCTACCCGTCTGCAGGGGTTACGCGGGGCCCTGCGGTGCGATCTCCGTATACTCTTCTCTAATGTTCATCGCTTTTCCCGCGCGCTGCAAGAATCTTTCGAACCCTTTGTGCCTTTCATACCGACACGCCAAACTTGCAAGCCCTTTCTCAACTCCCTATACTGTTTGTGCTGCAAGTCCATCGCGCCCTTCTTTCGCGCTCCACAAAAATTCTTGGGACTCCTGCGGCGGAGAGGGCATGTCTTCTACGGCAACCCGGCCTGATACAAATTATCTTCTAAGAAAACTTCATTCGCTTTCCGGAATCATTCCCGTTGGCGCGTTCCTCGCCGAACATTTCTGGTCCAACAGCGCCGCCCTCGTCTCCGCTGCCAAATATGACGAAGTCTCCCGCGACCTCCAGACCATCCCCTTCCGCCCGTTCGTCGAATGGGCCTTCATCTTCCTCCCCATCCTCTACCACGCCGGATACGGCATCTATATATGGATACGCGGCAAATCCAACGTCTCCTCCTATCCCTGGGTAGGGAACTGGCTCTACACCACCCAGCGCTACACCGGCCTCATCGCCTTCTTGTACATCGCCTGGCATCTCTACACCCAGCGCTGGCTCACCCACGGCAAATCCACCTACGCCGAAGTAGAACAATTTTTCACCAATCCTTATTTCCTCCTCTTCACCGCCATCGGCGTCCTCGCCTCCTCCTTCCATCTCGGCATCGGCATCTGGAATTTTCTTTGCAAGTGGGGGCTCGCGGCCACCGTTCAAGCTCAGCGCGCAGCCGGACGTCTCGGCATTCTCGTCGCCGTCACCTTCAGCGTTGTCGGCGTGCTGATTCTCGTCAGCTTTCGCCTCAACTGGCATCCCTTTTATTTCTACTGGCAAAAATGACACAACCTAAAATCGTCGTCGTTGGTGGTGGTCTGGCCGGACTCATGGCCACAATCCGTATTGCCGAATCCGGCGTCCCTGTCGATCTCTTCTCCATCGTTCCCGTAAAGCGTTCCCATTCCGTCTGCGCCCAGGGCGGCATCAACGCCGCAAAAAATCAAAAAGGTGAAGGCGACTCCACCGCCAAGCATCTCGACGACACCATCTATGGCGGCGACTTCCTCGCCAATCAGCCACTCGTCAAGCGCATGTGCGACGAAGCCCCCAACATCATCGATCTTCTCGACCGTATGGGCGTCATGTTCAATCGCACCCCCGAAGGCCTTCTCGATTATCGCCGCTTCGGCGGCACGCTCTATCACCGCACCGCGTTCGCTGGCGCCACCACTGGCCAGCAACTCCTCTACGCTCTCGACGAGCAGGTCCGCCGCCACGAATCCGAAGGCAAAGTCAAAAAATTCGAAGGCTTCACCTTCCTCTCCGCCGTCCTCGACGACGCCGGCGTCTGCCGCGGCATCTCCGCCATGGATCTCCGATCCATGGAAGTCAAAATTTTCCCCGCCGACGCGGTCATCTTCTGCACCGGCGGCATTGGCGCCATCTTCGGCCGCTCCACCAACTCCGTCGTCTGCACCGGCTCCGCGCAATCCGCCCTCTTCCAGCAGGGCGTGGATTACGCCAACGGCGAATTCATCCAGGTCCATCCCACTTCCATCCCCGGCGAAGACAAGCTCCGCCTGATGAGCGAATCCGCCCGCGGCGAAGGCGGTCGCGTCTGGGTTCCCAAAAATCCCAACGAAACCCGCCCCGTAAAATCCATTCCCGAAAACGAGCGTTTCTATTTCCTCGAAGAGTGGTATCCGAAATACGGCAATCTCGTTCCGCGCGACATCGCCACTCGCGCCATCCATCGCATCGTCTATCAGGAAAAACTTGGTCTCAATGGACAAGCCGCCGTCTATCTCGACGTCTCCCACATCGACCGCGAAACTCTCGACCGCAAGCTCGAAGGCATCCTCGAAATCTACGAAAAATTCTGCGGCGTCGATCCCCGCGTGGAACCCATGAAAGTTTTCCCGGGCATGCACTACACCATGGGCGGCATCTGGATTAACGCGGTCGATCAAGCCACCAACGTCCCCGGCATCTACGCCGCCGGCGAATGCGAATACCAGTATCACGGCGCCAATCGCCTCGGCGCCAACTCGCTCGTCAGTTGTATCTTCGGTGGCGGCATCGCCGGCCCCGCCGCGGTGAAATACGCCAAAAATCTCGAGAAGGGAACTGACTCCATCCCCTCCACCGTCTTCGACCGCGAAAAGAAGCGCCAGAACGAAAAAAATCGGGCGCTGCTCTCCCAGGACGGCACCGAAAACCCCATGACCATCTGGAAGGAAATGGGCGAGATCATGACGGAGCACGTCACCGTCACCCGCATCAACAAAAATATTGAGCTCGCCGACAGCCAGCTCCGCGCCTTACAGGCCCGCTATCGCAAAATCAATCTCAGCGACCGCACCAAGTGGTCCAATCAGACGCTCAACTTCGCGCGCGAACTCGAAAACATGCTTCTCCTCGCGCGCGTCGTCACTCTCGGCGCCCTTGCCCGCAACGAATCCCGCGGCGCCCATTTCAAACCCGATTTTCCGGAACGCGACGATGCCAACTGGCTCAAAACCACCCGCGCCAAATACGTAAACGGCGATATCCAGCTAACCTACGAGCCCGTAGACATCTCGCTGATTCCCCCGCGCGTCCGCAAATACGACGCGGCGAAGTAGCACAGGCTTGAGCCTGTGTTCTTGGGGTTGCTTTTTGGTTTTTCCCGGGTTGGCCGAGGCTTTTTGTGGCACAGCCATTCCTGGCTGTGCTCTTGGAACGCAAATGGCGCCCAGGGTTGCTTCCTGATCGCTGTTATCTGTTCGCTGATCGCCGTCTTACTGATTACTGATTACTGATTACTGATTACTGCTCCACCGAGGACCCATGGCCGAAAAACACGTTCTCCTAAAAATCAAACGCCAATCCTCCCCGGGCCAACTCGCCCACTGGGAAGAATTTTCCCTCCGCTGGCGCCCCTCCATGAACATCATCATCTGCCTCC
>Ga0209735_1000166_pt1 | contig 10955 bp, 5 predicted proteins | sample BlaSpr_A8_Ref_M2_FD_187990 | JGI IMG/M metagenome (GOLD analysis project Ga0209735, IMG submission 187990) | Forest soil microbial communities from Thunder Bay, Ontario, Canada - Black Spruce, Ontario site 2_A8_Ref_M2 (SPAdes) (version 2) | ecosystem: Environmental > Terrestrial > Soil > Boreal... | reverse complement strand
TGCTCGTTGGGCAGCGCGCCAAGGAAACACTTGAACACAACCTCGGTTTCGCGAAGGCAGGTGCTCAGGTCGTAGTGCAGGGAGTCTACTGCGGTCCAGCAAGCGCCCGGTTGAATTGAAATGCCATCGGAAATGTCCTGTGCTGCGTCGCAGAACTCGCTCGCCACGTCCTGGACAGTGGCCGAAAGAATCCGGAGCTTGTGAAAAAAACGCGAGCGGTCTCCGAGAAGGACGTGATGCAGAAGCCCGTTCCAGGATGCAGCGCTTTGCGCCGTGTCGCCGCGAAAGAAATCCACGTTCAAGGGCGCGACGACAGGCAGGCCGCTGACGTGACGGCCCCGGTCCGACATTGCATCGCATGCGCCGATGAGAGTGGCGGCGAGACGCACAAGAAGTTCGGCGACGATGGAAACCTGCTGGCGAGCCGAAACCAACTGGCCCCTGGCGCGGAGCGAAAGCGCCTCGTCGAGCGCCACGCTCATCATCCCGTACGTGGCTTCCCAACGGCGGACGACGGTCTCGAACACCTGGTTTTTTCCCCGCGGCAAAGCGGAGATCCAGTCGTCGGATACATCCCTACGCACAGGAAGGGATTTCTGCTTCCGCCTAAAAAGCACACCTGCCTCCGAAGCGCGCGGCATTATACCCCACTGCTTTCGAAAAGCGGCGTTTTCTTGACGCTTCCAGAAGGCCCCCGCTATACTGCGGCTCGATTCACCGGGAAAAGGCCGCAAGAAGGCCTTGAGAGGATTGATCTTGTTGGAATTCGAACCCGCCGACCAGTTGCTTCAACGCCGCAAGAAACTGAGGGAAATCGAGGCTCTGGGCCATGCGGCCTATCCGCACAAGTTCGCCTGGACGCACACGCCCAAGCAGATTGCCGGGGAGTTCGCTGCTCAGTCCACCGAGCAACTTTCCGGAAAGCACGTTGACGTGCGAGCGGCGGGACGCATCGTCGCTCTTCGGCCGCATGGAAAAGCCGCGTTCGCGCATATCGCAGGCGAGGGCGCCCGGCTGCAGATTTACGTCAAGCTGGACGTGGTGGGCGAAAAGACTTTCAAACTCTTCCAGCTTCTGGACCTGGGCGACATCATCGGCGTTTCCGGCTATCTGTTCCGGACAAAAACGAATGAGCTAACCGTGTGGGTTGAAAAACTCGAGTTGCTAAGCAAGGCATTGCTTCCGCTGCCGGAGAAATGGCACGGGCTCGCCGATGTGGAGCAGCGCTATCGCCGGCGGTATTTGGACCTGATCGTAAACGAGCGCGCGCGGGAGATTTTCGTGCGCCGGGCGCGGATCATCCGCGAACTGCGGCAATTTTTCGACTCGCGCGGATACACGGAAGTGGAAACGCCGATGATGCATCCCATTCTGGGGGGAGCGACGGCGCGTCCTTTCGTAACACATCACAACACGTTCGACATGGATCTGTACCTGCGGATCGCGCCGGAACTGTATTTGAAGCGCCTGGTGGTCGGTGGGATCGACCGCGTGTACGAGATCAACCGCAACTTTCGCAATGAAGGCGTTGACGCGATTCACACGCCTGAATTCACCATGCTCGAGTTCTATCAGGCGTACAGCGATTACCGCGAGCTGATGGATCTGACCGAGGAATTGTTTCGCGGCATGGCCGAAAAAGTCTGCGGGACGGCCAAAATCAAGTACGGTGAGGAAGAAATTGATTTCGCCCGCTTCGAGCGGCTCTCGATGCGCGAAGCCATCTGCAAGTACTGGCCTGCCGGGGCAGGCGCTGCTCCAGCAGTTGCGGAACTGGCATCACCGGAAGGCGCGCGGGGCGCCGCAGAACGCCATAACGCTTACGCTCGTTCCCACGGCTGCGACCTGATTGACGCCGCCAAACTCTCCCACGGAGAATTGACCGGCGAACTTTTTGAAAGCGTCGCCGAGGCGCATTTGATTCAGCCGACACTTATCTACGATTTCCCCACGGAAATTTCGCCGCTCTCGAAATGCAAGGCGGATGACCCGACGGTTACCGAGCGCTTCGAGCTTTTCATTGCCGGGATGGAGCTTGCGAATGGGTTCTCCGAGTTGAATGATCCCGCGGACCAGGAGCGCCGCTTTCGCGAGCAAGTGGAAAAGGGCGGACAACAAGCGCCCAAGGAAGTGGATGCCGACTACATTCGGGCGCTCTCGCATGGCTTGCCGCCGACGGCAGGCGAGGGGATTGGCGTCGACCGCCTGGTGATGCTGCTCACGGATTCCCATTCGATCCGCGAGGTGATCCTGTTCCCGCTCCTTCGCGCCGAGGCAGCGGAGGCTGAAGCCGCGCCATCCTCCGAAAAAGGAGCTCAAGGGGGCTCCGGCGCGGCGCCTCATCGAGCGAAAGACCCAAATGGCATTTGAATGGCTGGTGGCGCTGCGGTATTTGCGCTCGCCGAACCGGCCGGCGGTGCTTCGGCTGGTGACACTGCTGGCCGTGATCGGAGTGGCGGCGGGCGTGACGACGCTCGTGATCGCGCTCTCGATGAACACGGGTTTCCGCCAGGCCATTCGAGACCGCCTGCTCAGCGTTACCGCGCACGTGAATTTGAAGCCGGTGGGAACGGAAGGAATCAGCGACTATCGCGCGCTGATGGCACGCTTGAGCGATACGCCAGGGGTCCGCTCGATCGAGCCAGCCGTATACGACACGGTTCTGCTTTCGGCCGGAACGCACGCGCGCGGAGTAGTGCTCAAAGGCGTCGATCTGGAACTCGAACGGCGCGCGAGCGATGCGCTGCACAACATTGTTGCTGGTTCGGCGGATTTTTCCGCGGACGCGGACGGCATCCCGGGGCTGCTTGTGGGCCGCATTCTCGCCGACGATTTGAGAGTTTCCGCCGGAAGCTACGTCACGCTGACGAGCCCGCAGGGGAGCCTGACACCGTTCGGAATGCTTCCGCGCACGCGGCGATTTCGCGTCACGGGAGTTTTCGATTCCGGGTTCTACGATTACGACGCGAACTGGGTGTTCGTCGCGCTGGCTTCGGCGCAAGGACTGGCGGGCGTTGGCGATGTCGTGAGCCTGCTGGAAGTCCGGGTGGAGCACATGGATGATGCGCGGTCAATTGCCGACGACCTCCTGCGCCGCGCCGGACGGGGCTTCACGGCCTCGACGTGGATGGACGAAAACCGCGCGCTCTTTCACGCGATGAGCCTGGAGAAACTGGTGACCGCTCTTTTCATCGGGCTGATTACGTTTGTGGCCGGACTGAATATTCTGGTGGTGCTCACGATGACGGTGACGGATCGCGCCCGCGACATTGCCGTCCTTATGGCGATGGGGGCCCGGCGGCAGCAGGTTCGAAGGATCTTCATCCTGCAGGGACTGGTGGTGAGCGTGGCAGGAACGGGCGCGGGCCTTCTGCTCGGCTATTCTCTCGCGTGGATCGCGGATAAGTGGCGGCTGATTCCGCTGAATCCCGAGATATACGCTATTCCTTATGTTCCATTCCACGCGAACGCGTTCGACGCCGTGTGGATTGCGGTAGCCGCGCTCGCCATCAGCCTTTCGGCGACGCTTTTGCCAGCGCGGTCGGCGGCACGCATCCTGCCGGTGGAGATACTGCGATTCGAGTAGGCTCTCGCGCCGATTCGCTGCAAATGTCAGAATTGCGTAACGAGGTTACGTTGAGGAAGGTCATGTCAGCTAGGCGAGTAACGGTCTACTTCTTGCCAGAACTCTATCGAGCATTAGGGGTCAAGGCAACAACGACCGGCCGGAGTTTTTCTGAGTTGGTAAACGAAGCAGCGCGGCGGGCGCTCCAGGAGGATGCCTTTGACGCAGCAGCATTCCGTCGCCGCGCCAAAGAACCCAGCCGCGCCTTCTCGGAAGTACTGCATGAATTGAAGCGTGCGGGTTGCTTATAGATCTTATTTCACATCTCTATTTCGCGTCTGGGGCCATTGTCCACTGGCCAGCGATTCGATAGGCCGATTCGTGCGAAAGACCGCAACGTGCTAAAATCGTTGCGGGGCGTATTGTGGCGGACAGCAACTGCATGGTGGAAAAGAGCTTGCGAGGGCTGCTAGAGGTAACAGTACGGCAAAAATGTGAAAAAAATTGGAATCATGTGCCCTCTTCCGAGACGGCACTTGCAAGCAAGTAAAGGACATACGGCTGCGGAAGTTCGGCATCCAAACTGAAAGAGGATAAGCAGGCGGAACTTAGAGGCGGAAGTGAGAATGGGTGTAACTAGCGTCAGCGAGTCTCAGGTAGAGAGCGCGCCAGCGCGATCCAGTGAGATCTTGCGCACGGAAGATCTTCGCAAGACATTCCGGTCCGGGCCTCAGGAAATCACTCCACTGGATGGAATCAACCTGAAAATCGAAGCGGGAGAGATGGTCGCGATTGTCGGGCCGTCGGGGACGGGAAAAAGTACCTTGCTGCACCTGCTGGCGGCGCTGGACACTCCAACAAGCGGTACAGTATACTTCGCCGATGTTTCGCTTCGATCTTTTTCCGAATCGGAACTGGCGGAGTATCGCAATCGCGCGGTGGGCTTTGTTTGGCAGCGGCATCACTTGCTTCCGGATTTCACTGCCGCGGAAAACGTGGCGATGCCTCTGATGGTGAGAGGCAAAATGCGGGCCGAGGCGCTTGGAGAGGCTGGCGAATGGCTTGGGGAAGTCGGGTTGGGTGATCGCGCCGGGCAATGGGCAGGGGAACTTTCCGGGGGCGAGCAACAGCGGGTGGCAATCGCGCGGGCGCTGGCGAATGGTCCCAAGTGCCTGCTGGCAGACGAGCCGACCGGGGACCTAGACGAACGGAGCGCAGAAGCCATTTTCGAACTCATGCAGCGTCTGCACCAATCTCATCATCTAACATCCATAGTCGCAACGCACAATTTGGTGTTGGCCCGGCGCGCCGACCGCGTTCTTGCTTTGGAACATGGAAAGCTATCGCCGGGAAGTGAAGTGCGGGCCAGCTTTTCGTCTGCTGCCGGGACGAAAACCCCGGGAGAGCGTGGGTGAACCGTGTTTGAACGCTATACAGAAAAAGCGCGGCGGGTGATTTTTTTCGCCCGGTACGAGGCCAGCCAGTACGGAAGCCCGTACATCGAGACGGAACATCTTCTGCTGGGACTGCTGCGCGAGGACAAGGCGCTCGCCAACCGCTTCCTGCGCTCGCACGGTTCGATTGAATCCATCCGCAAAGAGATTGAATCGCGCATCACGGTGCGCGAGCGCATTTCAACGTCGGTGGAAGTTCCTCTCAGCCAGGAGTGCAAACGCATCCTCAATTACGCGGCGGAAGAAGCCGAGCGGCTTGGCCACAAACACGTGGGGACGGAGCATCTTCTCCTGGGAGTGTTGCGGGAAGAGAAATCCTTCGGCGCAGAAATTCTACTCGAACGAGGATTACGGCTTTCGACCGTGCGCGAGGAATTGACGCGCAGCACGGGAGAGAAGGTGCCTGTGAACCGGCCAAAAGAAGCTTCATTGCTCGCTGAATTCAGCCGTGATCTGACGCAAGCAGCCATAGAAGGACAGCTCGATCCTCTCGTGGGACGCGACCGCGAACTGGAACGCGCGATTCAGATCCTCTGCCGCCGCACGAAGAATAACCCCGTTCTCATCGGCGAGCCGGGCGTCGGAAAGACGGCGATCGTCGAAGGCCTGGCGCAGCGGATCTCCGACGGCGACGTGCCGCCGTTCCTGGCCGATAAGCGCATTCTTTCGCTGGATCTCTCCCTGATCGTTGCCGGAACGAAGTACCGCGGGCAGTTTGAAGAGCGGCTGAAGACGATCATGAAAGAGCTGATGGAAAGCCAGAACGCCATCGTCTTTATCGATGAGCTGCACACGCTGGTGGGCGCCGGTTCGGCGGAAGGCTCGCTCGACGCCGCAAACATCCTGAAGCCGGCGCTGAGCCGCGGCGAGATTCAATGCATCGGAGCCACGACGCCCGGGGAATACCGCAAGTCGGTGGAGAAAGACCGCTCGCTCGAGCGGCGGTTTCAATCCGTAAAGGTTTCGGCGCCGAATGAGGATGAAGCGATTCGCGTGTTGCAAGGGGTGCGCGATCGCTATGAGAAATTTCATGCCGTCAGCTACACGGAGGAGGCCATCCGCTATGCGGTGTATCTCTCGAACCGCTACATTCCGGACCGCTTCCTTCCGGACAAGGCCATTGATCTGCTCGACGAATCGGGTGCGCGTGTAAAGCTGCGCCAGGCAATGCTTCCCGACGAAGTCTCCGAAGTGCAGAAGCGCGTGAAATTCATCACGCACCGCATGGAAACGGCGATCGCGAACCACGAGTTCGAGAAAGCGCGGTTCTACTCGGAGGAGGAGCGCAAGGAAAAAGAACATCTGCGGATGCTGCGCGAGAAATTGAAGATCGACGATTCCTCGACGGGCGTGGTGACGCGAGAAGATATCGAAGAAGTGGTGGCGCGCTGGACCGGCATCCAGGTCTCGGCGATTAAAGAGGACGAGCAGCAGAAGTTGCTGCGGATCGAAGAAGAACTGCATCGGCGCGTCATCAGCCAGGACAAAGCCATCACCGCGCTGGCACGCGCGATTCGCCGCAGCCGCGCGGGCCTGAAGGCTCCGGGGCGCCCCGTGGGCTGCTTCCTGTTCCTTGGACCCACCGGCGTCGGCAAGACGGAAGTGGCGCGGCGGCTCGCCGAGTTCCTGTTCGGCAGCGAGAAATCCCTCATTCGTTTCGACATGTCGGAATACATGGAGAAACATTCCGTATCCAAACTGATCGGAGCGCCTCCAGGATATGTGGGATATGAAGAGGGCGGCCAGTTGACCGAGCGTGTGCGGCGCACTCCCTACTCGGTGATGCTGCTCGATGAAATCGAGAAGGCGCATCCGGACGTTTACAACATCCTGCTACAGGTTTTCGAAGACGGGCAACTGACCGATGGTTTGGGCAATACGGTGGACTTCCGGAATACGATCATTATTCTCACGTCGAACATCGGTGCCAGGCAGCTCCAGAAGCAATCGGGCCTGGGGTTCCAGTCCTCGGACGAGATCGCTGCCGCCAAGAGCCAGGACGACATGGTGATGGGCGAAGTGAAGCGCGTCTTCAATCCCGAATTCTTGAACCGGCTGGACGAGGTGATTCTGTTCAATTCGCTCACAGACGATGACCTGCTGCGGATCGTTGATCTGCTCGTGAGCCAGATCAACGATACGCTGGTGCACCGCCAGGTACAGATTGCAATGACACCTGAGGCGCGCCAATGGATTCTTGATAAAACCTGCGGCGATCGAAATTACGGCGCGCGGCCGCTCCGGCGCGCGTTACAGAAGTACGTCGAAGACCCATTGTCGGAAGCTCTGATTCAGGGCGGAATGCAGCGGCCCGCGACGCTGGAAGTTTTTCTCTCCAGCGAGGGCCTTTCGTTCCGTCCTGTTGTGGAAGCAACCCCAGTGGCCCACTAGGAATCCTACGCGCAAGCCGGACTGGAGCGGTTCGGCGGGGGAGCAAAAAATCTTGGGCGGGGGACTGCGGCCTTGACAGCCATGGCCGCTAGCAGGCAAATTTTTTTGCGCCTTTTCGAACTGCTCGTGATGGTGTGTCTCGCGCCTCTCGCATTACTCCAACCCCTTTTCGCTCAACAGTCCCAGAATCCAGGGGCGCCTCAGTACATCATCCAGCGGATTGAATTCGAGGGAAACCGGCGCGTGCAGTCCGGTACTTTGCTGGCGCGGATGTTTTCGCGGGTGGGCGACCCCTATAGCGAAGAGGCGATTCGCCGCGATTTTCAGGCTCTCTGGAACACGCAATTCTTTGAGGATATTCGCCTCGAAGTGGAAGACAGCTCGGACCAGCCATTTGGAAAGATCATCATCTTCCATGTGACGGAACGGCCGATCATTCGCAGGATCGAATACAAGGGGAACAAGTCCATCAGCGAGTCGGATATTCTCGACGCGTTCAAAGACAAGAAAGTGGGGCTTTCGGTGGAGAGCTCCTTTGATCCCACGAAAATCAAACGCGCTGAGGTTGTAATCAAGGCGCTGCTTGCCGAGCACGGCCGCCAGTTCGCCACGGTGAAACCCACCTACGAACGGATTGCGGCGACGAACGCGGTGAAATTGGTCTTCAATATCGATGAAGGCCCGAAGGTAAAAGTCGGAAGCATCACGCTGATCGGCAACAAGGCTTTTTCCGACCGCAAAATCATTCGCTCGATGCGGCACGACCGGCCGTACGCGATTCCCTTGTACCTGGACGACATATATATTCCCGTGGGGAACAAGACTTTTGACCGCCGGAAGCTGGACGAGGATCTCGAAGTCGGCATCCGCGGCCTCTACCAGGATCACGGCTACTTCAAAGTTGTGGTGGACGCATCCAGTATCAAGACGGTGGATGAAAGCCGCGGCGGCATTCCCGGCCCGATTCCGATGGTGGGGGCAAAACATGGCAAGGCAACCGACATCACCATCAAGATTGAGGAGGGCGAGGTCTACCGCATGGGCAAGGTCTCCTTCCGGAGCGCCGACCCAGACCAGGGCCTGGTGATCAAAGAAGAGTTTCTCCAGAAAGTGTTTCCACTGAAGCAGGGAGATGTCTTTTCCGCGGACAAGATCCGCAAGGCGCTCGATACCTATAAGAAGCTATACGGCGAGGTTGGGTACATCGATTTTGTGGCCACGCCCCTTACGGATATCGACGACAAAAAGAAGATCGTGAATCTCACGATGGAACTCGATCAGCAAAAGCAGTTTTTCGTCCGCCGCATCGAGTTCGCCGGCAATACGACGACTCGCGACAAAGTGATCCGGCGCGAACTCCTGATCGACGAGGGCCAGATATTCAACAACCGCCTTTGGGAATTGAGCCTGCTGCGCCTCAATCAGCTCAATTTCTTCGACGCCATCAAGCCGGAAAACGCAGAGTTGAAACGGAACGTCAAGGCCGGCACGGTGGACATCAAGTTGAAGGTGAGAGAAAAGGGCAAGCAATCGATCAGCTTCAACGGCGGCGTGAGCGGAATCTCGGGCAGCTTCATCGGACTCACATATCAAACGAACAATTTCCTTGGCCTGGGCGAAACGCTGACGCTCGGAGGGCAGCTGGGCCAGCGGCAGACGAACTTGACATTTGGTTTCACGGAACCGTATTTGTTCGACCGGCCGATTTCGACGGGGTTCACCGTCTTCATAACGAAGTTCAATTACAACCAGGCGCGCGAGCAAGGGATCCTGCTGAACCAGCAAATCGCGCTGAATCCGGCGCTCGAGGAAAACTACACGACGGATTCGAAGGGCCTCACGGTTTTCGCGAGCTATCCTCTGCGAAAATTTTCCTTCACGCGCGTGGGGATTAGCTACGGCTTCTCCGCGACGAACATCACGACGTTCAGCCAGTCTGCCCAGCTCTTGTTCGAGACCATTCAGTTCCGCGGCCTGGCGGGACCCTCGGCACTGAAAGGCATCCGGGAGAGCAAGATCACGCCAACCATCAATTACAACACGGTCAACAATCCCATCAACCCGACCAAGGGGAAGAGCTTCTTTTTTGGGACGACCTTTGAAGGCGGCCCATTGCAAGGAAACGTCAACGCAATTTCGAATTCTTTCACCATGACTTATTTCCATCCAGTCCGTAAGCGCAGGAATGTATTTGGGTTTCGTTTGTTAGCTGCCACCGAAACCGGCTATGGGGGCAAGGATGTGGTGCCCTACAACCGGTTCTACCAGGGCGGGGACAACGACATTCGAGGCTTCGATTTTTTCACAATCGCGCCCTTTGCTCAGATTCCCACGGTGACCTCGACGAACATTTTCTACCAGGATCCAACGAAGCTCGGCCCGACCGGCGCACCAACCACTCAACTGCTGACCGTCCCCTTGCTTGAGTTTTTCCCCACGCGCCCAGGCGGAGACACTCAGATCGTTTCGAACGTGGAATATCGTATTCCCATTGCCGGACCTGTCAGTGTCAGCTTGTTTTCCGATCTGGGCATGGACGGCATTTTATATAAGTCGCAGTTGGAGATTGACCCCGGCGCATTTGCACAGATACAGGAACAATTTCCCGGCGCGCTTACGTCCAGGCGTCTGCCGATCATTTCCGGCACGAATTTCAAGCCGCACAATTCGACGGGAGTCGAGCTTGTCGTTCAGCTTCCGATTGTCAATGCGCCCTTCCGGTTCTATTACGCGTACAATTTGTTGCGCCTGAACGGAACCATCCGAGGAGAACAAGGCCAATTCCATGTCGATTCATCGGTCCTGAATTCGTTGCCTCCCGGGGTTTTCCAGACGCAGATTTTGCCGCAGCTCAACACGGTGATTGAGAATCAGACCGAAAGCATTCCCGCAACCTTGATTGAACCAAAACATACGTTCCGGTTTTCAGTGAGCCGGACTTTTTAGGGGACACAAGCAATCTACGCGATGCGAAACGTTGGCAACTCGATGTTGGTTCTCCGCCATGCATAGGGCGGATCGAACGAGGAAGCCGGAGGAATGGTAATGAAAGTTTGGAGAGTAGGCGCAGCGTTGATCCTCGCCGCATGGGTCGCCGGCTGCGGAGGAAATTCCACGCCTATCGGAGTTACAGTTGCACCGACAGGCACCTCGACGGCTCCGTTTAGCGTGCTCCTCGGCGAGACGCAACAGTTCACCGGGATCGTCGGAGGCAGCACTACAACCGGCGTGACTTGGTCCGTTTGCCTTCCCGCCGCCACCGTCACCACTCTCCCCACAAGTTGTATTCCCGCGCTCGGAACCATAAACGCCAACGGTCTCTACACGCCGCCCACAAGCATACCGAACCCGAATTTGTTCAATGTGGTCGCAATCAGCGTCGCGAATCCGAATGTGTTTGGCGTGTCCTTTGTCAGTATTGTTTCCGGCGTCCGCGTCCAGGTTACTCCGACGTCGGCAACAATCGGGACGGGTGAGACGCTCCAGGTGACTGCGAGCGTCACCGGCGCGCCCATGCTGGAGGCGACGAGATCGCCCATGATCCC
>Ga0209735_1000165_pt1 | contig 10981 bp, 6 predicted proteins | sample BlaSpr_A8_Ref_M2_FD_187990 | JGI IMG/M metagenome (GOLD analysis project Ga0209735, IMG submission 187990) | Forest soil microbial communities from Thunder Bay, Ontario, Canada - Black Spruce, Ontario site 2_A8_Ref_M2 (SPAdes) (version 2) | ecosystem: Environmental > Terrestrial > Soil > Boreal... | reverse complement strand
GAGCCGTCAATCGGGCCCTGCGCAAAGCGTATGGCATCGGACTCTGCTCGGTCGAGGAACTTCGGTATCTGACCTCCAGCTCCGAGCTGACCGAAAGGGGAAATACCTCAGCACACTCGAATGGGAATGGCTCCGGCAATGGCCAGCCTCGCCTGCGCGACCGACTGTGCCTCTTGATCCGCCAGCATCAGCTCGATCCCACCTTGGTCAAGCGTTATGCCGCCGACTTCTGCGGCACTCAGGAACTCAAGGAGGCCAGCCGTGATTTAGTTGAATCGTTCATCGCCCACTTAGCTGAATGGGGTGTCAAAGACCGCGCCGGCCTTCTCTGCAAACTCAACAGCTATGCCCAATCACAGGAGGTGCAATCATGAAACGGCATATCCCCGGCCTGCACTCGGAATCGCGGGACGGTAACAGTCTGCTCGAAGGTAGCTTCCTGGTTCGGGTCGATCGGGCCTTCTACCGCTGGCATCCCCAGAAACCCTTCTTCGCCCTCCGCTTCTCAATCCTCGAACCCAGGGAGCTGGCAGGGCAGATCATCTCGGGTCGTGTCTATTGCACTCCCAAGGCCTTGTGGAGGTTGAACTGGTTCCTGCGCGACTTCGGTTATGACCATGAACTATTCACGCGCGACGAAGTCGACGAGAAGGCTCTCCTTGGACTCAAGGGCGTCATCAGAACCTCTCGCACCACGCGTAATGGTCGCTCTTTTCTCAACCTCGACGCGTTCGCATCCTCGGAGGAATGGGGAGAGCTCGCAGTCTCCGCGAACGGGAACCACAACGGTCGGGAGAACAGCGATGCAGTATAGCTACACGCAGCTCAGCCAATATCTGCGTTGCCCGCGCAGTTATCGGTACCGCTATCTGGACGGCTGGCGAGAGAAGGACACGCGGGCCGCTATGGTCTTCGGCCGATGCTTTGAAAAGGCCCTTGCGGGCTACTTCTCGGGGGAAGACAGCGCCGCGATTCTGTTCAAAGAGTGGGGAGCTTATCGAGAAGTTTCTCTCGAATACCGCAAAGGCGACTCCTGGGACCGGCTCGTGCACGGTGGCGTTCACCTCCTTCACAAGCTGGCCCAGGACGATCGGGTCCGCGTACCACACCCCGAGAAAGACCTTCAACTGAAAATGATTCGTTCGCTCTCAAACGGCAATGAATTCATTGCCTATATCGACGCCATCGGTGAACTCGACGGCCAACCGTATCTGATCGACTGGAAGACGACGACAAGCCGCTACGCGGAGGAGCCTGCAGGGCTGCTGTCGCTCGATCCTCAGTTAATCTGCTATTCATGGATCAGCGGCATTCGCGACGTTGCCTTGGTCGTCTTTGTGCGCAAGCATGACCCGGAAATCCAGTATCTGAAGACTTCGATCACCGAAGAGCAGCAGAAGCAATTCGGCCAGTTGGTTGATTCTACAGCCATACAAATCGAATCTGGGCAGTTCCTGCCTCACAGCGGCATTCGCTTTCCAATGAATGGCTGCACCAGTTGCTCGCATCTGGGACTTTGCCTTGGTAGCCAGCACCTCATTGATTCAAAACTTATTCGGAGCGCGGGAGCGAGCGACCTTGATTGGCTTGACCAATTTGAGGACTAACGGGCACTCGTCCATGGAGCCGAAACTGAACGAGCGTCGTGCCTTATTCGTCCTCGGGAAGATCGACGAGATCTTGTCATGGGAGCGGAAGACGGAACTGGAGCGCGATACACGCTTCATCGAACTTGGCCGTTATCTGTGTGAAGTGCGCACAGGCCAGTATTGGCGTGTCGAGAATCTGAAGTCCTTTGATGAGTTTCTCGAAAGGAAGTTTCCGGAGTCCCGACGAAAGGCCTACTACCTGATGGCGATCCATGAGCAGCTGCCGCGGCAGATCCATCGCGACCTGAAGGAGGTGGGATGGACCAAGGCTAGGGAGTTAGTCAAAGTGGTTCGGGCGGAGGGTCAGCACTTCACTTGTGCACCCTGGGTGCACAAGGCAAAGGCCATGCCCCGTGAGGAGTTCAAACGGGCGGTGGAGAGACATCTGACGGGCAAGGAGACGGAACCGTGGGAGATGCTTTATTTCAAGGTCTACAAGAGCCAACTGCCGGTCTTCGAGCAGGCGCTTGAAACCGCCTCCCTCATGCTCGGAGGTCAGAAATCTCGAGGCTACTGTCTTGAGATGATCTGCGCAGACTTTCTTGCGGGAGCCAATCTAGAAAGCCCCAATCCGGAGATGCTACTGCTCTCAGTTCGCCGACTCCTTGAGCTCATTCCCAAGGGCGAGCAGAGGGCCATCATCGAAGAGGTGAGGGGATCTTCTTGACTTCAATGCCTCCGAGACGCCCCAGAATCAGATTGGACTCCGAGTCCTACAATCAACTGCGCCAACAGGTATTGGAAAGGGACGGCTGGAGGTGTCAGGTTTGTGGACGCGCAAGTGAACTAGAGGTGCATCACATTCGGCGCCGGAGTGCACTGGGAGATGATGATCCAGGAAACCTTATTACTTTATGTCACGAATGCCACAGTGAGCTTCATCAGGGCAAGTCTACTAGAGGACGATGAACTGGGCTAGTTCTTCAGGTTGTGCGCTTTGAGGACTTGCGGTCGGCGTCGCTCGGTGAATTCCGAAACGGGAACGATTCCGCTCGGTTGTCCCACCTTGGTCCGTTGGGTTGTCCACTTCCCAGTGTAGTGCAGGAGAACGCATTTGTTCTAATCAACTTACGACTCGGGAAGTTGGTGTGACTTGAGGAATGTGAATTGCTTATCAATCCAGTTTTATTATCAAGAGGTAAGTATTAGGCTGAGCACTCTTCATGGAGACCACTCTCAAGAGAATATACCAGGCAGCCCTCGGGGCCGCTATCTTGATAGGAGGATCCGTATTGGGATGCGGGCAGGTCGGAAGGGCGTCTGCGGAAGAAACTACTGCTCAAGGAACTTCTCTTCAAGGAACTACCGCAAATTCGCCCCTTGTAGAGTCACCATCTGAATCACCCATTCAGTACGTCGACTACACCGGAAATGATGCCAACAATGGGTTGTCTTGGGGATCCGCGAAGAAGACAATCATGGCTGCCTACGACGCGCTGCCCAATTCAGGTGGATCGATTTTCATCATGCAGGGTTCTGGCAGCGATGCGACACCCATCCAAGCGACTTCAACACCTGGCCAAGGGATTTGGATCATGGGGTCCAAGGACCCCAACTACTCAAATCCGCCTCCTGGATGGAGAAAAGCAAAACCGAACGTAACATTTATGGGTGTTGCTGGTACCTCCCATGATGCGAATACACATTATGGTGCACAGGTACAGCTGAGTGCGGGAGGCCCTTCTAAGAACCAGCCTTGCATTTGGTTATCCAACGCAGGTTCACCTTATCATTTCGAGAATCTCAAATGTCCCGCTGCAGGAAGAGGAATCGTTCTAGGTGAATCGTCAAACAACCTTCGTGATGGAACCGCAAGTGTCTCCGGAATGACATTCATAAACGTCGCGGCCACACCGGTCCCATCAGCCACCACTGGGCCAGGAGTCGATATTACGGGCGGTTCTTTTTGGTTGTATTTTCAAGATTGTGTATTTGAAGGGAACTTTCAAGCCCCCTCTGTCTTGGACAACCGCCATGCCGCTGTACTCATTGATGGGGCAGGGAATTCTGGCAACGGCCTGATTTTTATCACAAACATGAACACAAATGGTGGGGGGATTAAGTTCATTCCAGGGTGGAATGGCGGGAGCTTAACAGTCACAGGCTTGACTGAAGAGGGCACGTTTCCTCCCCAAAACACTCCGCCAGCGGTCTATCTCACGGCCACATCGGTATTCACGGATTTTCATCTGGAAAACATTGCGGTCGCTGACGGTAGCGGACCTTTCGCGAATGTTGCTGTTCAAATCGATGGTAATGGCCCTCCTGAAGCTGTGCTCGTCACGGGAACTATCGCAGGCACTATCGTGGGCCCTGCAACGGTACTGGGCCAGAATCCAAATAGTCTGGCAAATACCGCTATATCCCCCGCCCAAAACGGGCAGGTTGGCATTTTCAATGGCCATATTGTCGGACAAGTTGACGCCGCTCGCCGCAACTTTGGCCCCGTTGCGATTAGATTTCCAAACATCGCGTCCCAGATTCCGGCCGATTGGGCAATAACACAGTTTGCGGGAACCTCGGTTCTCACCTCCGGAATCCCAGCCCCGGATGGAACAACCGGTGCTGGCCGGCTTACTTCTACAGCCCCATCACCTGAAGAAGGAGTCTATTTCTATAACAAATTGACGACAGTTGCTGAGGGAGATTACTTCATTGGCGGATCGTGGATTCGCTCTTTAGCTCAGAACGGCGGCTACAGTGGCAGTCCAACGACCGCGATCGCTTTTGCCGGCTTTGATTCACATACCGGCAGGGCATACCAGCTGTCTGGGTCCTCCAGGGGTGCGATTTCCAGCGGCCAGAATGAGTGGACCTGGCAATGGTTTATTTTCAAGATTGTCGGTGGGGTTACCGGCAATTCAGGCCAATTGGCATTTGTGGCAGACTTTGAGCAAACTCACCCAATCGAAGCATACGCCCCGGTACTGATGCATGTGCCCGCTGGGACAGTTAGTGACAACGAGGCTTATGAGATCGCCACGAACCTGTCGAGCTTTCCGGATGGGTTGCCCGCAGGAACCGTCGCGACGCTTCGCGGGCAGAGCTTCGCATTTGGGGGTACTGGAAACTTCTTCGGGATCCTTGGACAATCAAATACTGCGAACCGGACCTATGTGTTTCCAGACGCGAGCGGACATGTTGCGTTAACGGATCTCTCTCAGATGTGGGCGGCTCCTCAAACTTTTAGCGCCGCGAATACGAATGATCTAACGATTGACGGAGAAACGTTAAGTCATTCCCCATTCGCTGTGTTTCCCACGTTTATGCCGGGCGCTCTAACACAGGCCTACACTGCGAATACGTTTTCGCCCGACTTCGGGATTATTGTCACGAGAGTGGAAATTACAGCAAAGACTGCCCCTTTGAATTGCTCGTCTAATGCAATCGTTCAAGTGCTCGGAAGCACGAGCATTTATGTAACGGTCTCATCGAGTCCTTCAGATTCCGGGCCGATAAGTCTACCAATGGACGGAGGCACCCCCATTCAAGTCATCCTACAGACGCCGGCACAAGGCTGTTCGACGGTTCCCCAAGACGCCAATGTGGTGGTCCACTATCGAATGCAATAGGGTCTTTGTGTGGTTAGCGAGGCATTTCATTAATGGCGAGAGAGACAATCTTGCGGTACCTATGGCGCGTGCCACACCAAGTTCCCTGCCGGATCCCAAACCTCAAGGATTGTTTTGTCTTCCAGCTGTTCAATCAAAAATCGAATCCTACCATGCGCGTCGGAAATCTTCAGCGAGATGTCTTGCGAGGACGTAGATAAGAGGAGGCGCCTGCCTCCATTTCATCCAAGCTTAATCCGCCCCTCTGGGGATCGAAGGCCAAGAGCGTCTGGAGTTGTCCCCCATTATTTGTTGAAACCGAGTTTTACGACGTCCTTCTCCAGGGCGATTCTTAAATCCCAATCATCGACTTTGCCAGCAAGTCTTGGAAAGGGACGGTTGGAAGTGTCAGTTTCATGTGGGCGTGCAAGTGAATTGGAGGCCTATCACATTCGGCGCCGGAGTTCGGTTGGAGACGACGATCCCGGAAACCTTATTGCTTTACGTCACAAATGCCATGGAAAAGTTCATACATGGAAAAGAACAGGGCCCAATATGAGCGCAGCATAGAGCGGCGAGTCTAAGCCAGCATCACTTTTTTGACTTGCATTCCGCAAGAGAACGGATTTGCCTCGCGGCAGCCTCCGGAAAGCGGAGAGGAAAAGATCAAACTTGCGCGCGGATGCCAACAACTCGGATGATGGGGTTTCCAAGGATAGCGTCATGGGAGATTGCGCTCCCATCGACCCCAATCACGGAGTAACCAAGGTCAGCGAGTTCGTCCAAGGTGGATCGCGGATCGCCGCCATCGGCGGCGACAATCTGGTTGTGAAGCTCGAGAAACAGAACTGGTGCGACGCGCCGCAATGTCTCCCTTGCCCCGCGAAGGACCGCCGCTTCGTGACCTTCGACGTCAATCTTGACGTGCGTAGGCGAACCATATTGCAGTGACATCTGGTCAATCGTCAGAGCTTGCGCTTGGGTCAGGTCGCTCTTGGCACGGCCCCTGGCGAATTTGAAATAACCGTCCGAAAACACTCCCGAGCTCAACATGCCAATCACGCCATTCGCGTCACTGACCGCAGCCTGAAGGATTTGAATACTCTTCGCGCAGCCATTGAGAGCAGCCTCAGTTGCGATCATCTTTGCGGCGGTGGGAGAAGGGTCTACGGCGACCGCTTTCCCTCCGCCATGAGCTGCCGCGAGACTGAAGATGCCGAAGTGCGCGCCGATATCAAAGAGAAACATTTTGCAGGAGCAGTGGCGGACAAAGTTGCGGAATTCGGAGGCTTGCTCGGGATCAGCGATTTGGGCTTGGTATACGACCTTATAGAAATGCGGATGACAAACGACGGACCAGTCCGGCAAGAGCGCGAGTGACTTCGTGGCTCCGAGAGAAAAGGCGGCGGCATCCCAGAGCCACTCGGCGGAGCGGGAAGGTGAACGGAGCCAATTGCGCACCGGCCGGGGAACGGCTGCCCGGACGACAGTCTTTAACGATTCAGAACGCATGCCAGTTCATCTCCGCTACCGTAATCTCGAAGATGCAAACCCACACATTGTTGATCCTCGTCTGACGACTTGTCCAGCTTCTTCCAGGTCCCGAGAGACAAGAGATCCTCAGCTGCATTCGAGAATCCCCGTGACTTCAGTATCGGCGAGACGGAAAAGGATGAGGGCAGTGGATTCTCGTACACTTTGCTTGCCAGTTCAGACCTAAGAAAAGAAATACTCAACGCTGTTAGAATCGACCGTTCTTCAAGGGAACAGGATACGGGCTATCCGTCGTGATCGGAGAGTTTGGAAAAGGAAGAGAGGTTATGACACATGAAAACCAAAGGTAATTTTCTATTTCTGCTGCTTGCGGGCGCGTTTTCACTCGTTTCCGCACGCGCTCACAAACTACCGATATTCGAAATAGCTGCGACGCCGAAAGTTCTTCCTCAAGTTCCGATCTGCTACGTAGCCCATGGTGGTCGTGATGAAAACGATGGCGAATCCTGGACTGCGGCGAAGGGTGACATCATGGCCTGCTATGACGCTTTGCCAGAACTAGGGGGGACTATTTTTGTTGCTCAGGGTCGTGGAGGCGAAGCTGAGTATGTACCGGCCACAAATATGCCAGGGCAGGGGATTTGGATTATGGGCGGGAACGACCCCAACTTTCGGCATCCGCCGCCCGGATGGCGACGTTCAAAAGTTCGCGTCAGCTTCATCGGAGTAGCAGCTACGTCCCATCAAGCGAATGCTCATAAGGGTGGAGCGGTCCAGATCGGCGCCGGCGGTCCTTTGAATAGTCAACCAGCCCTTTGGCTATCGGGCGTAAGTGGAGGCCATTACTTTCAAAACCTCAAATTCGGATATGCAGGCCGAGGAATCGTGATCGGCGAGGACTCCGCCGGCAGTCGAGGCGGGAAAGGCAACGTTTCTGGGGTTACGTTTGACAACGTCATGGCAACTACCGTTTCGAAGCCTGGGACGGGGCCAACAGTGGATGTTACGGGAGGATCCTTTTGGCTTTGGTTTCGGGATTGCGTATTCGATGGCAACTACTCAGTGTCGACGGGCGACAACAAGCGTGCCGCGATGCTATTCGACGGAACGGGCAACTCCGGACAGGGCCTAATTTACATCGAGAACACAAACCTGAACGGTGGGGGAATAAAGTACATTCCCGGGTCATCTATTGGAAGCATGTCGATTCGAAATGTAGTGGAAGAGGGTGACTACAAACATTCCATACCACCGGTGGTTTGGATCACACCGAGCACGAACGGTAGTTCCTTCACCATCGACCAAGTCCAGACTGCCGACCCAGGAGAATCGGCACCTCCTGTCGTACAGGTGGATGGCGGCAGTCCGGACGATGTGGTCGTTACATCAATCGTATCAAGCAACGGGGCTCCCAATATCGTAGGGCCCGCGACCGTTCTAAGCCAAAGCGGCGTGGCTTTGAGGAATCAAAGAACGAGCCCTTTCCGGCAAGGTGAAGTTGGATTTGCCAACGGTCACGTTGTAGGGCAGGTTGATGCCGCGCGCCGCAACTTTCCGCCGGTTACCGTGCGATTTCAAAACCTAGCCCCTCAAATTGCATCCAGTTGGCAGGCAACCCAGTACTGCGGCAAGACAACCTTTCTCGTGACGGGAGTTGCAGCACCAAATGGTTCGATGAATGCCGCTCGAGCCAGTTCCGATTGTTCTTCCCCAATTAACGGAATCGTTTTTTATCAAAAAGTTCGCCCCATGAGCAAAGGTGACTATCTTATTGGAGGTACTTGGGCGCGTTCCGTAGACGGTAACGGATTTGCTGGAAATCCGGTCAATCCCTTGCAGCTGAACATCAGTGCCCAGGGGAATCCAACCTCTGGGCTTAGTCGCGGCGCGATCCAATCAGGGGATGGGGAGTGGGCCTGGGTATGGTCTATCGTAAAGGTCAAATCTGCTATCGCAAGTCCGTCGCAAATCAACTTCAGCGTGACTTTTTCCGCGGATCACGGAATCGAAACCTTTGCCCCGGTCTTGCTTCACATACCGAGTGGTGCTGTCTCTGACAATGAGGCTTATGAAATAGCTGCAGATCTCGAAAGCTTTCCGGACACAGTCTCTCCGGGTGAGGTTTCCACTCTTCGTAATCAACGACTTTCCATTGGGGGATCGACAGAATATTTTGCCAAACTCACTCACTCGTGTCGCACCGATTGCGTCCAACGTTTCCCAGCGGGTACTTCTAACGAGCTCGCTGCAACGAATGTCGAGCAAGTATGGCGTGCAAACCAGGTAGACATGCCGCTTGTTATCCCCACGATTGGTGGCGGTCCGAGAATCAACAGGTACGACGCCATCTCTGCGAGTATCAAGCCTCAGGCAGTGCCGGCGCGCACTTGTGTCGAGGAGTTTTTTTCGCCGGGGTCTCTATCCACCATGGAGCCTTCGGATCACATTTATGTGAATTCGAATGTAGCTTTGACCTCAATGGCTTTCCCCGTCAGCTACAGGGTGAGCTCGGCAGGAACATTGGCAGTGACGTACTGTAATCCCACGGATGGTATTGTTACGCCGACGGCAAGCACGATTTCCGTCGTTGCGTGGCGATGAACAAACGTGAGCTCTCAAGCGGTACGGTGGTCGGAAATGCTGAAAAACACATGATAGACTCGAATTAATTGTTTTCTTACTCGCATGTGACAGATGCCGAGCCTTCTTTCGCCGTACCAGCGGAGCGACACGCGCAACAGGATAAGAAGAAAAACAGCTGTGATCGACCCTACGACTGCGGCGAGAGATTCTCGTTCGACCATCAGCGTTGCCATTGGGGAGTTCTGCCACTCCGGCCACAAACGATCGCTAACCAGCCGGAGCGGAGTGCCCACAATGTGCAGGCGCGCGAGACGGATGTGTGCCGTTTGATCGAAAGTGTAGCTCGGATCATAGCCGCGAATGTCCCTTGTGGCGGCGGCAAGGATCGCAGGTATAGCCAGTTCCTCGCGGGTCACGGGGTTGCCGTCTGGACCTCGCAGGAAGACGCGGTACGCGGGGTCTATGACCACCCACTTGCCGCCGACTAACACTTCCGCAACGACGTGTTTGGTCATCCGGTTTGAGTCAAGCAGGAGAAGTCGCCGGGCCGCCAATCCGCCGGTATTAACTAGATTGAGAAAAGCGTTTGTCGCGGTGCCGCAGACCCGCAGAAGAGCGTCGTAGTTCAGGGTGTCGGTCGGATCACGGTTCGGTGCGAATCCAGGAGGGTCGCTTTTCAGGCGCGCAGGTCCGTGCGACATCCAATCCAAGATGGCTTGGATCTTCTCGTCGGGCGGCGCCGTAGCCGGAACAATGGCGTCCGAAAACCCTGTGAGATACGCACGAGTCGAGTATTCCCATCCAGCAGAGTAGATGGCGAAAAAGATCGCCGCTGTCAGTAGCGCGTTAACTACGCACCAAGAGGTCTTGTAAATCCAACGTTCCACTTTCCTTGGTTTGCCATCAGATAAATGAGAACCGGTCCAATGATCAGTTGAGCCATCGCTTCGCTCGGCGGTTTGCTTCGCCGCATCGGAGGGTCTTGGAGTGCTGTCGATCTTCACGCGTTCCTTTCCCGCTCGTGGCGCATGTGCAGGCTTCTTTTGTAGGAGAAACGAGTGAACGTTGGCGCCAAAGTTTTCATCGTAGCGCAAAACCTGTGCCTCTTGCTTCGCGCACCATCCCTCGATGCTGTCGCGCGGGATAAAGGATACACAGGGTGTTACAAAATAATCGTAGAAAAGATTGCCGGCGCCCGCCCACGTCCGTTTCCCCCTCGACCGAAGAAAATGAACTAGAAAATAAGGCACTTGCGCGAAAGCGACGACCAGAGGACGCGACCAGGAAAAGCACAGGCCAAGCCTGATCACCCGACCAGGATATCGGTAGAGAACTGGATATCGGCCCGAGGCTTTGTACACTGCGAGATACATCCGCCCGCCTGGCTTTAGGATCCTGCAATTCTCGGCAAAAGCGGCCGAAGGATCTTTCGTATGGTGAATGACTCCATCAGAAATGACGAAGTCCGCGGCTCCGTCCGCGAACGGGAGGTGCAAGTTGTCGCCAACGACGCCTCGTGCCCCACTTCGCTGGACCGCTATACCAACTGAAACCCGGCTTCGGTCTAGGCCGACACAAGAAACTCCTCGTCGCGCAACAAAATCGATTACGCGCCCAGCGCCACAACCAATATCAAAGACCAGCGAGTCAGATGGTAGTTCGTTGATGAAATCCGCCAGGGAGCGCGAGACTACATTTCGAATT
>Ga0209735_1000164_pt1 | contig 11002 bp, 5 predicted proteins | sample BlaSpr_A8_Ref_M2_FD_187990 | JGI IMG/M metagenome (GOLD analysis project Ga0209735, IMG submission 187990) | Forest soil microbial communities from Thunder Bay, Ontario, Canada - Black Spruce, Ontario site 2_A8_Ref_M2 (SPAdes) (version 2) | ecosystem: Environmental > Terrestrial > Soil > Boreal... | reverse complement strand
GAGGGCAACATAGAAGTTACCGAGGGGGTAGAAGGGGCAGCATGAGGTGGGTACAACATATAGGCAGACATGACGAATGTCTAACAGTAGAACGTCTAGATACAAGCGGAGTTATAAACTCGCTTATATACTGATGTTCTGTACAGTAACGTAATAAGCCACCTGATGGCTGACGTCATAGTATCATGACTGGATTAGAGAATGAGCAACGCCAAATGTATTTACATGGCTACTTCAAATAGTACAAGTATAGTAACTACAGAAGTTGCCTTTTAGTGGCGGGGAGATAAGCGATAATAAATTTTTTATAAAAAAAAACAACAACGGCGCTGGTCTAGCCAGGGCCCATCCTTTCGTCGTCGTCCCCGTAGTTCAACTGGTCGTCGATGGCCATATCGTCGTCGACGGGGCGCGGCAACGGCGAGTCGAAGACGCTCGGGGAGTAGCCAGGTAACGACGGCTCGTCGTCGTCAAAGCGATCATCCTCGTACATCGCGGAGATCGCTTCAGCCATGGTGCCCGAGCCTGAGGGGAGGACCACATTGGCAGGCAAGGGCGGAGACAACGATTTGTCTCGGGGAGCCTCTTCCTCAGAGGCACGAGTTTTTTGACGAGGCCGTTGGGACAGGTCAGGGGAGTGAGCTCGCCGTTTGCGAGACGACGAGGGTGCTGCAGCTCTGGGAGCCACAGGGGGAGGACCACCAGCGGGGGCGGTACCAGGAGGGGCGCCCCTGAGAGCATAAGGGCGGAACATGGATACATATACCTCCATGTCTAAGCCACAAGTCCAAAGGTGGCGGGCAATCTCCTCATTGCTCGGATGTACCATCTCAAGAGGACGGGGGTTCCAACCCCAAATAGGCTCGGTTATATCCACGAGGGAGGGGTAATCTCCCGAAGCCAGTAGGCGGAGACAACGCCTCACGAAACCGGAGCGTTTGTCTGATTTGCCGAAGCCGCAGCTTCGTAGGAATTGGTACACCGCTAAATCGTCGGTGCGAAGTCCAGTCTCCTCGCGGCGAACGTTGAGAGGGGCTTTGTTGCCGTCATCAATGTGTTTCTCGACAAAGAATTGTCGAACGAAGCCCGCAGGGGGTATCCAACCATGGAGATACGCATGTTTGACTACATTGCGTTGTAGCACCGATCGTTGGTCGAACGGGATGAAATAGGCCTCCTCGACGAGGGCCTTAAATTCTTCGGAGCCCCGACCATACTTCGGCTCGGGTCCTCCTGTCTTCGGCGGGAAGATGTCTTGGGCCTTAATGCCGAAGGCCCAGCGTGAACCCTCCCTATAGTGGGGATGATCCATCTGTCCACGGGGGATAGGAAGCCCTTCCACGCGGAAGAGACGATTAGGACGGGGTGGCCCAATCGTTCGTTCTGGATCCTTCACTGTCTTGGCAGGTCGGGAGGAAGAACCGGCCTTGTAGGCAGGTTTGGGAGCATGGCCCTTCACTGCGTTAGCAGGTCGGGAAGACGAGGAAGGGCCGCCTGGCTTAGGCGGTCGTTTCGCTGCGTCTGCATACGATCGAGACTCGCGGAGTGCAAGTCGCATATCGTTTTCCTCCCCCTCATGAGAAGGAGAGTTGGGTATTGGGACGTTGGAGTCCATGGTTACGTCCGCGTCGTCGCAGACGGGGACAGCTTTGCCCTTTCCTTTGCTGCCGGGCATGATGGACTCCTTGTCGTTGAAGACGGGCGGTGACGACTGAAGCCGGTCAACAAGAGAACGGGATGGGGGTAACACCACGCTCGGTTGGGCGGTGTTGATCGCCATGGTGGGCGAGGGAGGAGCAACTGACACAACGCGAAGCTGCGTCAGTTCTGCCTCTAGCTCTTCTACTCGAGCTTGGAGTCGGTCGATCTCAACGTCGTTGTCGCGGTGCCCATTACGTCGACCGTTCTCATACGATACGTCGCGTAATTCCGAGATATACTCCCGGAGGTGGCGCTTCCAATACTTGGAAAGCTGATCGGCGTTTCGGTCGATCCCAGTAACCTCGATAACATGCGAGGAGTAGTTATAGCACGGGGCGCATCCCTGTGGGTGGACAGGGACGTGGAGGGTGTGGTCTACCTCGAGACCTGGGGCTTTGGCAGCAGCCAACCGGATCATCTCAGCGATGTCCTTTTTGTCTTCACCTGGTTGTGAAGTTTGGCTTTCTCGCGTATAACGCGAGAGGTTTTCAGTACGCTCAACCTCATCCCGTGAAGAACGGGGAAGTCGATGGATCACTCGCGTCGAACGCGAGTGCATGTCGGGTGATGGGGAGCGAGTAGTTTGGGAAGCCCTGGGGGCTCGCAACGAGGCATGCTGATTCACTAAGGACGGAGTACGCCCCTGTGAGTCCAGAGAACGCGACCGTGATCGGTGCTGTCGACCCGAAGGTCGAGTGGTATCCCCCATCATGGATGGAGGCTGAAGAAAAAGATTAGTAAGCTCTCGACCAATATATGTATTTTAGTCGGAGATTAAGAGTCACGCGAATCGCACTGACCAGTAGTAACTGTTCAATCGGAGACTGAACTGTCACGTGAATCGAAAGTGGCTTTCAATCCAAAGTCAGCATTCTGTCTTCGCGCCACTATACGAGTGGCTCGGCTGTCTCAGTCGAGTCGCTCAGTGGTATCACAACTCGTCAAGAGATGTGAGTACAACTCGTAAGGGTCGTTTATACATTGCCACAGTAGTCTTAATGACTTAAGTCCTGTGGTGAAGTCACACCATGGAGCGTTAAGTACGCGTCGAGGGCTTGCAGCTCGTTGACACGCATCAAAGGTTCCCAAGTGGAGTCACCATATGTCCATTGGACGTTAAACTGTAGGTCGGGATACCATCTATGACCGACGATTTCGTCGACGAACCATTCCTGCTCAGGATCTGCCCCAAAGTCGTAGTAGGCTTGGGCTTCTCGACCAGGGAACAGCTTATCATCGTTGGGCCGGTACGGGCGTAACAACTTGACGTGAAACGTCGGGTGTATATGCCGTCGAAGTAGTTCGGCGGGTAACTCCAATGTATAGTTGGAGGATTTGGGATGGTTATCCGTCACGGTGTATGGTCCAATATACTTGGGCACTAATTTACGCGCCCTTCCCGGAGGGAGAGTAAGATTCTTTGTAGAAAGAAATACTTTCGAACCGATCTTAATGATTGGTTCTTCGCGCCTAAGTTTATTGGCGTGATAAGTCTGAATAACTCGACTTTCGATAAGTGCGTCATGAGCCTCATCGAGGTTTTGAATCGCGCGTTCCGCGAATTGCTTTACTCCAGCGTATGGAGTGTCCTGCTTGATGCCAGTCATCATGGTGGGCATCCATCCGTAGTTTAACTCGAATGGAGCGAACTTCGATGAACTGTTCACGGAGGAGTTCAACGCGAATTCGACTGATGGGAGCTTCTCATTCCAATCAGTTTGATGATCGTTCACAAATGAGCGAAGTATCTGGTTTACTGAACGTATAACGCGTTCGGAGGCACCATCCGTCTCGGGATGGAAGGCCGTAGACATCAGCAGTTTACTGCCGGTGATGCGGTGAAGTTCTTGCCAGAACTTTGACGTAAACCGAGGGTCTCTGTCTGAGACAATGGATTCAGGTAGACCGTGAAGTCTTACTATTTCTCTATAGTAGAGATCAGCAACTTGTGTTGCCGTGACTGTACTACGACAAGGTAGTACGTGAACCATCGATGTGAGTCGACAGATAACGACCATGATAAAGTCGCTTCCGCTGCTTTCGGGCAGTGGTCCCATGAAATCCATACCAACCGACTCCCACGGCCGTGTAGGCAGTGGTAAACTATGCAAGAGACCCGGAGGTTTCTGATTGCTAGTCTTGATGGATTGGCATAAACCGCAAGTGTCGCAAAATGCGATGGTGTCACGGGCTATGGTGGGCCACCAATACCAATGTCTGAGGTACTTTAAAGTCTTTTCAGACCCTAAGTGACCAACAATGCGGTGCGCCTCGGCAATGAGGATTTCTTGCACGCGTCTTTTGTTAAAGATGACATTCGGTACACATAGTACCGATATTCCGTAACGGCTCTTAGTATACAAGAGCCCTTCTTCCAAGCGATAGCTGGGAAATTGAGACAACGCGTTCGTTATCTTTGAGAACATACTGTCCTCGGCATAGCCTGATGTTATCCGCACAAGGATATTGCTGGATTTCTCAATCCGCTTCCGTAGGTTTACCTTCGGAATTGTAGAGTCCACTGCCAGGGGGTCTCCGTCGCCCTCGCTAGGGACTATAGCAATAGCTGGACGCGTCGGTACGACCTTTGCAGTAGATTTATTATTCACTCTTGGTGATTTAGCTAGTCGAGTAGACCGGCGAGCTGCGTTTGCACGTAGTACCTTGGGGAATCCAGCCGCCAACTCATGTTTGCGATAGTCGGTTAGATAATCGCATTGAGGGTCGATGCGAGCATCTACGTTGACATAATCGTCAACAGGCTGAATTTCATTCGGCTTGTCGTTCATGTAATAACGAGAGAGTGCGTCAGCTACCTTGTTGGTAGTTCCCTTGGTATATACCAACTTATACTGGTATCTTGAAAGAAATTCCCACCAGCGTACCTGGCGGTCTGACATATGCGTCTTCGTTTTGAAAAACGTCAAGGCTTTGTGGTCGGTGACTATGGTGAATAGTCGCCCAACGAGCTTATCCTCCCATTTTATGAGAGCTTCCAGGATAGCGATTAGCTCCTGTTCCCAAGTGTGGTAACTGCATTGCGCAGGAGTGAACTTCCTCGATAGGAATCCTGCGGGACGGGCCTTGTACCACTCTATACCTTGACCGTAGAATGCACCTACGCCATTGGCGGAGGCATCACACACTACCCATATGGGGAGTGGATCACTTATATCTATCGGTTTCAAGATAGGTGATTTCCAAATCAATATTTTTATCGATTCGAAGCACTTAGAATGAAGCGCGGACCACACGAAGGGCACGTTATGTCTAACCATCCCGGATAATGGGGTGGTGTATGCCGATACGTTCGGCATGAATTGGGCCAAGTATTGAACAAGGCCTAGGAATCTCTGCACGTCGTGATAGTTGCGGGGTATGCGCCAGTTACGCAACTTGTGCATTTTATCAGTGTCCGCATGGATACCGTCATCATCTATGATGTGACCGAGGCAGTCCATTCGCACTGAGTAGATGTCGACTTTCTTGGCACTTAGATAAAGCAACGCCTTACGGAGCACGTTGAAAGCCAATCCTAAATGGATCTCATGATCTTCCATAGATATGGAGAATATGAATATGTCATCCAGATATACGTGGATGAATCGACCGATGTATTCCCGAAACGTAAAGGTCATAAACCTTTGAAACGTAGAGGGCGCATTGCAGTCTCCTTGTTGCATGACATGGCTCACGAATGTGCCAAGGATAGTTGAGAAGGCGGTCTTAGCCACGTCAGACTCTTTTATTCGGATCTGTTCGTATGCATCGGACATGTCGAGTTTCGTACGAAACTTGCCTCGCGCCACGTCGTGGCGTATGGCATCTTGATCAGGGAATGGAGTAACATCCTTGATCGTATTGTCATTCTGCAGGCGAGCGTCTATGACGGTTCGCAGTCGACCGTCCTTCTTTCTAACGCACAGCATCGGGGCGGCATTAGGAACGTTGGTACGCTCCCACCACCCTGCGGTGGTATATTTCTCAACCTTATCCACAAGCTCCTCGCGCAACGCGTCGGGGCATCTCGGTGGATGATATCGATGTTTGAGATTCGGATCAATTAGGTTGATCTCGTGTACTATGTCTCGTAGTGGAGGCATTACCAGTGGCACTGGTATAACTAAGTCACTTATGTGCTTCATCCATTTCCTTTGTAGTTCCGCGCGTACTGCGTCGGATATTTTCGTTGTCCTTTTAGGAGGAGCATCACCCTCATTATCAGGGGGCATTTTATTCTCTTTATCAGAGAGCTTATGAGCAACCGATTGCGGCTGCTCTTCTCCATCATCTAGTCACTTCCGGTCGGGTGTTCCAGCCATTGCGACAGCAGCGGCTGCTTTCGGAACATCTTTTGGCCGCGTTGATGCGGCTTTGAACAACTTAGGTTTTTGCCGTGTATCTTGCGCGGTAACCCTTCCCCCTTCAATGGGGGCACCAAACTCACCTTTGCCTTCGATATGGCGTTCTCCATGTATAGTGAGAGAAGCTGGCTTAGCGAAGTCCAGTACTGCATTATGTTGACGCAGGAAGGGAGTACCAATTATCAATTGGTATTTATCAACGTTCGCTACGTCGAGGTAGTGAGTCGTTTTAAACCGACCAAGTCGTAACGAGGCTCGGAATCCAAAATTAATTTTGGATTTACTACCTAATGTAGCTAGTTGTAACCCGACGGGTCTGTCGAGTTCAAACGGCACTTGATTGATTGCCGCTAGAAAATCCGGGGAGATCATGTCGGTAGTACAACCCGAGTCAATTAAGACATGAGCCTTTACGCCGTTGATCTCGATATAACCGGCTAAAGTCTGAAGTTCTCCTTCGGGAGGACGAATTGGCAGTTCGCCCGGGTTAGCCTTTCGACTAGCACGATGCCTAAATACCATAGGCGGTATAACTTCAGCTGTAGTAACAGCTGAATAAGCATATAGTTGTGCCGGGGGTTCATCCCACGGGACTATCATACTGCCATGACTTTGTACATGGTGTTCTACTTCATCATCGAAATGCGATGATGGATCCATTACCACGTCGTCGGTATGAGGATTATTATCCGTCATATCGTACATGGGATCGTTTTCATCCGGGTTCACTTCAGTGACCGGATCGAAACCATCTTCAGCATCGTCTAATTCCGGCATATATTGATTACCTTCAAAGTGCTCATCTTCATAGCGCTCGTCGGCATCATCCTCAGTATTACCGAGGTCATCAGCTGGCATTATATGACCAGCTGCTGCGTGCGCTTTACCAGGCGGGTAAGGGCAATTGTTTGCCATATGTCCAAAGCCACCACAACCATAGCATTTAATGGTTGATCTATCCATTGGCTTGGGTTTAAACGCCGTACCGCGATTTGCGGGTGTAGCTGATCGTGCTGATTGACTACCTGGATTATACGCAGATTTATGCTGTGTTGATGCAGGGTTAAATCTAACTACTGAGTTAGATGATCCGCGATGGGGTGGCTTCGCGGGAACATTGCGCTGAGCGTAATGTTTGTGATTATGACTAGGAGCCGTACGACTACTAGTATGTGATTGCGGTTTGCTCCTAGAGCTGGCTGCATGACCATCACTACTTTTCGTAGTATTATCCCTGCTAGTAGTAGGGGTATTTCGCGACGTATACTGCGACGATGTCTCCACTTGCAGTGCTAACTGCAATATACTGTCCACCTCCGCAGTTTCGGGGGCGAGTCCATAATCGAGTACCCGGTGACGGATACCGTAACTTAATCCATTGAGGAATCTACGACGGAAGTCATAGCTCGATGGTTTTTCAACCATGCGTTGAGCATAGCTTCGGAGCATATTATAATACTCCATGACACCACGCTTACTTTGCGTGAATTGGTCAAACTGTACAGCCGCGTCTTGAGACGAGGCTCTATGTACGAATCGATCTTTCAAAGCAAGAACGACTTCCTCAAAAGTCCACTGTGGACTATGGATATCATTGGTATCTACCGTATGATTAAACCATTCTTTTGCCGCGCCTTCGAGGCCGGTACCCAATATACGAATATGGGTTTTGTCGTAATCTGGTTTGAAGAGCTGATAAGTCTTCAATAGTCGCAGCAAGTCAGTCATAAATGACTCGAATACTGCGAGTGATGAATCGCCTGAGTACTTAGGCGTATTCACTTTTATTCCCAGTTTACTCAAATGAACTGGGTGTTCGGGCTCGTTCGCAACTTCTGCAGCTGCGTATCGTATCATCTGAATGACACGGTCATCAGAATGTTCCATGTTTGCTTTAACAGTAGACGGTATTGACCTGGTATTTCTATCAGGCGATATAGGTGTTTCTTCTCTTCGCCGCGGCAGCGGGGAATTGAATAACACTTGGGTAGATCTACGTCTACCTGGGAATTGAGCAGGCGGAGCTGGAGCTGACTGTTCATTCGACTCCGGAGAGGAATGGCCAGTTATCTGCGGGCCCGAACCCAACATGAGGGGCCTGAAGCTTGATCGCCGTCGCGAATAGCTAGCGGATGCAGTGCCGTTATTAATCGGCACCGCAGTGGGCGAGGGTGCACGCAACGGTGGCCGTTGCGGTTCCTGTGGTGCAGGTGCTTGCCTGTGCCGCCAATCAAGCCGCGGCGGTTGTACGCCGTTCATAGCTCGCTGTTCGCTATCAATGGCATTACGAGCTAAACGAACTAATCGTTGATGATGAGTTCTATCATCTTCGTCTGGTCTACGCCATGTAGACGAGTTGTGCGGAAGGGACCGCACTCTGGCAATCAACGTATCCTGTTCCTCTTGAAGGAGGTTTCGAATATCATTAGCCAGTCTCTCGTCATGCTGAGGTGCTATATCTTCAGGCTGAACAGCCCGAGTATCCCGCACAATTGCAGGAGTGGCTTCAACAGCAATATGGCTGTCTTGTGAGCGAGGGGCTGATTCAGTCCCTTGGGGTTCATCAACCGAATTATTAACCGATTGCGTCTCGGGGTTAACACTGGTCATAATGGCCCGAGCATCGTTTACGATATTATCCATGACCACCTGCCTATTGTCCATAAGTTGGAAGGTCGACAGGATAGTCTGTCTTAATCTGTTCATCTCTTCTGAGGTGCTCTGGAATTGCTCGTATTGCTGCTCCAAGGCGGCATAACTTTCCGCGATTGTTCGCGGACTCCCTTGATTACGGGTATCTACCGGAATATTATTTCGGTTTACAGGGGTTGCAGCAAATAATGCCGGGCCCGATACTCTTTCATTAGAGAATGCGAATGGTGCCGACTGATGTTGTCGGACCGTGATATTGTCGAGGCTTTGACGCCCGATTGCGCTATCTGTTAACTGAGACGGCTGCCAAAGGATTGGACCCATTAAGGGTGTATTAACCCGCGAATGATCGCGAGAGGGTATATTGACCGGCGTGCGTCGCTCAGACGGGATACGCGTCGGTGATTCATTTTCTGAGTGTCCAGTCGGAACTGGCACCTCGCGAGGGGATCGGATATATAACGGTTGTCCAGGGGGTATAGGTACACCTGGAGGGGTAGTATTTGGCGAAGACATGAGCCGTAGAGGCCCACGTAGGGTATAATGAAGTTTTTAGGCTCTTTTTCGTAGGTAGGTAGAAATTGGATAAAATTGAGATTTTATTATAACGAACGGGCGCGCGCGTTCGTATACGTACGGATACTCTTTCGAGGATCCAATGGGGTATGTATTAACTTAAACAAGTCAATTAAACAGCGGAGTACCTGTGTATACGCAACAACAGGTAAAGTTGACTAAATTTGAGTTTTCTTTTGAATGAAAGTGGGCGCGCGCTCGCGCTCAACAGGAGTTCGTCTTAGGAACAACCTGAGTAGGTTTTTTATGACTGATAAGGTCAAGGAAAGTGGTGGTTTCGTACAGCAAGAAACCACAGTGTAATGACTGTATTCAACTGCTCAATAAGAGCAGTATTGCTGTGAAAAAAAGTATAAGGTACCCTAGGTACTTAAACTTTGTACCTCTGGTATAGGTTGGGACTTACTCACACAATGCGCCAATTCACAGATCAATAACTATATATTGAATATGAATGTGCAGCGCAGTAGTGTGGGTGTAAGTATGCAGAACCAGCATTAGAACGCGCGGCCACTATTCAGTAATTACGTAATATAAACAAACAATAATAAAGTATATACTATTAATAAAACAATTAAATACGAGATACTATGTATCTCTTACACTTCCCCCTTTAAATGGGAGAATACACTCTAGGTATAGAGTAGCTCAAACGTAGAGCATGATATCAAATGATAACTGTCACACAACAACGATATAAACAATAACGGAGGAGGTCTCCTGCCTCTTCTCAACGGGAACCGACACTATCCACAATGTACGATGGATATTCCCGGAGAATCCACAACTCTTCAGAGACTCGGAGTTGTAGCAGGGCCAGCGATGCTGAGGATGGGTGGGGTAACTAGCCATCTCAGGTAGGAGTACATCACTGGTCATGATAACGTAGACCTCATCCGGTATTCCAGATACCGAAGCATGTGCAACAAGTCTTCAAATAAGACCATAGCTCAACTGGAGCTTTTTATGTGTCAGGTATATCTGGACACGGTTAGTACCAATTAAGGCACTAACAAAGGTAGTTGGAGAAGCAACGCGTCAAGCGTTGCCATAAGGTATATCGTTCCTCCGGAACGATATAGTCGGCACACCACTCCCTAGGAGCGGCGATTTCTGTCCGGACGACAGAGTTACGATCAAGGCACCGGAATAATTCCCAGTCTTGATCAGATGAGTGAAATTTGTGCAATAGCACGCACCCATATTGAGCCAAGTATATGCGTCTACCACATTTCAGTGGCATATTTGGCTTAGCAATTACTTCCCAGCGATTAACGTTGGGGAACGGTGAGGACTGTTCATCGAATCGTTGAACAGTGACAACATTTACTCCGTTAGGAGGGGGTGATATTGTCCGAAGACCAATATAGGTGTGAGGGTGCAACACGTGGCACCTATAGTTGGGGCAATCCCAACAATCCTTAACAGGAATATATTTTAGCGGGGTCATTAATCCTGCTGAATTTATCGTCGCCTGGGGCGACGAACAACACGAAGTTGAGAACGATTCTAAGGTAGGAATCGGGACTGGTAAGTCAGTCAGTTCGATCATCGATGAGGATGACGATGCCGGTGCTGAGACCAGGCCACGCAATGTAGAACATTGCGATGAGGGCAACATAGAAGTTACCGAGGGGGTAGAAGGGGCAGCATGAGGTGGGTACAACATATAGGCAGACATGACGAATGTCTAACAGTAGAACGTCTAG
>Ga0209735_1000162_pt1 | contig 11020 bp, 7 predicted proteins | sample BlaSpr_A8_Ref_M2_FD_187990 | JGI IMG/M metagenome (GOLD analysis project Ga0209735, IMG submission 187990) | Forest soil microbial communities from Thunder Bay, Ontario, Canada - Black Spruce, Ontario site 2_A8_Ref_M2 (SPAdes) (version 2) | ecosystem: Environmental > Terrestrial > Soil > Boreal... | reverse complement strand
TCGGCATCGCAAGCAGCGGCTCGCGGCGGCATTTCGTCTCTTCGCGCGGTATGGCTTCGATGAAGGCGTAGCGGGCCACATCACCGCTCGCGATCCGGAGCGGCACGATCATTTTTGGGTAAATCCCTTCGGCATGTACTTCGGCCAGATTCGCGCGTCGGACCTGATACTGGTGAATCATCACGGCGATGTGGTGGAAGGTAAGAATCCAGTGAACGGAGCGGCATTCGCGATCCACTCGCAAGTGCATGCGGCGCGTCCCGACGTGGTTGCGGCGGCGCACGCGCACTCGATACATGGAAAGGCGTGGTCGTCGCTCGGGCGATTGCTTGACCCCATCACGCAAGATGCGTGCGCGTTCTACGAGGACCACGCAGTGTTCTCGGATTTTACGGGCGTGGTTTACGAAACATCCGAGGGCCAGCGCATCGCCCAGGCGCTGGGCAACAGGAAGGCCGCGATTCTTCGCAACCACGGGCTGCTCACAGTGGGCGAAACAGTGGACGAGGCGGTGTGGTGGTTCGTGACCATGGACAGAAGCTGCCATGCGCAACTGCTGGCGGAAGCAGCGGGCGAGCCAGTGAAGATTGATGCGGCCCACGCGGCGGCAACGAGGGAACAGGTGGGCAGTCATCTTGCGGGATGGTTCCAATGCCAGCCGCTTCTCACACGAATCATCCGCGAAGAGCCCGACGTGCTCGAATAGTCCATGCCAGCACGCGTAGTGGAATCAATTGAGGCGCTGAAGGATCTGGTGGGCCGCGAGATCGGCGTGACGGATTGGTTCGTGGTCAGCCAGGAGCGCATCCGGCAGTTCGCCGAAGCCACCGAAGACGGGCAGTGGATTCACCTGGACCGCGAGCGCGCGCGCAAGGAATCGCCATACGGGACCACGATCGCGCACGGCTTTTTGACGCTTTCCCTCCTCAGTCATTTCATCAAGCAAGTGATAGACGTCCGCGGGGGCCTGCGCTTCGCGGTCAATTACGGGTCGAATCGTGTGCGTTTCCCTGCCGCCGTACGCGCTGATTCCAAAATTCGCGCGCGCGTGATGTTGCAATCGCTGAAACAGCTTCCGGATGCGTTCGAAGCTGTTTTTGCGATTACCGTTGAAGGGGAAGGAAGCGAAAAGCCCTGCTGTATCGCGGAATGGATTGTCCGCTACTACGTTTGAAGCCGAACGATAAGCCAACTAAATGGCTCCGCTTTCGGCTGTTTGCCACGAGGCGCGCAGGAGAGTCTTCGCGACGAACGGCATTCCGGCGAAGCGCTCGTCTTTCGTAAGTCCCTGATGATAACGGTAGTAGATCTGCTGCACGATTACGGCCAGTTTGAATCGGGCGAAGACGAGATAGAAAGCTATCCGCGAAACGTCGCGGCCCGTCTCGCTTGCATATCTCTCGACGATTTGCTCGCGCGTGAAACTGCCGGGCGAAGTGGAAGGACACCAGCGTATTTGTTGCATCTCTTCCGGGTCCTGCGGATCCACCCAATATCCAAGCGAAGTTCCCAGGTCGGCCAGCGGATCGCCGATCGTACACATTTCCCAATCGAGCACGCCTACGATCTTCGTGATGTCCGCCGGGTCGAGCACGATGTTGTCGTACTTGTAGTCGTTGTGAATCAGCGTGGCCGCGGTTGTCGCGGGGATATTCGCTTGCATCCATCGAGCGATGCGCTCCACTTCAGGGATGTCGTGCGTCTTCGAAGCGAAGTAGCGCTCCACCCAGCCACGAACCTGGCGCTCCAGATAGCCTTGCGGCTTGCCGAGATCGCTCAGGCCCACCGCGGCGTAGTCCAGCCCGTGCAGCCGCGCGAGATTATCTACAAACGATTCGCTCAGGCGCCGGGCAATGTCGGCGGTGAAAGGCAAACCGGCCGGCGGATCCCTGCGAATGATAACGCCAGAAATGGGCTCCATCAGATAGAAGGATGCGCCCAGGATGGAATCGTCGTCGCAGTGGAGCAAAGCCCTCGGCGCCGGCGCGTACGCTGCATGCAACTTCGACAAGACGCGATATTCGCGTCCCATGTCGTGCGCCGTTTTCACCTTGCTGCCGAAGGGCGGACGGCGAAGGACGATTTTCCGCGCGCCGAAACGCAGCAGGTAGGTGAGGTTGGAATGGCCGCTGGGAAATTGTTCGACGGTGAGCGGCCCGCCGACACCGGGAAAATGCTCTTGCAAGAACGGCTGGAGCTTGGCCAGGTCCAGCTCTTCTCCGGGCCGCACCGGCGTCGGATGGTCTCGCACGTCAGCCATATCGGTCTTGAATGGGATGGCAACTAGGCGGCAGCGCCCTGGTCTCTGCTGAATTCCGCGAACGTCTTGCCTTGCTCAGCAAGCTGCTTCAACAGCGGCGCAGGCTCCCAAATCTCGCCATGCTGCTGGTGGAACTCCCGCACGCGATCGTACACCTTCTTCAAGCCAACCGTGTCCGCGTACCACATCGGACCGCCGCGATACGCCGGGAATCCGTAGCCGTTGAGGTAGATGATGTCGATATCCACGGCGCGAAGGGCGTAGCCTTCTTCAAGAATGCGCGCACCTTCGTTGACCAGCGCGTAGACGCAACGGTCCACGATCTCGTCTGCCGGAATTTTTCGCTGCGGAATTTTCGCCTCCGCGGCCCACTTGCGCACGAGTTGCTCGACTTCGGGATCCGGCATCGCGCGGCGCTGGTCGTCATACTTGTACCAACCCGCGCCGGTTTTCTGGCCGAAGCGTCCCATTTCGCAGAGTTGGTCGCCCGCGAATGCCTGGCGGATGCCGGGCTTCTCGAGATGGCGATATTCCTTTCGAATGCGCCAGCCTACGTCGAGACCGGCGAGATCCCCAACGGCGAGCGGGCCCATCGCCATTCCGAAGTCATACAACGCACTATCCACTTCCTGCACGCTGGCGCCTTCCTCAACCAGAAACACCGATTCGCGAACGTAGCCATGAAACATCCGGTTACCAACGAAGCCCCGGCAATTCCCGACCAAGACGCCAATCTTGCCGGCCTTTTTCGAAAGCTGCATGCAGGTGGCGATCACTTCCTTGCTGGTCGCTTTGCCGCGGACAATCTCGAGCAGCCGCATCACGTTCGCGGGGCTGAAGAAATGCGTTCCGATCACAAATTCCGGCCGCGAGGTTGCGGACGCGATTTCATCAATGTTTAAAGTCGAGGTGTTGCTGGCCAGAATCGTGCCCGGCTTGCACACCTTGTCGAGTTGGCCAAAGACTTCCTTCTTCAATGCCATGCCTTCGAACACTGCCTCGATCACCAGGTCCACATTGGCAAAGCCGTCAAAAATGAGGGTGGGCTGAATCAGCTTCAGGCGCTCGTCGGCGAATTGCTGCGTGAAACGGCCGCGCTTCACGGAATTCGCGTAGTTCTTTTGAATGTTGGCCAAGCCGCGGTCCATCGCCGCCTGGTCGGCCTCTTTCAGAAGAACGGGAATGCCGGCATTCCCCAGTACCATCGCGATACCGCCGCCCATCGTTCCGGCGCCGACTACCGCGGCGCTTCTTACTGTTATGAGCGGAGTTTCCTTGGGTATGTCCGGAATCTTCGCCACTTCGCGCTCGCCGAAGAAAACGTGGATCAGTGCTTTCGACTGGTCGGAGAAGAGGCACTTCGCAAATAATTCCCGTTCCTGCTCGCAACCTTGATCGAAAGGCAGTTTCGTCGCCGCTTCCACGGCGTCAATTGCCGCAAGCGGCGCGATCATTCCGCGCTGCTTCTTGCGCGCGGCATCACGCGCGGCGGCGAAGACCGGCGCATTTTGTTCCGGCGTGCCCAGCTTTTGGTTGCGCTCGCGGGTTTTCGGCGCCGTCTTGCCAGCCACTTCGAGCGCGAATGCCGTGGCGCCGGCAAGAAGATCGCCGCCGATCACCCGATCAACGATGCCGAGTTTCAATCCTTGCTCGGAGGTAATCGGCTTGCCCTCCGTGCACATATCCACAGCCGCAGCCACGCCCGCAAGCCGGGGCAGGCGCTGAGTGCCCCCCGCGCCGGGAATGATGCCGAGCTTTACTTCGGGTTGGCCGATCTGCGCGCCCGGTGCGGCAACGCGATAGTGGCCCGCCATGGCCAACTCGAGTCCCCCGCCGAATGCAGTGCCGTGAATAGCCATTACGACGGGCTTCGAGCAGTCTTCGATTTTCAGGAGCAGCGGCAGAAGGCCCGCCCCGCGCTGGCCCTTGCCAGACGTGATCTTGCCGAATTCCTTGATGTCCGCGCCCGCGACGAACGTGCGCCCGCCCCCGATTAGCACCGCCGCCTTGACGCTGCCGTCTTCCTCAATCTGCTGAATCGCCTCGCCGATTCCTTCCGGCACGCCCGGGCTCAGCGCGTTGACCGGGGGATTGTTGATGGTAATGATGGCAACGTCGCCGCTTTTGGTGAGTTGAACGAGTTCACTCATGGAGTGGCCTTTCCTTGCTGAATTCCTACGCGCTCTTGGCGAGTTCCGCGCCTGAATCGATCACCATGCGAGCGATGCGCTCGCGGTGGAAGGTTGCATCGCCAAGCGCTGTCTCAGATGCTTTCGCGCGACGATAATATAAATGGACGTCATTCTCCCAGGTGAAACCCATTCCACCATGAACTTGAATGCCACGATTGCCGACGGTGCGGCCCGCATCGCTCGAATACATCTTGGCGATCGAAACGGCCACGGACGCATCCGGCGTATTCTCTTCCAGCGCCCATGCCGCATAGTAAGCAGCCGAGCGCGAGCTCTCCGTCTCGAGATACATATCCGAACACTGGTGTTGAACGGCCTGGAATATTCCGATGGGCTTGCCAAATTGTTTGCGCGTCTTGGCATATTCCACCGTGATTTCCAGCGTGCGCTGCATCCCGCCCACCAGTTCCGCGGCGAGCGATGAGGTAGCGATATCGAGCGCCTTGGCAAGGCCGGACGAGCTACCGAGCTTCTCGGCAGGAGTGTTCTCGAAGCGCACGGCGTATTGCTTTCGGGTCAGGTCCATTCCCAACATTGGATCGATGTGAATCCCGTGTGCGTTGGCCTCGACGATAAAGACTCCATCGCGCGCGACAACGATGATCGAATCCGCCACAGCCGCGTCCGACACGAACAGTTTTTCGCCATTGAGTTTTCCGCTCGAGGCGGTGATTTTCGCGTCCGCCAGATTCCAGCTTGCCGCGGCTTCGAGGATCGCGACCGTGGATCGCGCCCTGCCCTCGCAGATTGGCGTCAAATACTTCTTCTTCTGCTCGGGCGTGCCGACGGCATCCAACACCGAGCCGGCCAGTGCCACCGTCGAAAAGAGAGGCCCGGGTAGCAACGCGCGGCCCGCCTCTTCCATTAAAAGTATGAGTTCGACTTTCCCGAGGCCCACACCGCCATACTCCTCGGAGAAAATGATTCCGGTGTAACCCTGCTCAGCCATCTTGGTCCACAACGACTTGTCGAATGCTGTATCCGTTTCCATCAGACGCCGGACTTCGCTCATGGGACACTCACCCGCAAAGAATTTCCGTGCGTTGTCCTGCAGCATTTGCTGGCTTTCGTTCAATCCAAATTGCATCGCGTATCCCCTTAGTAGCTTCTGGGCAGACCGAGCACAAAGTGCCCGATGATGTTGCGCTGCACTTCCGAAGTTCCCGCTTCGATCGTGTTGCCGCGCGTGCGCAGGTATCCGTAGGACCAGATTCCCTTGTCAACCGCGCGGCTATCGCCATTGAGTAGTTGGCCGTACGGGCCCAGCAACTCCTGTGCAATCTGCTGGACGCGCTGGTTCAATTCGCTCCAGAAAATCTTCTGAATCGATCCCTCGGGACCAGGCACGCCCGTAGCCGTGATTCGACTGAAAGCACGCATCTGGTTCAGGCGCATGATTTCAATCTCGGCGTAGCATTGCGCCAGCTTTTGCCGCATGAGCGGATCTTGGGCCGCAGGGTGCCCGTCCTTCTGGATTTTGTGAGCGAGCTCGATGAGCCGCTTGATACTGCGTTTGAAAAGCAGGTGGAGACGCGCGCCGTAAGAGCCGCGCTCGTACATCAGCGTGCTGACGGCTACGTTCCAGCCGTCGTTCACCTTGCCGAGAACGTTTTCGGCCGGGACGCGAACGTCGCGGAAGAAGATTTCGTTGAATTCGCTCTCTCCCGTCATCTGGCGCAGCGGACGAACTTCGACCCCGGGCGACTTCATGTCGATCAGCAGGACGGTGAGGCCTTTGTGCTTGGCCACGCTCGCGTCGGTGCGAACCACAAGCTCGCACCAGTTTCCCACCCATCCGTAACTGGTCCACACCTTCTGCCCGTTGACAATGTAGTGGCTGCCTTCGAGCCGGGCTTCCGTTTGAAGGCTCGCAAGATCGGAGCCGGCGTTCGGCTCGGAGAAGCCCTGGCACCAGATTTCCTCGGCACTGAGAATCTTTGGGATAAAGCGGTGCTTTTGCGCTTCGGTCCCGTAAGCGATGATCGTGGGGCCGATCAATCCGAGGCCGAGAGAGTTCGCCATGGGCGGCGCTTCCACGCGGGCCATTTCTTCCCAGAAAATGGCCTGCTGCATTAGAGTCGCGCCGCGGCCTCCGTACTCTTTTGGCCACGAAACGGCGGCCCAGCGGCCTTCGTTGAGTTTGCGTTGCCAGGCCCGCAAGTACGGAAACGATTCCTCCAGCGGCTTTTCCCGCCACTCGTCCCAATCCTTGGGAACATTCGCGCCGAGCCATGCCCGCAGCTCATCGCGAAATTGAAGCTCTTCGGCCGTCAGGTTCAGGTCCATTCAGGACACTCCTTTTTCTTTGCTCGTAGCGGTGGAGAGTACTGCGCACTATCTCCGCGAGTCTTTGCCTTTGTGCGCAGCGAGTTCAGGTCCCGCCAGCTTTGTGCTTTGCGCGTGCTGCTTGCGCAGATCTTTCTTCAGAATCTTGCCCGTGCCGGTTTTCGGCAGGCTCGAGACGAACTCGACGGAACGCGGCGCCTTGTAGTGGGAAATTCTCGCGCGGCAGAACTCGATCAATTCTTCTGTCGTTGCCTCGGCGCCCGGCTTCAAAACGATGAGTGCTTTGGGAATCTCGCCCCACTTCGGGTCCGGCACTGGAATGACCGCTACCTCGTAGACACACGGATGCGCCACCAGGGCTTTTTCCACCTCGAGCGACGAGATGTTTTCACCGCCGCTGACAATGATGTCTTTCTTGCGGTCAACGATCAGGAGGTAGCCGTCTTCGCGCCAGGTGGCCATGTCGCCGGTGTGGAACCATCCTCCCCGCAAAGCCTCGGCTGTCGCTTCGGGTTGCTGCCAGTAACCCTGCATCACGCCGTCACTGCGCGCGATGATTTCGCCGATCGCGGCTCCGTCGCGGGGCACATCTTGATCGTTTGCGTCTACGACACGAAGTTCCATGCCCGGAGCAGCATATCCGGTCATGGCTTGTCCGGCGTGACGGCAGCTCTCGTCCCACAGGATTCCCCGCTTCATCGGCGAAATCGAGAGCATTGGCGAGGTTTCCGTCAGGCCGTAGCCGGAGAAACATGTGCACTTCAGCTTTTCTTCCACCTCGCGGACGAGCGTGGGCGAAGACGCCGCGCCGCCAATCACGACCCTCTGCAGGCTGCTCAAGTCATATTTCGGGCGTTCCGGGCAATTCACCAGAGCGGTCGCCATTGTGGGAACCAGACTGCACGCGTTGACGCGTTCTTTCTCGATCAGCCGGAACACCTCCGCCGTATCGAAGCGCTGAATCATCACGTGCGTGCCGCCGAGGAAGGTAAGCGAATGTGCGACTCCCCAGCCATTCGCGTGAAACAGAGGGATGGTGTGCAACTCGACGGACTGCTGTCCGGTATTGAACGCGAGGCCAACGCTCAGTGCGTGCAAATAGACGTTGCGGTGCGTGAGCATTACACCTTTGGGATCGGCGCTCGTTCCGCTCGTATAAAAGAGCTCCGCCAAAGAATTCTCGTCAACCTGCATGACGTCCGACCTGTAAGGCACAGCCGCGGCAAGAAGCTCCTCATAGTTTTGCGGGGACAGCCATTTCCCCTGCGGCGGACCATCGAGCAGAACGAAATTCTCGATTCCCGGAACGCTCTCTCGAAACGACTCCACCACCGGCAAAAAGTCCTTCTGCAGGAAAAGGGCTTTGGCGCCCGAATCCCTCAAGATAAATGCCAACTCGTGCGGCGACAACCGGACGTTGAGCGGAAGGAACACCGCTCCGGCTTCCGGCGCGCCGTAGTAGGCCTCGAGAAGCCGGTGGCAGTTCAGGCTGAGAAACGCAACCCGGTCGCCCGGCTTCACACCCATGCCCCGGAGGGCGCCCGCGAGTCTGGCAACGCGATCTGCGAACTGCGCGTAGGTAACGCGATTGTCGCCGCACACCACTGCAATCTGCTTTGGGAACTGTTGCTGCGCGTAACGCAGGAAGCGCAATGGAGTGAGAGGGATATTCATCGTCTGTGCGCGCCTTCAGGCCGTCTGGCCTCCGTCAACCACCAGCACATGGCCAGTGACGTAATCGGAGGCGTCCGAAGCCAGGAATACAGCAGCACCCTTTAGATCTTTGTCGTCGCCGAACCGGCCTGCCGGGATGCGCTTCAAAAAGTACTCTTTATTTCGTTCGATCACGACTTGCGACATCTCGGTAGGGAACCAGCCCGGGGCGATGGCATTCACCTGGATATTGTGCTGTCCCCACTTGCAGGCCAGATCCTTCGTGAAGGAGATTACTCCACCCTTGCTGGCGTGATACCCGATGGCTTGCAGTTGAGGCGGCGCGCCGCGCAGGCCTGCGACGGACGCGATGTTGATAATTTTTCCGCGGCGCTGACCGATCATCACCTTGCCGGCAGCTTGGGCGAACAGGAAGGTTCCAGTCAGATTGGTTTCGATCACCTTGTTCCAAGCCTCGAGAGGCATTTCTTCCACCGGCGCGCCCCAGGAAGTGCCGGCGTTGTTGATCAAGATATCGATGCGGCCGAATTGCGACACCGTGGTGCCAACCACATCCTGAATGCTCTTGGCATTCTTCACATCACAGCTCAGCGCCAGAGTCTTCACGCCCAACTTCTGTAGATCTTCAGCGGCTTGCACGCACCGTTCTTTTTTGCGCGCGCAGAGCACAAGATTTGCGCCCATCTCCGCAAGACCTTCGGCCATTTGGCGGCCCAGCCCGACGGAACCTCCAGTGACAATCGCTACACGCCCGGTGAGATCGAACAGCTGCTTGACGCTTGTGGTGTTGGTGGCTTCCATTAACATCTGCTCCGCCCGGATGCGGATTTTCGCTTGAGTCTGGGATGACCTTCGTTCCGTTCACCGGCGAAGGCAGATGGAACCTGAAGCATCAAGCAACTTGCGCGACTGCTTCATGGAGGGAACCAGAGGACCCGGGAGCGAGTCCTCTGGTTCCAACATGCCAGCGCAAATCAAAACATGAAACGTATACCCAGCTGGATCTGGCGTTTGGGGAACGCCGACGTGAATGCCAGTGGCGTGCTCGGCGTCACCGTCGTGAAATTGGGGGCAATCCCGTGGACGTTAAACGTCGTACTCCCCACTCCCCCTTCCGCAGTCGGAATACCGAATAGCGGACTCACTTCGTTGTTCACGCTGGCGAAGTTTGTGCGGTTCGCGATGTTGAATCCTTCTGCCGTGACTATCATGGAGGCCTTCTCGCCCAACTTGTGCTTCCAGCTCAAGCGCATATCGAAGTTATAGTAATCGGGCCCGAGACCCGTATCGCGCGGCGCGCCGATGGGACGCTCGTTGGTGGTGTGATTGTTGCCGTTGACTTCCGTTCCAGCCAGCAGATTGAAAGGCAGTCCGCTGTGGTAGCTGAAAATCGGCGAAAGCTGGAAGCCGGAAAGTATCGGCTGCTGCCATGGACTGTCAAACACTCCAGCGATGACTACCTTGTGCCGTTCGTCAAATTCCGACAAGGCCCGATCCAGGCCGAGATTCGTGGGGTCCTGCGGCCCGTAGTCCGTGTTGAAGTCCGTGGAGGTGTCAAAGCCTTTGCTGAACGTGTAGTTCCCGAACAGGGTGAAATGGTTGCTGAACCGCTTCTTGGCCTCGAAGATCAAGCCTTCGTAGAGGGCCGACGCCGCTGAGGTGTATTGATTGTTCTGAGTAATCAGCGGATTCACGAAGCAAGGTGAGACTGGCTGGCCGAAGCCGTTGAGAGTTATAGCGCATGGGTAAACGAGGCCAGCGCCCGGGCCCGAGGCTTCCAGGCCTGCTACTGGATCTGTCAAGAAACCAGTGTTCCAGTTCCTGTAGGAGACGGTTTTACCGTTGGCCAGCACAATCGTGCTCTCCGGCGCTTGGAGCAGATTGGTGTCGATCGCCACGGGGAGCCGCGTAGTGTGCGAGTAGATCCCGCTCACTGCGATAGAGAAGCCGGGCGTGACTTCGCGCTCAATTCCCAACGAGGCTTGTTGTGCTTGGGGCGGCCTGTAGTTGGTTGGGTTGCTGAAGAGAACCGTCAGAGGGGAAAGTTGGCCACTATTGGCGGCAATAATGCCAAACGCGGCCACATCCGCCGGCGTGATACAAGCGTTGTTGCCCGGCAATGGGGTTGTACACGCGATCAGATTCGTCCCTGACGGATTGCCCGCAGGGTTAAACAGTCCCTGGAAAAGCTGAGCCGAGTTCGCAATCGGAAGGCCCGTTGCATTGATGGGGTCAACATAGATAGAAATGAACCGGGTGCAGGGGCTGCTGCCGGTGCCGGGGAAAATGGGGAAGCCGGGAAAGCCAATGCCGCATGTTCCTACCACGTTGTTGACTTGATCCGGAACCTGCGAAGTATTGTGCTGGTTCTCGACAGTGCTGCGATTCTTGTTCAGAACGCCGAGGCTCAAGTCCACCTGAGGGATCTGCGCATCCACGGGCCCATAGAAGATCCCGTAGCCACCGCGTACCACGGTCTTGTGATCTTTGAACGGATCCCAGGCGAACGCAATACGCGGCCCGAAGTCTTTGTAGTACGTATTCAGCGGGTTGTACTCAGAGTCGATGTCGTAGCGCAGGCCGTAGCTCAGCGTGAAGCTGGACGTCA
>Ga0209735_1000161_pt1 | contig 11062 bp, 8 predicted proteins | sample BlaSpr_A8_Ref_M2_FD_187990 | JGI IMG/M metagenome (GOLD analysis project Ga0209735, IMG submission 187990) | Forest soil microbial communities from Thunder Bay, Ontario, Canada - Black Spruce, Ontario site 2_A8_Ref_M2 (SPAdes) (version 2) | ecosystem: Environmental > Terrestrial > Soil > Boreal... | reverse complement strand
GAAATCTAGGATGCACGCGCCCGAAAATCCGCGGCAGCAACCCGTCGCGCGACATCGCGAACCACACCCGCGCCTGGCCCAGCTGAAACACCAGCAGCGAAGAGATCATCCCCATCAGCGCGCCGCACAAAACCACCAGCCGCACCCCGCCGAAATGCAGCTTCTTCATCGTGTTCACCACCGGCGCCGCGTCATCCATCAGCGTTTGCCACGGCACCAGCCCGGTCAGCACCACCACCACCGCAATGTAAAGAATCGTGCAAACCACCAGTGTGGCGATGATTCCCCGCGGCAAATCGCGCTGCGGATTCTTGCACTCCTCCGCTGCCGTCGAAACCGAATCGAACCCGATGTACGTGAAAAACACGATCGACCCGCCCGTCAAAATCCCGGGCCATCCATTCGGCGCGAAAGGATGCCAGTTCGCCGGCTTGATGAACCGCGACGCAAATCCCACAAACACCAGGATCGCCACAATCTTCAGCAGCACCATGATGTTGTTCGTCTCCGCCGATTCCTTGATCCCCCGCACCAGGACCACCGTCAGCAGCATCACGATGATGAACGCCGGCCAGTTGAACCCGAAATGCCACCCCGGCCCATAAATCATGTTCCCCTGCAAATCGGGCAGCCCGGTCGGCAAATACGCCGGCGAAATCCACTTCGGATCAGGATGCCAGCCGAACCAGTCCAGCAAATCCACAATGTGCGCCGAAAATCCCACGCTCACCGCCATGTTGCTCACGGCGTATTCCAGAATCAAATCCCACCCGATGATCCACGCGATCAGCTCGCCCATCGTCGCGTAAGTGTACGTGTACGCGCTTCCCGCAATGGGAATCATCGCCGCAAGCTCCGCATAACAAACCGAAGCAAATCCGCACACCACAGCCACCAAAATAAAGGAAATCGCAATCGCCGGCCCCGCGCCCGGCCGCCCAAACGATGTGGATCGCGTAATCAGGTATTGCAACAGTGGAGCGTTCAAGATGGAGGAAACTTGCAGCTTCTGCCCGGCAATCGCCGTCCCCACCACTGTGAAAATTCCCGAGCCGATCACCGCGCCAATGCCCAGCGATGTCAGGCTCAGCCACCCCAGCGATTTTTTTAATCGGATCTCTGCGTTTTCGGAGTCGGACAGCAGTTGATCAATGTTCTTACAGCGAAACAGTGGTGACGCCACCCAAGCTCTCCGATCGCATCCGGGCGCCCCAACCGTTATCGGGGATTGGCCATGCTCCGTGAATCAGGCCGGATACGCAATATGGGAATAATTACGGCCCAATGTATCGCGAGTTCGCCCGTGGCGCAACTCAGCTGCCTCATTCCTTAAGCCACTCGATCGGAAAAAGTTTGCCCGCATCTTCTGGGGAAAGTTCCCCGCCGGCAAGGTGCACGGCATAGGAAAGGACTGGATCACGATTCGCGGCCATGTCCTTGGCAACGGGGAGATTTAGTTCGTCGGGGGTCACGCCCATGTGCTCCAGGCTTTTTCCGTCCGGCATTAGGAGGTCGGCCTCGCTAATCATGACGCCATATCCCTGTCCCGAATCTAGCCCGACGGTATGAAAATGGTACCGCGCTTCCATCACTTTGCCGGCTGTAACATCCCCCACGATGATGGCTCGCTTTTGCAATTGCATCGTGCGAGCAAACAACTCCGATGCTGACGCCGATCCGTTATTTACAAGGACGATGAGCTTTCCACGGTAGGCCTTATCACCGCGGCTCTTGGCCAGGAGCGGAGGACTCGTTTTTCGCACCACGGGGGTCCCCAGGGTTAAATCATGATCAATGACGCTTCCAACCAGCCGAAGAAGCGTGTTTACGGAACCACCCCCATCACCCCGCAGATCCAATATCATCGCGGGATACTTGCTTGATTGCCCCATCATTTCGTCGATCGCTTTTTCGTCCACCGCGAAGGTCGGGAGATTCCAGATAATGACGGAATCGCCGACAGTGAAAGATCGCCGGCGCATGAGATGCGAATAAGACTGCGACTCGCGGATCAGGTCCCAATAATCGATCCCGAGATAGTTAATGACCCTTTCCGATGTCACCTTTGGATTGATGACCAGGGTGCGCTCTGTGCCATCTGGGCTCCGGAGTACCAGCTCGTCAGCGGCCTGCGGGCGCAATACACGGAAGAGATAGTTCACCTCCCAGAGATTTCCTCGATTGGGTGTGACCTTGTTCAGGGTGACGATACGATCGCCGACTCTTAAGCCCTTCTTCTCAGCGTCCGTCTCCGGTTCCACCGCCGTGACATAGCAGCCATCTCCCACCACGGCAAACTGATAGCCGTAGAGCATCTTGTAGGTTCTTCGCGGGGGTAGCAGAAAAGTATGCGAGTCGTTGAGGGGTAGTAATGCCCAGGCCACCGCGGCGATTGCCTGGTTATACGTCTTGGCGCTCTTGATGTGTTCTTTGGCCTCGTTAAAGCGTTGATCCAGGTCCATACCGTGAAATTTCGGATCGTAATAATTGCTCTTGATGTCCGCCTTCACGTCCTTCAGCATGGTGTCAACAATGCTGCGTTCCAATGAGGAAATTGGCGCCTCTTGCGCAAGACAAATCCGACCAATGGAGCCTTGCAGGTACAAAACCAGAATTGCGCCATAAACGATCCTCAACAAAGGCGACTCATGCAAACCCTCGCGCATTAGCGGGATACTCCTCTCCTCTTGGGAGCCGGGCGTGTCGGCGAATCGCTCCTCACACTGGTCCTCACTAAAGATAGTGGCGGAAAAGTACACCCATCCGCATCCAACGTCAACCGGCAAAGTGTATTGGATTTTTATACTTGTTGGAGTTGCGCGAAACGTTCGACGAACTTCTTAGTGCCGCGGCCGGGAAAGCTGACGCTGACCCGTCGATCGTCGTCTTCACCTTCGACACCAACCACCGTTCCCACTCCATACTCCGGATGCCGCACCTTCTGCCCCAGCAGCGGATCGGCCTGCCCCCCGCGTTTCATCCCCGACCGCCCAAACGTCGGCGTCGTCGAAGCCGCCGCGCGCCGCTGCGGCACTCGCGCCGCAGGCGTGGATATTCCCCGCACCCTGCGCGTGAACTCTTCCGCCGAATACGAATATTCCGGGTCCGGCTCATACCGCCGCGTCTCCCCAATTTCCGCCATCGACCCGCGCACCGTCTCCACCAGCTCGCTCGGAATCTCCGCTAAAAATCTCGAAGGCAGCGACGCCCGCATCTGCTGTTCATTCCCAAACACCCGCCGGTACACCGCCCGCGTCAACGTCAGCGTTTTCCGCGCCCGCGTCATCCCCACGTACACCAGCCGCCGCTCCTCCTCAATCCCTTTTTCCTCATTAATCGACCGGCTGTGCGGGCAAATCCCATCTTCCATCCCCGTCAGGAAAACGTGGTCAAACTCCAATCCCTTCGTGCTGTGCAGCGTGATCAGCGTAACGCCCGGCTTCCCCTCAAACGAATCCGCGTCGCTCACCAACGCCGCCGCATCCAGAAATTCCGTGAACGATTCCCCCGCATCCATCGCCTCGGCCACCGCGCGCACCAACTCTTCCAGGTTTTCAATCCGCGCCACGTCCTCCGGCGTGTTCCGGTCCTTCAGCGCACTCATGTAACCGGTCTCATCCAGCACATACCTCAAATATTCCGCCGGCTCCTTCGTCGAATACCCCTCCTGCAGCCGCTGAATCAATTCGCGAAACGCCCGCAGCGGCGCCACCGCCCGGCTCGACGCCGGATTCGTCATCAACGATTCCATTGCATCCCAAAACGACAGCGATTCCTTCTGCGCCACATCGCGCAACGCATCCACCGTCGTCTTCCCGATTCCGCGCGCCGGCACATTCAGCACCCGCAGCAGCGAAATATCATCCTCCGGATGCAGCGCCAGCCGCACATACGCCAGCGTATCCTTCACTTCCGCCCGATTATAAAAACTGAATCCCCCCACCAGCTTGTACCGCACCCCGCGCCGCCGGAACACCTCTTCAAACGACCGCGACTGAAAATTCGTCCGGTATTCCACCGCGCAGGTCTGGTCCGAATCGTCGCCCAAAATCCGCTCCAGCTCCCCCGCCACAAACTCCGCCTCCGCCTGCGCGTCTCGCGCCTCGAAATAACGAAGATTCCCCCCCGCTTCATTTTCCGCCCGCAGCGTCTTCCCCAGCCGGTCCGGATTGTTCGCCACCACCGCCCCAGCCGCATCCAGAATCTTCTGCGTCGAGCGGTAATTCCGCTCCAGTCGGATCACCTTCGCGGCAGGGAAGTCCTGCGAAAAGCTCAGCAGGATGGAAACATCGGCTCCGCGCCACCGGTAAATCGACTGGTCCTCATCGCCGACCACGCAAATATTCTGCCGCTCGTTTGTCAGCATCCGCAGCAGTTCGTACTGCACCCGGTTCGTATCCTGATATTCGTCTACGTGCAGATACGCAAACCGCTTCCGCCAGCGTTCGCGAACCTCAGGCACCTCTCGCAGCAGCCGCGCCGATCGCAGCAGCAAATCGTCAAAGTCCACCGCCTTGCTCTGCTTCAGCAGCGTCTCGTAGCCCGCGTAAATATCCGCAACCTTCCGCGTATCCGGCCCAAACGCCTCCGCCCGCACCTGCTCCGGCGTCTGCGCATGATTCTTCGCAAAACTGATCCGGCTCAATACATTCCGTGGCGTCAGCGCCTCGTCGTCAATCTGCAGCTTCGCCATCGCCAGCTTCACCGCCGCCAACTGGTCGTCATCGTCGTAAATCGCAAAATCCTTTGCCAGGCCCGCATGCACCGCCTCGCGTCGCAGCAGCCGCGCGCAAAGCGAATGAAACGTCGAAATCCATGGCCGCTCCGGAGGCACACCCGCTCGCAACAGCAGGTCGCTGACGCGCGTCTGCATCTCCTCCGCCGCCTTGTTCGTAAACGTCACCGCCAGGATCGCTTCCGCCGGCGTTCCCTTGGCAATCAGATTCGCCATCCGAAACGTAAGCGCGCGAGTCTTTCCCGTCCCCGCACCGGCAAGGATCAGCACCGGCCCTTCAGTGGTTTCAGCGGCAAGACGTTGTTCAGGATTCAATTTTTCCAGCAGGTTTTCCATGTGGTCCGGGGGAATCAGATTTGTATTCGCACAACCATGTTAGCCGACGCCGCCGCACCGGGCAAATCCGCGTGTAAATCTCCACGAAATTCTCGTTATTTCGCACAAACAAAAAACGACCACTCATTGCGCGCCAAGCAAAACTTGTCATCCTGAGGCTATCCGACAAGGATAGCCGAAGGACCTCAACCTTGAGAACTTGCACGGATGTCACGTTAATGCGGCTTAATTCGACGAATTGTGGCTGAAATCAATATCAAAATATAAAATCGCCTGCTTCGTCGTCATCCTCTGCAAATCCGGCACATACAATCTTGCCGTCTGCAACAAATCCCACTCCCCGCGCAAATCGAAATACACCAACCCCTCCATCGTACTGTGCGCTCCAATCACGCTCGAGGGCATCCCCGCATTCTGGCAAGCTTCCTGAAACTGCACCCAATTCTTATCCCGCGTAGGTTTCGGCCTGCTGATCGGCAGCGGTATCGGACTCCTCCGCGCCGTCGGATCTTTCCCGTTCTGCTTCAGCATCACCGTGTCCGCCACGTCATCCGGCGACAGCGGCTCCAGTTCCTGCCGGTTCTCCGGGTCCAGCAGCACCAGCAGCCGAATGCGTTGCAGATTCAATTTCACCGCCTCATCGTTGTCGTTGCGAACGCTCAGCCGCAGCGCGACGATGCCTCCCCCAAACGGCGTCTTCTTCGGAAATTTATCCTTGTAACGGTTCGCCTGCGTCCACGGCTCCACTCCGATCGTCACGCCCTCGTGCGCATCCAGGATCGACGTCCGCAACGGCTTGCTCTGTTGCCCCAGCGCAACCCGCCCCAACAAAACCCCCCAAAAAACCCCCAAAAACACCACCACAACCACAGCAAGGAGTTTCCTCATGAGGCTATAATAGACTGTTTGCATCCTGAGGCCTTCGATTCTTGGGGGAGAAGCAGGGTTGCTCCGCTTCTCGGCTCTTGGGCGCACGCGAATCCCGGAACAGCCGGAGTCATATCGAGTGTATTTCCTCTATAGCGCTTTGATGGGCCTGGCCGCCCTGCTGACGTCGCCGTATTGGCTAATCCGGGGCCTGCGCCACGGCAAATATCTTTCCAATCTCGGCCAGCGCCTCGGCTTTTCCATTTCGGGACTCGAAAAGCTTCCCGCGCAGCATCCCGGCGCCATCTGGATTCACGCCGTCTCCGTAGGCGAAGCCCTCTCCGGCATAACCCTCGCGCGCCGTTTGAAAGACTCCTACCCCAAGCGCCCCCTCGTCGTCTCCACCACCACCCTCACGGGTTACGCCCTAGCCAAAGAGCGCATGCCGTTCGCCGACGCCGTAATCTATTTCCCGCTCGACTGGGCCTTCAGCGTTCGCCGCGTCCTCGACGCCGTGAAACCTGCCATCGTCGTCATCCTCGAAACCGAAATCTGGCCCAACTTCCTCCGCGAATCCGCCCGCCGCAATATCCCCGTCCTCTTCGTCAGCGGCCGCCTCTCCGATCGCTCCTTCGCCCGCTGGCAAAGTTATCTCAACGTCTTCGGCTTCTACCTGAAGCCGCTCCTGAAATCCGCGCTTGGCCACGCCACCGCATTCCTCATGCAATCCCAGCAGGACGCCGACCGCATTCGCGCCCTCGGCGCCCTGCCCGAAAAAATCACCGTCAGCGGCAACCTGAAATACGACCTGGAATTGCCCGCCCCCACTCCCCTAGCCAAATGGCTCGAAGAAGAATGCGCCCGCCACGGCCGCCGCCCGCTCATCGTCGCCGGAAGCGTAGTCGCCACCGAAGAACCCTTGGCGCTGCTCGTCTTCGGAGTAGTCCAGGGCGATTTTCCAAAAGCCCTCCTCGTCCTCGCTCCCCGCAAGCCCGAGCGCTTTGCCCCCGCCGCCGAATTTATCAAAGAGTCCCATCGCAAATATGTACGCCGCTCGGAATTGGCTCTGCCGGGCCCCGGCATTTCCCCCAACGCAAACGCCAGCCAGAACGGCATTTCCGACGATGTCACCGTGCTCTTGCTCGACTCCATCGGCGAACTCGCCTCCCTCTACCGCCTCGCCGACGGCGTCTTTGTCGGCGGCTCGCTAGTGGATTCCGGCGGTCACAACATTCTGGAACCCGCCGCTTTCGGCAAAGTCCCTGTGTTCGGCCCCTCCATGGAAAATTTCGCGGCCATCGCGTCTCGTTTCGTGGAATCCAGCGCCGCCATCCAGGTCGAAAGCCCCGAGGACGCCGGCGTCGAAATGATTCACCTCCTCAAGGATCCCGAAAAGATGAACCGCATGGGCGGCACCGCGCGCCAATTGGTCGAGAGCAGCCGTGGAGCCCTCGACCGCGCCCTCGCCGCAATCGCCCAGCACGTCGGCGGCGCCTCTCAATGAATCTTCCGCCGTGGCTGCGTCTGCTCCTGTGGCCCGCGTCGGTAATCTACGGCGATCTCGCGCGCCTGCGTGCTCGCCTGTACGCGCAGGGCACTCTCAAAACAAAACGCCTGAACACTCCCGTAATCAGCGTGGGCAATCTCACCGTCGGCGGTACGGGAAAAACCCCCATGGTGATCTGGCTCGCCGAAAAATTTCTCGCCGAAGGTAAACGCGTCGCCATTCTCACCCGCGGCTACAAAGGCGTCGCCGGCACCAGCGATGAAATCGAACTGATGAAATTCCGCCTGCAAGATCGCGTAATGCTCGGCGTCGGTCCCGACCGTTACGAACAAGCCCGCAAACTCGAAGCCAAAGGCGTGGACATCTTTCTTCTCGACGACGGCTTCCAGCATCTCCCCCTCTTTCGTGACGTCAACATCCTCCTGATGGACGCCTCGCAACCCCTCGGCCGCGAAAGCCTCTTGCCCGCTGGCCGCCTCCGCGAACCCGTTTCCGCCATGGATCGCGCCGATCTCCTCGTCATCACCCGCCTCGAAGCATCGCCCGCCACCCTCTCAACAATCGAAAAACTACAGGACTACCCGGTATTTTCCGCCGTCACCCGCCTCCTCGGCTTCCGTCGTCTAGGCGCAGGAATTCAACTCCTCCCCCCCCAGGAAATCGGCCCCGGCCCTTTCTACGCCTTCTGCGGAATCGGCAACCCGAAAGCATTTTTTCAGGACCTGAAAACCTGGCACATTCCCCTCGCTCAAACCAGCGAATTTCCCGATCACCATCGCTACGACCAGCGCGACGCACTCGAGCTCGAGCAAGTAACCCGCAGCACCGGCGCCAAAGCCTTCGTCACCACCGAAAAAGACGCCCAAAATCTTTCCGGCATGTCATTCGTCGAATTTCCCGTCTTCATCGCGGTAATCGAAATGGAACTCCCGCAGCAAGACGCGTTTTTTCAATTCATCCGCGAACGCCTCGCAGCCAGGAGCGCCGTGGTATGAAAATTATGATCCGCGCCACAAACTGGGTCGGCGACGCCATCATGGCCCTGCCCACCTTGCGCGCTATCCGCCAGCGCCACCCGGATGCAAAGATCAGCATCGTCGCGCGTCCCTACGTCGCCGATATTTATCGCGAGCAGCAGGTCTCCGACGAACTCATCCCCTACGATCCCGACGGCGAGCATCGCGGCTGGCGCGGCCGGGAGAAACTCGCGTCCGAACTCCGCAGCCGCAAGTTCGACGTCGCGCTCCTCCTCCAAAACGCCTTCGACGCCGCCTGGCTCGCATGGCGCGCCCAAATCCCCGAGCGCATCGGCTACGCCCGCGATGCCCGCAGCCTCCTGCTCACCAAAGCCGTCCCGGTTCCTAAGCCCGGCGAAATCCCCCCGCACGAAAAATTTTACTATCTCGAACTCCTCCGCCGCGCCGGCTGGCTCGATCAGCTCCCTGACGAACAGCACATCACCCTGCGAGTCCCAGACGCAGCCCGCCAGCGCGCCGCACAAACTCTGCTCGAAGCCGGCTCAAAGCCCCACGCCACCCGCATCGCCGTCGGTGCCGGTGCCTCCTACGGCTCCGCCAAGTGCTGGCCCCCTGATCGCTTCGCTAAAGCCTTAAACTCGCTGCTCTCACACGCCGACGCCGACATCATCATCTTCGGCACTCCCAGCGAACTCCCAGTCTCCACCGCCATCGCCGCCGAATTGCAACGCCCTCCCATCAACCTCACCGGCAAAACCTCCATCGCCGATCTCCCCGCTCTCCTCTCCCAGTGCCACCTCTTCCTCGGCAACGATTCCGGCGCGATGCACGTAGCCGCCGCCGTCGGCCTCCCGGTCGTCGCCGTCTTCGGTCCCACCGATCCCGAAGGCACCGCCCCGGTAACTCCCCGACTCACCATCGTCCAGCAGAAGCCCTACTGCAGCCCATGCTTCCTTCGCCGCTGCCCCACCGATCATCGCTGCATGTCCGCCGTCACCCCCGCCATGGTCGAATCGGCCTTGCAATCAACACTCGCGGAGGTGCCTTCTGCCTGATCCCTCCGCCCGCCGCCCCGCCGTCTTCCTCGATCGCGACGGCACCATCGCCGAGGAAGTCGGCTACTTGAATCATCTCGACCGTTTTCGTATGTTTCCGTTTGCACTGGATTCTGAGGGATAAATGACGAAGCGCTCCAAAAAACAGTTGGCTCCCGCTCCATCCGTGGATCTGGTTGCCCTCGCCGAATACGTCGAGCGCTTTTCCACCAAGACCGTCGCCGTCCTCGGCGATTTCGTCGCCGACGCTTTCCAGTTCGGCGACATCACTCGCGTCTCCCGCGAAGCTCCCGTCCTCATCCTCAAGCACCGCGAAACCCAGATCATCCCCGGCGGCGGCGCCAATGCCGCCAATAATTTCGCCGCTCTGGGCGCCAAGGTGATTCCCATCACCGCCGTCGGCGAAGATCAAGCCGGCGACAGCCTGCTCGAATTCTTCCGCGAGAAAAAAGTCGACGTCTCCGGCGTATTCCGCGTCAAGGGCTGGACCACCCCAACGAAGACCCGCTTCCTCGCCGGTTGGGCCCACAAAGTCGGCCAACAGGTTCTCCGCGTAGACTACGAACCCGACCACCCGCTGCCCCCGGAAATTCACAACAAAATTCAGTCCGCCCTCGCGAAAGCTCTAAAAAAGGCGCACGCCCTCGCTGTCTCCGACTACGGCTTCGGCGTCGCCAGCCCGCAGGAACTCAGCAAAATTCTTTCCGCCAATAAACGCCCGCTCCTCGCCACCCTCGACTCGCGTTACCGCCTGACCGACTACAAACGCGCCGGCCTCCATTCCGCCACCCCCAACGAAGGCGAAATCGAATCCCTCCACCACACCTCCATCGGAAATAATCTCGCCGAACTCGAACGCTGCGGCCGCGCCACCCTCGCCGAAATGAAACTCGAATCCCTCGTAATCACGCGCGGCCGCGATGGCTTGGCCGTCTTTCAGCCCGGTATGGAGACGGTGCACATACCCGTCCACGGCAGCGATCAGGCCGTCGACGTCACCGGTGCAGGCGACACCGTTCTCGCAACTTACACGCTCGGCCTCGCCACCGGCGCAACGCCCCTTGAAGCCGCGCATCTCGCCAACATCGCCGGCGGCCTCGTCGTCATGAAGCGCGGCACCGCCACCGTTTCCCGCGCCGAACTCCTCGAAGCCATCGGCTTCTCCGCCTCGGGCATACCTTCCTGACCCATGCGCAAAGCCCACGAAAAAATCGTCTCCCGAGAAAAGTTAGTCGCTCTGCTGACAGCCGCGAAGCAGCGCGGCCAGCGCATCGTTCTCGCCAACGGCTGCTTCGACACCCTCCACGTCGGCCATGTTCGCTACCTCGCCGGCGCAAAAGAGCAAGGCGACCTTCTCGTCGTCGCCGTCAACGCCGACTCCAGCGCTCGCCCGCTGAAAGGCCCTGGCCGCCCCATTCTCGACGAACAAGCCCGCGCCCTTCTCGTCGCCGCCCTCCGGGTCGTGGACTACGTCGTGATTTTCCCCGAACCGAACGTCGAAAAATTGCTCGAAGAATTGCGTCCCAACGTTCACGCCAAGGGCACCGACTACACCGCCGACACCGTCCCCGAGCGCGCCGTCGCC
>Ga0209735_1000160_pt1 | contig 11113 bp, 14 predicted proteins | sample BlaSpr_A8_Ref_M2_FD_187990 | JGI IMG/M metagenome (GOLD analysis project Ga0209735, IMG submission 187990) | Forest soil microbial communities from Thunder Bay, Ontario, Canada - Black Spruce, Ontario site 2_A8_Ref_M2 (SPAdes) (version 2) | ecosystem: Environmental > Terrestrial > Soil > Boreal... | reverse complement strand
GCTTGTTGCGCCCTTTCTTGCCTCAGTCAACTAGCTAAGAGTCGTCTGCCGATACACCCAAAGGGCGGCAGCGCCCTTCGCATTTTGCGTACCGTCCGGTAAAATTCTCGAATGGCCGAAGCGCAGCCGCAGGAACAACTCCGCGAAGAATTCAACCGCTGGGCCGACGCCGGCAAGGGCGAGTCCATGGCCGAAGACCACTGGCCCATCGCCAAGCCCACGCTCGAGCTGATGCAAATCGCGCCCGACGAAAACGTCCTCGACGTCGGCTGCGGCGCCGGTTGGCTTTCGCGCATTCTCGCGAAAGGCGTCCCCGAAGGCCGCGTGGTCGGCATGGACATCTCCGACGAAATGATCCATCGCGCGCGCCGCGCGAGCGTGGATCTCACGAACCTCGTCTTCATCGTCGGCGAAGTGAACGACATTCCCTGGGAGCCGAATTTTTTCTCGAAGGCGATTTCCGTCGAGTCGTCGTATTACTGGCCCGACCCCGCGAAGGGCATCCGCGAAATCTTCCGCGTCCTTTGCGAAGGCGGCTCCGCGTGGATCCTCATCAACTACTATCGCGATAATCCGCACTGCCACCAGTGGGGCGAGAAACTGGCTGTCCCCACGCATCTTCTCTCCGCCGACGAATGGGCCGCCCTGTTTCGCGACGCCGGGTTCTCCGATGTCGCGCACCGCTGCATCGTGGACCCCATGCCCGCGCCCGACATCTACACCGGCCGCTGGTTCCGCGACGCCGCGCAGTTGCGCGCCTTCCGCGCCATCGGCGCCCTGCTCGTCCACGGCACAAAGCGCGAAGCGTAACCTCCGCTATTTTTCTTTTCGTAGCGCCGTCTCGCCGGCTCTTTCTTCCCCGTGTTAGTCAAAACCACCTGGATTAAGACTCGATCTCGTCTCCGATTTGGCAGTAATTTGTTATTCTGGCGCGGCCAAGGAAGTCACAGCGGGCACAACGGAGCAAGTATGAAGAAGCAATCTCACGCCGGGGCTGGCGCCATTATGGCCATCTGCCTCCTGCTCGGATTTGGGTTCTTTGGATTTAGCACGCTTGGATTTGACTACTTCGGTTTAAGCTCCGAGGCGCATACGCGGATACATTCGCCGGTTACCAACACAGTCCAGAAAGGTGCGGCCATGGCGGCACATGCAACTGGAACGTTTGATGTAAAGCTGACCCCTCAACCTCCGGACGACAAGGCCGAGGGCTCGACGCTCAGCAGGATGACTATCGACAAGCAGTTTCACGGCGATCTCGAAGCCACCGCCAAGGGCCAAATGCTGACCGCCGTCACGGACGTCAAGGGTTCGGCAGGCTATGTCGCGATCGAACGGATCACTGGAACGCTGAGCGGCCGCAGCGGCAGCTTCGTGCTCCAGCACAGCGGCATCCTGACGCGTGGCGCGCAGCAACAGTCCGTCACCGTCGTACCTGATTCCGGCACCGGCCAGCTCGTGGGCCTCACCGGCAAAATGACGGGCACTATTGAAGCCGGAAAACATTCCTACGACTTGGAGTACACGCTCCCTGAGGCCTCCGACAAGTGACAGACACAAATAACGGAAGCGGAATCCGGTGAAGCGAGCGCAGGGGATTACTTACGAGACGGTGCGCCGACTGGGGCTCGCACTTCCGAATGCCGAGGAAGGCACGTCGTACGGCACGCCAGCGCTGAAGGTGAAAGGACAGCTGTTCGTCCGCCTAAAGGAGGATGGCGATTCCATTGTCATCCGGATGCCGCTCGATCAACGGGAAGCAATGATGAACGAGGATCCCGAAAAGTATTACATCACCGACCACTATCGTGAGTATCCGTATATGCTTGTGCGGCTCTCCAAGGTAACCGAGGGAGCGCTTCGCGAGCTGCTGCAAATTTCGTATCGCGCGGCGTTGGCCTCGAAACGCCGCCGCGATTGAGTCTCAAACCTCTAACGTCAAACCTCGCCTTTTGCTATACTCCGCGTCCTTGTGAGGTAGAATAAGAAATATGGGCATCATCGAAAATCGCTTCGAACGCAGCTACGCCCTCTCGACGGTTGATTACGTTTTCAACTGGGCGCGCAAGAGCGCGATCTGGCCGCTGACGTTCGGCCTGGCCTGCTGCGCCATCGAGATGATCGCTTCCACCACGTCGCGCTTCGATATCGCGCGCTTCGGCGCTGAAGTGTTTCGCCCGTCGCCACGCCAGGCGGATTTGATGATCGTCGCCGGCACGGTAACGCTGAAGATGTCGCCGGTGCTCAGGCGCGTCTGGGACCAGATGCCGGACCCGAAGTGGTGCATTTCGATGGGCGCGTGCTCGAGCGTAGGCGGCCCGTTCAACGTGTACTCGGTGCTCCAGGGCGTGGACCGTATCGTCCCCGTGGACGTTTACGTGATCGGCTGCCCGCCGCGGCCAGAGGGGCTGTTCTACGCGCTCCTGAAGCTTCAGGACAAGATTGACCAGATGTCGCTGGCCAAGCGCCCCACGGAAGTCCGGTTGCAGCCCCACATGGTCGAAGATTTCAAGCGCGGCGTCATGGTCGCCCAGACGCCCGCGCCCCGATAGGAATGAGGGTTCAAGATGGCCTTTCTGCGTGCCGCAAAGATGGAAGAAGTTCCCGCCGGGACGATTCGCGAATACGCGATCGAAGGTAAAGTGGTCGCCCTCGCCAACGTTGGAGGTAAACTCTTTGCTATCAATAACGTATGCCTCCACCGCGGCGGCCCGCTTGGCGAGGGGGAACTGGAAGGCCAGAAGGTCACCTGCCCCTGGCACGGTTGGCAGTACGACGTGACAACCGGAAAGCTGGTCGCGAACCCCGCCGTTGGGGTGGAAACGTTCCCTGTCGAGGTTCGCGGCGACGACATTTTCGTCGACATCGGCTAAGCGCCCTCATTTCAGCTGCAAGGCCCCTCGAGAATTCCGACACAAATTGCTACATTTTTTGTCCCTTCCGTGTATAGTGCGCGCGGCACTTCTTGACGAATGACGACGCAAGCCCCCACCAAACCGAGACGCTGGATGCTGGCCGTTGACCCGCGCGTCTACCACTGGGACACCCTCTTCGTGAAGGGCAAGGAGATGTGGCGCCACGCCGGGAATCGTCCCGACGCGTTGCGGCAGCTCAAGCAGGTCCACAAGGGTGACCGCGCGCTTTGCTATCACGGAAAAGCCGAGCACGCGGTTTACGCGCTCGCCGAAGTGAGCCGCGATCCGTATCCAGATCCGCACCATTCCGACGCAAAACGGCTCGTTGTTGATTTGCGGGCGATTGAGCGGCTGCCCCGGCAGGTGACGCTCGCCGAAATACGCGAAAATCGCCTGCTGCGAAAAATCAAGTTCCTGAAAAATACGCGGCTCACAATTTGTCCGCTGACGGACGAAGAGTATTCCGAGCTCCTGCGCATGGCGGGGATCGTCGCGTCGCCCGGCATTCCTTTGCCCTGAGCACCTAAACTTAATACTTCAAACAGCAAGAATTCGTCACTGGGAGGACTCGATATGCGAAGAAGCATCTTCGTGACTTGCGCGATTGTCGCGGCCGGTGCAGTGCTGTTGAGCGGAGCGCAGAAGCGAAACGCGGCCCCGTCCGACCTTCTGAGTGGAATTCCGAGCGGCAAGACGCGTGTCGTCGACATGACCTACGCGATCAACGATAAATTGCCGGCGTGGCCGGGAGACGATCGCACGTTCGAAGCAAAGGTGAACGCCACACCTGAAAAGGACGGATACTTCACGCGCAGCTTCTGGATGCTCGAGCACTACGGCACGCACATGGACGCGCCGGCGCACTTCCCGCCCGGGAAGCTTTTCCTGGATCAAATTCCGGTTGACCATTTCTTCGGTCCGGCGGCCGTGATTGATGTCCGCGACGATGTAGCAAAAGACGCGGACTACCGCCTGACGGCCGTGCGCGTGGAAAAATGGGAGGCGCTGCACGGGCGCGTTCCGCCGGGCGCGATCGTCGTGCTGCGCACGGGTTGGAGCTCGCGCTGGCCGGACCAGGCGCGTTATCGCAACATGGATGCGAACAGCGTGATGCATTTCCCCGGCTATTTCGTTGCGGCGGCGAAACTTCTGATGTCGCGCGGCGTCGTCGCGCTGGGAATCGACACGCTGAGCATTGATTATGGCGCGTCGAAGGATTTTGAGGTGCACCGCACGGATTTGCCCGCGGGCCTCTACAATCTCGAGAACCTGGCGAACGTGGACCAGTTGCCGGAAGCGGGAGCTTTCCTGATTGCCGCGCCGATCAAACTCGAAGGCGGCTCGGGCGGCGCCGTCCGCGTGTTCGCGATTCTGCCAAATAAATAATGGTGCCGCAGAGTCAAAGCAGTTTTGCGGGAAAGACGATCGCCGTTGCGCGAATCGTGACCGGCGTGTTCTTTCTTTTCTTCGCCGAATACAAAATTGCCGGGCCGGAGTGGGCGCACGGCGGCTTCGAACGCTGGATTCACGGATACGTGGATCAAGGGACCGCGGTCGGCTTCTTCAACTTCATTCTCGTGAAATTTACGCTGGTCCATCCCGTCCTTTGCGCGCAGCTTGTGACGTGGGGCGAACTCGCGATCGGCCTGAGCCTGGTGTTCGGGCTGCTCGTGCGGCCTGCTTCGATTGGCGGCGGGATTCTGATGATCAGCCTTGCGCTGGCCACATGGTACGCGCCCGGACACGGTGCGCCGATGTGGCAATACTTCGGCGCGAACCTTGATCACCTGTCGCTGCTCCTGCTCTTCGCGATTTTCTTCGCAACGCGCGCTGGCGAGGTCTGGGGCCTGGATGGATACCTGCGCGATAGAAGGGGATAAGCCTGATTACTGGGAGACCTTCGCCATTTCGTCACGGCCACGCACGCGGTCGATTGCAAGCCCTGCCTGCACGGCAATTACCGAGAAGACGTTCAGATCCTCGACCGTAAACATACCCCGCCGCGAAAGGTTGTCGACGTAGAGCAGGCCGCGGAGGCGGTCACCGATTCCAAGCGGAGCGCACATCGCCGACTGGATTCCGGCGAGCGCGATACTGCTGCTCGCGGAAAGCCGCGAATCGGTTGTTGCGTCAGAAACCAGCCGGGGCAGGCCGGCCTGCATCACCTGCTTGATGATGCTTTGCGATATCACGAGCTGCGGCATGGCTTTATTTGGAGAGCCTTTTGCGTCGCGGTAACGAATCACTGCCGGCAGGAAAGTGTAACCGCCCTTGCGCGGATCCCCGCGCTCCATGGAAGCCTCGTCGAGCAGCATCACATAGGCGCGCTCGGCACCTTCGACTTGCAGCACAAGATCCAATGTGCCGCGCGTTACGTCTTCGACCGTATTCAATTTTCCAAGCTCCCGGTTGACGCGATCCAGAAGCGTCAAAAGCCGATTCTCTTGTTCCACACCCCGCGCGCTCTCTCTCGCATCCACCACGCGTCCGAGTTCCAAAGTTGCTCCCGCTCCCAGGGCCTCGACAGGCATAGCCGATCCCGCATACGCGGATTGGGACAGGGCCTGGACGACTCGCCGCGGAAGATTCGGTGTGCCGTAGCTGGCAACTTTGTGCGTCGCGGAATCCTCGAAACGCAACCGGCACTCCCCAACGAGGATTTCATCGTTCGGGCGCAGCATCGCCTCTTTTGCCGCGCTGCCGTTGATCTTTACGCCGTTCGAGCTGCCGCGGTCGATGATTTGCCAGTGACCGTCGGGCGTCGAGCGCACTACGGCGTGCAAACGCGATACGCTCGGATCATCCAGGACTAGATTGCTCGATTTGGCCCTGCCGATGGAGATGGGACGGTCACCGAGAAGCTCGAAGACGCGGGAACTTCCATTCGAATCATGAATCACAAGCCGAGGCATGGGAATAGTCTCTTCCCATCTTGAGAGCGCAAATCCCTGAAAGCAAGAAACTGCCGGCCTCTGCTTGTCCGATGGCTAACGCCCTGATTCCGCGTGCCAAGGGGCAGAGTAGGAGCTACTTTGGACGCCGCACAATTGCGCCGTTCTTCATCACGAAATTGACCTTGCGCAGCGACTCGATGTTGTCGAGCGGGCTTTCGGGCATGGCGATGATGTCCGCAAACAGGCCTTTCGCGATGGCGCCGCGCTGGTTTGAAATGCGCAGAAGTTCCGCATCGTTCGTCGTCATGCACTTCAGGATTTCCGCCGGCGGCACTCCCGCGTCGCGCCAGACGGCAAGATAGTCCCAGGTCATGTCCGCGCGCGTTTCGTTCGGCGCATCGGTAACGATGTCGGTGCCAAAGGCCATCTTTACGCCGATTTTGTAGGCGCGGGTCAGCCGGTCAACGATCGCCGCGCCGACTTGTTTCGCGCCCTTGAACTGCCCAGCCTCGAAGTGAGCGGTTGGAAAGTCGGTGCCCGAAAGAAACATGCCTTTTTCCTTCATTCGCCGAAGCTGATCGTCGGTGAGAAAGAAACCGTGCTCGATGGAATCCACGCCGCCGGCAATCACGTTGTCGGCCGCTTCGCTGCCGAGCACGTGCACCGCAACGGCCTTGTTGGCATGATGCGCCTCGTCCACCGCGGCGCGAATTTCGTCCACGGAGTAGTGATAATCGCTGTTGTCCGCGACCAATTTGATCAGATCAGCACCGTAGTAAATGTTCTCGCGGACGGCCTTACGGATTTCCTCCGAGTTGTCAGCGTCGTAGTACTCGAATTGCCAGAATGGACCGATTTCCTGCGGGATGCCTCTGGTTTGGCCTCCAAATGGCGCGATGATTTTCCCCGCCGTCTGGATCGTCGGCCCCACGAACCAGCCTTTCTCGATTGCCTTGCGCAACGCGACGGCTGCGAAATTCGCGTCGTTGCCAACGTCACGGACGGTCGTGATGCCCGCATTCAGAAGCGTTTGTCCCGTCCACAGGCCGCGCAGGGCGCGAAGAGGAGTGTCTTCGCGAAGGTAGTTGCTGTCCAATTCGTGGAAGTACTGCACGCTCTGCGTGATGTGCGTGTGCGCGTCCATGACGCCGGGCATCACCCATTCGCCGGAAAGGTCCACCACCTGGGCGTCCGCCGGAATCGCAACGCTCGGGCCCACCTCCACGATCTTCTGATCTTTGACGAGAATGATCTGGTTCTTCGCGACAGTGCCCGTCGCGGGATCAATCAGGTTTCCGGCGCGAATCGCAACCGTCTGCGCCCAGGCCGGCGCGGCAAGAAACACACAAAGCGCAAACCCGAAAAATATTCTCCGCAAGCAAGTTCTCCCTTCGAGTGAACACGCGAAGCGCGGGAGTGTAGCACCGGCGAGATGCTGCTTCCAGTCAAGTCTGCGTGCTACCTTCTCAGGCGGACGAAAATGTCGGAACTGCCGGAAGCCGAGACTGTCGCGCGCGGACTGAGAGCCGTCCTGCTGGGAGGCGTATTCTCACGGTGCGTCTGTGCAAATATAGGCAATAAACAGGGGGGATCACATGGCGATTGAGGTCCGAGGGATGGCGCCGCTGTTCCAAGTCTTTGATATGCCGACATCCATCGCGTTTTACCGTGATGTGCTTGGCTTCGTGGTGGAAACCACGTCTCCCCCCAGGGGAGGACATTTCGATTGGGCCTTGCTCAAACTCAATGGCGTAGAGTTGATGCTGAACACGGCTTACGAGCAGGACGCGCGGCCGCCGGCTCCTGATCCCGCTCGCATCGCCGCCCACGAGGACACAGCAATTTACTTTGGCTGCCCGGACGTAGATGCAGCGTACGCTCACCTTCGCGCGCGCGGTGTTAATGCGAAGGAGCCGAAGATCGCGCCCTACGGCATGAAGCAGTTGTACGTCACCGATCCCGACGGATATAACCTGTGCTTCCAATGGCCGGCTAAGAAGGCGGACACGGCCAGGGGGACCTAAGAGTGCCGGAACTGCCGGAAGTCGAGACTATCGCGCGCGGGCTGCGTGCCGTGCTGCCAGGGAGGCGCATTCTCACGGTGCGTCTCGGCAAGACGGATTTCATTGATGATCCCGCGGCGGTGGAACAACATCTGCCTGGATCGAGAATCATCAGCGTCGAGCGCTATGGAAAGTTTCTCGTGCTCGATCTCGAATCCGCGAATGGCTCAGCGCGAGAGCACTTTCTTCTGATCCATCTGGGCATGACCGGCCGGATCGTGACGTGCGTGCCGGAGGCCCGCATTGCCCCGCATACGCACGTTTTTCTCGCGCTCGATGATGGCAGCGAAGTGCGCTACACGGACCCCCGGCGATTCGGCCGCATGGCCGTTTTGCCCACCAGCGGCCGTGAGACCGCGCTTGGCCTGCTCGGCCTTGAGCCGCTGGATGCAACAGAACAGCAGTTTCGGGAAAGGATCGCGAGCCGGCGCGCGCACGTCAAGGCGCTGCTGCTCGATCAGCACGTCTTGCGAGGGATGGGAAACATTTACACCGACGAAAGCCTTTGGCGCGCGAAGGTCCATCCCAAGCGCCTCGGGGCCAATCTGAAGCGCGATGAGCTTCGGAAACTCTATCGCGCCGTTCAGGCCATACTGACGGAAGCGATTCGCCTGGGCGGGTCGTCCATTTCAGACTATGTAGACTCCGAAGGCCAGCCCGGAGAATTTCAGTTGCGGCATCGCGTGTACCAGCGCGAAGGAAAGAAGTGCGCGCGTTGCGGCACTGCAATTCGCCGCATAATTGTCGCCGGACGCAGCAGCTATTTTTGCCCGCGCTGCCAACAAGCTCCTCGAACTCGCGCCCGGATCTCGACACGACGCGCGAGGCGTCAGCGCCAGCGGTAAATCAGAATTGCGCCGGCCAGCGTGAAAACCCCCGCATAGAGGAATCCCGCCGCCGGGCTCATGGCAGACCACAAAGCGCCCACCACAACGCTCGAGATGAGATCGCCGATTCCGTTTACCGTCGCCAGCACGCCGAAACCGGAGCCGCGCACCTCGGCAGGAAGCAATTCGGCAGCGAGCGACTTCTCGAGCGATGCCATAACACCCGCGTGAATCCCTGCCAATCCGAAGAGACCGACGAGAACAAAGATCGTTGGTGGCTCGAAAATGAATCCTGCATAGGACGCCACACCCGCGAGATAGCCGAGCGCGAGCAGGCCGCGCTTGCCAATGCGATCTCCGAGCGCACCAGCCGGATACGATGTGGCGGCGCTAACGACGTTGTAAAACGTGTAGAGTCCAACTGCAATCGCAGCGGCCCGTCCGGCGCCCATGCGTGGGCTTAGAATCTGGGTCGCCCGAAGAATCAGAAGTGTCGGTGCAAAGTCGCCAATCCCGTGCGCGAACACGCCGGAGAGAAAATGCCAGTATCTCTTCGGCATCTGCGCAAAACTCTCGGCAAAGCCCTGCGCACGATGACCATCGTCCGCTTTCGCCGCCGGCGCTAATACCGCAAAGGCGAGCGCAGCCGCGACGCCAGGAACAACGCTCCAGCGCAACACGCCGCGCGCGCCAATCACTCCGATCAATGCGGCGGCGCAAAGCGGTCCAAGGACCGCGCCCAGCGTGTCCATCGCGCGCTCGAACCCGAAAGCTCGGCCTTCCTGCCCGGGCGCCACGCATCCTGCAAGCAGCGTGTCGCGCGACGGACCGCGGCCGCCCCGCCCAATCCACCCGAGCGCGCGCAATAGAAGAACCATCGGCCAGGTTTGCGCGAAGGCATAGCCGAACGTCGAAAGCCCTGTCGCAAGGTATCCAACGATGCCCACGGGCTTGCGCCATCGGGGGCGGTCCGCGATCCATCCGCCTGCCAATTTTGCGAAACTCGAGAGGCCGTCCGACACGCCTTCAATCACGCCCAACGCAAAAGCGGGCGCGCCGAGGCTCGCAAGAAATGCGGGCAAAATTGCCGTCGCCGCTTCATGGCCCCAATCGGAGAAAAGGCTGGCGAGGCCGACGCCGAGAACGCCGCGCGTGAGCCAACGTTTCGGCGGGGAATCTGCCGCGCCTTTTGGGTTCATACTTTGGGTTGACCTTCAGCGAGCCGCGGCATCGCGAGATTGGATTGCGGAGTTTCCTTCGAGCAGCGGCGCCGCTGCTGCGAAAATGCGCTCCGCCCACACCCGCCTCTCCCGGCCTTCGAGCCAAATCACCGGCGCATGGAGCTTGTCGAACGGCGCAGCGGCGAGGAATTGTTTCAGAAGCTCATGAATGCGCAATTGGAAGGCGCGGTCTTCGGAACGGAAACCGTCGGAAGGAATCCCATCTTCGATTGGCGGAACGCCGATCAACAACGAGTACGTTTCCATCCACCAGGCCAGCCAGGCCTCGAGCTGCGGCTGGCGGCCGAATTTGTTAACAAGGTAGCAGTAGTTGTCGAGCACCGCGCGATCGCAAATCACGTGGGGCGCGCGCCGCGCGGCATCCAGCTCGGCCGCAATCTGCGCGTGAAGGATCCAGAGCTGGCCTTCGAGTGTTGTCGCCGCGTTGACGGGAAAAGGAGACTGGCGCGCGACTTCGGTGACCAGCTCGACGTTGTAGTCCGCTTTCTTCAGCAGCGAGCAGATTTCGTAGGCGAGAGTCGTCTTGCCTACTCCGTGGGTTCCAATGAGGGCGAGCTTCACTTTTCCACCTTCGCGCGAGCGCTTTCCTTCTAGCACACTTTCGCGATAGTGAGAATTGAGAATAAGCCCCGAAACGCCTTCTTGGCGGCGCGCGTCTAGTGCTTGGGGCGGACTGCCATTGTGTTCACTCGACGCGCCGCATAGAATTGCGGCTCTTGCCGCCACTAAATCACAAACCGTCGTCAGGAGTGTTGCCGATGAAGAGCCGTTGGAGAGCGGGACTTGTTCTCAGTTTGATTCTTGGCGCGGGCGGCGCTTTCGCGGCCCTTCGAGCACAGCAATTTGCAGCGCCGGCTGCATATCCGGAGGTGGAGGAAGCCGACCAGAAGATTCTAGCGGAGATTCACGATCACAACGAAATCATGGCGAATCTCGAATACCTCTCGGACATGATCGGCGCGCGGCTCACCGGCTCCGAGAATCTGAAGAAGGCGAATGATTGGACGAAAGACCGATTCAGCGCCTACGGTCTCGCGAGCGCGCACCTGGAGCCGTGGACGATTGCTCACTCGTGGACTCGCGGCACCGCGCGCGCGCACATTGTCAGCCCGTCGGAGCACCCGCTCACAATCGCGTCCTACGGCTGGTCCCCCGGGACGAATGGAGCCGTGC
>Ga0209735_1000159_pt1 | contig 11130 bp, 8 predicted proteins | sample BlaSpr_A8_Ref_M2_FD_187990 | JGI IMG/M metagenome (GOLD analysis project Ga0209735, IMG submission 187990) | Forest soil microbial communities from Thunder Bay, Ontario, Canada - Black Spruce, Ontario site 2_A8_Ref_M2 (SPAdes) (version 2) | ecosystem: Environmental > Terrestrial > Soil > Boreal... | reverse complement strand
ATGGAAATATCGTTCATCTCGGAGCCGCCCGGCTGATTGCGCGTGAAGTCGTAGCCCTGAAGAAGGACGTTGACCAACACCGGGTGATTTGGATCCACGCCCGTGTCAATATCTGCAACGATTCCAACGCCGCCTACATTGAACGTGCTCTGGGCATTCGGGAGATGGATGATTTGCACCGCGGGCTGAGCGACGTACCCGTGCCAGGCAGTGCTACCGTAATAGTTCGTGGGAGTGGTGTCCCAAAGTCCCGATGGCGCCGTGGTCGCGAGATTCTGCTTCGCCGGATTCGTCGGTATGGTGAGTACCTGGTCCACTTCCGCATCTAGAATTCCCGTCACCAACTGCAATATAGAGGCAAGGAGTTGAGGAATGAGCCCCTTCTGTGTTGGCCGCACCAGGAAGACCTGGTTGAGGCCACCATCCAGGTTGCCGACCACCGTGCATCCGTTTTGCGCACACGCGGCCTGCAGCCCTGCAGGACCAAGAGTGGTGCGAACGATTACGCCCTGCGGCTGTCCAGTCAGTTGCTGGACAATATTTGTGAGAATGCCTTGTAGCAAGCCCTGGGCTTGGGCGGGTTGCCCCCACAGCCCCACGGCTAATATTAAGATGGTGATAGGCCAGATCCGGCGTTTCATGGTTGCAATTACTCCTTGCGTTTCTGCCACGTACCGAGGAATGAAGAGGCTTTAGTTTGATTACAGCCCCTTACTCCCACAATGGTACAAGCTGGCTACTACTGGCAGTTTTCGCCACTAAGTTTTCTTAGTACTTCTTTCCCTCAGGACCTTCCTTACTCCACTGGAATCAGCTAGTTCCGGTCCTTCGGCCGACGGCACAGAAGCGGGCTCAACAAGAGCGATGGAGACTTCTTTTCCCTGTGGCAGCTTGACGCGCAATTCGAGCCTGCTTTCCAAATCGCATTGCAGGTGAAACTCGCCGAAGCGGTTGGTCGATGCTGTCGCGAGCACCTTGCGTCCTTTCAAAAGGAAAACCGAGATTTCTTCAAGACCTTTGCCGGGATTAGTGGAATCAAGAATTTGCCCAACGAGCGACACCTTCTCGGAATCGACTTGAGGCTCCAGGCGAAGGTCGATTCTGTGGTCCCCCTCGCCAAAGAGTAGCTGCCGCGGAGCCAACCCTGCGGAGCGAACCCCGGCGAGTTGGGGCCCGCGGAAACTATCAAACAGCAACTGCGCAATTGCCAATTGGGGGGCATGCCCCCTAGCGAGCCCGCGCGCGGCGTACATGGCCTTAACTGTTCGCACAACGTTCTCCGGCGGAATCGCCGCACCCTGACGTTCGGCTGTGGCGTGGACCCGTTGCCAGAGGCTGGCTGCGCTGGCACATCTGGGGCATCCGTCATCCAGGTGGCTCTGCATCAGCGACTCCTGTTCCTTTCCCACAACCCCCCTTGCGAAATCAGCCCATGCTTCCGTAGTGAAATGCTTCATTCTTTCCCCCTTCGCAGTCCCGTGATTTCCATCACCTGTGAATAAGGGTGCGGAGAGACAGAAAAAATATAGGGCCAAGTTCATTCTCGATCTGACGAGGCTACTGTCCTGTTTTTTCAATAATTTAGCTCAAATTCAACTTATGGACGCGTGTGCGAAAAGACGAAACTCGCCCTAGCTTCCGGTGGTGAAGGTCTTGCCGACGAGGGTAAACGGAGCCCAGTAGTAAGGGTGTGGATAAACTTCGCGCAGGTCATGCATGGCACCCTGAAGTGCGACTGCCCGGTCGGGAGTGGAACCAAGGCGGCGATAGAACGAGGACATAAACTCCGATGTGCTCCGGTCGTGGACGTCCCAGAGCGTCAAGAGCAGTGACTGAGCGCCCGCGAAAAGAAGGCCGCGGATCAAGCCTAACAACTCGTCGCCGGCGGCAACGACGTTGAGGCCTGTTGCGCATCCGCTAAGAGTGACCAATTCCGCTTCGAGCTTGAGCTGATAAAGATCGTACAAACTCAGATACGAGTTTCCGAGGCGAATACCCGAAAACATAGGATTGTCCTGACGAAAAGTGCCATGCGTGGCGATGTGAATCAGCCGCGCATGCAATCCCATTGTCCGCAAAGCGTCCTCACTGGCTTCGGCGCCCATCACCAGCCGGGATTCCGGGAGAATGCTGGAAACGGCGCGGGCCTCATCTTCGATGAAAGGCGCGCGCGCATCGGGGACACCGAGGACAAGCGGCGGGCCGGATGGGGTCGCGTCTTTGTTTTTGCGGTGACAGAGCGCATAGATGCTCGCGCTGGGGGAATAGGAGACGGAGAAGGAATCAATCAAGTATTTTTCCCCGTCGAACAATGCATGAAAGGGAAGATAGTGCAGCATGCCATGGGGAACAATGATCAAGTGGTGCGCGTCCAGATGGTCACGGAGCGGCGCGATCAATTCCCGGTAAAGCTCCTGAAGATGCGAAGACGCCGCATCAAACAGCGTCTTCTCAAACGTGCGAATGTATTCGGAGCCCAGCCGGAACTTGGAGAGCTGGAAGCGCAACATGCGAACCAGATTAGCGATACGCGAGACGGGAGTGACGGGAATAATCTCCAGTGAATTGCGGGTCACGACCGCAGCGACGAATTGTTCCTTCACGTGGAAGTATTCCACGAGCGCCGCTCGCGCAGGCAGGCAGGCGCGCACGTCCTCGAGCGAAGCCATGGCGTCGTATTGGCCTGCGCCGGCTTCTGATCCGGATGATGCGGGGGAGCGAAAGTCGCGCAACACGCGAACCAGCTCATTCTCATGGGCGAGCGCTTGTTTCTGCAGCTCTTCAATCCGCTCGGGAGAAGGCGTTTCGGTGCGGAGTTGCTCGATCTCGATTCTGCGGTAGTACCAGTTGAGCTCCTCGCGCATGTCGCGTATGCGGCGCACGAGATCGCTGTGACCTTCTTGCGGGGACGCCAGGAGGGGTTCGTGCTGCTTCAGAAGCTCGGCAAGGCTCCGCGATTTTGCGAGCTCGATGTATCCGAACGCTTCTTCCATGAAATTTGTCCGGCCCGCACCGCTCAGGCAGAGCTCGACAAGATTCTCGTACACTTCTAGGCGGTTCTTCATAAAAGCAATCTTCAGTTCATCGCCGCGAAGACTGCTGCGGAGCGTTTCCAGCTCCTGGCGTGCCTTCTGATAGGAATCGTACGCCGCCGCAGCGTTACAGGACGCCTGCTGTATCTGGCCCGTCAGGAAATGCGCCTGATAGCAAAGCGCGGGCGCTTCCAGTCCAGCCAGCCGGCCGAGCGCGTGGGCGCATTCCTCACTCGCTGCTGCGAGGTCTCCCGTCCGCAGGGAAAGGCGCGCAAGAAGCAACCGGCAAAGGACGGCTTTGCCCGTAAGAGCGGTGCCCTCGAAGAAACTCGCCGCCCGCACGCAGAGCCGGCGCGCTTCGAAAAGGCGCCCTTCGCCGTACAGTACAACTGCTTGATAGAGGTCAATGAGCCAAGGCCAAACGAGATTTTTCTCGCGAACAAATATCTCGCGCGCTTTCGAAAAGAGCTCGAGAGCACGCAGCGCCTTTCTGATCTGGCTGTAAGCCATGGCCTCGTTGGCAAGGCATTTGCCTTCCTCGTAACCCATCCCAAGCTTTTGAAATCGCAGGTATCCTTCTTGCGCGGTTTCGCGCGCTTCCGCGCTCAAGTTCAGCTCGAGATATATTTCCGAAAGGTCCAAGTAGCAAAGCGCCAAAACGTGAGCGTCGCCATTCTTTTCCGATTCCACGCGGGTGGCGCGCAGCATCTCAATGGCCCGGCTATATTCACCGCGAAGGTAATAAAGGTAGGCGATGTTGTAATCGCTCTGGGTTACCAGCAGAGCCATACCGTGTTGAACGAACATCCCGCGAGCACGCTGATACGTTGCGAGCGCGCGAGGGAAATCGTTCAGAGTGATGAGGCAGACGGCCATGTTATAGAGCGCGACCGCAAGCCCCTCGGAGTCGCGGTGAGGCAGGAGCATCTCGTAGGCGCGCTCGTAGCAGTCTAGACCTTCCTCGAAACGGTCCTGGCGGTGGTAGACATTGCCAACATTGATCTCAACGTGCCCGAGACGGCGAAGATCACCGATGCGCTTGAAGAGGATGCGCGCGGCCTCGGCGGCTTCGAGAGCGCGGTCGTACTGACCGAGCAGCAGGAAGGGCTGAATCGAAGAGTTCAATGTCCGGCCTTCTTCTTCCGGGTTGGCGAGGGTTCGAAAAATCTGGAGGGCGCGCGCATGATAGTCCAGAGCGGACTGATTGTCGCCAACGTTGTAAAGGGCGTTCGCCTTCGAACGGAGACTGCGGGCGAGGACTTCTTTGTTGCGCAGTTTTTGAGCGATGGCGACGGAGGCTTCCGCAAGGGAAAGCGCTTGGTGGGCGTCCACGCGCAGCATTGTTCGCGATGCCTCGTTGAGCTGCTGAACGAGGCTTGCGCGCCAGAGTTTCCGCCGGCGCGCGAGGTAGCGGGCCCGGTCTATGTCGTCCTTGAGATTGGCAAGTTCGTTGAGCAGTTTTTCGGGAAGGGGACGCAGGCCGCGCGACGTCACTGGAATGCTGCCTCCGCGAGCTGCTTGCGCAAGCGGTCAAGACAGCGCTGACGGATGAAACCGATCGAGCCTGTTGCAATACCCAGGCTTTCGGCAACCTGCTGGTAGGGGCGCGGAGGTTCCTCGAAGAAAAGCATTTCGATCAGCTGGCGGCATCGCGGCTGGAGCGCGAGGAGGGCGACGCGCAGGGATTGTTCCTCTTCGGCTTGCCGCAGAATTTCTTCGACGCGTGACGGCACGCTGGGTTCGAGCGGCTCTTTAGCTTCGTCCATGCTTTCGGTTCGAAGTTGCAGGCGCTTGCGATGGAAACACTTGTGGGCGGTTACCTGCATGAGCCATTTCGGAAGCGCCTTCGGCTTCCGCAGATTCGGCAACTCAGTGAGCAGATCGAGACATACGCCCTGAAAGACGTCGGTGGCATCGTCGGAGGAAAAACCGTACTTGATGGGAATCGAGAAGATGAGGTTTTTGTATTTGTCGATAAGCGCGGACCAGGCTTCTTCGCTGCCTTGAACGCATTCGCGCACGAGGCGCGTGTCGGGCCAAGCCACACGAACATCTTCACGAGCGGCACTCGGAACGGCCACTGTGGAAGCGTCTGCAACTTTAGCGCACATAGAGCTGTTCCACGTTCCACAGTGCATACGGGTTGAGGATTGCAGGCCGGAAATTTCCGACGCGATCCTTTGATCCAACAAGAATGTTGGGGCTGACCAGGCAGATGACCGGCAGATCGTCCGCCACGATCTCTTGAACGCGGTCGTACATGCGCTTCCGCTGAGCGAAATCGAGCGTTGTTTCCTGCTGCTCCATCAAGCGGTCCATTTCGGATTCCCAAGGGGTGGCCGGCTTACCGCGCAGGTCCCATAGATGCGTTTCGCCGCTCGAGATCCAGACGTTCATGTCGGCAGTGGGGTCGGCATCGCCGCTTACAAGGCCCATGATGGCGGCTTCGTAATCGAAGGTGTTGAGCAGGCGATCCACCATGGAGCGAAATTCGAGTGGGACTATGTGGACATTCATGCCCAGCTGGCTAAGGTCGTCCTGAATGATTGCGGCCATCTTGGTGCGCTGCGAATTCGAAGAGCTTGTGAGGATGGAAAATTCCACCGGGGCGCCGCGCGCGTCAACCAGGGAGCCATCGTTTTTCCAGGAAAAGCCGGCCGACTGCAGGAGCTGGCGCGCGTGGTCAAGCGAGCGTGCCGGACGAGGAAGCGCGTCGTCCATCCACAACTTGTTTCCGGGTGTGACCTGACTCCACAGAGGAGTTGCGCGGCCGTTGTACACGAGGCGAACGATTCCGGCGCGATCCATGGCGGAGGAAATGGCCTGGCGGAAGCGAACGTCCTGAAACCAGAATTGTTTCCTGGCAATTTCCGGCAGGCTTTTGGAAGCGAGATCGTTCAGATTGAAGAAGAGAAAATTGTATTCGAGACCGGCGCCGAGATCATGGAGGCGATAGCTTTTTGCCGCTTGTTGTTTTTCGAGGACGGAAAAATTCTCCGCGCCGAAACGGCTGAGAATGTCGGTGTCCCCGGCTTGAAAACGGATCACTTGCGCGTCTTCGCTGGGAACAACCAGGAAGTCAAGCTCGTCGAGATAGGGGAGCCTGCTTCCGGAACGATCTTCCTTCCAGTAATACGGGTTCTTCTCAAGGACGATTCGCTGGCCAAGAACATATTCTTTCATGCGGAAAGGGCCGAGACCAGCGAGGTGATCGGGCGGCGTGGAAAGATTCCAGACTTGAGAGAAGTTTCCTTCACGATACGTGTTCTCGAGAAGATGGCGCGGAAGAATTGCCAAGCCGTCAAAAAGCCTTTCGGCTGCGGCGTATGGCTGAGACAATTCGAAACGAACCGTATCGTTATCCACTTTTTCGACCGTGATGGGTTTTCCCCCGACAATCAGGAGGTCGCGTTGCGGGGAATGGACTTTTTCATCGAGGTAGACCTGAAATGTGAAGATGACGTCGTCCGCCGAGAAAGGCTGGCCATCGGAGAAGCGAAGGCCGTGGCGAAGATGGAGAGTGTACTGTTTGCCGTCGCGAGAGACATTCCACGACTTCGCGAGCTCAGGTTCGGTCTTTAGGGATTCACGGCTGATATGAATCAGATCGGCGGTAAGGCAGCGAATTACGTCTCGGGAGGGATCGTCAACCGCGAGAACGGGATTCAGCGTCTTGGGCTCGGAGCGGAGAGCGACCACGAGCCTGCCGCCCAGGCGCCCCGGCGAGTTGTCCGTGACCATCCGGTCCTCGCCCGGCTGGACCGGCGCCCCGGAAGCCCAGAGAAATGAGCACAGAAAAATGATGCTCGCGGCAAGATGCATGCAGCGACGAACGTTCCCCATATCAAAATTCTTAGCAGAGATTAAAGCGTTTTCACAGCGGGATGGATTTCAGGCGTTCCTGTACAGCATCGGCAGCTACGTAAAAAGAGAGGAAGAGGGGGATCAGAAGGAGGGCAGGCAAGAACATCCACCAGTAAGAAGCGAGGACGTAATATTGCTGCAACGAGGAGAGCAAACTGCCCCAGCTCGGCATTGGCTCACCGACGCCGATTCCGAGAAACGTCAGCGTGACCTCAGCCAGGATGTACTGCGGGATGAGTAACGTAATCTGCGTGAGCACCACGCCGTAGGCTTGAGGAAGGACGTGGCGGCGGAGCAGGTAGCCATTCGACGCTCCGAATCCCCGCGCCGCCAGAACGAAGTTGCGTTCCCTGGCGCTCAGGGCTACTCCGCGAATCAGCCGCGCCGGGCGCGCCCATCCGATCAGCCCCATCACGACGACCAGCATGAGAAAAACTTGTCGTTGAGAGATGTGCAAGGGAAGAGCCGCCCGCACGGCAAAAAGAAGGTAAAGCCAGGGCAAAGCGAGAAACAGATCGCCTCCACGCATCAGAACTTCATCGATCCAGCCGCCGTAGAAGCCAGAAAGTGCACCCACGACCACTCCAAGCGAGACGGAAAGCGCGGCAGCGAGCAGACCGGCGAGTAAGGATATCTGGCCGCCATACAGAAACCGGGAAAGCTGGTCTCGACCGTACGCGTCCGCGCCAAGCAAGAGGATTCGGCCCGGCTCATGGACACCGAAGAAGTGTACGCGGACGGCGAACAACCCTGCGATTCGATAGGGCGCCCCAGGCACAAGAAAGTACAGTGGATATTCCTTGGTGGGATCCGTCTTATACAGGCTGGGACTCGCCGGGTCCGCGGACAGGCCGTAGATGAAGGGGCGTGCATGAAGGTTTCCATGCTGATCAACAAAATGGATAGGTGTCGGAGGGGTAAATGGGAGCTCACGGTCCTGGGCGGCAAAGTCATAGGGCGCGAAGAAGCCAGCGAAGATGATCGCGGCATGAAACACTGCCAGCAGGAACAAAGCAGCCGGGAGTTTGAAGCGGCGCTCCATCCATCACTCCACGCGGATCCGCGGATCGGTCGCGAAGAGAAGGACGTCCGCAAGCAGGTTGCCCGCAACGAGAAACACGGCGGAGAGCATCACTGTTCCAACCACGACGTAGATGTCCTTGGCGAGTGTGGCTTCGAGCAGCAGAGGCCCGAGCCCCGGCCAACTCAGGATCACCTCGGCGAGAAGCGATGCGCTGAGCATCGTGGCGACGGAAAACCCGAGCAGAGAAGTGAGCGGGTTGACGGCAACAGGAAAGGCGTAACGGAAAAGCAAGCGGGTGCGTGGGATGCCGTGTCCGCGAGCCGCGCGAACAAACGGAGAATTCAGCGCATCCGCCATCGCGGAGCGAATGTGTCGTGTCAACACCGGCAGCGTGACGAGCGCGAGGCCGAGCGATGGCAAGAAAAGATGGAGCGCGAGGTCGGCAATCCCATGCCATAAACCCGCGTTCTCGGCTCCCGGCGAAATCATTCCGCCGGTGGGAAACCATCCCGTGCGAACGGCAACCAGCAGCAAGAAGAGAAAGAGCAGAAGATCGGGAATCGTCAGTAGTGCCGACGTCGCAAGCCCGCAGATCTGATTGCTCCACCTGCTCCGGCTGGCCGCGCCCCAGACGCCGAGCGGAATGGCGAGCGACCACGCGAGCAGGGTCGCGGTGCCGGTCAAGATCAATGTGTTTCGCGCACGGGCCTTCAGAAGCGGACCTACCGGACCGTTGTAAGCCAGGGAGAAGCCTAGATCTCCACGCAGAGCCGACCTTACCCAATGCGCGTAACGCACTGCGAGCGAACGGTCCAATCCATATTGCACACGAAGCCCCTCGACTGTGGCTGCCGAGATTCTCGGGTTCAGGCGCATCTCGTCGAAGAAATCTCCGGGCGCCAATTGCGAAAGCGCAAAAGAGAAAAAAGAGATTCCGGCGAGAAGCAATATCGAATGAACGATCCGGCGGCTGATATATCTCAGATTCATTTCTAGAAAGCTCGCTCCAGAATCGCTTCCGGCAACGGCATCGCGCCAAGAAGCTCCTGTGTGTGCGCTTCTTGTGGATGCGCGAAGAGTTCTTTCGCGGGGCGGTGCTCAATGATCCTGCCGTTCTGCATCACAGCTATTTCGTGGGCGACTTGCAACACGAGCCACAAGTCGTGCGAGACGTGAACAAGAGTTAGGTCATATGCCTTCTGAAGATCAGTCAACAGCTGCAAAATTATTTCCTGGCTGGCCAGGTCGAGGTTCGAAAGCGCCTCGTCGAGAATCAGAATCTTCGGCTCAAGCGCTAACGCACGCGCGACGGCAAGCCGCTGCCGCTGCCCTCCGCTAAATTCAAGCGGCGACCTGGATTCCCACTCCGGCGGCAAGCCGACTTGGCGCATCAAGGTAAGGGCTTGCTCGCGCCGTTCCACTTTGGTCCCGATTCGTTGAATCAGGAGCGGCTCCTCAATGATCTCGCGGGCGTTAAATCGGGGGTTCAGCGATGACGCCGGGTCTTGAAAGATCATCTGAACTTCGTGGCGGATCGCGCGTAAACTGCTCCTCTTAGCAGCAAGGAGATTTCGCGCATTGCTCCAGATTTCGCCTCGCGTCGGTGTTTCCAATAGAGCGAGGCATCGGGCGAGCGAGGATTTCCCAGCGCCCGATTCGCCGACAATCGCAAGCGTCGTGCCACGCTCGATTGAAAAGCTGACATTTTCGAAAGCCTGGACGGTGAACTTCTCGCGCGTCAGAGGCCGCCTCTGGACGTACACTTTGCCCAGGTTCCGCACATCCAGCACCGGGTTGTGCGGCAAAGTCACAGCGCGAGCGACTCCCGCCCAATCAACTGGTGATGCTCCGCTGACTGAATTGGCCGGCCTGCCACGCTGCGCCACAGCATCGCGCGCGTATAGGGGTGAGAAGGATTCTGGTAAATCTGTGCGAATTTTCCCTGCTCGATTATGCGTCCGTCCTTCATGACAAGGAGGCGATCGGCGAGCCTTGCCTGAATTTCTGGGGCGTGACTGATCAACAAGATGGAGAGGCCAAATTCCGCTCTCAGCCGGCTGAGTAGCGCAACGAATTCGGCTTGGTTGCGCACGTCGAGCGCGGCCGTGGGTTCGTCGGCAATCAGCAGAGATGGTCTACAAATCAAAGCTTGGGCAAGGAGCACGCGTTGAAGCTGCCCGCCGCTTAGTTGGTGTGGAAACGCCGAAAACATTCGCCGCGCGGGCGTCAGGCCGACCCGCATGAGCCAGCTGGCGGCTTTGGTGCGGCACTGATTCCAGCTTTGATCGCTGTGCGCGTGCAGAACTTCCGCAATCTGGTCTCCGACGCGCAGAACGGGGCTCAAGGCCAGTCCCAGATCCTGGGATATCAGCGCAATCTTCGCGCCGCGAATCTGCTGGAATGACCGCTCGTCCAGCGTCAGCAAATCCCGCCCCGCCAAAAACGCGGAGCCGGTCACTTCTGCGTTGTCGCCATGCAATCCGAGCAGAGCTAACCCGAGGCTCGTCTTTCCGCAACCCGACTCACCGACGAGTCCCACGGCTTCGCCGTCGCCGATTTCGAAGGTAGCGCCGCTTACCGCGCAGTGAATCGCACCGTTGTCAGTGCGGTAGCGAACGCTCAGGTCTTGTATTCGCAGAAGCGCTTCCATCTGATATTCGCCCAACCAGTCGTTGAATGAGTCCCTGCAAACACGGTATCGGCAGTCATGGCGCGTGTCGATGGGTCGTCCGCATTCACGTGTGCAGTTGGTAGCAGTACGAAAGTACTAAGGTCCAACTCCAAACAAAGATTATGAAAGTTCTCGGGAAGATATATCAAAGCTCCGCATGCAAACCCTTATATGGTGGAATCAAGAATTCCATGGGAGGTTGACGTGAAGACTCGAATCGCGCTCGCGGCCCTGGTCGTGCTAACACCATTCGTAACCTCGGCAAAAGATCCACCGAGCGAAGTAGTGTCGCACTCTCCCGTGTAGAATCCCACGTGCTATATACTTTCCCCAATGCCGACACCGATGACCGGCGGCGCGCGATTCCAACCCGCAAGCGATCAATCGCTTTTGGTTTACTTTGGCCAACAGATCACACTCGATGCTCATCAGCGTGTCAGGAGACTGCTCTGCTTGCTGGAGTCGGAACCGGTCGCGGGCATACGCAATCTTCACCCCGCGTATTGCTCGCTTCTTGTCAACTTCGATGTGCTGAAGTT
>Ga0209735_1000157_pt1 | contig 11224 bp, 9 predicted proteins | sample BlaSpr_A8_Ref_M2_FD_187990 | JGI IMG/M metagenome (GOLD analysis project Ga0209735, IMG submission 187990) | Forest soil microbial communities from Thunder Bay, Ontario, Canada - Black Spruce, Ontario site 2_A8_Ref_M2 (SPAdes) (version 2) | ecosystem: Environmental > Terrestrial > Soil > Boreal... | reverse complement strand
GGGGAAGCGCCGTGTCACCTCCTCGAAGGTTTTGAACTCGGGCGTGTCGGATCGAAACAGCTGGCTGAGCGAATCGTCGACCTTAATGCGCGCCAGCCCAAAACCTGCCGCGATCAACAACACGATGGTGGTAAGCCCGACCAGTAGTGGAAAGCGCAAGGAGATCAAGCCGATGCGCTCGAGTCCGAGAGCAATGCTCTGCGACCCGCTCGTTCGAGGCGAGCCTGGCCTTGGCTGTTTAGATCTTGACGTTTCCATGTTCTGTGGCCTGCGAGATGATCGCCGGTGCGGCTGGCGGGACGCCGCCATGACCTTCAGTAGTTCGCGCTCTCTTGGTCAGTATCTGGATAGGTCCGCGCATGCGCGGCGACCATGATGGGCATCAAGTTCGCGTCCGAGCCGGATCGATGTCCAGTACGGGTGCGTCGTCCCAGCCCACAGCTCCAACTTGACGGCCGTCAAGGCAATTATGCTGCATTGATATACAGGCGGCGGATTGAGCGCCTAACCATCATGGCAGGCGCTACGCCAGCCGGAGGATAGAGCTATGAACCTTCCACAGCGATCGCTCGGCTCGAGCCGCGTGATGATCACCAAAACCGGATTTGGCGCCTGGGCAATCGGCGGCGGCGGCTGGGCGTTCGGCTGGGGGCCGCAAGACGACGCCGTTTCGCTGGCGACCATGCGTCACGCACTCAAGCTCGGGGTGAACTGGATAGATACGGCCGCCGTGTACGGGCTTGGTCATTCCGAGGAAGTGGTCGGCCGGCTGCTGCGCGAACGGACACCAGCGGAGCGCCCGATGGTCTTCACCAAGTGTGGATTGATCTGGGATCCGAACAATCCGATGGCCCCGCCGCAACGCGTGCTCAAGCCGGAATCGATCAGGCAGGAATGCGACGCTTCGCTGCGGCGGCTGGGCGTGGAACGCATTGATCTCTACCAATTTCATTGGCCTGACGAAACCGGCACGCCGATAGAGGATTCGTGGAACGAAATGGTGCGACTGATCAAGGAGGGCAAGGTCCGCCTCGGAGGTGTCAGTAATTTCGGCGTATCGTTACTGGAACGATGTGAAGCCATCCGGCATGTCGATTCGCTGCAGCCGCCGTTCTCGCTGATCAAGCGCCAGGCCGCCGCAAGCGAGATCCCCTGGTGTGCCAGGCATCATACCGGGGTGATCTGTTACAGCCCGATGCAATCCGGTCTGTTGACCGAAACGTTCAGCCGGCAGCATGTCGCGCGATTTGCCGCGGATGATTGGCGCCGGCGTTCGCCTGATTTCAATGAGCCGAACCTGAGCCGCAATCTGGCCCTGCGTGACGCCTTGCGCCCGATCGCGCAACGTCACCGCACCACGGTGTCCGCCGTAGCGATTGCCTGGGTGCTGGCCTGGCCCGGCGTTACCGGCGCCATTGTCGGGGGCCGCTCACCCCAGCAGGTAGACGGCTGGATCGGTGCCGCATCGCTCGAACTGACCACAGCCGATTTGCAGGAGATTTCCGATGCCATCGTGCGTACCGGCGCCGGAGAAGGGCCGACGATACCGCAATTGGAGCGTGCCGATGCCTCGCACTAGCCGGTTGAGCTTCACTTGCCGGGAATAGCTTGCTGCTTTTGGTCGCCAGTCTTGTACGACCTTAACTTCACATGCGCCGCCGAAAGTCGTTGATACAGGTTGCGCCGTCGAACGATCGGCCACCAATCATACAGGAATATTTCGATTGGCCTCCAATTCGCGACCCATCCGAAAATAAGCAAGCTCTCTTCAATGACACGACCGATCGGACCCGGCGCAAGGTTGACGACTGTTTCGCCAGTGATGACGGAGAAGGAGAGTACCGTGAAACCAATGGCCATCGCTCGTCGGCCGACGCGAAACAGCTCGTTAAGATCGAGCCCGATAACTCGGGCGCGATAGCCAAAATATTGAGCGAAAGCTGCACCGAGTTCGTGAGCCTCCGGCGTAGAAGCTTCTGTCTCCGGCAGATGCACAATGATCCTGAGTGGCTTATCGGGCGGAAGCTCTCTCGCCCATCCGACGATGAATTCCTCTACATCGTCGTCGAGATCTTTTTCGCGGTACGGAAAGGGATCCAGACTATGAAAGAGCTGGGCGATTTTCTCGATCCGAATCTCGATCGTATTCGCGGCAGTCGTCGGATATGTGCCGCTATCTATATTCGCTGCATGCCTCATCTGGTAAATGATCTGCGTAAGATCAAGACGCCCCCATCTCGTGCACCACCTTCATGCTGGTCATTTGCTGATCCCCGGTGGCGTGTCACGCCACCGGGACCAGATGGCGCTCGAACCAGTCGCATGCCAGCCGCGCCACCACGTCGAGGGCTCCAGGTTCTTCAAACAGGTGCGTTGCTCCTGGCACAATCATCAGCTGCTTTTCGCAGCGCAGCTGCGCCAGCGCTTCCCGGTTCAACTGAATAACCTGACCGTCGTTTTCTCCGACAATAAGCAGCGTTGGAGCCTGAACGAGCATCAAGGCCGCACTGGCAAGATCGGGGCGTCCACCTCGCGAGACGACCGCACCGACCACATCCTTGCGCAAAGCCGCCGCCGCCAGAGCGGCCGCAGCGCCGGTGCTAGCCCCGAAATAACCGATCCGAAGGTGTTTGGTATCGGGGAACTGGGTTAGCCAGTTGGTCGCGGCCACCAGCCGTTCGGCCAGCAGCCCGATATCGAAGCGCAGCTGCGCCGTACGCGCGTCGATGACTTCTTCGTCCAGCGTCAGCAGATCAATCAACAGGGTTGACAGTTTTGCCTCGTTTAGCAGGCGCGCCACATAGCGATTGCGCGGGCTGTGCCGGCTACTGCCGCTGCCGTGGGCGAACAGCACAATCGCGCGGGATTCCTCGGGCAGAGTCAGATTTCCATCCAGCATCACCTCACCGGCCGGGACGCGGACGAATTGCTCTTCAGCCGTCTGCGCTGCAGGATGGTCCATGACATGCTTCCTTTACCGGATGCGCGCGCAGCCGCCGCCTCGCTGGCGGGACCGCGTCGCTTGTTACTTACACCGCGAATGGGAACGTCTCCGGAAGCTCGCCCGTTTCCCACTCTTCAGTGGTTTCGAGCGGTTTGACCGCGCGCGTCTGGTCGAAATGGAGTACCGCGTCGAACTGATACGGCAGTCGCGCGTGGAAATAATGGCTCTGCCGCTCGGTTTCGGGACGGTAGATCACGCCGATCGCCCGCTCGAGCCGAGGCACGGCCAATTGCTGCACCATCGCGTCGCTGTCATTCAGGATGAGCAGGAAGCGGTCACGCCGCGCGGCATGGAACAGCGCCTCGTAGCTGCCCGTGAGCGCCGGCCGAACCCGTTTACGCTCGGCCGGTTTGCCCCAATCGGAGGCGGCTGTGACCGTGCCTTGGTGGGTGGTAAAGCCGATCAGCACCGCTTCGCTGCCGTATTTCTCACGCGCAAGCTGGCCGACATTGAGCTCGCCGCGCTGGCCCGTCTCGGTCGCGCGAGCGTCGCCGAGATGTGAATTGTGCTCCCAGACGGCAATTTTCGCGCGACGGCCTCGCCGACCGAGATGCGTGACCAGTGCGTCAAGCGTTTCAGCCATATGGCGGTCGCGCAGATTCCATGACGACACTTCTTCGAGAAACACCGAGCGGTAATAGGCCTCGGCATTCTTCACCAGGCGGGCATTCTGTTCGGCATAGAACAGATCATCATCGGCCAACCGGCCGTCGCGCTGCACATGGTCGGCCGCCCGGCGCTGCAGCTCGAGCAATTGGGCGACGACCTCCTCTTCACACGACTTGGAAAGGTTGAGGCGCGTCATAAGCCCATAGGCCTGAGTGTCCTCGCCGACATGATCGAAACAGGAGTAACGCTCGCGTGCCAGCTTGGCCGCCTCGGGGTCGACCTTCTCGAGATATTGCAGCACGGCCTTCATCGACGCGTGCAGGCTGTAGAAGTCGAGGCCGTAAAACCCGACCTTTTCGGCGCCCGGCGGGAGCGCGTCGTTGTGCGCCCGAAGCCACTCGATGAACTCGACCACCACGGTGTTGCGCCACATCCAGGTCGGGAAGCGGCGAAAATCGGCGAGCGCTTCCACCGCATCGACGTCGTCGCTGGCGCCGCGAACATAGCGGTTGAGGCGATAGGCGTCGGGCCAGTCTGCCTCCACTGCGACGGCGGTGAAGTTTTTCTCCGTGATGAGCCGCTTCGTGATCTCGGCGCGTTCGTAGTAGAACTCGTGCGTGCCGTGGGAGGCTTCACCCAGTAGCGCGAAGCGGGCCTCGCCGATGCGGCCGATCAGCGGATCGTAGTCGCGGGCAGATCCCGCCAACGGATAGGCCGTTTCACGCAACGCTTTGACGAGCGGGCTGTCCGCTGCCGGGCTTTGCGCGGTCTTGCTGTCCTCCGATGTGCCACGCTGCGCGAGCAGGACGCCAACCTCCTCGTCGGTCGTCTGCGAGAAATCCCGGTACCAGCGGCCGACGGCATGGAACGGCTCCGGCGTGATGGCACAGATGACCCCGTCAGCCTTGGTCTTCATCTCTTCGCAGGTTTCGGGCGATGCCGTCGGAACCGCAACAACGATGCGAGCCGGATTTTGCTGCCGCAACGCCTCGATCGCGGCATACATGGTGGCTCCGGTCGCCAGACCGTCATCCACCAGGATCACCGTGCGGCCGCGGACATCGGGCGGCGGACGATTACCGCGGTAAAGGCGCTCGCGGCGCGCCAGTTCTTGCCGTTCACGCGCGGCAACCGCATCGATCAAAGACTCGGGAATGCCTAGACGTTCAACGAGTTGATCGTTGAGCACGCGCACGCCGCCTGTTGCAACCGCGCCCATCGCCAACTCTTCATAGCCGGGGACGCCGAGCTTGCGGACGACAAAAACATCCAGCGGTGCACTGAGCGCGCGGGCCACTTCGTACCCGACGGGTACGCCGCCGCGCGGCAGCGCCAGCACAAGCACGTCCGGTCGATTGGCATAGGCTGCGAGTTTTTCAGCAAGCAGCCGGCCCGCTTCGCGGCGATCGCGAAACAGTCCCGGCTTGACGTGTACTGGCGTCATGTCTCGTCCTCCCTTGTGGAGGCGACCTTGCGGCCTTCTCAATACAGTTCGCCGCGAACCATTGGCCTAACCGCGCGTCGCGCCAGCGATCACCGACTCGATCGAGGTAACGCGCGATTCACACGATCGCTCCCACGCACATTGCGATTACCGATATTGCTTCTCCGGGCCATTTCGTGACCTTGACGGCGGTCAATGGGAAATCGATGTCTCGCGCATTTGATAATGGTGACCGTCGATGATATCAGCGAGTGGCGCGCGGGCCTTGGCTGTGGTCCTGAACGTCGATGTTAACCCTTGATGTCCCCTCCGGCACGCAGTGCGGATTCAACCGCATACCCACCGCGCCCACGCTGCCCGTTGCCGCTTCCTTTATCGCGGCGCGCGGCGATACGGCGGCGCCATTTGCGAGAGCTGTATGTAGCTCAGCGCCAACGACCGCCCCCTCGCCGATGGCGGCGCCCACCCGCTTGACCGATCCGGAGCGCACATCGCCGGAGGCGAATATACCGGGAACGCTGGTTTCCAGCGGCAGCGGACGGCCGGACCCATTGTTCGACCGGCGGATGTCGGATGGAATGTCCGATCCCGTCAAAACAAAATTCTTGGCGTCCAAAGCGACCCCGCTGTCCCTGAGCCAAGCCGTTGCCGGCTCCGCGCCGATGAAGAGAAAGACGTGGCGGATCGGCTTCTCTGTTTCCTCGCCGGTGACATTATTGCGCCAGCGCACGCGCTCCAGCTGCTTTTCCCGGCTCCCGTACAGGGCAACGATCTCTGTGTGGGTCAATACTTCGATATTGTCGATCGCCCGGATGCGGTCGATGAGATATTGCGACATGCTCTCTGCCAGACTTCGCCCGCGCACCAGCATCCAGATTTTTTTAGCGAAACTGCGTAGGAAGACGGCGGCCTGGCCCGCCGAGTTGCCGCCCCCGACCAGAACGATCTCCTCGTTTCGGCACAGGCGCGCCTCGATCGGCGACGCCCAGTACCAGACCCCGCGCCCCTCGAAATCCCCTAGGTTCGGAACGTCAAGGCGCCGATAGCGGGCGCCGGTCGCAACCACCACGGTCGAGGCCTTGACGCGCCGGCCGTCATTGAGGTGAAGCGCGACCGCTGCTTCAGTCAGATCGAGGCGTACCGCTTCGGTGGGTATCACCACCCTGGCGCCGAATTTTTGCGCCTGGACATAGGCGCGGCCGGTGAGCGCCTGGCCGGAAATGCCGGCTGGGAAACCGAGATAATTCTCGATCCGGGCGCTCGCTCCGGCCTGTCCACCGAAGGCGCGGGCATCGAACACGATGACCGAGAGGCCTTCGGATGCGGCATAGACTGCGGTCGACAGGCCCGCGGGTCCCGCGCCGACGACCGCGACGTCATAGATTTGATCCCGTTCGTCGATCGGCACCATGCCAAGTGCGCGCGCCAATTCAGCCTCGCTCGGGTTTTTCAGGATCGTGCCTTTCGGGCATACGGCCAGCGGCAGCTCTTGCGGATTCGGGGCATATTGCTGGACCAGCTTCGCGGCGTCCTCGTCCTGTGTCGGGTCGAGCAATTGATGCGGGTACGCATTGCGGGCCAGGAAGCCTTGCAGGCGAATTACGTCCGGACTGTTTTCGGGGCCGATTAGGACCGGACCGCCGGCGCCGGCCTCGATCAAGGCGACGCGGCGCAGGATCAGTGCGTGCATGATCCGTTCGCCAAGTTCGGGCTCCTCGATCATCAGGGCGCGCAAATTTTCCGGCGAAATCAGCAGCGCCTCCACATCGTCGATCGCGTGAACGTCGACGAACGCCGGCTGACCCGACAATTGACCTACTTCGGCGACGAACTGACCGGGTCCCAGCTCCACGACGGGGGCGCTGTGCCCAAGGGGATCGCGCCTGACGACGCGCACCGAGCCCTTGATCAGCACGTACATGCCGGGAGCGACATTTCCCGTCACGAACAGCGCTTCGCCAGGGGTGTAGTGCCGAACTTCTCCAAAACGGCGAAGCCGGTCGATTTCAGCCGGCGCAAGCTTTGGAAACATCTGCTCGTTGCGGCTATCGATCGTCGTCGACATGTCGGGCCTCACGAAGCGAATCCATTAGTGAGCCATCAGCAGCGGAACAGGCGACTCATGCATGAGATTGTAGGTCACGCCGCCGAGCAACCGCTCACGCAGGGGCAAATGACCGTATCCGCCCATGACGATAAGGTCAGCCCTTCGCCGTTCGGCCTCGGCGAGCAACCGGGCTCCGACCTCCTTATCGGGGCTCTTGATGCGATGAAGCACCGCGTCGATCCCGTGATGCCTGAGATGATTGACCACATCGATACCCATGATCGCCTCTTGTTCGGCCGGGCGCTCGCCGGTCACGACCACGACCTCAACCTCATCCGCCCGGTATAGAAACGGCATGGCTTCGGCCAGGGCGCGGGCCGATTCCCGGCTGCCGTTCCAGGCGACAAGGATGCGGTTGAAGGCGATCTTTGGTCGCTCCGTCTCGGGAACCAGATAGAGGTTCCGGCCCGATCCGAACAAGACGCCTTCGACCAACCGCTCGGGATCCATCGCGCCATTGGGGCGGACTGCAACAAAGGTGTCGGCGGAGCGCGCCTCGCGGGCAGCAATATTGGCGATGTCATCAGCCAGCACATCGAACCGCCTGATCTCGACTGGCCGCTCAAGCTGCGAGAGCCGCCTGGCCAGCAACGCCTCGGTCTTGTCGCCGGCCTCGCGCGCCCGTTCCATTAGTTCGGCCGTGGTGAGCGCGCCGCTCAGGTCGCCGTCGACCGGACCCGGCAAGGGCAAGGGATTGAGAAACAATCCGATGATCACCTTACTCTCGAGCCGTCGGGCAATTTCGGCGACAGCTGCCAGGCGAACCTCATCGGAGATACCTCCATCCAGCCAAACCATCACATCCCTAATCATCGCTACCTCCTGGCTCGACGACAAATGCCGCGATGGGACCATTTGGACGGCGCCGCCGATGCGGCCGCTACGAAGTCATCAGTTCGAAGTAAATATTGTCGGGCGGTGCTACATCAGCAGATCGAAGATACGGAAGCACTTCTGCCAGTGCTCGGTTGCCGGGTTCTTCAGATTGCCATCGATGATCTTGAAAGCGCGCGCAAGCGCCACGCTCAGGCCGCCCACCACCTCAGGCAATCGGCTCTCGGTATCTTCGCCATAGGCAAGGTCGAGCGGCGGCCGTGCGGTGAGCTGATCGAAAATCGGCTGTAATTCGATCTGCTCGTCGATCTTCTCGAATTCGTGGATGCTTTCCTGCAGGCCCTTGGTGATCGGCAAGTCGAACGGCTCGATGATAACCCGGCCATTTGCCCTGGCGGCGGCTTCAGCCTGGACCAGAAGGTCGTAGATTTTGTGATTGATGAAGTCGCTGTAGCGCTTGAGGTCCTGCTTGTCGACATCGAGCCCGGCCGCGATCCGGAAGAATCGCTCGAATTTTGCCACGCTCATGACGTGGCTGCTGGGCCTCTTGTTCGATTGCATCGCGGCGATCATGGCTTGCTGCGCCTCAGTAATATCGGGGAATGGGACCCAGATGCGGCGTCGGCCGGTCCGATAGATCGAACATGACTTCGTCGACGTAGCACCAGCCCCAGCCTTCCGGCGGATCATAGGCTTCGATGACCGGGTGCTTCGTCACGCGGAAATGTTTTGTCGCGTGCCGATTTGGCGACTGGTCGCAGCACCCGACATGACCGCAGGTGCGGCAGACGCGCAGATGTAACCAGGAATCGCCCAATTTCAGGCATTCTTCGCACCCCGGTGCGCTCGGAAGAACATGGCGGATTACCGCTACATGTTTGCAATATCTTGCAGAAACCACTGCTTCTCCGCCTCCTCTATCCTGCAACCCCGTCAGCATATCCCGGCGAGGCAGGTTCGAAATTGACAGCTATCAAGGCGCAGGCAGACCGCGACGCTACACAGCCCGCAATCACCGCCAGTCAACCCGTTGGCACAGCTTCAACGCTGCTCCGGCCATTGCTGCCGCGCGATTGCCTACGGTCGCCCGCCCGAATGCGCTGTTCCGGAAAATCTCAAAAATTGACGGACGTCATGTTCAGATCGGGCCCGGCAGCCGCAATCTCAACATGGTCCGCCCGCCCGAAACCGAAAGCGTCAGATCTTGTCCGGAATCCGCGACATCCATCCGAAGAGGCGCAGATGATCCCGATCCGGAACGCGGTCCCGTCCCGCTACCCGCCGGCGGTCACCTGGATGCTGATCGCCACCAACTGCCTCGTGTTTCTGTTCCAGGACAGCCTGAGCCCCGACGAGCTTGAACTGTTCTTGCGGCAATTCGCGCTGATTCCGGCGCGCTATTCCGAGGTCCTTGCATCCGGCGACAGCGATTTGGCCGCCGCCGATCTGTTTCCACTCTTCTCCATGATGTTTCTGCATGGCGGATGGCTGCATCTCATCTTGAACATGTGGACGCTGTGGCTGTTCGGTCCGACCATCGAGGATCGGCTGGGCCATGGCCGGTATCTGGCGTTCTATCTCGCCTGCGGCTTCGCGGCTTCGATCACGCACGTCATCTTCAACCCGACTTCGATCATACCCGCATTAGGCGCCTCTGGCGCGATCGCCGGCCTTCTCGGCTGCTACATGCGGCTGTTTCCGATGGCGCGGGTGGTCGTGGTTGTCCCGATCCTGTTCATCCCGCTGTTTTTCGAAGTCTACGCGTTTGTCTTTATCGGCCTCTGGTTTCTGATTCAGGTTTTGCAGTCGATGATGGCCCTCCTGCTGCCATCTGCCAGCGGAGACGTCGCGTGGTGGGCCCATGTCGGAGGGTTTATCGCAGGGTTCGCACTTGGCCCTTTCCTAGTCCGGTCCGAGCGGCGTTACCGCGTGTATTACCCGGACGAAGGCGTGTTCGGCTTCGATACCAAGGGGCGAATATGAGATGTCGTGCCATAGGAGGACTCCATGTCGTTCGGTGATCTTATCTGGCTTTTCTTCATATTCTCGGCGATCCAGCCGATGTTGCAGCAGAAGATGCTCGAGGCCATGCGGGTGCGCAAGATCTCGCAACTCGAACGCGAGCGAAAATCGCGAGTGATCCTGCTGGTGCATCGGCAGGAGACCATGCGGTTCCTCGGGTTTCCCGTCGCGCGCTACATCGACATCAACGATTCCGAAGAGGTTCTGCGCGCCATCCAGATGACGGATGCCGATGTACCGCTCGACCTCGTCCTCCACACCCCGGGTGGTCTTGTACTGGCGGCACTGCAAATCGCGAAGGCTGTCCGCGAGCACAAGGCCAGGGTCACGGTCTTTGTACCCCACTACGCCATGTCCGGTGGCACCCTGATTGCGCTCGCAGCCGACGAAATCGTCATGTGTGAGCATTCCGTGCTGGGTCCGATCGATCCGCAACTCGGAGATTCGCCGGCGGCCTCCCTCATCAAGGTCGTCGGGGAGAAGCCTGTGGCCAAAATCGACGATCGGACGCTTGTTTTGGCCGATGTCGGACGCAAGGCAATTGCGCAAGTCAAGCAGGCAGCGAGCGAGCTGCTGACCCGTCGCCTGGCCGCAGAACAGGCCGATGCGCTCGCAGAAAAACTTACGGCCGGTACGTGGACGCACGATTATCCGATATGGGCCTCGACCGCGAAGTCGCTTGGCCTGTCAGTCAGCACCGATATGCCGCATGATGTTCTTCAACTGCTGACGCTCTATCCGCAACCGGTTCGCATGCAGGGTGGCGGCGGCGTCGAATATCTGCCGGTGGAGCGGCGAAATACGCGCGAAGAAGGTCTCGTCTAGATTTCAAAGACGTTTCCGATCAGCGTCTTCGTTGATAAATCGCCCGCTCCGCGACACCGAGCCAGGGGAATTTTCGGCCCTCGCCAACTCGAACTAGCAAACTAACGCTTTCCGAGTTTTGTTTGCCAAGTTGCAGTTTGGATAGTTTTTCTCATCCCCCATGAGTCAATTCATTCCATAAACGCTCATTCTGCGAATTGGCGACAGTAGCCAACGGCCGCTTTGCGCCACGAGCGGCCGTTCGCTTACCACGCATCAGGCGAAGACTGCTCGTGACATGGCACGCGCGCCCGCGGCTTAGGTGCTACCATCAATCGTACGCGACCGCAGAATATCGTAATTTGGCGCACATCTGAGCGTTGGTAGCGGGGAAGGACTC